>CBJMI02800__coassemble_482_pt1 | contig 51303 bp, 44 predicted proteins | sample CBJMI02800__metabat2_low_PE_003 | metagenome-assembled genome bin CBJMI02800
CGACCGCAACCAGGTCAAGGTCCAGATGATCGGCCAGGGCTACTCCGAGACCATCACGCCGGCCGTGTTGCGGCGGAATATCCTCGAAAACCCGGGGTGGTACACCTCCTACACCCCGTACCAGCCGGAGATCTCGCAGGGCCGCCTGGAGGCGCTGCTCAACTTCCAGACCCTGGTCTCCGACCTGACCGGCCTGCCCACCTCCGGCTCCTCGCTGCTGGACGAGGGCACCGCGGCCGCCGAGGCGATGGCGCTGGCCCGCCGCGTCACCAAGGTCAAGGGCGGCGTCTTCCTGGTCGACGCCGAGACCCTGCCGCAGACCGTCGCGGTGATCAACACCCGCGCCGTGCCGACCGGTGTCGAGGTCGTCGTCGCCGACCTCTCCGAGGGCATCCCGGCCGAGATCGCCGAGCGCGGCGTCTTCGGCGTGCTGCTGCAGTACCCGGGCGCCACCGGTGTGGTCCGCGACCTCGCCCCGGTGATAGAGCAGGCGCACGGCCTGGGCGCGATCGTCGCCGTCGCCGCCGACCTGCTGGCGCTCACCCTGCTCAAGTCCCCGGGCGCGCTGGGCGCGGACATCGCCTGCGGCACCTCGCAGCGCTTCGGCGTGCCGATGGGCTTCGGCGGCCCGCACGCCGGCTACCTGTCGGTGCGCGCCGAGTACGCCCGCTCGCTGCCCGGCCGCCTGGTCGGCGTCTCCGTCGACGCCGACGGCAACCGCGCCTACCGCCTGGCGCTGCAGACCCGTGAGCAGCACATCCGCCGCGAAAAGGCCACCAGCAACATCTGCACCGCCCAGGTGCTGCTCGCCGTGATGGCCTCGATGTACGCCGTCTACCACGGCCCGGACGGCCTGGCCGACATCGCCCGCCGCACCCACCGCTACGCGGCCGCCCTCGCCGAGGGCCTGCGGGCCGGTGGCGTCGAGCTGCTGCACGGCGAGTTCTTCGACACCGTCACCGCCGTCGTCCCGGGCCGCGCCGCCGAGATCGCCGCCGCCGCCCGCGCCAACGGCATCAACGTGTACCAGGACGGCGAGGACCGGATCTCGGTCTCCACCGACGAGACCACCACCCGCGAGCACCTGGCCGGCGTCTGGGCCGCGTTCGGCGTCCCCGCCGTCGAGGTGGCCGAGGCCGCCGAGACCCTGCCGGCCGCGCTGCTGCGCGAGGACGAGTACCTGACCCACCCGGTCTTCCACAGCCACCGCTCGGAGACCGCCATGCTGCGCTACCTGCGCCGCCTGTCGGACCGGGACTACGCGCTCGACCGCGGCATGATCCCGCTGGGCTCCTGCACCATGAAGCTCAACGCCACCACCGAGATGGAGGCGGTGACCTGGCCGGAGTTCGGCCAGCTGCACCCCTTCGCGCCGGTCGACCAGGCCGCGGGCTACCTGACCCTGATCCGCCAGCTGGAGCAGCAGCTCGTCGAGGTCACCGGCTACGACGCGGTCTCGATCCAGCCGAACGCGGGCTCCCAGGGCGAGCTGGCCGGCCTGCTGGCCGTCCGCGCCTACCACCACGCCAACGGCGACACCCAGCGCGACGTCTGCCTGATCCCGTCCTCGGCGCACGGAACCAACGCCGCCTCCGCGGTGATGGCCGGCATGCGCGTGGTCGTGGTGAAGACCCTGGTCGACGGCGACGTGGACGTCGAGGACCTGAAGGCCAAGATCGAGCAGCACCGCGACAACCTCTCGGTGCTGATGGTCACCTACCCGTCGACCCACGGCGTGTACGAGACCCAGATCACCGACATCTGCGCCCTGGTGCACGAGGCCGGCGGCCAGGTCTACGTGGACGGCGCCAACCTGAACGCCCTGGTGGGCCTGGCCAAGCCGGGCAAGTTCGGCGCGGACGTCTCGCACCTGAACCTGCACAAGACCTTCTGCATCCCGCACGGCGGCGGCGGCCCGGGCGTCGGCCCGGTCGCGGTGCGTGCCCACCTGGCGCCGTACCTGCCGAACCACCCGCTGCAGGAGGAGGCCGGCCCGGCCACCGGGGTCGGCCCGATCTCGGCCGCGCCGTGGGGCTCGGCGGCGATCCTGCCGATCTCCTGGGCGTACGTCCGGCTGATGGGCGGCGAGGGCCTCAAGCACGCGACCCAGGTTGCGGTGCTGAACGCCAACTACATCGCCAAGCGCCTGTCCCCGCACTTCCCGGTGCTCTACACCGGCCCGGGCGGGCTGGTCGCGCACGAGTGCATCATCGACCTGCGCCCGCTGACCAAGGAGACGGGCGTGACGGTGGACGACATCGCCAAGCGCCTGATCGACTACGGTTTCCACGCGCCGACGATGTCCTTCCCGGTGGCCGGCACGCTGATGATCGAGCCGACCGAGTCCGAGGACCTGCACGAGATCGACCGGTTCTGCGACGCGATGATCGAGATCCGCGGCGAGATCGACAAGGTCGGCTCGGGCGCGTGGGCCGCGGACGACAACCCGCTGCGCAACGCCCCGCACACCGCCGCCGAGCTGGCCGGCGACTGGGCGCACGGCTACTCGCGGCAGGAAGCGGTCTTCCCGGCGGGCGTGAACCCGGCGGACAAGTACTGGCCGCCGGTGAGCCGGATCGACGGCGCGTACGGCGACCGCAACCTGGTCTGCTCCTGCCCGCCGCTGGACGAGTACGGCGTCTGATCCTCATCGGACGGGCACGGGGCAGGGCCCCGGCGGAAGGTTTCCGCCGGGGCCCTGCCCTTCGCGTTGCGCCTTGCGCGGCGCTTCGTGCGGTCGGGTCGGCGGCTGCCCCCGCCGGGCGCGGCCCCGGGCCGTACGGTTCCGGCCGTACGGGGTCGGGCCGCGTGGGCTCAGGCCGCGTGGGCGACGGGGCGGCGCGGGGCGATCACCCGGCCGTCGGGCAGCAGCTCTCCGGTGTCCTCGAACAGGACGACGCCGTTGCAGAGCAGGCTCCAGCCCTGCTCCGGGTGGCAGGCCACCGGCACGGCCGCTTCGCGGTCCTCGGACTCGGCCGTCGGGCACTCAGGACGGTGCTGGCACATACGCGTACCCTCGCTTCGCTCTGCGATCCTCCCCGTGGTGCGGTCCCCGGAGGTCGAGCCGTCCGGAGCCGCCGTGGTGGTCGGATCCTGTCCGCGCACCGACCAGGTGTGGACCGGCGCTCAAGTGGGTAGGACAGGTGGTCCTTCCACGCTGGTTCCCAGTGTCGGCATCCGCGGACGCGCGCGCAGGTATTTCGTGACATGCGCCACAACTCCCGGACAGAGATCACCCGTTCAGGTGGGGCCCGGAGGGAAAAGCGCACCGCCGGGTCAGCCGGGGCATGGCCCGGTGGGGCCATGGCGGGTGGCCCGAGCGGGTGGTAGCCGTTCGGGTGAGGCCGTCCGGGGGGCGTCGGAGCGCACGGCGGAGGGCCGCCGGGCGAGGTGCCCGGCGGCCGGTGCGGTGCTTCGGCTCCCGGCCGGGTCAGGAGGAGCCGAGCAGCAGCGGCGGCGGCCCGGCGAGCGGGGCGCGGGTGAGCAGCGGGAGCAGTTCGGCGGCCGGGTAGGCGCGGTGCGCGGTGACCCCGAGCGGGGCCGGGGCCAGCGGGATGAGCAGGTCGGCGGCCGGGCCGGCGTCGGGGCTGTGCAGCCAGAGCGCGGTGGCGTACTGGCCGGGGAAGGTGAGCAGCCGGGGCTGGCAGCGGGAGCGGGAGCCCTGGGCGAGCTGCCAGGCCTCGCGCAGCGCCCGGACGGTGGAGGAGAGGTACGGGCCGGCGGTGAAGTGGGAGAAGGTGTGGCCCTCCGCGCTCTGCACCACCTCGGCGGCGGCGGCCACATCGGGGCCGTGCTTGATCAGGAAGCGCCAGCCGGTCCGACGGGCGGCGGGCAGTTCGGGATGGGGGCCGTCCAGGACGTGCACCGCGAGCGGGTGCGCGGGAAGCAGCGGACCGGTCGGATGACGGAGCGCTGCGGCGGCGGGCTGGCGCAGCGCGGTCTCCGAGTCGAGCGCGCCCAGGACCGCGCGCAGGGCACTCGGTGGGGGCTGGGGGGTCTGCAGGGTCATGGCGGGGTCCGCCTCTCCAAGCGAGATCGGCGTGCGAGTGCGGCATACCGGCGCGGCGCGGTGCGTCTTCGCTGACGGGGGCCGGCCTTGTCCGGTTGTGCAGGATCGCGGCGCCGGCGCGGTCGCCCGTCCTCGGCGAGGGCCGCGGAATGGGGAACGGACCGGTCGGCGCGCAGTGCGAACTCAGCGAACTCATCGAACAAATGCGCAGGGTGATCTGTTTATCACAGGCCGTGGTGCCGGGCAAGTCTGCAGATGGTCTGAATTTCCGTCAGATGCCTTGCATTGCAAGCCAGTACAAGCATTCGGGTATCGATCTTCGAGGTGGGCATGATGCTGGCACGGTCGACCGGCCGGGTGTCTCAGGAGGAGGGGACCGTGGGCGAGAAGGTCGTGGCGACTCGGGCGGATCTGGCGGACCGGCAGCAGTACCGGCTCAAGCTCCAGGCCTGTCTGGACGCGCTCGGGCGGATGCTGCGCGAGGACCGCTTCGACCGGCCGCGGGCGGTGATGGGCCTGGAGATCGAGCTCAACCTGGCCGACGAGCAGGGCTTGCCGGTGCTGCGCAACGCCCAGGTGCTGAGCGCGATCGGCTCCAGCGACTTCCAGACCGAACTGGGCCAGTTCAACATCGAGGTCAACATCGTGCCGCACCGGCTGTGCGGGCACGTCTTCGAGGAACTGCGCGAGGAGATCGACACCGGGCTGCGCTACGCCGACCGGCAGGCGGCCGAGGCCGGCGCCCGGATCGTCATGGTGGGCATCCTGCCGACCCTGGAGAGCGACCACACCGGGCTCGACGCGATGAGCCACAACCAGCGGTACAGCCTGCTCAGCGACCAGATCCTGGCCGCCAGGGGGGAGGACATCGCGCTGGACATCGAGGGCGTCGAGCACCTCCAGCTGGAGTCCGTCACCATGGTGGCCGAGGCCGCCGCGACCTCCTTGCAGCTGCACCTCCAGGTGACCCCGGAGCGGTTCTCCTCGGTCTGGAACGCCGCCCAGGCGATCTGCGGACCGCAGCTCGCGCTGGGCGCCAACTCCCCGTTCCTGTTCGGGCGGGAACTGTGGCGGGAGACCCGCCCGGTGCTCTTCCAGCAGGCCTGCGACACCCGTTCGGCGGAGCTCAAGGCCCAGGGCGTGCGCCCGATCACCTGGTTCGGGGAGCGCTGGGTGGACTCGGCCTACGACCTGTTCGAGGAGAACCTGCGCTACTTCCCGGCGCTGCTGCCGATCTGCGACGACGAGGACCCGTTGAAGGTGCTGACCTCCGGCGGCGCGCCCAGGCTCGCCGAGATGCGGCTGCACAACGGCACCATCTACCGCTGGAACCGGCCGGTGTACGACGTCGCCGGCGGGGTCGCCCACCTGCGGGTGGAGAACCGGGCGCTGCCGGCCGGGCCGACGGTGGCCGACACCCTGGCCAACGCCGCCTTCTACTACGGGCTGGTGCGGGTGCTCGCCGAACAGCCTCGGCCGCTCTGGACCCGGCTGCCGTTCGAGCGGGCGGACGAGAACTTCCGCCAGGGCGCCCGCTACGGCATCGACGCGGTGTTCCAGTGGCCGCGCCCCGGCCGGGCGGGCCGGGGCGGCGGGCTGCAGACGGTCTCGGCGGTCGACCTGGTCCTCAACGAACTGCTGCCGATGGCCCACCAGGGGCTGGACGAGTGGGGCGTGGAGCCCGCCGACCGGGACCGCTACCTGGGGATCATCGAGCAGCGCTGCCTGCGCCGCACCAACGGCGCAGCCTGGCAGAGCGCCACCTTCCACCGGCTGCGCGAGCAGTACGGGATGGACCGCCCGGCCGCGCTCGCCGCGATGACCAGGCGTTACGCCGAGCACATGCGCGGAGGCGAGCCGGTGCACACCTGGCCGGTCGGCTGACGGGTCCGCGCCCTGTGTCAGGATGATCGCTCCGGTCTTCGGCCGACCGCCGGAGCGATCGTCCGTTCGATGGAGCGCCCGTGACAACCAGCCCGACCGTGCCGGAGACCGCGAAGCCCACCCGGCGGCTGCTCGGCGTGGAACTGCTGATCGTCCTCGGCCTGTCCCTCGGAGCCAGCGGGATCAGCGCCCTGATCAGCTTCGCGGGCTCGCTCACCGAACCGCTCCGGCTCGGCCAGCAGGTCGCCACGCTCAACGGCTCGCGCGCGCCCGGGCGGCCCTGGCTGGACCTGGTGTGGCAGCTGTACTACATCGGGCGCGGGCTGATGCCGGTGGTGCTGGTCGGCTACCTGCTGGTGCGCGAGGGCGCCTCGCTGCGGGTGCTGGGCTTCGACCTGCGGGACAAGCTGCGCGACCTCGGCCGGGGCGCGGGCGTCGCGGCGGCGATCGGCGGCTCCGGGCTGGCCCTGTACCTGGCCTCGCAGGCGGCCGGGTACAACCTGACGGTGGCGCCCTCGGGGCTGCCGGACGTGTGGTGGCGGGTGCCGGTGCTGGTGCTGTCGGCCTGGCAGAACGCGGTCCTGGAGGAGGTCGTCGTCCTCGGCTACCTGCTGCGCCGGCTGGCGCAGCAGGGGTGGTCCTGGCCGGCCGCGGTGGCGGCCAGCTCGGTGCTGCGCGGCTCGTACCACCTGTACCAGGGGGTCGGCGGACTGGTCGGCAACATGGTGATGGGGGCGGTGTTCTGCCTGCTGTACCGGCGCTGGGGGCGGGTGATGCCGCTGGTGGCGGCGCACGCGCTGATCGACACGGTGGCCTTCGTCGGGTACGCGCTGCTCGCCGGGCACGTCAGCTGGCTGCCGACCCCCTGACCTGCGGTCCCGGCAGCGAGTGGCTGCGCGGCGGGCGGGCCAGCAGGCGCTCGACGTGCCGGCGCTCCAGGCCCTGGCCCGGGTCGATCGGCAGCAGCAGCCGGTCGCGGCGCCACAGGGAGCGGCGGACCAGCCGGGAGGGGATGACGTCGTCGACCCAGGCGAACGGGCGGCCCCCGGCGTAGCGCAGCAGCGGGGCCCACTTGGCGGCGGAGAACAGTTCCATCAGGGGGACGCGCGGGTCGCCGGGCTGGGGGACGTACCCGGTGAAGCGGACGAAGGGGAGCGGGTCCAGGCCGATCGCCGGGGCGATGTGGGTGTTGGCGTGCTCCTCCCAGGTGGTGGCCCAGACCAGCTCGTACGCTCCGGCGAGTTCGCGCAGCCAGGCGCCGTGCTTGGCGGCGAGCAGGACGGCGTAGCCGAGCAGGGTGTGGGAGTCGAACCCGGCGTCCGGATGCGGACAGACCGGGTTCAGCACCCCGTCGACATCCAGGAACAGCAGTGGCTTAGGCACCGGTGGGCCCCCCAGGTGGACGGTGTTTCCTGTCTGGTCGGACGAACCACGCGCACCGGTGGTTGCTCGCCGGCGGGCGCACGCGGGGCGCACAGGGCGCTCACGGCGCGGGCGCGGGCTCGACGGCGGACACCGGTGCGTCCGGGCTGCTTCGCCGTGGGTCGCGGCGGGTGAGCCGGCGGACCTGCGGGTCGATCAGGACGACGGCACTGAGCACCAGGCACAGCGCGGCGCAGGCCCAGAGCGCGCCGGACAGGCCGAGCGCGACCGCCGCGGGCCCGGCCAGCGCGGTGCCGACCGGTGCCAGTGAGTAGGAGCCGAGCTCGTCGTACGCGGTGACCCGGGAGAACATCTCCTCCGGTACCTCCTGCTGGAGCGCGACCATCCAGTTGACGGCGAAGACGGTGACGCCGACGCCGGAGAGGAACATCGCGGCGATCAGCAGCGGCAGCGGGGCCTCCAGGGCCAGGGCGAGGGCGGGGACGCCGAACAGGAACACGCCCCAGTTGCCGACCAGCAGGATCCGGCGAGGGCGCCAGCGCGCCATCAGCAGACCGGTGACCACCAGCCCGACCCCGTAGGCGGACATCGCCAGGCCCCAGGCGCCCGCGCCGCCGAGCCGCTGGTCGGCCACGGCCGGGCCGTACACCGACTCGACCGCGTTGATGCAGGCGACCAGGACGGCGAACTGCGCCACGACCACCCAGAGCCAGCGGCGGGAGGAGAACTCCCGCCATCCCTCGCGCAGGTCGCGCAGCATGCTGCCGCCGGAGGGGGCGGGGGCGGCCTCGGGCGCCAGGAAGAAGCGCAGGACGGCGGCGACCAGGAAGCAGGAGGCGTCCAGGGCGAGCACCCAGCCGGGGCCGCACACGGCGGTGAGCCCGCCTCCGAGGGCGGCGCCGCCGATCTGGGAGCCGTTCTGGCCCATCCGGAACACCGAGAAGGCCCGGTTGGCGTGCTCCTGGGGGACGGCCTGCATGATCATGCCGCCGGCGGCCGGGGAGTAGAGGGCGTAGCCGGCGCCGCCGGCGGCGGAGAGCACCAGCAGCTGCCACAGCCGGACGTCCCCGGCCAGGACCAGGACGGCCAGGACGGCCTGGGCGGCGGCGCTGAACAGGTTGGCGGCGACCATGATGCGGTGGCGCGGCAGCCGGTCGGCGAGGGTGCCGCCGACCACCAGGAGCAGTACGGTGGGCAGCAGTCGGGCGGCGGTGACGTAGCCGACCTCGGCGGTGGTGCCGCCGTTCCCGAGGACGGCGAAGGCGGTGGCGATGGGGGCGCCGGCGTTGCCGAGGCCGCTGACCACGGTGGCGGCGGTCTGGATGCGGAAGTTGCGGCTCGCCCAGGCGAGGCGGCGGGGGTGTGGGGTCGGCACCCAGCGACTATCACCGGAGTTCGTACAGGTGTCATCCGGTCTTCGGGCCGGTTCCGGCCGGGCGGGGCGTCAGCCCAGGTGCCCCCGGAGAAAGGTGAGGGTGCGCCGCCAGGCGATCCGGGCCTGGAGCGGGTCGTAGGTGCCCAGCGGGTTCTCGTCGTTCATGAAGGCGTGCCCGGCCGGGTAGAAGTGGATCTCGGGGCGGACGTCGGTGGCCTCGCCGATCCGGATCGCGGCCTCGTCCACGGCGTCCATCGGGTTCGCGCGGTCGAGTTCGCCGAAGTGGCCGAGGACGTGGGCGGTCAGGCCGCGGTAGTCGAAGTCCGGGTCGGGCGGGAGGCCGTAGAACGGGACCACGGCGGCGACCCGGTCGCCGGCCCGGGCGGCCAGTAGCAGGGCGAAGCCGCCGCCCATGCAGAAGCCGACCGCGCCGACCGCGTCGCCGACCACGCCGTCCAGCCCGAGCAGGAAGTCGACCGCGCCGGCGAGGTCCGCGACGGCCTGTTCCACGGGGAGCTCGCGCTTGAGCCGGGCGGCCTCGGCGCTGTCGTGGGTGGTGGCGCCGCCGAACAGGTCGGGGGCGAGGACGGTGAACCCCTCGGCGGCGAAGCGGTCGGCCATGTCGGCGATGTGCGAGGTGAGCCCCCACCACTCCTGCACCACCACCAGGCCGGGCCCGACCCCCTGCGGAGGGCGGGCCAGGTACCCGTGCGCGGTGCGGCCGTTGCTCGGGAAGCTGACGTTCTGCCGGGAGCCGCCCTGGTCAGGCATGGCTTCCTCTCGGTGGGTCGGGCCGCGTGCGGCGTGGGTGTGCGGGGGCGCTCGCTCAGCCCATCTCCTCCAGGGCGCGGCCCTTGGTCTCCCTGATGCAGAAGGCCACGAACGGGATGGAGAGCAGCGCGAAGGCCGCGTAGATGACGTACGTGGCGGATAGGTTCCAGTCGGCGAGGTCGGGGAAGCTGACCGTGATGGCCCAGTTGGCGATCCACTGGGCCGAGGCGGCGACCGACAGGGCCAGCGCGCGGATCCGGTTGGGGAACATCTCGCCGAGCAGGACCCAGACCACCACACCCCAGGAGAAGGCGAAGCAGAGCACGAACACGTGCGCGGCGATCAGGGCGACGGTGGCGTGGGTGTTGTCGAGGGTGGCGGTGTCGCCGGTGCCCCTGCGGTAGGAGAACGCCCAGGCGGCGGTGGCCAGCGCGAGCGCCATGCCGGTGGAGCCCGCCAGGGCCAGCGGCTTGCGGCCGATCCGGTCCACCAGGACCATCGCGATCACCGTGCCGATCACGTTGATGATCGAGGTGGAGAGGCTGATCAGCAGCGAGTTGGACTCGTTGATGCCGACCGACTGCCACAGGAAGGAGGAGTAGTAGAAGATCACGTTGATGCCGACGAACTGCTGGAACACCGAGGCGCCGATGCCGACCCAGACGATCGGCAGCAGTCCGAAGCGACCGCCGAGCAGGTCCTTGGGCCGGGGCTTGTGGGTGGACGCCAGCACCGCGCGGATCTCCGCCACCCGGGCGTCCAGGTCGACGTCCTCGCCCTCGACCTCGACCAGCACCTTGCGGGCCTGCGCCTCGCGGTGGTCGGCGATCAGGTAGCGCGGCGACTCCGGGATGGCGAGCGCCATCAGGCCGTACACCAGGGCCGGGATGGTCTCGACGCCGAGCATCCACTGCCAGGCCTGGATGCCGCCGAGGTGGCCGGTGGACTCGCCGCCGGCGGCCTGGTTGAGCGCCCAGTTGGCGAGCTGGGAGACGGTGATGCCGAGCACGATCGCCATCTGCTGGAAGGAGGCGAGCCGGCCGCGGTAGGCGGTGGGGGCGACCTCGGCGATGTAGGTGGGCGCGATCACCGAGGCGATGCCGATCGCGATGCCGCCGACCACGCGCCAGGCGGCGAGCGCTTCGATGTTCGGCGGGAACATCGAGCCGACGCCGCTGGCCGCGAACAGCGCGGCGGCCAGCAGCATCGTGCGGACCCGGCCGAGGTGGTCGGCGAGCCGGCCGGCGGCCACCGCGCCGACGGCCGAGCCCAGCAGCGCGATGGCCACCACGAAGGCGGTGGTGCCGTTGCCCACCGCGAAGTGCTTCTGGATGCCGGTCACCGCGCCGTTGATCACGGCGCTGTCGTAACCGAACAGGAAGCCGCCCATCGCGGCGGCCGCCGAGATGAAGATGACATGCCCGAGGTGGGCCTCGCCGGACGCCCGTTGGCTGTGGGCTGTGGACACGCGCGCTCCCCGAGGTGGACGGGCCCGCTTCTGACGGCTGGGCAGGACTCGTCTCACATTCGAGCAGCGCGGCGGCCGGCCTGCCCGCGTTGGGGACCCGAACGGGTGAAACGGAGTCAGTCGGCGGCGTGGGGCCTGGACGTGCGCCGCGCGCCGGCCGCTCCGGGGGCGCCACCCGCCCGGGCGATGCGCCGCTGGTGGCGGCGCAGCAACTGGGTGCGGGCGGCGGCGTCCTGGTCGCGGCGACCGGGCGGACCCTCGGCGCGCTCGGCGAGCCGGTCGGCGATCGCGTACTGCGCCTCGGCGGGCTTCTTGTCGTCGTACTTGAACTTGGCGCGCACCTCGCGGACCGTCAGGCGGAGCCCGCGCAGCCCGGACAGCAGCCGGCCGAACTCGTTCGCGCCGGGAACCACCCGCACGTCCGGGGTCTCCGGCTGGAAGTGCGCCAGCTGGCGGTTGAGGATCTCCGCCTTGCCCTCGGCGGACTCGACCACCTCGGCGGTGCAGTGGAAGTGGACGGAGGCGTAGTAACTGGTGGGCGTGCCGGGCTCACCGCGCCAGTGCCCGGGGGCGAAGGCGTAGCCGTCGGTGACCGCGAGGGTGACGTTCGGGTCGGCCCGGACGGCGGCCAGCAGCGGGTTGGGCGTGGCGAGGTGGAGCAGGATCTCGCCGCGCCCGGCGTCCAGCAGGAAGTGCGTGGGGACGAGCACCGGGCCCTCGTCGGGGCCGCCGTTGGCGGCGAGCAGGCCGAAGTCGCGGCCCTCGGCCAGCCAGGCTCGCCATTCGTCCTCGTCGCCGCGGTCCCAGGACCTGATCAGCATCGGTGGGCCTTCCTCAGCGCGGGAAGCGGCGCATGTGCGCGGGGAGCGGGATGTTCCGGTCGTACGGCTCGGGGGTGCCGTGCACGGTGGTGACCGGGACGATGCCGGACCAGTGCGGCAGGTCGGCGTCCTCCGGGTCGTCGTTGGCGCCGTCCGAGCGGGTCTTGGCCGAGACCTCGTCGAGCTCCAGCCGGATCACGGCGGTGGCGGCGAGCTCCTTGGGGTTGGCCGGGCGGATCCCGCCGGAGCGGCCCGGGACGACCTGGTCGACCAGAGCGGCCAGCGCGACGTCCAGCTCCTCGGGGTCGGTGACTTGGTACGCGGTGCCGTGGGCGACCACCGAGCGGAAGTTCACCGAGTGGTTGAACGCGGACTTGGTCAGCACCAGGGCGTCGACGTGGGTGACGGTGACGCAGACCTGCATGCCCTGCTCGTCGGAGGCGCCGCGCATCGGACGGCTGCCGGTGGATCCGTGGACGTAGAGCCGGCTGCCGACCCGGGCGAAGACCGTCGGGAGGACGACGGGGGCGCCGTCGGCGACGAACCCGAGATGGCAGACGTAGGCCTCGTCGAGGATGGCGTGGATCGCCTCCTTCTCCCAGGTGGCGCGGTCCTTGTAACGGGTGGGGGTGGTGCGCGGCGTGCGGGAGTAGCTGGTGTCACCTGTGTTCGTCGGCGTGGTCGACATGACAACCTCTATGTACTAGTGCATAATCGGCTTTGTGCTAGGAGACTATCCGCTGAAAGGGCGACGCGCCAGCGAAATCGCGGCCCACATCGAACAGGGCGTGAGCGGCGGGCAGCTCGCACCCGGAACCGCGCTGCCCCCGCTGCGCGACCTCGCCGCCGAACTCGGCGTCAACCCGAACACCGTGGCCGCGGCGTACCGGCTGCTGCGCGACCGCGGCGTGATCGAGACGGCCGGCCGCAAGGGCAGCCGGATCCTCCCCAGGCCCGCGCTCACCCCGCGCGACCTGATCCGCATCCCCGTCCCCGCCCAGGCCAGCGACCTGTCCACCGGCAACCCCGACCCGGCCCTGCTGCCCGACCTCGGCCCGGCCCTCGCGGCCGCCGCCGAGGCCCTGCGGGCCGAACCCGTGCTGTACGGGCACCCGCGCATCGACGCCGGACTGCTCGACCTCGCCCGCACGTCCTTCGAGGCCGACGGGCTGCACGGCCCGATCGCCGTCGCCTCCGGCGCACTGGACACCGTGGAGCGCGCCCTCGGAGCCTGGCTGCGCCCCGGTGACGCGGTGGCGGTCGAGGACCCGGGCTGGGGCAGCCTGCTCGACCTGCTGCCCGCGATGGGGCTGCGGCCCGAGCCGGTCCGGCTGGACGACGAGGGACTGCTGCCCGACTCGCTGGCCGCGGCGCTGGCCGAGGGCGCCCGCGCCGTGGTGGTGACCAGCCGGGCGCAGAACCCGACCGGCGCGGCGCTCACCGCCGGCCGGGCCGCGGCGCTGCGGGCCGTCCTGGCCGGGCACCCCGGGGTGCTGCTGATCGAGGACGACCACGGGCACGGCATGGTCGACCAGCCGTACCACCCGCTGGTCGGCGCCGGACCGCGGCACTGGGCGGTGGTGCGCTCGGCCGCCAAGGCGTACGGGCCGGACCTGCGGGTGTCGGTGATGGTCGGCGACGAGGAGACGGTCGGGCGGGTGGCCGGGCGGCTGCGGCTGGGCGCGGGCTGGGTCAGCCACCTGCTGCAGCGCACCGTCGCCGAGCTGTGGCGCACCGACGCGGCGCCCGCCGCGAGCGTGGCCGCCGCCTACCGGACGCGCCGGGAGGCGCTGTTGGGCGAGCTGGCGGCGCGCGGCATCGAGGCGCACGGGGTGAGCGGGCTGAACGTCTGGGTGCCGGTGCCGGACGAGACCTCGGCGCTGGCGGCGCTGGTGCAGCGCGGCTGGGTGGCGGCCCCGGGGGCGCGGTACCGGATCCAGTCGCCGCCCGGGCTGCGGTTCACCGCGGCGCGGCTGGAGGCCGCCGACGCGCGGCGGCTGGCGGAGGACCTGGCGGAGGTCCTGGGCTCGGGCGGGGGAGGGTCCCGGCTGGTGTGAGCCGGGGGCTCGGGACGGGGCCTGGTCCTGGCGGTGCGCTGACGGGTGCACGCGCTCGGCCGCTCGTGCTTCGGCGCCCCGCCGCGGTGGTTCCTCACCGTGGCGGGGCGCCGTGGCGCACTGCTCCGCTCAGCCCTTGGCCAGCAGGGACTGGGCGTGGGCGCGGACCTGGTCCCTCGACAGATAGGCGTCGGTGTACTCGAAGTCCTGGAGCCGGGCCGGCTGGCGGGCGAGGAAGCCGATGCGGACGAAGTCGTCCCCGGCGGTCGCGTTCATCAGCCAGTTCGCGCCCACCCGGAGCTTGGCCACATTGGTGCGCATCGCCATCAGGTGGTACCCGCGGGCCACCAACTGGGCCGGTACGCCGCGCAGTTCGACGCCGATCGGCTTGGAGACCGCGTCCTTGCCGCCGAGGTCGACCACCAGGCCCAGGTCCTTGTGGTAGTACGGTTCCAGGGGCTGGTTGTGGAGCGAGGCGATCACGTTGTCGGCCACCGCGCGGCCCTGACGGGCCGAGTGCTGGGCGGTGGGCGGGCAGACCGCGCCGTCGCCCTTGGCGAGGTCCGGGACGGCGGCCGCGTCACCGAGTGCGAACACCCCCTCGAACTGCGGCACCCGCATCTCCGCCGTGACGGCGAGCCGGCCGCGGACCGTCTCCGCGTCCAGGGTGCCGATCAGCGGGCTCGCGGCCACGCCGGCCGTCCAGATCAGGGTGCGGCAGGGGAGCACCCGGCCGTCGGTGAACTTGACCGTCTCGGCGCCGACTTCGGCCACCGAGACGCCCAGCGACACCTCGATGCCGCGCTCCCGCAGCACCTCCAGGGCGGCGGTGCCCAGCGGGTCGCCCAGCTCGGGCATCAGCTTGGGAGCGATGTCGATCAGGTGCCACTTGATCTGGCCGGCGTCCAGGCGCGGGTAGCGGCGGGCCGCGGCGGTGGTGAGGCGCTGGAGGCAGGCGGCCGTCTCGGTGCCCGCGTAGCCGCCGCCGACCACCACGAACTGCAGCCGGGACTCGCGCTCCCGCTGGTCCAGAGTGGCCGAGGCGAGGTCGAGTTGGGCGATCACGTGGTCGCGGACGTAGGCCGCCTCGGCGAGCGTCTTCATGCCACGGGCGTAGTCGGTCAGGCCGGGGATGTCGAAGGTGCGGGTGACGCTGCCGGGGGCGAGTACCAGGATGTCGTACTTCTGGGCGATCACCTCGTCGGTGACCTTGCGGACCACGCACACCCTGGAGGCCGGGTCCACGCCGATCGCGCCGCCGGGGACGATGTGGGTGCGGCGCAGGCTCCGGCGCAGGGAGACGGCCACGGACTGCGGGGTGAGGACACCGGCGGCGACGTGCGGCAGGAGGGGGAGGTACAGCTGGTAGCTGAACGGCGTGACCAGCGTGATCTCGGCCTCCGGCGGCGAGAGTTTGCGTTCGAGGCGGCGGGCGCACTCCAGGCCTGCGAAGCCGCCGCCCACGATCAGGATCCGAGGTCGTTCCATCGCTCATCCCTTGTCATGCGGGTCGTACCGGAAGGTCCCCATTACTGTCCGCCACACTCGCACGGAGCAGCGGGGCCTGCCACCGGGGCGGGGCGGAAGGGGTCAGGGGGAAGGGAGAGGAGGACGGCACCGATAAGCTGTCGGGCGTGCTCCCCGAGGTGACGGCGGTCCGCTATGTGACGCCACTGCGAGAAGGCGGCTCGATGCCGGGCCTGGTCGAGGCCGACGACCGGCGGCTGTACGCGCTGAAATGGGTCGGTGCGGCGCAGGGCCGGAAGGCGTTGGTGGCGGAGGTGCTGGCCGGGGAGTTGGGGCGGCGGCTCGGGCTGCCGGTGCCGGAGCTGGTGACGATCGACCTGGACCCGGTGCTCGCCCGCAGCGAGCCGGACCACCAGATCCAGGACCAGATGCGGGCCAGCGGCGGGACCAACCTCGGGATGGCCTTCGTCAGCGGCGCGCTCAACTTCGACCCGCTGTGCTTCGAGGTGGACCCCGAACTGGCCGGACAGGTGCTCTGGTTCGACGCGCTGATCGGCAACGTCGACCGCTCCTGGCGCAACCCCAACCTGCTGGTGGCGACCGGCGGTCTGCGGCTGATCGACCACGGCGCGAGCCTGATCTTCCACCACAACTGGGCCGGCGCGGCCGGCTGGGTGCGCCGCCCGTACGACGCGTCCGACCACGCGCTGCTGCGGGCCCGGCCGGATTTGGCGGCGGCGGACAAGGCGCTCGCGCCGCTCGCGGAGGCGGCGGTGGAGGCGGCCGTGGCGCAGATCCCCGAGGTGTGGCTGGTGGACGAGTTCGGCTTCGACTCGCCCGAGGACGTGCGCGCCGCGTACCGCGCCCAGCTGATCGAGCGACTGGCCGGTCCGCGTGACTGGCTGCCGGAGGTGTCCGCGTGAACCAGCCGCTGTCAGGCGGACCGTCGGCCGGGCTGCCGGTTGTCGTCGAGCTGCACGACTACGAGTACGCCGTGATCCGGGCGGTGCCGCGGGTCGAGCGGGGCGAGTGCGTGAACGTGGGGGTGCTGCTGTACTGCCGGCAGAGCGCCCACCTGGCGGCCCGCACCCACCTGGACCAGGCCCGGCTGCTGGCGCTGGACCCGGTGGCGGACGTGCAGGGAGTGCGCCGGGCGTTGCAGGGGATCGAGGCGGTCTGCCTGGGCGGGCCGCAGGCCGGTCCGGCGGCCTCGGACAGCCCCGGGCAGCGGTTCCGCTGGCTGACCGCGCCGCGCAGCGCGATCGTCCAGCCGGGGCCGGTGCACACCGGGCTGACGGCGGACGCGGACGCCGAACTGCGGCGGCTGTTCGACCAGCTCGTGCTCTGAGGACTTTCCGGGACTGCTCGTCCGGCGGAGTGTGAGCTGGCTCGCGGACGGTTGCCGTGGTCAAAGCTTGAGTTACTGAAGCACTCGGTCGTACGCTGGCCCCATGGGTTCGACCTCGACGACGACCGTACCGACCAACGCCGAACTGATGGAGGCGTTGGCCGCCGTCGGCGCCGCGTACTTCCAGGACTTCGCGGCGGCCGCGGCCCGGCACGGGCTGTCCTCCTCGCAGGCCAAGGCGCTGGGCGCGGTGCAGGAGCCGGTGCCGATGCGGGCGCTGGCCGGGCGGCTGGGCTGCGACGCGTCGAACGTGACCGGGATCGTGGACCGGCTGGAGTCGCTGGGCCTGGCCAACCGGGAGGCGGCCGCCGGTGACCGCCGGGTGAAGATCGTGGTGATCACGGCCGAGGGCCGGGACATCCTGAGCCGCATCCGCAGCGAGATGGCCCGCACCCACCAGGCCTTCGAGGCGATGACCGACGAGCAGCGGGTCGCGTTGCACTCGATCTGCGGGCAGGTCCTGCCGGTGCTGGCCGGCCGGACGGGCGGCGCGCAGCAGTAGCCGGCCGCCCGCCCGCGGTTCAGAGCGCTCCGGCGAGTTCCGGTGGCAACGGCCGGTGGTGCAGCAGGGTGAGCGTGCGGGTCGCGCGGGTGAGTGCGACGTACAGGTCCCGCGGGGCCAGCGCGGCCGGCTCGACCACCACGACGTTGTCGAACTCCAGGCCCTTGGCCGCCGTGACCGTCAGCGCGCCCAGGGCCGGTGCCGTTCCGTCCGGCGCGATGACGCCCAAGGTGCCGACAGGCGCGGGAAGTTCGGCCAGTGCGGCGGCGAAGTCGCCGTCCGGGACGGGGACGGCGCGCGGCCGGTCGGTGCCCGGGCGGACGGACTCGGGCGGCTGCTGGCCGGGGGCGGCGGTGCGCAGCACGGCGGCGGCGAGGGCCATGATCGGCTCCGGCGTACGGTAGTTCACGGTGAGCCGCTCCTCGCGCCAGCGGCCGGGCAGGTGCGGGTCGAGCATCTGGGCCCAACTGCGGGCGCCGGCGGGCGATCCGGTCTGGGCGAGATCGCCCACGACGGTGAGCGAGTTGGTCGGGATGCGGCGCAGGACGGTGCGCCAGGCCATCGCGGAGAGTTCCTGCGCCTCGTCCACCACGACGTGGCCGTACGCCCAGGCCCGGTCGGCGCCGGCGCGTTCGGCGGTGGAGCGGTACGGGCTGTCCTCGCGGAACCGCCCGGCCAGTGCGGCGGCGTCGAGCAGTGCGTCGTCGGTCTGGCCGGTGATGGTCAACACGCCCTGGGCGAAGGCGAGTTCTTCCTCGTCCTCGGTTGCGCCCCCGGCCTCGGTCGAAATCTCGGTCGCGAATCCGGTCGCGAATCCGGGCGCGGACCCGGTCCGGTCCGTCGGGTGGAGGTCGCCGAGGAGTTCGGCGGCCTCGTCCAGCAGCGGGACGTCCTCGACCGTCCAGGGCGAGCCGGGCGGGCGGAGCAGGGCGGCCGCGTGCTCGGGGGCGACCTCGGCGAGCAACTCCCCGTCGGTGAGGAGCCGTTCGACGAGCTGCTGCGGGGTGAGAGCGGGCCAGAGCGGGTCGAGCGCGGCGCGGACGTCCTCCCGGGCCCACAGCTCGCGCGGGGCGTAGTGCGCCTCCTCCTCGTCGTACGGACGGCCGAGGGAGAGCGCCTGGGCGATGGCCAGGGCGTCCAGCAGGGTGCGCAGGTAGTGGGTGCGGGCCCGGTTGTGCGGCGCCCGCAGGCCGCGGGCGGCGTCCCGGGCCTGGGCGCACGCGCGGGCGGAGACGCGCAGCCCGTCGCCCAGGTCGATGCCCTCGGCGGGCGCCGACTGGTGGGCGGCGACGGCGCGGCGGAGCACCTCGGTCATCCACGGGCTGCCCTTGGCGACGGCCGTGGCAGGGGCGTCGGTGCGGGCCGTGGTGACGTCGGGGAAGAGTTCGCCGACGGTGCGCAGCACCACCTCGGTCTCGCCGAGCGCGGGCAGCACCTCCTCGATGTAGCGCAGGAAGCCCGTGGTGGGGCCGATGACCAGCACGCCGCGGCGCTCCAGCGCGGCGCGGTGGGTGAACAGCAGGTAGGCGGCTCGGTGCAGGGCGGCGAGGGTCTTGCCCGTCCCGGGCCCTCCCTGGACGACCAGCGCGCCGGGCAGCGGGGAGCGGATCACCCGGTCCTGCTCGGCCTGGATGGTGGCGACGGCGGTAGCCATCCGGCCGGTGCGCTCGCGGGCGAGTGCGGCGAGCAGTGCGGCCTCGCCGACCAGGGCGCGGCGGCCGGACTCGTCCAGCCCGGCGAGGTCGAGCGCCTCGTCGTCCAGACCGGTGACGGTGCGGCCCTCGGTGTGCAGGTGGCGGCGGCGCACCACGGTGCCCGGGTGGGCGGGGGTCGCGGTGTAGAACGGGCGGGCGGCGGGGGCGCGCCAGTCGAGCAGCAGCGGTTCGTACGCCTCGTCGGTCAGGCCGGTGCGGCCGATGTGGTGGACGGTGCCGTCGCGCTCATCCAGGCGACCGAAGCAGAGGCCGCGTTCCACCGCGTCGAGGCGGGCGGCGTGGCGGGCGGCCTCGCGGGCACGGACCTCGCGTTCCAGCCGGGCCTGGTGGGTGCCGCCGGCGGCCGCGCCGTGGTGGGCGCCGGCGCTGGTGCGGTGGGCGCGTTCCCGGGCGGCGTCCAGGTGGCGGTAGAGCAGGTCGAGGTGGGCCTGTTCGGTGCGCATCGCTTCGGCGAGAGCCGGTTCCGTGGGTTCCGCAGACTCCCCGGGGTCGGCGGGTTCCTTGGGCTCCGTGGGTTCCGCTGGAGTTCCGTACATCGGCGTGGTATCCTTGCGGTGAGAAGTTTGTTGAGTGCGTTCCGATAGGTGTTGAACCGACTCAGCGTACCCCATCCGCCTGCGTTCGGCGTGACCTCGGCTGTTAGGCTTGCGAAGCGTGAGCGCGAAGCCCCAGATCCCCAATGTCCTGGCCTCCCGGTACGCCTCGGCGACCCTGGCCCAGCTGTGGTCCCCCGAGCACAAGGTGGTCCTCGAGCGCCACCTGTGGCTCGCCGTCCTGAAGGCCCAGCAGGACCTCGGTGTCGAGGTGCCCGCGAACGCCGTCGCAGACTACGAGCGGGTGATCGACCAGGTCGACCTCGGCTCGATCGCCGCCCGTGAGCGGATCACCCGCCACGACGTGAAGGCCCGGATCGAGGAGTTCAGCGAGCTCGCCGGCCACGAGCAGATCCACAAGGGCATGACCTCCCGGGATCTGACCGAGAACGTCGAGCAGCTGCAGATCCGCCAGTCCCTGGAGCACGTCCGGGACCGTACGGTCGCCGTCCTGGTGCGCCTGGCCGACCTGGCCGCCCAGCACTCCGAGCTGGTCATGGCCGGCCGCTCGCACAACGTGGCCGCGCAGGCCACCACGCTGGGCAAGCGCTTCGCGTCGATCACCGACGAGCTGCTGGTCGCCTTCCGCCGCCTGGAGGAGCTGATCGCCCGCTACCCGCTGCGCGGGATCAAGGGCCCGGTCGGCACCGCTCAGGACATGCTGGACCTGCTCGGCGGCGACACCGACAAGCTGGCGGAGCTGGAGCGCCGGGTCGCCGCGCACCTCGGCTTCGAGAACGTGCTGACCAGCGTCGGCCAGGTCTACCCCCGCTCGCTGGACTTCGAGGTGCTCACCGCTCTCGTCCAGCTGGCCGCCGCGCCGTCCAGCCTGGCCAAGACCATCCGTCTGATGGCCGGCCACGAGCTGGTGACGGAGGGCTTCAAGGAGGGCCAGGTCGGCTCCTCCGCGATGCCGCACAAGATGAACACCCGCTCCTGCGAGCGCGTCAACGGCCTGGCCGTCATCCTGCGCGGTTACGCCTCGATGACCGGCGAGCTGGCCGGCGACCAGTGGAACGAGGGCGACGTCTCCTGCTCGGTGGTGCGCCGGGTCGCGCTGCCGGACGCCTTCTTCGCCTTCGACGGCCTGCTGGAGACCTTCCTGACCGTCCTTGACGAGTTCGGCGCCTTCCCGGCCGTGGTCGAGGCCGAGCTGGACCGCTACCTGCCGTTCCTGGCCACCACCAAGGTGCTGATGGGTGCGGTGCGTGCGGGCGTCGGCCGGGAGACCGGCCACGAGGTCATCAAGGAGCACGCCGTCGCCTCCGCGCTGGCGATGCGCGCGGGCGCCCGGGAGAACGAGCTGCTGGACCGCCTCGCCGCCGACGAGCGCATCCCGCTGGACCGGGCCGCGCTGGACGCGCTGCTGGCCGACAAGCTGTCCTTCACCGGCGCGGCCGGGGCGCAGGTCGCCGAGGTCGTCCGCCAGGTGGAGGCCGTCGCGGCGGCCTACCCGGAGGCGGCCAAGTACGCGCCCGCCGACATCCTCTGACGGGACATCAGTCCCAGCTGACGGATTTTCAGTTCTCTGAGGAGGGCCCTGCCGCCGTTCCGGTGGCGGGGCCCTCTGGCGTCCGGGCGTGTCCGGGGTCGAAGGGCGGGGTGGTGGTGGCGCACGGCCAGTCGCAGTTCGGCTCGGCCACCGGCTGCTCCTCGGGCGCGAGCACGTTGCCCCGGACGGTGACGGAGGCGATCAGTCCACCGCCGGCCAGCAGGCCCGCGCAGATCAGCATCGCGGTGTGGAAGGCGGAGTCCACCGAGGAGGGCACGCGGTAGGCGTCGCCGCTCAGCCCGGCCATCGCCGGGAGGGCTGCCACCGCGAGCAGGCCGGCCGCCCGCGCGGCGGCGTTGTTGACGCCGCTGGCGATGCCCGCGTGCCGCACCTCGACGGCGGCCAGCACGGTGGCGGTCAGTGGCGCGACCAGCAGGGTCATCCCGGAGCCCATCACCGCGACCGCGGGCAGCACGTCCGCCCAGTAGGAGGAGCCGGGGCCGATGCGCAGCATCAGCAACACCCCGGCTGCGCACAGCAGCGGGCCGACGGTGAGCGGGACGCGCGGGCCGATCCGCTTGCCGAGTCGCCCGGCGCGCGCGGACAGGGTCAGCATCAGCAGCGTGATCGGCACCAGGGCGAAACCGGAGACCAGCGGCGAGAAGCCGGAGACGATCTGCAGCTGCACCACCAGCAGGAAGAAGACCCCGCTGAACGCCGCGTAGACGCACAGGGTGACCAGGTTCACCGCGGTGAACAGCCGGGAGGAGAACAGCCCGAGCGGCAGCATCGGATCGGGCGTCCGTCGTTCGACGGCCACGAACGCGGCGGCCAGCAGCAGGCCGAGCGCGCCGCTGACCCAGACGCCGGGGGACAGCCCCTCCCCGGCGGCGGTGAGCGCGTAGGTGATCGCGCCGAGGGTGAGCGCGGCGAGCAGTGCGCCGGGCACGTCGAAGCGGCCGGTGGCGGTCTCGTCCCGGCTCTCCGGGACGTACCGGGAGGTGACGGCGATCACCGCGGCCGCCAGCGGCAGGTTCAGCAGGAAGATCCAGCGCCAGCCGGGCCCGTCCACCAGCCAGCCGCCGAGGAAGGGGCCGATGGCCGCCGACACCCCGCCAAGGCCGGACCACAGGCCCACCGCGGCCGATCGGTCGTCAGGGTGGAAGACGGCCTGGAGCATGGCGAGCGAGCCAGGGGTGAGCAGGGCTCCGCCGATGCCCTGGACGGCGCGGGCGGCGATCAGCACGTGGATGGTCGGAGCGGCGGCGCAGGCCGCGGAGGCGGCGGCGAACCAGATCACCCCGATCAGGAAGACCCTGCGCCGCCCGTAGCGGTCGCCGAGCGCGCCGCCGAGCAGGATCAGGCCCGCCAGGGTGAGCAGATAGGCGTTCAGGGTCCATTGCAGGGAGGCGAGGGAGGCGCCGAGGTCGGTGCCGATCCGGGGCAGGGCGACGTTCACCACGGTGCCGTCGAGCATCGCCATGCTGGAGCCGAGCACCGTCGCGAGCAGTACCCAGCGTCCCTGTGCGGTGCCCAGGCGCAGGGAGCCGGCTTCAGAGGTGGCCACGGCCCGATCCTGCGCCCGGTGGGGCGGACGTGACAAGGGTCACCGGGCGGTGTGTCGATCGGCGACACTGCGTGGCGGGGCGGTCGCGCACGGGCGCGGTGATCGGCGCACCGTCGTGGATCAGTGGCGCGCGGTGAATGGATTGTGCACGTACGGTGCAGCGGACCATGCGAGGGGTCACCGGGCTCAGCGGATGGGTTGCCCGTTCAAGAGATCGACATTGCTTCACCCGAACGGATGAGTTTTAGTTCAGCGACCGCCCGGCCAGTCCGGACGGATCCGCCGGGTGGAACGCCGAGTCCTGCCGCTGCCCGGTGGTTCGAACTGAGCTCTGTACGGCAGGAGCGGGGGACCCACAGGTAAGTCGCCGGATCGGAGTTCGCGCTTTTCAGGGCGCGGACGTCCAGGACCGGCTCGGGGTGAAGCCGCACATGCGGCCGGGCAACTCCAGCCCGAACCCGACAGCTCACCTCGCAGGCGTCGGAGAGGAAAATCCCATGCCTGCACAGGCTCGTCGTTTCGTCCTGCCCCGGGTCGCCCTGCCCCGTGCCGCCCGCGTCGGCATCGCCACCGCCGTCGCCGGTGCCTCCTTCATCCTGCCGCTGGTGACCACGATGAGTGGGCAGGCCGCCGCCGCTCCGGCCGTTCGGGTCGCCACCGCCGGCTACGTCGCTCCGCTGGCCAAGCCGGTGCTGGGCGAGGCCTACGGCGTGGCCGGTTCGATGTGGGCCTCCGGCCACCACACCGGCCAGGACTTCGTCTGCTCCACCGGCACCCCGGTGCGCGCGGTCGCCAACGGCGTCGTCGTGCAGGCCGGCAACGGCGGTGCCTACGGCAACCAGGTCGAGATCAAGCTCGCGGACGGCAAGTACGCGCAGTACGCACACCTGTCCGTGATCGGTGTGAAGGTCGGCCAGAGCGTCACCGCCGGCCAGCAGCTCGGCCGCTCCGGCGCCACCGGCAACGTGACCGGCCCGCACCTGCACTTCGAGATCCGCACCGGTCCGAACTACGGCTCGGACATCAACCCGGTCACCTACCTGCGGGCGCACGGCGTCGCGCTCTGACCCGACCGGGTTTCAGGAACCACCGCTGCCGCGGGGGCGAATCGATCCTCCGGGATGGTCATGTCGGGTGACCGCTCGACCGGATGATCGCCGCGGCAGTGGATCTGGGCGCGGGACACGCCCACAGCCGGCCCGGCTCCACGGGACACCTCCCCCGGAGCCGGGCCGGCCATTGCCGTTTCCGGTCCCGTGCGGCGCTCGGTGTTCGGTGTTCGGTGTTCGGTGTTCGGTGTTTCGAGCATGGCGTCAACTCGGCTGTTTCCTGCCATGAGAATCGCTTCTACTGGATGGATCGCTACTGCGCCGGTGCTTCGGCTGCGTCGGCGCCGGCGGCCGGAGCTGTACGCGCGGATGGGGCGGATCGTGCTGGAGGACGCGGCGGAGCGTGACTCGGGCCTCAGCTCCGGTGGACCGGCAGGCCGTGCTGGGCGGCGGTGAGCAGCTCGTGCATCCGGTGGCCGAAGTCCTCGGTGTCGCAGGCGGGTTCGGGGAAGACCAGGCGGACGTCGCGGTGCCCGTGCGAGTGGTCCAGGCGCAGTACCAGGCCGTGGCGGTCCAGGGCGAGCGGGCGGACGGCCGGGTGGTGGGTGAGCAGGGCCGGGTCGAGCAGTCCGGTGAGCAGCTCGAGGGCGTCGGCGTGGTCGTCGGCCAGGTGGGTGAGCAGCGCGGCCTCGTGGCGGGCCAGCGGGTCCGGAGTGGCGAGGGCGAGGTCGGCAGCGGTGAGCGCGCCGGTTCCGTACGGGGTGGCGAGGACGGCGTGGGCGACGTCCACCCACAGGTGGACGCTCAGGCCGTCGTCGGCGAGGTGGGCCAGGTGCAGGCGGCCGGCCAGGGTGAGCCGGGCGCGGATGCGGTCGCGGACGGCGACGGGGGAGACGTCGGTGACGTCGAGCACGACGGCCAGGCCGTCGGCGGCACCGGCGGCGGCCGCGGCCGCGGTCAGCGGGGCGTCCAGCGGGGCGCGCAGGCGCAGCCGGGACCCGTGGACGGAGATCGGGGTGTCTAGGTCATGGTGCTCGCCGAGGGCGCGGACGGTGAGTGAGGAGGTCGCGCTGAGCAGGCTGTGGGCCCGGTCAGCGGTGGTGGGCTCGGGCACCTCGGCCTCGGACGAGTTCATGGGCGAACCTCCTGATAGTTAGGTGAGGCTAACCTAATCACCCGATGGGGCGGTGGCAAGTGCGCGAGGGCCCGGGCGCCGTGGTGGCGTCCGGGCCCTCGGGGCTCTGGTAGCGGGTCAGACGACGACGGCCTGGGCGTCGATCTCCACCAGCATGGGCTCCTGGGGGAGTTCGACGAACACCGTGGTGCGGCAGGGCTTCACCCCGCCCGGCGGGATGTTCTCCTCGATGAACTCGGCGTAGGCCTCGTTCATCAGCGGGAAGTCGGCGCGCTCGGTCAGGTAGACGCGGAACATCACCACGTCCTCGATGGTGGCGCCGCCCGCCTCGACGATGGCCTTGACGTTCTCCAGGGTGCGGCGGGTCTGCGCCTTCACGTCGCCGTGGTGGAGGTACTCGCCGGTCGCCGGGTCCTGCGGGCCCTGGCCGGAGACCTGGAGGATCGGGCCCTTGCGGACGCCCTGGGAGAACATCCAGGCGGGGGCGGGGGCGCCCTCGGTGCGGATCTCGGTCTTGTCGGAGGACGCGGGGGACATGGGGCTCCTTGTGGATCCGGTGCGGTCGGTCAGATGCCCTCGGGGCGGCCGCAGTCGGCCGAGACGGCGCGCGCGGTGGCGAGCAGCTGCGGGAGGAGGTCCAGCACCTGCTCGTACGGGAGGACGACGTCGGGGACGGAGATGGACGCGGCGGCGACGACCCGGCCGGTGGCGTCCCGGATCGGGGCGGCGACGCAGTTGATGAAGGCCTCGTGCTCGGCGTGGTCCTGCGCCCAGCCCTGGGCGGCGACCTTCTCCAGCTCGGCGAGCAGCGCCTCGGGCGTGGTGAGGGTGCGTTCGGTGTGCGGGGCGAAGTCGATCCCGGCCACCACCCGGCGGCGTTCGGGCAGCGGGAGGTCGGCCAGCAGCACCTTGGAGACGGCGGCGCTGTGCAGGGCGGCGCGCAGGCCGATCCGGGAGTACATCCTGACCGGGTGACGGGAGTCGAACTTGTCGATGTAGACCACCTCGCCACCCTCGTAGGCCGCCAGGTGCACGGTCTGGCCGGTGGCGGAGTTCAGCTCGGCGAGGTGCGGGGCGGCGATCCGGCGGATGCCGCGCTGCTCCAGGGCGAGGCCGGAGAGCGCGAACAGGCCGGCGCCGAGGTGGTAGCGGTACGCCGCGTCGCGGTAGACGAACCGTTCCTCCTCGAGGCTCTGGAGCAGCCGGAGCACGGTGGTCTTGTGCACGCCGAGGACCTCGGCCAGCTGGTCGAGGGAGCGCTCGCCCTCGCCGAGCTGGGCGAGGATGCGCAGGGCGCGGGTGACGGTCTGGCTCATCGGGCTCGGGCTCCGGTCGGGTGGCTGCGGTTCGTGCTCATTGTGCCCGGGCCGGATCGGCCGGCGGCCTGGTGCGGGACCCGGCCGGTGTCCCGGTGCGGGGCCCGGCCGGTGCCGTGACGGGGGCCCGGCCGGAGGGCAGGGCCGGGGAGGTGATGCCCTCGGCGGTGACCCGGGTGGCGGCCCAGTCGGCCGGGGAGGCGTCGAGCAGCGCGGCCACCACCGGGGCGGACGGCAGCTCGGCCTGGTCGCCGTGGGCGGTCAGCGCGCAGGCCGCGCCCAGGTGGCCGAGTCGCAGCCGTCCGCGCTGGTCCAGGCCGCGGAGGATGCCGGCCAGGTACCCGGCCGCGAAGGCGTCGCCCGCGCCGGTGGCCTCCACCACCTCGACCGCCAGGGCCGGTTCGGCGACCGCGGTGCCGTCCCGCTCCAGGGCGGTGACCACCCGGGCCGCGTCCTTGACCACCACGGTGGCGGGGGAGGGGAAGCGGCGGCGCAGTGCGGCGGGCTCGTCGGTGCCGAAGGCGTCCTGGGCCTCGTCGGCGCCGAGCAGCAGCAGGTCGGCGGCGTCCAGCAGTTGTGGCAGCACGGCCGGGTCGCGGTCCCGCCAGAGCGCGGGGCGCCAGTTGAGGTCGAAGCTGACCAGCCGGTGCGGGCGGCGGTCGGCGAGCAGGGCGCGCAGCAGGGCCAGGCAGTCGTCCGAGAGCGCGGCGGTGATGCCGGACAGGTGCAGCAGGCGGGCGCCCGCCAGCAGGGCGGCGGCGGCCGGATCGGCGAGCAGGGCGGGGGAGAGCGCGGCGGCCGCGGAGCCGCGCCGGTGGTAGTGGAGGCGGCTGTGGCCGGGGCCGAGGTCGTGCCGGTGGCCGGTGGCGCCGCCGACCTCCTTGAGATAGAGGCCGGTCGGGCGGTGCGGGTCGACGGTGACGCCGGAGACGTCCACGCCGCGGGCGGAGACCTCGGCGAGCAGCCGGCGGCCGAAGCCGTCGTCACCGACCCGGCTGATCCAGGCGGTCGGCACGCCGAGCGCGGCCAGCGTGCCGGCCACGTTGGACTCCGCGCCGCCGACCGACATCCGGAAGTTCTCCACGGCCTCCAGGGGGCCCGGGCGGTCGGGCAGCAGGACGGCCATCGACTCGCCCACGCAGACGGCCGTTGGGGGAGCCCCGGGGCGGGCCGGGCCCGGGGTGTCCTGTCGCGGCATCTGCTGGGCTCCTCGTCTGCGGTCGGGTCCGTTGACCGTGATCCGGCGCCGATGCTAGAACCGTGCTGCCAGCATGTGCAACCCTCGTTGCACATGCTGCAACACGATGGATGGAGGAAGACGGTGGAGCAGACCTACGCAGGCGACGGTGGCCCGGCGGGCGGCAGCGCCTTCGCGAGCGCCGCGACCGGGCCAGGGATCGCCGAAGGGGCGGTGGCGGCGCTGGCCGAGGAGACCCTCGACTGGCGGTTCAAGGCGGCCCCGCCCGAGAGTTGGGGCCACACCGTCCGCGACTGGCTGGCCACCGGGCCCACCCTGTCCTCGCTCGGCACCCCGCTGCTCACCCTCGACGGCGCCGCGCTCGACCACAACGTCCGCACCATGGCCGACTGGTGCGCCAAGGCGGGCGTCGCCCTCGCCCCGCACGGCAAGACCACCATGGCGCCCGAACTCTGGCAGGCCCAACTCGCCGCCGGCAGCCACGGCATCACCCTCGCCAACCTGCCGCAGGTGCGGGTCGCCCGGGCCTTCGGCGTCCAGCGGATCCTGCTCGCCAACACCCTGCTCGACCCGGCCGGACTCGCCTGGCTCGCCGCCGAACTGGCCGCCGACCCGGGCTTCGCCTTCCTCTGCTGGACCGACTCCAGCGAGGGCGTACGGCTGATGGACGAGGCGCTGCGCGCCGCCGGGGCCGAACGGCCGGTCGAGGTGCTGGTCGAACTCGGCGGTCCGGGCGGGCGGACCGGCGTGCGCGGCGTGGACGCGGCCGTCGAGGTCGCCGCCGCCGTGCTGCGCGCGCCCACCCTCCGGCTGGCCGGCGTCGGCGGCTACGAGGGAGCCCTCGCACACGACGCCACGACCGAGGGGCTGGCCACCGTACGCGGTTACCTGAAGGCGCTCGGAGAGCTGCACGGCCGGCTCGCCGACGCCTACCCGGACGGCGTGCCGCCGGTCGTCTCGGCCGGTGGCAGCGCCTACTTCGACCTGGTGGTCGATGAGTTGGCCGCCCTGCCGGAGGCCCTCGTGGTGCTGCGCTCGGGCGCGTACATCGCCCACGACGACGGCTTCTACCGGGGCATCTCGCCGCTCGTCCGAGGCGGCGGCGACACCCCGTTCCGCGGCGCGCTGCACGGCTGGGCCCGGGTGGCCTCCCGGCCGGAGCCGCAACTGGCGCTGCTGGACGCCGGCAAGCGCGACCTGCCCTTCGACGATGGTCTGCCCGAGCCGCAACTCGTGCGCGGCGGAGCCCGGTTGACGGGAACGGCGGCGCGGATCACCGCGCTCAACGACCAGCACGCCTTCCTCCGCGACGCGGGCGACCTCGCGCCGATCGGCGCGGTGCTGCGGCTCGGCGTCTCGCACCCGTGCACGGCCTTCGACAAGTGGACCGCGATCCCGGTGCTGGACTCCGCGGACGCGGCCGAGCCGAAGGTCACCGGGCTGGTCAGGACATTCTTCTGATGCCGGAGGCGGCGAGAGGTGAGGTCTTCAAGGGGGCGACGGTCGTCGACGGAACCGGCGCCGAACGCTACCGCGCCGATGTGCGGATCGCCGACGGGCTGATCGCCGAGATCGGCACCGGACTGCACGGGCCCTCGACAGTGGACGCCGACGGGCTGGTGCTCGCCCCCGGCTTCATCGACATGCACGCCCACTCCGACCTCGCCCTGCTGCTCGAACCCGAGCACCCGGCCAAGGTCACCCAGGGCGTCACCTGCGAGGTCCTCGGCCAGGACGGCCTGTCCTACGCCCCGGTGGACGACACCACCCTGCCCGCGCTGCGCCGCCAACTGGCGGGATGGAACGGCGATCCGGCGGACTTCGACTGGGACTGGCACGACGTCGCCGGGTACCTGGACCGGATCGACCGCACCCGGCCCGCCGTCAACGCCTGCTACCTGGTCCCGCACGGCTCGCTGCGAATGCTCGCCACGGGCTGGCAGAACCGCGCGCCCACTCCCGCCGAACTCGACCGGATGCGAGAAGAGTTGGCGAAGGGCCTGCTGGACGGCGCGGTCGGCATGTCCAGCGGCCTCAGCTACACCCCCGGGATGTACGCGGACACCGCCGAACTGGTCGAGCTGTGCACCGTGGTGGCGGCCTACGGCGGCTTCCACGCGCCACACCAACGCTCTTACGGGCGCGGCGCGTTGGAGGGCTACGCGGAGATGGTGGAGATCGCCCGGCGATCCGGCTGCGCACTGCACCTGACCCACGCCACGATGAACTTCGGCGTCAACCGCGGCCGGGCCGGGGAACTGCTGGAACTGGTCGACCGGGCACTCGCCGACGGCATCGACCTCACCCTGGACAGCTATCCCTACCTGCCCGGCTCCACCACCCTGGCCGCCCTGCTGCCGAGTTGGGCCACCGAGGGCGGCCCGGGCGCGACCCTGGCCCGGCTCGCCGACCCGGCGGACCGTGAGCGGATCCGGTGCGCGATGGAGGAGCAGGGGAGCGACGGCTGCCACGGCGTGGTCGCCGACTGGACGACGATCCAGATCTCCGGCGTCCGCTCGGAGCGACTCGCCGGGGCGGTCGGCCGGACCGTCGCCGAACTCGCCGCCGAGCAGGGGCGCGGCGGGACGGAGACCTTCCTCGACCTGCTGCGCCAGGACGAGTTGGGCACCAGCGTGCTCCAGCACGTCGGGCACGAGGAGAACGTCCGGGCGGTCATGCGACACCCGACGCACACCGTCGGAAGCGACGGCCTGCTGGTCGGTGCCCGGCCGCACCCGCGCGCCTGGGGCACCTTCGCGCGCTACCTCGGCCACTACAGCAGGGAGTTGGGCGTGCTCACCCTGGAGGAGGCGGTCGCCCGGATGACCGGAAGGCCGGCCGCCCGGCTGGGACTGGACCGGCGCGGCCGGATCGCCCCCGGCTTCCACGCGGACCTGGTGCTGCTCGACCCCGGACGGGTCCGGGACGCCGCCACCTTCGAGCAACCCCGGCTGCCCGCCGAGGGCATCGAGTACGTGTACGTCAACGGCACCGCCGTCGTCCGGCAGGGTCGCACCACCGGCGCCCGGCCCGGGCGCGCCCTGCGCCGCACCGACCGAGGGACTCTGGCCCGATGAACCACCTTTCCGAGCTGTGGGACGACCCGGTGATCGCGGTGGTCCGCGCGCCCCGGATCCCGGACGCCGCCGCGCTGTGCTCCGCACTTGCCGAGGGAGGTATCAGGTTCACCGAATTGACTTACACCACACCGGATGTGACGGGCCACCTGACACGGGCGTCCGCGTCCGGATGGCGGGTCGGGGTCGGGACGGTGCTGACCGCGGAGCAGGCCGAGCGGGGGATCGACGCGGGGGCGTCGTTCCTGGTCACCCCCGGCTGCCGGCCCGAGGTCGCGCAGGCCGCGCGGGCCCGGGGAGTGCCGGTGGTGCTGGGGGCGCTCACTCCGACCGAGGTGGCCCGGGCGGTCGACCTGGGCGCCGCGGCCGTCAAGATCTTCCCGGCCCGGTCCTTCGGCCCCGGCTACTTCAAGGACCTGCGCGGCCCGTACCCGGACGTGCCGCTGGTGGCCTCCGGCGGGGTGAACGCGGGCAACGCGGCCGAGTTCCTGGCGCAGGGGGCGCTCGCGGTGTGCGCGGGCACGGACGTGGTGCCGCCGGCCGCGGTCGAGGCGGGGGACTGGGCGGAGATCACCCGGCGGGCCCGGGAGTTCACCAGGGCCTGCGCGGCGCGGGCGTAGCGCCGACCCCAGGGGTGAAGAAGCAGCGGAGGGCGTCGGGAGCGGGGCGTCGAGGGCGTGGCAGGGGCGTCAGGGGCCGGGTGGCGGGGCGCGGGCGGGTACGGCGGTGGTTCCGTGAAGGTGCGTGGAGGGCTGTCGGGACGGCCGGGATTGGACGAGAATCGGTGGCACCCGGCTCGGCCCGGCCCTTCGGCTCCCGGCTCAGCCCGGCCCGTCTCGTGCTCTCGGCCCGCGCGGCCCCCGGACCCGGCAGGAGGACCCACCCCATGACCTCGACCCGCCCCGGCCCCGACTGGCTGGCCGATGCCGTCCTCTACCAGATCTACCCTCAGGCCTTCGCGGACTCCGACGGCGACGGCATCGGCGACTTCGCCGGCATCGCCGAGCACCTGGACCACCTCTCGTGGCTCGGCGTGGACACGGTCTGGCTCAACCCCTGCTTCGCCTCGCCGTTCCGCGACGCCGGATACGACGTCACCGACTACCTCACCCCCGCCCCGCGCTACGGCCGCACCGAGGACCTGATCGCACTGGTCGAGGCCGCCCGCCGCAAGGGCATCCGGATCCTGCTCGACCTGGTCGCCGGGCACACCTCCGACCGCCACCCCTGGTTCCTGGCCGCCGCCGAGGACCCGGCCGACCACCGCTACATCTGGTCGGACCGGCAGGCGGACGGCTTCGTCGGCTCACCCGGGAGCCGCCCCGGCTGGTACCTGCCGAACTTCTTCGACTGCCAGCCAGCGCTCAACTTCGGCTACGCCCGCGGTAGTTCCGAGGAGCCCTGGCGCCAGCCGGTGGACGCCGAGGGCCCGCGCGCCAACCGGGCGGCGCTGCGCGGGATCATGGCGCACTGGCTGGACCTGGGGGTGTCCGGCTTCCGGGTGGACATGGCGTACTCACTGGTCAAGGACGACCCGGGCCGGATCGAGACCGCCAAGCTCTGGACCGAACTGCGCGACTGGCTGGACCGCGCCCACCCCCGGGCCGCGCTGCTCGCCGAGTGGGGCGAGCCGGCCGCCGCCGTTTCGGCGGGGTTCCACGCGGACTTCTTCCTGCACTTCGGCGGGAACGACCACGGCCTTCCGCTGCGCTCGCTGTGGAACAACGGCGGCGGCACGGTGGAGGAGTTCTGGCAGCAGGGCCCGTGCTACTTCGAGGCCGAGGGCCGAGGCACCCCGCAGACCTTCCTGGACGCCTGGCGCTCCGCCGCCGAACTCACCGAGGGTGACGGGTACATCGTGCTGCCCACCGCCAACCACGACTTCTCCCGGCTCGCCACCGGCCCCCGTTCGGGCGAGCAACTCGCCCCCGCCTTCGCCTTCCTGTTCACCTGGCCGACCCTGCCCGCGGTGTACTACGGCGACGAGATCGGCATGCGCTACCTGCCCGGGCTGCCGGACGTCGAGGGCAGCGTGCTCGGCCCGCGCTACAACCGGGCGGGCTCGCGGACGCCGATGCAATGGGCGCCGGGCCCGTCGGCCGGCTTCTCGGCCGCGACTCCCGACCGGTTCTACTTGCCGGTGGACCCGGACCCGCGGCGGCCGGACGTGCTCTCCCAGCGCGCCGACCCGACGTCGCTGCTGCACACCGTCCGGCGGCTGATCTCGCTGCGCCGTGCCCACCCGGGGCTGGGCACGTCCGGCGGGGTCGAGGTGCGGCACGCCGGGTACCCGCTGGTGTACGTCCGGTCCGGGCGGTACCTGGTCGCCGTGAACCCGCGCCGGGAGCCGGGGGTGGTCCGGGTGGTGGACGGTACCGGCGATGGGCGCCCGGTGCGGCCGCTGGAGGTGCAGGGCGTGCGGGTCGTGGACGGAGAGCTGCGGGCGGACGGTTTCTCGTACGGCGTGTTCGAGCTGGGCTGAGCGGACGGTCCGGCGGGCGCCGGACCGTCCCGGAGAGTGGCCCCGGCTTCCGATCGATGTCGGATAGTTGTAAGCTACATCCATAGATGGTTGCATTTACCACCTGCATAGGTTGTATTTGCCACCTTGATCGAAAAGATTCGCCGGAGGACGGTACGAACGCCATGAGCACACCCCAGACCACCGCCGCAGCGCCCACCCTGGGGCACTCGCTCAAGCACCTCGCCGTCCACCTGCTCACCCCGCTGCTGATGTGCCTCGGCATGGCCCTCGCCTACCAGGGCGCCTTCCACCAGCCGGAACCCCACCACCTCAAGGTCGCCGTGGTCGGGGCCGGCCCCCAGGCGCACGGCCTGGCCCAGGCGATCCAGGTCAAGGCCGGCGACGCGCTGGACGTCCGCACCGTCGACGACCGCGCCACCGCCGAGCAGCAGCTGCGCGAGCGAGACCTGGTCGGCGCCTTCGTGCCCGACGCCAGGAGTCCCGAGCTGATCGTGGCCAAGGGCAACTCGGACACCTCGGTGGTGGCCGCCACGGCGGTGTTCACCAACGTCACCGACAAGCAGGGCGTCCCGCTGCACGTCACCGACCTCACCACCCTCGCCGAGGGCGACCCGACCGGCCAGGGCCTGTTCTTCCTGCTGGTCGCGCTGAGCATCGGCTCCTACGCCAGCGTCGCGGCGATCGGCGCCGCCGGTGCCGGGCTGAGCCTGCGGATCCGGGCGCTGGTCGGAGTGGCGGTCTCGCTGGTGGTCAGCGTGATCGGGATCGTCACCGCCGGGCCGGTCTTCCACGTCGTCGACCACGACTGCGCCGCGATCTGGGCGCTGGGCTGGCTCTACTCCGCAGGCATCGTCCTGATCGGCATCGGCCTGCACAGCTTCCTGAAGAAGTGGACCACGCTCGCGCTGATGGTGCTGTTCGTGATGCTCAACTTCACCTCCTCCGGCGGCATCTACCGGCCCGAGCTGCAGAACGGCTTCTTCGGGAGCCTGCACGGCTTCTGGACCGGCGCCGGCTACCTGGAGGGCGCGCGCAGCATCATGTACTTCGACGGCGGCGCCGGCCTCGGCGGTCACATGCTGACCCTGGTGGTGTGGCTCCTGCTGGGCGGGGCGGCCCTGGTGGCCGCGGCGCTGTACGAGGGCCGCGGGCGCCGTCCGGTGGAGACGCCGGTGGAGGCCGAGGAGGAGATGGAGGAGGCGGTCGCGATCTGAGGACCGTCCGACCGCGGGGCGCGCGTCCGACTGCGGGGCGACCGTCCGACCGCAGGACCTCGAAGGCTTCACCCGGCGCCACGGGCATCGCGCCGGGTGGGGATCGGAGGCCCGCGCCCGGCCTTGGACAAGCCGGGCGCGGGCCCGTTCGCGCCTGATCCGCGGATCCGCTGGTCGCTGTCCGCGAGTCCGTTGGTCATTGGCCGCGGGTCCGCCGGTCGCTCTACCGCCGTCGGGCCGGTGGCCGCGTGAAGCAGCAGTCCCCGCAGAGCCCCGCACCCGGACCGATCCGGTAGTAGAGGCAGCAGCTCGTCCGCCGGAACGCCGCGCCGTGCGGGCCGGTGAGCAGTGTGCCGGAACCCGCCAGCGGCGGACGGTCCAGTAGCCGCGCGACCAACTCCCGGGCCGCGCCCGGGGCATGGGCGTCCAGCATCCGGAGCGTACCGGCCAGCGCGGAGGCGGCGTTGCCGCGCAGCAGGCGCGCCGCGAGCGGCACCGCGGCGCGCACCGCTTCGGCCAGTGGCTCCAACTGCCCGACCAGTACGGCCTGGTGCAGCTGGTCGACGAGACCGCCGGGGGTGGGGCGGATCGGTTCCGGCGGCGTCCAGAGGTCGATCGGCCCCTGGTCCGGGACCCGCACCCAGGCGCGCTCCAGCGTCGGGACCGTCCCCAGCAGCACGGCCGACCCCAGGCCCACCGACCAGAAGCGGGCGGCCAGACCGAGGTGCAGGATCGAGGCGGCGACCCGGAGTTCGGCCGTACCCAGGCGCAGCGCCACCATCCGGATCCGGGCCGCGAGCGGCGCGTCCGGGCCGGTGCCGTACAGCTCGGGGAGGGGGCGGAAGCCGGGCGGCGGGGTGGTGGCGGTCGAGGTGTGGAGGGCGAAGTAGGGGCCGACAGCAGCGAGTCGGGCGTAGTCGGGGTGTCGAGATGCGGGGCCCGGCTGCGGGGAGGTGCTCGGCGAGGGCTGGGGCGCGGGGTCCAACGGCCCTCCCCTGTGCGGTCGTTGGACCCCGCGCCCGGCTTCGGTCGGCCCGGGGGTGGTCGGGCGGTCGGGGAGCATCGGTGCCTCCAGGGGTCCGGGTGATCGGGCAGGTGGTGACACCCCGGCCCGGCGTGCCGGAAGGCCCTGGTCAGGCGGTGTTCAGGCGGAGGTCAGCCGCGCACGGTGAAATCGCCACCGGTCGTGCGGATGAACGGTACCGTGCCCTGGCAGTCCGAGACCGGCGCGCCGAAGAAGCCCCAGACCCAGCCGATCCGGTCCCCGTGCCGGCCGTGGTCCTCCACCGAGAGCGCCACCTTCTGGCCGACCACCGGCTTGCCCGGGAACCACGGCGCCTCGCCCCTGGTGACCACGCCCGTGGCGATGGCCTCCCGGCCGCCGACGGCCAGGCAGGTGATGTCCCCCTCGAAGTCGGCGACCAGCCGGCCGTCGGTGTGCACGTGGCGGACGTGGAAGTGGCCGCGGGTGGTCTCCGAGGGCTTGAGGGTGTCGGCGCGGGCGTCGATCGTGAACCGGACCGGGTCACCCTCGAAGGTGCTGAAGCCGGAGCCGAGAACGGTGTCACCGGTGCCGTGCAGGCTCACCGACGCATCGGTCGCGGCGACCGGTCCCGCCGAGGAGGTCGGCGGCCCTGATGGGGCCGCTGCCCCGGCGAAGGCCGGGGCGGCGGTGGCGACCGTCGCCGCCAGGAGACAGAGTGCGGCCGCGATGACGGCGGGACGGCGGTTCACGATGGTTCATCCTCCTGTGCGGGGGGCGTTCCGACGACAACGAGTCTCCCGCGGGCGGGTCGGGCGAACCTCCCGCCAGGGAGGGGAGTTGGCTCCACCGGGGGGAGGAGGCCCGCCTCCCCCGGGAGAGCTGCCCGTAGGCTCGGCGGTGTGCGTACCGATCCACTGACCCGCCCCGACCGGTCCTGGCGTTGGCCCGCCGTCACCGCCGCCCTCCTGCTGTTCGCGCCCGCCGCGCTCGCGCACCCGGGGGACCGCGGCGCGGCCCTGCTGCTCGCCCTGACGGCCGCGCTGGCCGCCGCGGTGGCGCTGCTGGCGTGGCCGCTCGGCCGGGTCACGCTCGCCACCGCGGCCGGCGCGGCCGCCGGGGCCTCGCTGCTGGTCGACCTGTGCTACCCGGGGCCCTACCGGCTGCCCGCGTTCTGGGCGCCGTTCGAATGGCTCGCGCTGATCGGCGTGCTGTTCCGGGCCGTCCGCAGGCTGCCCGACCGCTGGGCCGGGCCGATCGGCGGACTGGTCGGCCTCGCGGCCGTGGTGCTGCCGCTGCGGTTCGCCCTCCGGATGCCCCAGGGCGGCGCGGCCGGGCCGGTGGGTGGCGTGCTGTTCTCCCTGCTGCCGGTGCTCGGGGTCGGCGGAGCGAGTCTCTACCTGCGCGTCCTGGACGCCCGCCGGGAACGGGCCGTCGCCCGGGCCAGGCGCGAGCAGCGGCTCGAAGTCGCGCGCGGACTGCACGACTTCGTCGCCCACGAGATCACGGGCATCGTGCTGGAGGCCCAGGCCGGCCAGCTCCCGGGGCCGGAGACGGAGGAGACGGCGACCCTGCTGCGCCGGCTGGAGGAGGCGGGGCTGCGTGCGCTCGACTCGATGGACGAGATGGTCGGCGCGCTGCGCGGGGACCAGGAGGCGGCCGGAACCACCCGCCGCCCCGGTTTGGCCGATCTGCCGGAGCTGGTGGCCCGCTTCGGGACGAAGGGCGGTCCGCGCGCCACCGTCGATCTGGCCCCGGGGGTCGTCGGCCTGCTCTCCGCCGAGGCCCAGGCCACCGCGTACGCCGTCGTCCTGGAGGCCCTGACCAACGTCCGCCGCCACGCCCCGCAGGCCGCCGTGGTGACGGTCCGGGTGGCCCCCGAGCCGGATGGCCGCGCGGTACGGCTGACCGTCGGTGACACCGGTGGGCCGGCCACCCGGAGGCTCCGGCTGCGCCGCCGCCCCGGCACCGGCGGTACCGGCCTGGCCGGCCTCGCGGCCCGTGCCGCCGCCCACGGCGGCACCCTGACCTCCGGCCCGCTCGGCCCGTCGGGCTGGGAGGTGTGCTGCACTCTGCCGGGGAGGTGACGGCTGACGGACGGAGGAGCGGAGGGAGGTCCACTGGATGCGTTCATGATGGCCGGCCTCACCGGGCGGAGGTGAACCGCGCCGGAGCGGCGGCGTGGACTTTCCCGAGCGTGAACTTCCCCGCCCGCCGGGTCGTGCGGAAGACTGCCGGGCGTGACGAGTACGAACGGTGGGTGTCCGCGGGTGATCCGGGTGTTGGTCGCGGACGACCAGGAGGCCGTGCGGCGCAGCGTGCGGCGGATCCTTGAGGCGCAACCGGACATCGAGGTGGTGGGCGAGGCCGTCGACGGGCTGGCCGCGCTGGAGCTGGCGGCCGCCCTGCGGCCGGACGTCGCGCTGGTGGACATCCGGATGCCGAGGCTGGACGGGCTGGAGGTGACCAGGCGGCTGTCCGGCTCGGTGCGGGTGGTGGTGCTGACCACCTTCGACCTGGACGAGTACGTCTACCCGGCGCTGCAGCACGGCGCGGCCGGATTCCTGCTGAAGCGTTCCGGCCCGTCCTTGCTGGCCGAGGCGGTGCGGGCGGCGGCGAACGGCGAGAGCTTGATCAGTCCGTCGGTCACGGTGCGGCTGCTGAAGCACGTGACGGCGCCGCGTCGGCCGGCCCGGTCGGCCGCACCGGTGGTGGCGCTGACCGAGCGGGAGGTGGAGATCGCGGGACACGTCGCGGCGGGCCGGACCAACGCCGACATCGCGGCCGAACTGTTCATCTCCGCGGGGACGGTGAAGACCCACGTGGCCAGCATCCAGCGCAAGCTGGGCGTGGCGAACCGGGTCGGGATCGCGGTGCACGCCTGGGAGATGGGGTACCCGGTGCCGCAGTAGCGGGCGGTCGCGGGGGCGGTTGCGGGGGCGGTCACGGCTGCGGTCGCGCGGATGGACGCGTCCACGGAGCCGAGGGGATGCTCCGTGGACGCGCGGAACCTACGAGGTGGGGGTGGCTTACGGACTTGACGTCCTCCAGCCGGTAGTTCGATCGTCGACCGAGGTAGTTTCCAGCGGCAGACCCTGATCCGTCTCGACCTGTCGCCACTGCCTCCTGCGGTCGAACTTCCTTCAGCTACCTCGCAGGTCCATCTCCCATCATGCGCCTCCCGCGACGTGTGCACCAGGGGTCAAGGGAACGAATTCGGGCAGATTTCGCAAGTCGGGGTGATGTGCCCCGGCCTTGCGGCTTCGGCCGCTCGGAGTCCGGGCCGCTTACGGCTTCGGCCACCCGTCGACGAAGCTCAGCGTCCGGTGGTACGGCCCGTCCGGTCCGGTGCTGCGGTAGTCCTCGGCGCTGCTGCCGGTGCGGACGGTGCGGTCGCCGTCGTGCCGCTGGGCGGTGGGTCGCAGGGTGTGGTCGACGGTGGAGCGCTCGGTGACGTGGTTGCCGGTCGAGGTGGTGGCCTCGCGGTGATAGCCGAGGTCCATCGCGGTGTTCTGGTCGGTGTTCCCGGCCGCGTCGTGGGTCACCTTGTAGGTGACGTCCAGCGGTTCGCCCTCGTGCACGGTGGTGGTGCGGTGCGGTCCGCCGCCCCAGGTGGCGGTGGTGCGGGTGAGGTCGGTGCCGTTGTGCAGCGTCACGTCGTTGCCGCTGTCGCGCAGTTGCTGGGCGGAGCTGAACGAGAGGTCGTCGCGGACCTCGGTGGTGATCCGCCCGTGCGAGGTCTGCACCCAGCCGCGGGCGAGATCGTGCCGGGCCGCGGTGACGGTCCAGTCGCCGCTGCCGCCGCCGTGGTCGGTGAGCGCGGTGCCGACGGTCGCCTCGGGGGCGACGCGGTAGTCGGTGAGCTGCCCGGAGGTGCGGGCGGCGCCGTGATCGACCTCGGCGAACAGGTTGACCTGGCCCGTCCAGACGTCGTTGCTCTGCGCCTCGGCCGCGTTGACCGTGATGCCGAGGCTGTGCGGGCGGCCGTCGAGCAGCAGCCCGGCGTACGGGGTGAGGTCGAGCCGGTAGGCGGGCAGGTCGAAGGCGAAGATGCCCGGGACCGGCCGCCACAGCAGGGGGTCCCAGCCGCCGGTGTAGATCACCGGGTACGGCCAGACCGCGCCGGCCACCCGGCCGTCCACGGTGAGCCGCAGCTCGCGGAACGGGCCCTTGCCGCAGGCGCCGACCGAGGGGTTGGCGGCGACGAAGGCGTCCGGTGCGGAGGCGTATGCGAACTCCTCGCAGGCGCCGCCGCCCCGGGCGTAGACCTCGGCGGTCAGGCGCTCCAGGTTCGGCGGGAAGGTGAGGTCCTTGCCGGTGCTCGGGGTGGCCTGGGTGAGCGAGAACGGGCCGGTGGTGAGGACCTGGTCGGCGTTGTGGGCGGCGGGCCAGCGGTCGTCGGCGGTGTAGAAGGTCAGGCTCGCCGAGATCTTGTAGACACCGGTGTAGGTGGCGTCGGTGACGTTGGCGAGGTCGAAGGAGAACGGCTGCGGGCCGGCCGTGAACAGCGGGGCGTAGCGGGTGAGATCGCGTTCGACGTTCCACTGGATGCCGTCCTTGGACGGCTCCGGGGTGGAGGACAGCAGCACCTGGACGCCGCCGACGCGGACGCTGAAGATCCGGTCGAACTGCCGCCCGGCGACCTGTCCGTGGAGGTCCAGGACCACGGCGGACCAGGGGCCGGCGCAGTCGGCGGGCGGGGTGAGGGTGGCGGTGTACGGGGTGTCGGGCGGGTTGCCGTAGCCGTTGCGGAACTCGCGGTCGCGCATCACGTCGACGGTGCAGGAGCGGGTGTCGGGGCGGGTGAGCGGCTTGGTGGCGGTGACCGGGTCGTGGTAGTCGCTGCCGAAGTCGGCGTGGGCGGGGGCGGCGGCGGTGAGGGTGCCGGACAGGGCGAGGGCGGCGGCGCCGATCAGTCCGGCGACGCGGCGCAGTACGGGCGTTCGGGACTCGGGACGCCGGGTCATGGGCATCCGGGACTCGGTTCGGCCGAGTGCGGGCGTTCGGGACTCGGGACGGCGGAGCAGGGAGCGCAGGGCCAAGGTGGATCCCCGGGGTCGTCGGGCGGTCCGTCGGCGCGCGACGGGCCTGGTGGGTGATCCGGGCATCCTTTCGGCGGTGGCATGTGAGCGTCAAGGGCGGCTGCCGGAGGCTCTGAGGCTTCCACAACTCCTGTGGCGTCTATGGTCGGTTCAGTCTTCCGGGGCTGAGATCCGGTGGCTCCTACCGGTCCTCCAGCTTCGCCGCCTCCTGCCGGATCACGTTGCGCAGCGTCGCCAGCGCAGGCCGCCGGTCGTCCGTGCGCCACTGCATCTCCAGCGGCAGGGTGGCCCGCCCATCCAGCCGTACGGTGGCCACGTCCTCGGTGAGGTGGCCGGTCAACGAGCCGGGCACCAGCGAGAAGGCGCGGTTGCGGGCGAGCAGGTACAGCCGGGAGCCGACGATCCGCGGCGGGCTGACCAGCACCGGCGGGTCGACGCCGCGCTCCGCGCACAGGCCGAGCACGTGGTCGTAGTACCGGGGGTGCTGCTCGCGCGGCCACAACAGCATTGGGAGGTCGCGCAGTTCGGTCAGCCCCAGGCTCACCCGCCCGGCCAGCGGGTGGTCCCGGCCGAGGGCGACCCGGACCGGCTCGTCGGCGATCCGCTCCAGCCGGTAGCCGGGCACCTCCTCCAGGAAGCGGCCGAGGCCGATGTCGGCGAGCTCGCCGGCCAGGGTGGCGGAGACCTGTCCGGTGTCGACGGCGAGTTCGGCGGTGTCGAGCGCGGGCAGCTCCTGCTCCGCGCGGCTGACCACGGCGGGCAGCAGCCGGTTCACCACGCTCGGCGAGGCGACGATCCGGGCCGTCCCCAGTCGGGACTCCTCGTGCAGCCGGACCCGGGTGAGCAGCGCCCCCGCCTGTTCGAGCAGCCGCGCGCTCTCGGCGGCCATCACCTCGCCGGCCCCGGTCAGCGCGACCGAGCGGCGGCTGCGGTCGAACAGCTCCACGCCGACGGTCCGCTCCAGCCGGGCGACCTCCTGGCTGACCGTCGGCTGCGAGATGTGCAGCCGCTCGGCGGCCCGGCCGAAGTGCAGCGTCTCCGCGACGGTCAGGAAGACCTCCAGCTGACGCAAGGTGAAGCCCATGAGGATCAGCCTAGTGAGAACCAATAGCTGACCACCTATCGAAAACCCCAGGACTCATTCTGGTTTCCGATCCGAACCGTCCATACGCTGATCGTCGCGTTGCCCCACCACAGTGGCATCTCACAGGAAGCTCGCATCATGACCGGACTGCCCCGCAGCACCGCCGGCACTGCCGGCATTCCCAGCACGGCCGGCGCCCCCGGCACTGCCGGCGCCCCCGGCACCGGCAGCGTCACCGGCACCACCACCAGCGGCACCGCCGCCATCCGGATCTCCGAGGAGGTCGTGCAGGCCGTCGTCGACGGCCGTCCGGTGGTCGCCCTGGAGTCGACGATCTTCACCCACGGCCTGCCGCGGCCCCGCAACCTGGCGGTCGCGCTGGAGGCCGAGGAGCAGCTGCGCGGGGCGGGAGTCGTGCCGGCGACCATCGGCGTGCACTCGGGCGTCCCCACGGTCGGTCTGAGCGCCGAGCAGATCACCGAACTGGCCGCCACCGACGGCCTGGACAAGGTCAGCCTGCGCGACCTGCCCGTCGTCGCCGCGCTCGGACGCCACGGTGGCACCACGGTCGCCGCCACGGCCTTCCTCGCCCACCGCGCGGGCGTGCGGGTCTTCTCCACCGGCGGCCTGGGCGGCGTCCACTTCGGCGCCTCGGAGAGCTTCGACGAGTCCGCCGACCTGACCACCCTGGCGGCCACCCCGGTCACCGTGATCAGCGCGGGCGTGAAGTCCATCCTCGACATCCGGGCCACCCTGGAGCGCTTCGAGACCCTCAACATCCCGGTCATCGGCTACCGCACCACCAAGTACCCCGGCTTCTACGTCACCGACTCCGGCCACGAGATCAACTTCGCCGTCCGGTCGCCCGAGGAGGCCGCCGCCGTCATCGACGCCCGTGACCGGCTCGACCTGCCGCAGGCCGTCCTGGTCGCCAACCCGGTCGACCCCGCCAAGCAACTGCCGCCGGAGGAGCTGGACGGCATCCTGGCCCGGGCCCGGGCCGAGGCCGAGCGCCGGGGCATCACCGGCAACGCCTCCACCCCGTTCCTGCTCGACCACATCCAGCGCGACACCGGCGGCCGCAGCCTGGAGGTCAACGTCGAGGTCTACCGCGGCAATGTCCGCCTCGGTGGCGAGATCGCCGTCGCCCTGGCCACCCGGTCCGGTGGGTCCGCGCCCGCGTCCACCGGGGCCTGACCCGTGCTCGGGGTGCTCGGCGACCTCGTGGAGGACATCGTGGTCTGGGCCGACGGCGCGCTGCGCCACGGCACCGACTCCGGGGCCCGGGTGTTCCGCCGGCGCGGCGGCAGCGCGGCCAACGTCGCCTGCTTCGCCGCCGGGCAGTACCCGGTCCGCTTCCTCGGCTGCGTCGGCGCGGACCCGGTCGGGGACGGCGTCGTCGCCGAACTCGGCGGCCACGGCGTGGACGTACGGGTGCAGCGGCACGGCCGGACCGGCAGCATCGTGGTGCTGATCGACCCGGACGGCGAGCGCACCATGCTGCCCGACCGCGGTGCGGCCAAGCTGCTGGAACGCGCCCCGGACGAGTGGCTGGCCGGCCTGACCCACCTGCACGTGCCCGCCTACTCCTTCGACGGCGAGCCGGTCGGACGGACGGCGGTCGACGCGCTCGCCCGGGTCCGGCAGGCGGGCGGCACCACGTCGGTGGACGCCTCCTCCACCGGGATGCTGGAGCAGTTCGGACGGGAGCGGTTCCTCGCCCTGCTGGTCGGGTTGGCGCCGACCTTCGTGTTCGCCAACCGCTCGGAGTCGGCCTTCCTCGGCCTGCTGGTGGACGGCCTGCCCGGGCCGGAGCGCGCCCGACTGGCCGCCACCACGGTGGTCACCAAGTCGGGGGCGGAGCCGACGACGGTCGACGTGCCGGGCGAGGACCTGTTCACCGTGCCGGTGCCACCCGTCGCCGAGGTACGTGACCTCACCGGGGCCGGGGACGCCTTCGCGGCGGGCTTCCTGGCCGGGTTCCTGAGGAACGGGGACCTGCGGCTGGCGGCCGGGCTCGGGCACCGCAGCGCGGCCCGGGTCCTGGGCTCGCCGGGGGCCTCGCTCGGCGGCGGCGGGGGCGGGGGCGGGTGCTAGGAGACGTGGGCGGGTGCGGTTCCGGCCGGCCAGGGGGCGCACTACGTCCGTAGTACTACTTTTGTAGTGCGTCCTTGCGGAGGAAGCGCTTCAGCTTCTGCCAGGCCCAGGCGTTGATCACGTCCTCGGTGGTGAGCCAGCCGCGCTGTGCCGTACCGATGCCGAAGCGCGGGTAGGCGAGGTGGCCGGTGGCGTGCGCGTCGCTGTCGATCGAGAAGCGCACGCCGTGCCGCTTGGCCCGCAGGACGTCCTCGTCGCGCAGGTCGAGGTGCTGCGGGGAGCTGTTGATCTCGATCGCGGTTCCGGTGCGCGCGGCGGCCTCGAACACCGCGTCCAGGTCGACGTCGATCGGTCCGCGCCGGCCGATCCGCCGGGTGGTGAGGTGGCCGATGATGTGGACGTACGGGTTCTCGCAGGCGCGGATCAACCGGCGGGTCTGGGCGGCGCGGTCGAGGTTGAAGTGCGAGTGCACGGAGGCCACGCAGACGTCGAAGCCGGCCAGGAACTCGGGTGGCCAGTCCACGCCGCCGTCCGGGCCGATGTTCAGCTCGGTGCCGTGCAGCAGGCGCAACTTCTTGTGGCGGTCGGCGAGTCGGCGCAGTTCCTCGCGCTGGGCGAGCATCTTCTCGTTCGTCATCCGCTGCATCACCAGGTCCGGCGCGTGGTCGGTGACGGCGTAGTAGGAGTAGCCGCGGGCCGCGGCCGTGTCGATCATCTCGGTGAGGGTGGCCAGGCCGTCGGTCAGGTCGGTGTGGGTGTGCAGGTCGCCGCGCAGGTCCGACTCCTCGATGAGGTCAGGGAGTTCACCGTTCAGCGCGGCCTCGATCTCGCCGCGGTCCTCGCGCAGCGTCGGCGGGATCCAGGGCAGGCCGAGGGCCGCGTACACCTCGTCCTCGGTCGCGGAGACCACCTTGGTGCCTTCCGTCCTGGCGCCCTGTGCCCCCTTCGCGCCCTGTGCTCCCTTGGCGCCTTCCGTCCTGGCGCCCTGTGCTCCTTTGGCGCCCTTCCGGGCGTCGCCGTCGACCTCGAACAGGCCGTACTCGGAGAGCTTCAGCCCGGCCCGTACCGCCATCGTGCGCAGCTTGATGTTGTGCGCCTTCGACCCGGTGAAGTAGACCAGAGCGGCGCCCCAGTCCTCCTCGGGTACGACCCTCAGGTCCACCTGGATCCCCTGGGTGGTGAGGACCGAGGTCTTGGTCGGTCCGCTGCCGATCACCTCGGCCACGTACGGGAGTTCGGTGAGTGCGGCCATCAGCGGGGCGGAGTCGGCGGCGGCCGCCAGCACGTCGATGTCGCCCACCGTCTCGCGCATCCGGCGCAGCGAACCCGCGTACGCGCAGCGGGTGCAGCCGGGGACGGCGGAGAGCGCCTCGACCAACTGCTCGGCCAGCTCGGTGGCGGTGTCGAGCAGGGTCCGTCCGCCGGACTGTCGCATCAGCTCGATGCCGTGCAGGATCTTCTCGCCGCTGCGCTCGCCGAAGCCGGCCACGCCGGCCAGCCTGTCGGCGCGGATCGCCTCGGCGAGCTCCTCCACGGAGGCGATGCCGAGGTCCCGGTAGAGGGCGAGGGCACGCTTGGGGCCGACGCTGGGGACGGCCATCATCTCCCGGACGCCGGACGGGATCTTGGCGCGCAGGGACTCCAGCGCCGAAATCCTGCCGGTCGCGAGGTACTCGGCGATCTTCTCGGCGGTGGACTTGCCGACGCCGGGGATCTGCTGCAGTCCCTTGACGTCCAGATCGGCCAGGTCCTCGGGGTGGCCGCCGACGGCTCGGGCGGCCTTCTCGTAGGCGCGGGCCCGGAAGGCGTCCCCACCGGTGATGTTGATCAGGTCGGCGTACTCCTGGAGCAGTTCTCCGACCTGGTCGTTGAGCCGGGGCATGGGGCAAGTCTAGGTTCGGCGGCCGACGTTCGCCGCGCGGCGCGGGCCGATCGGTGACGCGGGTCGATCGGTGGGGCGCGCCGACCGGTGGCGCGGGCGGATCGGCGGGGCGGGCGGGGAGCGGCGGTGTGGGCCGGCCGGTCAGTCGTAGGCGACCGTCAGCAGGAGCACGACGGTCAGGCCGCCGCCGGGTGTCGGCTCGACCACGAGCCGCCCGCCCGCCGCCAGCACCAGGCTGTGCAGCGCCGGGCCGACCGGCCCGGAAGGCCGCACGCCTGCGAGCAGCCACTCGCGGGCCTCGGGCGGCTCGTACGTGCCGCGGTCGGATATCCGTATCTCCACTCGTTCCCGGCGGTGCGCGGTCGTGCCCCGTCCGACCCCGGTCCGGGGCGCCGTCGGTCCGGTGCGCCTGATGTCCGCCCGGACCAGCACCCGGCCGCCCAGCGGGCTGCGCCGGATCGCATGGTCGACCAGCCCGGCCACCGCGGCCTCCATCCGGCGGGCGTCCCCGGCCACCACCGGCAGCCCGGGCGCCAGCCGGACCGTGACGGCCGCCGCCCGCCCGCCGCCGCGCAGCACCCGGCGCACCACCTCGGCGACCTGGACGTGCCGCGCCTGCGGCTCGCACCCGGCCTGGCGGCCGGTCCAGCGCAACTGGTCGAGTTCCGTCCTGGACAGGGTCCGGGGGCCGGCCATCGCGACCGGCGGGTACGGGCCGAGGCCCCCCGGTGTGCCCGCAGCGCCCTTGCGTTCGGCGCCGCCCGCGCCGCCCGCGCCGCCGAACGCACCGAGCGCCCGAGCCCCCGAAGCGACGTAGCCCCAGAGCTTCCCGCGTGCCATTGCCCTGCCCCTCGTGCCTGACCGGCGGCCGTCGTAGAGTCCGCGGCCGACCGGGGCGGGCCGCTTCCCTGGCCCTGCTGCCAGCCTGCTCCTCCTCCGGCCGGGTGACAATCCGGCTCCGGGACCCGTACCCGGCCCCGGCCCCCGCCGAGCGGCGGGTGGGTGGCCCGTCGACCGGCGGGGACGCCGGGCGCGAGCCCGTCGGTAGACCGGTCGTGGCCCGCTCGCGGGCGCAATGGCGCGCTCGACGAGCGCAAAGGACCCTTCGCAAAAAAGGCTTTGCAAACAGAACTTTGTGGTCCTAGTCTCCTGCTATGACCGAAGACCGCGGCTGGATGCACAGTGACGACCCGCACGTCGTCCTCACTGCCAAGGGCATGAAGGCGATGGCCCACCCCGTGCGGATGCGACTGGTCGGGCTGCTGCGCAAGCACGGCCCGTCCACGGCGACCAGGCTCGCCGAGCAGCTCGGGCTCAACTCCGGAGCCACCAGCTACCACCTGCGCCAGCTCGCCGCCGCGGGCTTCGTGGAGGAGGACGCGGAGCGCGGCAACGCCCGGGAGCGGTGGTGGCGTTCGGCACACCGGATGACGGTCTGGACGGGGGAGGACATGGCGGACGAGGAGCCCGAGACGGCCGTCGGCTTCCTGCGCGCCGTGTTGGCCGGCCACACCCTGACCGGGCAGCGCGTGCTCGACTCCTTCGAGACGATGCCCAGGGAGTGGCGCAAGGCGGTCGACTTCAGCGACATGCTGCTGCAGATCACGCCGGGCGAGGCCGAGCAGCTCACCGCTGAGTTGTCCGCGGTCCTCCGGCGCTACCGGCGGGTCGGCGCCGAGGGGCCGGTGCCGGAGGGCAGCGAGCAGGTCTCCGTGGTGGTCCACGTGCTTCCCGATGCCCAGGGGCCGTCCGAACCCGCCGAGGGGAGTGCCGAATGACCACCGTCGCCGCTCCGCCGGTGCGAAGCCTGCGGCCGTTGGTCGGGGTGCTCGCAGCCACGGCGGTCTCCCTGACCGGGACACGTGTCTCCGCCATCGCCCTGCCCTGGTTCGTCCTGGCCACCACCGGCAGCGCCACCCTGACCGGCCTGGTCGCCTTCGCCGAGATGACGCCGTACGTCCTGGTCAAGGCGCTGACCGGGCCGCTGGTCGACCGGCTCGGGCCGCGCGTGGTGTCCTGGACGACGGACGCCGTGAGCGCCGTCGCGGCCGGGCTCGTTCCGCTGCTGCACGCCCAGGGCCTGCTGCCGTTCTGGACGCTGCTGGTGATGGTCGCGGTGATCGGTGCGATGCGCGGGCCGGGGGACTTGGCCAAGTCGGTCATGGTCCCGGAGTCGGCCGACCGTGCCCGGGTGCCGATGGAGCGGGCCACCGGGCTGTCCGGCGTCACCGAACGGCTGGCCTCCACTATCGGGCCGGCGGTCGGTGGCGGGCTGGTCGCGTTGGTGGGGCCGCTGGCCGGGCTGGCGGTCAACGCGGGCACCTTCGCGCTCGGATCGCTGATCATCGCCCTGGCGCTGCCACCCGGCATGGGGCGCTCGGCGGTCCCGGAGGCAGCTTCAAGCACGGTCCCCGTCGAGCCGGACCAGCGCGACGGCGGCTACTGGCGGATGTTCCGGGAGGGCTTCGGCTTCCTGCGGACGGAACCGCTGCTGCTCACCGTCACCGTCATGGTCGGCATCACCAACCTGCTCGACGCCGGGTTCTCGACCGTCCTGCTCCCGGTCTGGGCCCGGGAGTCCGGCAACGGCCCGGCCGCGATCGGGCTGATCGGCAGTGTCCTGGGCGTCACCGCGGTGGCCGGCAGCCTGATCGCGGCCACGCTCGCCCACCGGCTGCCCCGGCGTACGGTCTTCTTCGTCGGCTTCCTGCTCGCCGGGGCGCCTCGTTATTTGGTGCTCGCGTTGGACGCGCCGATGTGGGCGGTGGTCGCGGTCTTCGCCGTGGGTGGCTTCGGGTCCGGATTCCTCAACCCGATCCTCGGCGCGGTCCTCTTCGAACGGGTGCCCCGCCACCTGCTCGGCCGCGTCCACGCCCTGAGCGACTCCCTGGCCTGGGCCGGCATCCCTCTCGGCGGCCTCCTCGCGGGCGCGACGGTCGCTCTGGTGGGCCTGATACCCAGCCTGCTCACGGCCGGGGTCCTGTACTTCGCCACCACCACGCTGACCGGACTGCGGCCGGAGTGGCGGGAGATGGACCGCCAACGCGGGCACGGGCGTGCCGAGGTCGGTGAGCAGGTGACGGAGGGCGCGGAGGACGCGCTGGAAGCGGCACGGCCGTAGGGGGCGGGCATCGAACGACGGACGGGCTGGGGCAGGGCGAAAGCCCACCCTTCATCGACCGTTCGCGGACGGGTGCCCCGCCCAATGGAGGAGTAGAAGGCTGGCCAAGGCGGCGAGGGCGCACCAGGCGGAGACGAACGCGAATCGCCAGAACAGGGCGCAGAGGACGGCACCCGCTCCGGTGAGCAGGCCGAGGCAGCGGAGCAGACGGTCGCCGCTGACGAGGAAAGAGCCGACCGTGGTGAGGAGGTAGCCGGCGAGCAGGAGGGCCGCATGCGGGATGCCGAATGGCGCAACCGAGGGTGTGACCGTGCCGGCAGGCCGTCACCGGGTAGGGGCGACGGCGGCCGCGAGGGGGATCGAGACTGCTGCGCCCAGCAGGGTGAGCAGGGCGAGCACGCGGCGCCGGTTCGAGGCGGCCGGATGCCTGGGCCCCTGGGCCGCGCACCACAACCCCGGTGGGCGCCAGGGCGGGCAGCAGGGGTAGGGCGATCGCCGCCCAGGCGGTGCGGGCCGCCCCGGCGACGGCCGACGGCAGCTCACCGTCGGTACCGCGCCAGACCAGCGCCTCGATCAGCTGGTGCACGCCCAGCACCAGCGGGAGCGCGGCGAGCAGCAGGCGCTGCGGTGGCCCCGACCGCCGGGAGCGCACCGGACAAGCCACGCCGACGCCCGTGACCGCCCCGCCGACCACGGCGTCCGCCTGGGCGCTCCAGCACATCGATCCGCCTACTCGCCCTTCCCGTTCGCGTCAGCGCCGGTGCCGGTGCTGGTGCTGGTGCTGGTGCCGTCGTAGGGGTCAGCGTCGCTGCCGTGGTCATCGCCGTCGTCATTACCGTCGTTGCCGGCGGTGTGCTTGCTGCCACCGCCGCCCTGGTCCGGACCGACATCACCGCCGGCCGACTCGTTCGCCGGCGGTGCCCCGATGTTCTCCAGGGTCTCCCGGACGCTTCCGGGCATCGCCGGATGTCGGCCGATCACGATCACCCCGATCACGATCGCCACCAGTCCGGCGGCCTCCCAGACCAGCGCGCCCGGCGTGACCCGCAGCCGGTCGCCGAGGAAGCCGACCGCGCAAGCGATCCCGGACAGCGGCTGCGCGGCGGTCAGCGCGGGCAGCGACATCCGCAGCGGTGCGGCCTCGAAGGCGCTCTGCACCAGCAGCAGTCCGACCACGCCCGCCACCACGACCGCGTACGGCTGCCAGCTGCGCAGCACCACCGCGAGTCCGCTGTGGTCGAGGCGCTGGGTGGTGGTGCGGGTCAGTGCGTCCTGGAGGCCGTAGAGCAGTCCGGCGGCGAGGGCCAGCAGGGTGGCCTCCTCGAACAGCGGCAGTCGACGGGCCAGCGTCACCAGCAGCAGGGTCAGCCCGACCACCGTGCCGACCACCAGCCAGTGGCGCAGCTCCCCGGCGGGTGGACCGCCCCCGGTCGGCTGCCCGGCCACGATGAACGCCGTCACCCCCAGACCCAGCAGCAGTACCCCGGCCCAGCCGGAGCGGCCGAGGGTCTGACGGGTCAGCACCCGGGAGAGAGCCATGGCGAAGAGCAGGTTGGTCGCGAGCAGCGGCTCGACCAGCGACACCTCGCCCTGGTGGAGTGCGAGCGCGGAGAGGAGCAGACCTCCGACCATGAACCCGGTGCCGAGCAGCCACTCGGGCATCCGCACCAGGTCCAGCAGCAGGCGCCAGCGCAGCATGTCGGCACGCGGGGCGCGTTGCGCCGCGTGCTGCTGGAGGACGAAGCCGAGTCCCAGACAGCAGGCCGCGCTCAGAGCGAGGAGGAAGACCGCCACGGAGGGACCACCAGGTTGTCGCTACCCCGCGCCGCGTAGGCGGGGCCGGGGGAGGGACGGCGGTCGCGGCGCGCTTCCGTCAGCGTACCGCCGGGGCGGCGGCCGGGCCGACCGGACGCGACGGTACCAGGCCGGTCCGTGGCGGCAACTGCCGCGCTTGCCGCCACCGGTGGGGCGGCGCACGCTGGTGTCAGCGGCCGCCACGGACCCACCGTCCTGGCCGGCCCGGACCGGCGTGGCGGGGGCCGGCGCCAGGAGGTGTGGCATGCACAACCAATGGGACGTGGAACTGAGCTTCGACGAGGACGGCGTGCACACGACGTGCGACGCCAGGTTGACGGGCGCGAGGGCGCCGGGCCTGAGCGCGCACGGCGAGGCAGAGAAGAGCGCGGATGACCGTCCGCTCGCCAGGATCGGCGAGGAGGTCGCGGCCTCCCGAGCCCTGGAGGAACTGTCCCGCAAGCTGCGGGCACAGGCCACCGGAGAGATCGAGGACGAGGGGCACCGCCCGGGCTATCTGATCTACTGACCATCGACCGGCGAACTCGGCGCGTCGAACCGCACCCACGACCGATACGGCCGACCCGTCCGAGCGGGACGGGTTGGCCGGCCGGCTGGCCGGTCGTCGATCGCCGTCCGGAAGCGGGTGCCCTCCGGGAGGGTGCTGCTGGATGGGTGTCCGTCGGGGCCGGGCGGCTGTCTGAGCAACGACCTGGGAGCGCTGTCGGTATCCGTCCTCCGCGCGGCGCGACGGTTCGTGGGCTACCAGCTCGGCGCCTCGGCCCGGCACGGTAGCTCGGCCGCCGCGCCCACCGAGTCCTGCCACGCCTGGTACCCCTCGGGCGGCCCGGACGCGAGGGTCTCGACCCAGTATTCGGGGCCGATGGTGTCGAGGAACTGACGTTCGGCCTCGGTGTCCCCCGACAGACAGCGGTCCCAGGCGTCGCCCGCCACCTCACCGGCCGGGACCTCCCCGGCCGCCAGTCGGCCCGCCAGGTGGTGAAGCAAAAACAGAGGTCGGCGGTGTGCCCGTCGGGCAGAGCGGTGCCGATCTCGTGCAGCGCCTCGCGGAAGACCTCGTGGGCACGGTCGACCCGGGACGCCCGGCCAGATCGCGCAGCGCCGGGGAGTCCACGTATTCACGGCACTTCCCAGCAGAGCCGCGGGGTCGACTTCCTGCGCGGTGGCGCGGGTCCGGGTGGCGGGGGGTTGCCGGGTGGCCTTGGGTGTGGCGGTCGTGGGCCGGTTGTTGGCAGCGCTTTCAGGGGGGCTTTGCATAGGAAGTCGGTGGGGTCGACCTTCTGTGCGGGGGCTT
>CBJMI02800__coassemble_484_pt1 | contig 49601 bp, 49 predicted proteins | sample CBJMI02800__metabat2_low_PE_003 | metagenome-assembled genome bin CBJMI02800
GCCGGTGACCTTCTGCACGGCCTTCGCGGCCGCGGACTCACCCATGCCTCACCCCCGACCGGCTGGGACTGCCGGTCATCAGGTGAGGTCCTTCCGGGCCTTGTTGTCCGCGTCGGTGTGGTTGTCGGCGTGCGCGACCAGGCCGTCGTGGATGCTGCTGAGCCCCTGGACCAGGATGTCGAGCCCGGCGAGCACGTGGTCGTGCGGGCCGTTGTAGGCCGCCGCGAACTCGTTGCCCTGCTTGTCGCTGCCCCAGGGACTGCCCGCGTCGGCGAGGCTGTGCCTCAGCTTGTCGAGCGCCTCCTTGAGCGCCTTGCTCTGGTTCTCGAAGGTCGGCGCGGCGTCCTTCAGTTCCCCCGGCCGGATCTTGAACTCCGGTCCGCCGGCCTTCGCTGCGTCATCTGCCATCGAGTCAACCCCCGTACTGCCCGTTCATCAAAAAGCGCGAAGAACAGGACGGCCAGGCAGGGTGACGTGGTTTCAGCGCGGCGGCGTGATTCGGGTCATACCGAGGAGGGTCGGTGGCGGGAGGCGAGGCCGATCCACAGCACTGCGGCGGAGGAGGCGAGCAGGACGGTGGCGGACCAGAGGAGGTCGGTCCCGAGGTCGATCTCTTCCGGGCGCTTGGGGCGGGCGGTGCCGTCGGGGGCGGTGCGGACGGCGACCTGGTCGCCGATCCGCAGGGCCTGGTCGCGCTGGTTGAGGGTGCCGCCGGGGACGGGGGTGCCGTCGGCGGTCACCAGGCGGTGGTCCCAGGAGGGGTCGCGGTTGCCAGGGGTGCGCCGCACGTCGACGACCCGGGCGGTCACCGTGGGGCCGGCGCTGAGCACCAGGTCGTCGCGCACGTTGCCTGCCGCCGCTGCCGCGACGAGCAGGGCGAGCGGGGTGATCAGGGCCGCGAGGCATCCGAGCGTGCCGTCGGCCAGGCGGCCGAGGCCCGCCGACAGGGCGGCGGTGCCGAGCACCAGGACGGCCAGGCCGGCCGGCCAGCCGTACGAGCCGTAGGCGGCGGCGGTGCCGACGATGGACAGTGGCATGGCGAGCGCGAGGACGATGACCAGCGGGATCGAGCCGCGGCGGGGCGGAGCCGTGGTCATCCGAAGGCCTTCCGGATGGTGTCCCACTGTTCGGGCGGCAGCTGGTCGAGGTTCTCGTCCCGGGGCGGGTGGAAGGCGATGCCGCGGAAGGCGGTGGCCAGCAGGGGGAGCCAGTCGTCCCAGTGGTCGATGTCCTCGGTGGTGAAGACGGCGGCGACCACGCGGGGGCTCCACGGGTGCGGGATCAGCAGCTCCAGCTGGCGCACGGTGCTGACGGTGGAATCCGGCACGCCCCACACCGTGCCGGGGACCGGGACGGTCAACTCCCGAGCCGCGAGGGCGGCGCGGCCGATCGGCAGCTCCACCACGCCGACGTCGGCGTCCGGCCAGGCTCGGGCCAACTCCTCGGCGGCGCGGTCGGGATAGCTGCCGTGGGGGCCGAGTTCCTGGGGACGTACGAAGACGGCGAACATGCCGTGGATCGGTTCGCCGTCCCCGGCCCGGACCAGACAGCTGGACAAGTGAACGGCACCCTCGTGCAGTTGGGCCTGGAGGGCGGTCTCGGCGGCGATCACGGCGCTGAGCTTCTGCTCGGGGAGAGCGCCGGGGAAGAGCGCGTCCAGGCCCTCGGCGGCGCGGGCCATCCGGTCGCCGAGGTCCTCGTCGAGGTCGACGGTGGTGAAGCCCGCGGGCAGGGTCAGCCACAGCGTGGGGAAGTCGGTCTCAGTGGGCATAACCGGTCGCCCATCCCGTCACGCCGAGCAGGTTGCCGAGGGCGGACACGGTGCCGACGACGGTGTTGGCCTTGCCGCCCCCGAACGCGACGCCGCCCGAGCCGATGAGGTTGTTGGCGCCGGTGGTGTAGTTGACCGCACTGTTGAGGTCGTCGCTCGGGTCGTCCTGGGTGAGGGCGTACGCGGTCGGGGCGTTGAGTCCGGCGGTGGTGGCGGCCTGGACTCCGTCGGTGACGTCCATCGCGGTGGCTCTGGAGAGCCCGAGCTTGATCGCGGGCTTCTCGATCGCGGTGGTGAAGACCGGGTTGGCCGGGTCGACGGCGCGCGCAGCGGTGCGGACTTCGGTCGTGCCGGCGGCGAGGGCGCCGCGTACGCCGGAACCGGCGGCGCTCGCCTCCCGGACGGCGGTGGCGCCCTTGGCGGCGACGCCCACCCCGGGGATCGCGCCCAGTACATCACCGCCCAGGGTCAGCCAGTTGCCGATGTTCTTCTGCGGTGGCCACAGCTTTCCCTCGGCGGCGAACTTGGTTCCGTGCGCAAGTGCTGCCGCGCCGCTCAGCAGGATGGCGGGCAGCGCGAAGGCGGGGAAGAAGATCGCCGCGACGCCGCAGACGCCCGCGGCCACCGTGAGCAGGTCGGCGCCGTGGTCCTTCAGCCAGGTGCCGATCTTGCTGAGCCGGCCTGGCTCGGGCGGCGCCTTGCTGTCGGCGGCCCTGCGGATGGCGGTGGCGGTCCTGTGGGCGTCGGACCTGTGGCTCCCGGCGAGTTCGTGGGCCTGGCTCCGGAGACCGGTGAGGGTGGTGGTGGCACTGTCGAGGAGTTCGGCGGCTGCGTCGAGGTGCTTCCTGGCGGCGTTGTAGCGCTGTTCGGCGGCGGCGAGCGAGGTGTCGTCGGCGAAGCTCTTGCCGGCCAGTGCGAGGTCGGGGGCGGCGGCCGCGGTGCGGTGGGCCTGTTCGGCCTGTGCCCTGTCCTGCTGGGCGGTGACTGCGGCGCGGGCCAACTCGGCCGCCCTGGGCTGGTGTTCGGTGAGCGCCTGGTACCAGACGTCGAGGGCCTGGTAGGCGGCCGTGATCGAGTCGGCGGCGTCCTGGAGGTAGCCGGGAAGCTTGCCGAAGCGGGCGGCGAAGGCCTTGGCGGCCTCGCCGGTCCACTGGCCCTGGTCGCCGGAGATCTGGGCCAGCGTGGTGTGGACGCCGGTGAGGTGCTGGGAGACCCGGCGCAGGCTGCTGCTGAGGCCGGCCACGGCGGCCGGGTCGCCCGGGGCGGGGTTGAAGCCGAGGCCGGACCAGTCGGGCGCGGGCTGGGGGGAGGTCATGACCGCCCCCGCGCGGGGGTGAGGGCCTTGGCGATGTCCTGCTCGGTGCCCGCGTAGGACTGCCGCACCTTCTCCAGGCCCTCGTCGAGGACCTTGACGCATTCCCGGACCTTCTTGAGGCCGTACTCCCACTTCTCCTGGAAGTGCTTGCCGGCGTCCTCCAGGAAGTCGAAGCCGAGCCCGTCGCGGCTCGCCTCCTTGAGCGCCTTCAGCCCCTGGTCGAGTTCGTCCCCGCAGCCCTTGAGGTCCTTGGCGAGCTTGGCGAGGAATTCGGGACTGACCGTGAAATCGGCCACTTTCTCCCCCGGTGCGTCGGTTGTCGGACCGGCCGAGCATAACCCCGTTCGGTACGTGGGCGATCCGTACTTCGGGGGCACTCACACTTGCGGGGGAGGAAGTGGCCGGGGCGGGTCAACGGCGCCAGAAGCCGCGCTTCTTCGGGGCGACGAGCTGCACCACCGAGGCGACGAAGAGGTCGGCGACGGGGGAGGGGCCGGGGCCGTGGTTGAGGTGGCTCTCGGTGGTCCACTCGCCGAGGACGGTGCCCGGGCTGCCGTCGAACGGGTTGATCGCGTGTTCCAGGGTCAGGTACCGGACGGCCTTGGCGCCCTTGGGCAGGACGGAGGCACAGAAGTACGCCTCGGTGGTGCCGGCCGGGGTGGGCAGGGTGACCAGGAGCAGGCGGGTGCCCTCGACCTCGACGTGACGGCAGTCGAGGCCGTTGCTGGGCAGCCGGTCCTCGGGCGGGAGGGTTTCGCCGAAGCTGTTCCAGAGCTTGGTGAAGGCGGGCACCAGGCTGCCGCCGTTCGGCGCCGGGCTGGTCACCTGGGGGCCGAACTTCAGCAGATGACGCGGGAGTTCGCGGTGCGCGAAACGGTAGTGGTGCGGTCGCGGGTTCGTCATGGGGACACGGTAGCGAACGGGCCGGGCCGGGCCGGGGCGTCGGCGCATCCGACGTCCCGACCCGCCCCAGGCAGTCGAACTGACGGTCCGTCGGTGACTGTCGTCAGTGACTGCCCTTGAGGTTGAGCACGACCACCCCGACGATGATCAGCGCGATCCCCAGGATCTGCAGCTTCCCCAGCGACTCGCCGAAGGCGACCACGCCGATCCCGGCGACGGCCGCCGTCCCGGCCCCCGACCAGACCGCGTACGCGACCGAGACCGGGATGTGCTTGAGCGCGCGGCCGAGCAGGAAGAAGGACAGCGCGTAGCCGACGCCCACCCCCAGGCTGGGCCAGAGGCGGGTGAACCCCTCGGTGAGTTTGAGGCAGCTGGTGGCGCAGACCTCGCTCAGGATGGCGAGGGCGAGCAGAACGTAGGGCATGTCGCTGTCAAACGGCCGGGGCGGCGCAGAGCTTCCCCAGCAGCGCGAGGTCGGCCTGCTCCAGGCTGTCCAGCAGGGTGATCCGGTCGCCGTCGGGCATCGGGACGGCGGTGGACGGCACGGCGAGCACCGCGCAGCCGGCCGCGGCGGCGGAGGCGACCCCGGTCGGGGTGTCCTCGACGGCGAGGCAGGCGGACGGGTCCAGGCCGAGCCGCTCGGCCGCGGCCAGGTACGGGTCCGGCGCGGGCTTGGTGCGGGCGGTGTCCTCGGCGGCCAGGGTGACGGCGAACCAGTCGCGGCCGATGGAGGAGAGGACGAGGTCCACCACCTGGCGCGGCGAGGCGGAGACCAGCGCGGTGGGCACCCGGGCCTCGCGCAGGGCGGCCAGCAGGGCGAGCGCGCCGGGGCGGGGCACCGTCTCGGCGGCGACCTTGCCGGCGAAGGACTCGCCCAGCCGGGCGGCGAGTTCGGCCTCGGGGCGGGTGGTGCCGCTGGCCCGGTGCAGGTGGGCGGCGGTGTGCTCGACGGCCTGGCCGAGCACCTCGGGGGCGTCCCGGTCGGTGAGCGGGTGGTCCAGTTCCTCGGCGAGTTCGGCGGCGGCCTGCCACCACAGTTGCTCGGTGTCGACCAGGGTGCCGTCCATGTCGAAGAGGACGGCGGCGGGCAGTACGGATTCAGGCATGGCGGTACCTTCGGTGGTTCTTCGGTCGGTGCGGGGACGAGGTTCTCAGGCGGCGCGGCGGTCCACCAGCACCGGGCGCTCCGGCAGCGTGAGCCCGGCGCGTGAGCCGGCCGGCAGGGCGGCGGCGGCCTCGGTGGGCAGGTCGGCCTTGACCTCGGTGCCGTCGTCCAGGCGGACGGTGAGCCGGGTGACGGCGCCCAGGAAGGACGCGGTGACCACCAGCGCGGGGCCGGCCTCGTCCGGGCTGAGCAGGACGTTCTCCGGGCGGACCAGCACCTGCAGCTCGCCGTCGGCCGGGACCTCGCCGTCGACCGCGTGCCGGCGGCCGAGCACCTCGACGCCGTCCGAGGTGCGGGTGCACGGGATGCGGCTCATGGTGCCGACGAACTCGGCGACGAAGGCGGTGGCCGGCCGGCCGTACAGCTCGGACGGGGTGGCGCACTGCTCCAGCTTCCCGGCCCGCAGCACGGCGACCCGGTCGGCCATCGACAGCGCCTCCTCCTGGTCGTGGGTGACGAACAGGGTGGTGATGCCCAGCTCCTGCTGGAGGCGGCGGATCTCCTCGCGCAGCTGGAGGCGGACCTTGGCGTCCAGCGCGGACAGCGGCTCGTCCAGCAGCAGCACGCGCGGCTGCAGGGCGAGCGCGCGGGCGAGGGCGATGCGCTGCTGCTGGCCGCCGGACATCTGGTGCGGGTAGTGCCCGGCGCGGTGCGGCAGGCCGACCAGCTCCAGCAGTTCGTGGGCGCGCCTGCGGCGCTCGGCCTTGCCGGTGCCGCGCATCCGCAGCCCGAAGGCGACGTTGTCCAGCGCGGTCAGGTGCGGGAAGAGGCTGTACGACTGGAACACCATGCCCGCGTCGCGCTTGTGGGCGGGGATCGCGGTGATGTCCTGGCCGTCGACCAGCACCTCGCCGGAGTCGTGCTGCTCGAAGCCGGCCAGGATGCGCAGGGCGGTGGTCTTCCCGCAGCCGGACGGGCCGAGCAGGGCGAGCAGTTCACCGGGCCGGACGGTCAGGTCCAGGCCGTCGAGGGCGGTGGTGGCGCCGAACGCGCGGCGCAGCGAGCGGAACTCGACGGTGGCGCTGCCCGAGGTGGTTCCGGGGGCGAGCGGAGCGCCGTCGGCGAGGGCGGTGGCCGTGGTCATGGCTGATAACTCCTGGAAAGCGGTGGGTGGTTCAGGACCGGGCGGCCTTGCGGCCGCGGCCGACGGCGGACATCAGCAGCAGGACGAGCCAGACGATCAGCAGGCTGAGCATCGAGACCGCGACGGACATCTGGCCGTCGCTCTTGCCGTTGGAGTTGATCCACACCGAGAAGGGGGTGAAGCCGAGGATGGAGGCGGTGGTGAACTCGCCGAGCACCAGGGCGACGGTGAGCACGGCGGCGTTCAGCAGCGAGCTGCGCAGGTTGGGCAGGACGACGGTGAACACCGCGCGCAGCCAGCCGGCCCCGCAGTTGCGGGCGGCCTCGACCAGGGTGACCACGTCGACACCGCGCAGGCCGGCGTCGATCGCCCGGTAGGCGAACGGCAGCGCCATCAGCACGTACGCGATGACCAGGACGACCGGGAAGTTCGGGTCCTGGATGGCCACGACGGTCTGGAAGAACGGGGTGTCCTGGAGGTAGTCCGGGCCCCAGCGCAGCACGCCGATGATGCCGGTGGTGAGCGCGACGACCGGGACGACCAGCGGCATCGAGCACATGATCTCGATCATCGGGCGCAGCCTCGGCGCGCCGAGCCGGGCCGCGAGCACCGCCGGGACGAGCAGGAGCAGCAGCACCACCACGGTGACGGCCGCCAGTTCGAGGCTCAGTACCAGGCTGTCGGTGAAGCCGGGGGCGTTCAGCAGCTCGGTGTAGGCGCGGAAGGTGGTGCCGCCCTTGTTGTCGTCGACGCTGAACCACAGCGAGGCGGCCATCGGCACCGCGAAGTAGATCCCGCAGACCAGCAGGACCAGGCCGCGGCCGAAACGGATGCGATTGATCAGGCGAGCCACTTGGCACTCCGGCGCTGGAGGGGCAGGTACAGGGCCATCACCAGGCAGGCGACCACGATCATGTCGAGGCCGAGGGCGAGGGCGAGGTTGCCCTGGCCGACCAGGACGTTGCCGGACAGCGCGTCGCCGATCTGCATCGAGATCAGCGGCACCGAACTGCCCACCATGGCCTCGGCGGTGGCGTACGCGGCGAACGAGGCGCCGAACAGCAGCACGAAGCCGCCGAGCAGCGAGGGCAGCAGGACGGGCAGGGCCACGTGCCGCCAGTACTGCAGGGAGGTGGCGCCGTTGTTGGACGCGGCCTCGCGCCACTGGGCCTTCAGGCCCTCCAGGGCCGGGGTGATGGTGATGACCATCAGCGGGACCAGGAAGTAGAGGTAGACCACCGACAGGCCGGAGAAGGTGTAGAGGTTCCAACCGTGCTCGGTCAGGCCGAGCTTCCTGGTGACCTCGCCGGAGTTGCCGAGGGTGGCGACGAACATGAAGGCCAGCGGGACGCCGCCGAAGTTGGCGAGCACGCCGGAGGCGGACATCACGGCCTCGCGGAAGGCCCGGAACCGGGAGGTCGCCACGGCCTGGGCCAGCGGCAGGCCGACCACGGTGGCGATCAGCGCGGTCAGCAGGGAGAGCTTCACGCTGCCCCACAGGGCCGTCCAGTACGCGCCCTGGAGGGAGCCGGTGAGGTTGTCGGTGGTGAAGGTGCCGCCGCCGTCGGGGGCGTCCGAGGAGGTGGTGAAGGCGCCGACGGCGATCGCGACGGCGGGCAGGCCGAAGCCGATCGCGAAGAAGAGCACCAGCGGGAGGGCGGCGAGCCAGGCGCGGCTGCCGCGGGCCCGGCGTCCGGCCGGGCGGGGCGCCCCGGTCTGCACAACCGTGACGGCCGAGGCGGTGGGGGAGGAGGCGGGGCCGGGGGCGCCCCCGCCGCTCTGGGCGGCGGAGGCGGTGGCCGGCACCGGGGTGGGAGCCGTGGTCATTTCAGGTCAGCCCGCGATCGCCTTGGCCCAGTTCTCGGTCACGACCTTCTTGGCCGCGTCCGTCTGGTCCTGGGTCGGGAAGGTGGTGAAGGGCTTCTCGACGGTCGGCAGCTTGGCGGCGGCGGTCGCGTCCAGGGTGCCGGCGGTCTTCATGGCGTCGAACAGGGCGGGGGTGGCGTAGCCGCCGAGGAAGCCGTTCTGCCCCTGGGCGCTGTAGAGGTACTCCTCCCACAGGCGCGCGGCGGCCGGGTGCGGGGCGTCCTTGTTGATCGCCTGGTTGTAGTACTGGGCGTAGGAGCCGTCCGAGGGGATGGACACCTGCCAGTCGATGCCCTTGTCCTTGAACTTGTCGCTGTAGCCGGCGTTCAGGTACGACCAGTCGATGCTGATCGGGGTCTCGCCCTTCTCGATGGTCGCCGGGGTGACCTCGACCGGGTTGAAGTTGCCGGCCTGCTTGACCTTGCCGAAGAAGTCGATGCCGGGCTGGATGTTGTCCAGCGAGCCGCCGTTGGCGAGCGCGGCCGCGTAGACGGCGCCGAAGGCGGCACCGGCCTTGGTCGGGTTGCCGTTCAGGGCGACCATGCCCTTGTAGTCGGGCTTGAGCAGGTCGGCGAAGGTCTTCGGGCAGGCGGACACCTTCTTGGCGTCGCAGCCGATCGACATGTAGCCGCCGTAGTCGTTGTAGCTCAGGCCGTTGGCGTCCTTCATGGTGGCCGGGATCTTGTCGAAGTCGGTCACCTTGTACGGGGCGAGCAGGCCCTGCTTGCCGGCGCTGATCGCGAAGGCCGAGCCGAGGTCGACGACGTCGGGGGCGCGGTCCTGGCCCTTGCGGGAGGTGATCGCGTTGATCTCGTCCTGGCTGGAGCCGTCCGGGTTCTCGTCCTCGATGTCGATGCCGTACTTCGCCTTGAAGTCGTCCATCAGCTTGCCGTAGTTCGCCCAGTCGCGGGGCAGCGTGATGACGTGCAGCTTGCCCTCCTTCTTGGCGGCGGCGACCAGCGCGTCCATGCCGCCGAAGTCGGCGACCGAGGTGGCGGTCTTGGCGCTCTTGCCGCCCGCGAGGTCGTTGCTGCCGGCCTTCGCGGAGGAGGAGCCGGCGGAACCGCAGGCGGTGAGGGACAGCGCGGCGGCGGTCAGAACGGCCGCGAAGGCGGCGGAGCGGGCGCGGTGCAGGGACACGGGTCAGTCTCCTGAGACGGGGGAACTGCAAGCGGGTGTCTTGAACGGGGGATCAGCCGGGTGGCGCGGTCCGGAGCCGTCCGAGGAGAGTTCGGAACCGTCCGAGTTGACTAGCCAACTTCGCTGACGGGGGTAAGTAACCCGAAGTCCGGTGACGGGAAGGTGAACGGACGGCCCAGAACCGGGGTCGGCTGCGGGAACGGTGGAATCCGGCCATCGGAGCGTGATCCGTTCGATGCGATGCTCGAACCGCGCAGCGGGATAGGGTCGGGCTGTCCGCGCCGGCACGGCTGCGCAGGACACCGCCCCAGGAGGGACATTGACTGACGTGGCAGTAGAGCCCGGGCGCCCCGTCGAGCGTGCGACCGGCGAGCGTGCGACCGGCGCCCTGTACCGCAAGGTCGCCGCCGACCTGCGCGAGGCCATCACCACCGGCGCGTACGGCGAGGCGGGCCGGCTGCCCGCCGAAGGCGCCCTCGCCGAGCAGTACGGGGTCTCCCGCGGCACCGTCCGCCAGGCCCTCGCCGTGCTGCGCTCCGACGGGCTGGTCACCTCCCGCCGGGGCACCCGGCGGGTGGTGCTCGGCGGCGCCCGGGTGCAGAGCTTCTCCGAACTGCTCAGCTTCACCCACTGGGCGTACTCGATGGGCGAGGAGCCCGGCGGCATCCTGGACTCACTGGTGCGCCGCCCGGCCGACGCCGCCGAGCGCGACCAACTGCGCCTGGAGCCGGGCGCCGAGGTGTACGTGACGGTCCGGCTGCGGACCCTGTCCGGCACACCGGTGATGGTCGAGCGGACCATCTACCCGCCGCGGGTCGGCGAGATCGTCGCCGAGCTGCCGCCGGACGTCGTCTCCCACACCGAGGTGCTGCGCGAGCACGGCATCCTGTTCACCGACGCCGACCACACCATCGACATCGTCGCGGCCAACGCCGAGGACGCCCGGCTGCTCGGCTGCCGCCGCGGCGGCCCACTGCTGCGCGAGCGGCGGCGCACGACCGACCCGACCGGCACGCCGGTGGAGTGGTCGCAGGACCGCTACCTGCCCGGGACGGTGGCCTTCAGCGTGCACAACTCGCTGGCGACTTCGGCGCTTTCGCGGCACGCCCGGGAGCTGGACTGAGCTCCCGGGCATCCGGTCACTTCATCAGTGCCGCGAGCAGCGAGCGGTAGTGCTCGAAGGCGGGCGTGGTCGCGTTCGGCTCCTTGGCCTGCTCGTCCCAGCGGCGGACGGCCACCGCGTCGACGGCGCCCGGGAGCCGGGCGAATGCTGTCGCCTCGCGGTCGTCCATCGGGCCGCCCTGGACGGTGAGGGTGTACTCGGAGGCGGCGGACAGCTCGGCGCGGTAGCCGGGCTCGGCGGCGCACAGGTAGCGCTTGGCGGCCACGTGCAGCCGCACCGGCTCGGTGACCTCCGGGCCGAACCAGCGGGCCAGCCAGTCGGCGCCGCTGTCGCTGTGGTGGTTGTCCTGTCCCTGCATCAAGTCGCGCCCGCGCAGGGCCCCTTGGAAGTGTCCGACGTCGTGCAGCAGTGCGGCGGCGATGAGGTGGTCGGGAGCCCCGGCGGCCTCGGCAGCGGCGGCGGCCTGCAGCATGTGATCGGCCATGGTGACCGCCTCGCCCAGGTACTCCCCGGCTCCCTCGCCCGCGAACAGCTCGGCCAGCTCGTCCAGGGCGGCGGTGCGGCGGTGCAGGACGGCGAGGGTGCTGTGCAGGGCGTCCAGGTCGGCGTAGCAGCCCTGGAGATGGCGCTGGCCGTCCTGCTGGAAGGCGGTACGGGCGTGCAGCAGGCGGGTGTTGTCGAAGACCAGGCAGTCGCCGGGGCCCAGGCGGAAGGTGAGCCGGAGCTCGGGGCGCAGGGTGATCGCGGCGAAGCGGCGGTAGGCGGCGTAGAAGGCCTCCACGTCGTCCGCTCGGAGGGTGCCGATCGAGCGGTTGTTGAAGCGGACCTCGCGGATCCGGCCGAGCGGGTCCACGTCGATCAGCGGGCGGTCGGCGCGCAGTTCGGTGCGGCGGTCCCGGAAGACGAAGGGGACGGGAGTGCGGGTGAGGGTCTCGAAGTCCTCGGGGGCTTCGTCGCGGAGGACCGCGGCCGCCTTGAAGCCGTCCACCAGGCCGGAGTCGCCGCCGGTCGCCGAGTTCTCCAGACAGTGCAGCAGCTGGAGGGTGGGGACCGGGTCCCGGTAGGGGTTGTCGGTGTGCGGGGCGATGGCCCTGTTCGTGAAGGCGAGGTTGTTCGGGTCAGGCTCGATCCGGACGTCGAACAGCTCGCCGTAGTTGGTGACCCGGACGTAGCCGAAGCTCTCGGCCACCCGCAGCACCTGGCGCTCCACCGTCGGCACCCCGCGCAGCAGCGCGAAGCCGCTGCGCCGTACGGCGGCGAGGACGGCGGCCTGCTCGGCGGGGTCGGTGAGGTACGCCTCCCAGTCGGCCCCGGGGATGCCGCGCGCGAAGTCGGCGGCCGTCCAGAGCCGTTTGCCCTGCTCGGTGCGGCCGTCGCCCGCCTCGTCCGTGTCGTGCAGCCAGGTGAGCGGGTAGCGGGAGCGGTGGCCGTCGGACCAGAGGACTTCCAGGTTGCCGTCGAGTTCCTTGCTCGCGGCGATGGCGAGATCCGGCGGCAGATCGCTGATCTGGAACAGCTTCTGCCCGTTGCGCGGGTCCCGGCACTCGCCGCACGGGCAGTTGTCGCGCAGCCAGTAGGGCGGCGGTTGCTGGGTCATGGGTCTCCTCCTGGGCTGAGTTGTACAGCCAACTTCACCTTTCGGTCGGAGCTTGCCGCTCCCCGGTGAGTTCCGTGTGCCGGTCGGATGAACGTCCGGGGAACGGTCCGTCGGGACCGCCGTCAAATCCCTTGCGACGACGGCTTCGACCTGCTCGGATATGCCAGTGCCCGATCAAGATCAACACCAGGACGCCGACGTCCTGGTGGACATGACCCCCGTCGCCCCCGTCCCGACCGTGGCCCCACCGCCGGGCTCACGCCAGCGGCTCTGGCTGACCCTGGGCGCCTTCGGGTTCGCCGCCTTCATCGCCCTCGCGCTTGCCTTCGCCCACGACACGGCCAACCTCGGCGCGTACCGCTACAACCCGCCGGAGGAGTTCCTGGGACTGCCGCGCCTCCCCGCAGGGCAGATCCCCAAGGCGTCGACCTTCGCCAAGGGCGTGAAGGTCACCGGTTACCAGACCGCGGACATGTCGCGCACCGTCGCCGTCACCGTCCGCGAGCTGCCCATCGTCTCGCCCTCGGCCGTGGTCGACACGGTGATCACCGAGTCGACCACCGGCTTCCACGTCGAGAGCGTGCGCACCGTCGACCCGGGTGAACGCGGCGGCGTCATGAAGTGCGGCCACACCAGCGGCATGAAGAAGGCGGGGAAGCCCCAGGACATGGCCTTCTGCGTCTGGGCCGACGGCAGCATGTGGGCCGTCTACATAGAGCACAGCGACGACGTCACGCCCGACACGGACGACCTGGCCAACGACGCCCGCAATTTCCGCCACCTCGCCGAGGTGCGGGCCTGACGGTCGCCCAAATGCCGTCCTGGGACGGGGGCAGGGTGGAGCTGTCGTCGAGGTATGCCTCGGCGGCAGCGCGGGCGTAGAAGCGTCTGATCCTGCCCGAGGTGCCGCGCACGCGGAGATAGTGGCGCTGGTCGGGGGCCCAGATGCCCCAGCTCTCCAGGAGGAGGAAATGGGGGCTCCGGGAGTCGATCAGGCGGATCTCGTACTGCTCGGGGGAGGGGCCGGAGGTCATCGGGTGACCGCCGGCGGCGGGAGCGTCCGGCCGTTGGCGCTCACCCAGCGTTCGGCCTGGTCGTACGAGTAGAAGCGGAGTGGTTCGGGGCGGGGTGGCAGGGCCTTCACCAGGTGGCCGGTCGCGTGGTCGTGGATGACCCAGGAGGAGCTGGCCGCTCGACCGCAGATGGTCGTGCAGGTCAGCCCTTTCTCGCTCGGCGAGGACCGGCCGCTCGCGCATCCAATTACCTTGCTGAGCATGCCCAACAGGACCATCGTGGGGTATGGCGAGACTCAGCGAAGAGGCTTCCTCGAGCGGGATGTAGACATCTTGGCCGAGTGGGCTGGTGAGTACGACCAGCTGCAAGTCGAGGCGTTGTCCCGGGCAGCGAGTCGAGAGTTCATCCGACAGGTTCGGAGGGGTTTTGAGAATGGATGACCTGGCAGGTGCCTCATGGCGCAAGAGCAGCTACAGCGCTCAGGAAGGGCAGTGCGTGGAGGTCGCGGACGGGTTCCCCACGCGGGTGCCCGTGCGAGACAGCAAGGATCCACACGGTCCTGCTCTGATCTTTGCTGCCGATGCCTGGTCGGCTTTCGTCTCCGCCGTTCGAAGCGGGGAGTTCGGAGCCGTCTGATCAAGGGAGGAACCTCGTGATCGACGAACCACAGTGGTTCAAGTCTTCATACAGCAGCAACGGCGGCAACTGCGTGGAGGTAGCGGGGAACTTGGTCGCCTCCGGCGCTGTTCCCGTCCGCGACTCGAAGGACCCGTCGGGCCCCTCTCTGCTCTTCCCTGTTGACGCCTGGTCGGCCTTCGTCGCCGCCATTCGGAACGGGGAATTCGGCACCGTCTGAGCGAACGGGTGACGGGCCCGCCCCGGTGTATCCGGGGCGGGCCCGCGTGCTGTGAGCCCCTGCGACCGTTCGGGTGAGGGCGCAGCTCGGAGGGTGTTTCGGGGTGAAGGGTCCCACTCGGGCTGCGGCACTGTCGGGGTGGATTTCTCCCCGGATCGAGAGGCGGCCACCCCCATGGCTCACAGTGCGAACAGGAGTCCGGCCGCGGCCGAGCACGGCGGCCTCAAACGCGAGGTCGGCCTCGCCGGGCTGCTCTGGGCGTCGGTCGGGGCGATCATCGGGTCCGGCTGGCTGTTCGGGGCGCAGAAGGCAGCGGTGGCGGCCGGGCCCGCAGCGCTTCTCTCCTGGGGGATCGGCGCGGTTGCGATCATCCTGCTGGCGCTGATCCACGCCGAGCTGGGCGGCCTGTTCCCGGTGGCAGGCGGTACGGCGCGCTACCCCCATTACGCGTTCGGCGGGTTCGCCGGGATGTCCTTCGGCTGGTTCACCTGGCTCCAGGCGGCGACCATCGCGCCGATCGAGGTGCAGGCGATGATCAACTACGCCCAGCACTGGACCTGGGCGGACGGCTTCCTGAACAAGGACCTGACGCTGACCGGGGCCGGGTTCGTCGTTGCGGCCGTCCTGCTCGGCGTGTTCGTCGCGATCAACTTCCTCGGCGTCCGGCTGCTCGCCCACACCAACAGCGCGGCCACCGTCTGGAAGGTCGCCATCCCGGTCCTGACCATCTTCGCCTTCGGGGTCACCGAGTTCCACGGTTCCAACTTCGACGTCCACGGCTTCGCGCCGGAAGGCGCCAAGGGCGTGCTGGCGGCGATCAGCAGCAGCGGCGTGATCTTCGCGCTGCTCGGGTTCGAGCAGGCCATCCAGTGGGCGGGGGAGAGCCGCAACCCCCGGAAGGACATTCCCCGGGCGGTGATCGGCTCGGTGGTGATCGGCACGATCATCTACGTCACCCTCCAGGTGGTGTTCATCGGCGCGCTGCCGCCGGAGACCGTCGCGGGCGGCTGGACCAAGCTCACCTACCCCGGCGTCAGCGGCCCGTTCGCGGGCCTCGCGACGCTGATCGGCCTGGGCTGGCTGGCGACGATCCTGTTCATCGACGCGGTGGTCTCACCGGCCGGCACCGGGCTGGTCTACATCACCTCCAGCTCGCGGGTCACCTACGGCCTCAGCCGCAACGGCTACGCGCCGCAGGCCCTCCAGTACACCGACCGCAACTCGGTGCCCTGGCTCGGTCTGCTCATCGCCTGGATCGCCGGGGTGCTCTGCTTCCTGCCGTTCCCGAGCTGGCAGCGGCTGGTCGGCTTCATCACCTCGGCCGTCGTGCTGATGTACGCCGGCGCGCCGCTGGCCTTCGGGGTGTTGCGCAAGCGGCTGCCGGGGATGGAGCGCTCGTACCACCTGAAGGGGGGCACGATCATCTCGCCGATCGCCTTCGCGGTGGCCAGCCTGGTCATCTACTGGGCCGGCTGGGACACCCTGTGGCGCCTGGGGCTGGCGATCGTGATCGGATACCTGCTGCTCGGCGGATACTCCGCGTACGCCGCCGCGAAGGAGATGCCGAACGCGCCGCGGATGGACTTCAAGGCGGGGCAGTGGCTGCCGGTGTACCTCGTCGGGATGGGGGTCATCTCGTGGCAGGGCACCTTCGGCGCGGGCGCCCGGGGCAACCTGCCGCTGTGGTGGGACATCGTGGTCGTGGTGGTGTTCTCGCTGATCGTCTACTACTGGGCGCTGTCCGTCGCCCTGCCGGCGGAGGACATCGAGCGGAACATCCGCGGCGTCGAGGTGGTGGACGCGGGCGGACACTGACCTTCCCGGTCTGCGGCGGCCCCCGGTTCGTCCGAACCGGGGGCCGCTCGCTCGTGTCAGACAGTCGCGTCCCAGGCCGCCTCGGCGGCCGCCAGGGCCTTCGCTCCGTCAGCCTTCGTGGCGTCGGCGAGCGCGGTGAGGCAGGCGCGGACGGTGTCCAGCCCGGACGCCTGGCCGTAGTGGTTGACCCGCAGCATCTCCGCGGCCAGCACACCGCCGCCGGGCTGGATCGGCAGCGCGGGGTCGAGGGCGGCGGCGAGTTCGGCGGCGTGCAGGCCGGCCGGGGTGCGCACGGTGGTGGCGACCGGGGCCGCGTGGGCGTCCTCGTGGACGAACGGGGTCAGCGTGCCGAGCGCGCGCACGCCGGCCCGGGTGGCGGCGGAGGCGGCGCGGTGGCGGGCGATCACGGTCGGCAGGCCGTCGGCGGCGATCCGGTCCAGGCAGGCGCCGAGCGCGAGCATCTCCAACTGGGCCGGGGCGTGCGGGAGTACGGTGCGCCCGGCGTCCGTCCAGCGTTCCTTCCAGTCGAGCAGCGAGAGGTAGGAGCGGCGCGGGGCGGCCGGGTTGGCGGCGATCCGCTCCCAGGCGCGCCCGGAGACGGAGACGGCGGAGACCCCGGCCGGGCCGCCCATCGCCTTCTGGCCGCCGATCACGCACAGGTCGATGCCCCACTCGTCGGTGAGCAGCGGCTCGGCGGCGACCGAGGCGACCGCGTCGAGCATCAGCAGGGCGCCGTGCTCGCGGACCACGGCGGCGATCTCGGCGACCGGGTTGGTGTTGCCGGTGGCGGCCTCGGCGTGCACCAGGGAGACGAAGTCGATCTCGGGGTGGCTCTCGAGCGCCTCGGCGACCTGCTGAGCGCTCACCGCGCTGTCGAACGGCACGGCGAGGTCGACGACCGTGGCCCCGCAGGAGCGCAGCCAGTTGCCGAAGGTCTGCCCGTACGGGCCGGTGACGATGTTGAGTGCGGTGGAGCCGGGGTGGGCGGCGCCGCGGATCGCGGCCTCCAGCGGGAGCAGGGCCTCACCCTGGGTGACGATGACGTCGGCTTCGGTGTGCAGCAGCGCGGCCACCTGGTCCTCGATCGCCGCGAACCCGGCGGCGCTGAGCGGGGGGAGGTCGAGGAAGTGGCTCACGGCATGCGGCCTTTCGCAGCGGGGACGACGGGTGCGGCAACGAGTCTGCCGCATTCCGACTGCTTACACGGAACCCGCCCGTCGGTAGAGTGCGGCCATGAGTGATGGCGCGGTGCTGCACGTCCGGGGTCGGGTGCTGGTCGGTCCGGAGGAGGTCCGGGACGAACTCTGGGTGGTGGACGGCCGGGTGGGCTTCACCCGCCCGCCGACCGCCGAAGACGTCCGGACGGTGACCGGCTGGGTACTGCCCGGCCTGGTGGACGCGCACTGCCACGTCGGACTGGACGCGCACGGTGCCGTGGACGCGGAGACCAGCGAGAAGCAGGCGCTCACCGACCGTGACGCCGGCACCCTGCTGATCCGCGACGCCGGTTCGGCCGCCGACACCCGCTGGATCGACGAGCGCGAGGACCTGCCCCGGATCATCCGGGCCGGGCGGCACATCGCCCGCACCCGCCGCTACATCCGCAACTACGCCCACGAGATCGAGCCCGGCGACCTCGCCGCGTACGTGCGGGCCGAGGCCCGGCGAGGCGACGGCTGGGTGAAGCTGGTCGGCGACTGGATCGACCGGGAGCGCGGCGACCTCGCCGCCTGCTGGCCCGGCGACGCACTGGCCGAGGCGATCGCGGCGGCGCACGAGGAGGGGGCGCGGGTCACCGCGCACTGCTTCGCGGCCGAGTCGCTGCCGGACCTGCTGACGGCCGGGATCGACTGCGTCGAGCACGCCACCGGGCTGACCGAGGAGTTGATCCCGGCCTTCGCCGAGCGCGGGGTGGCCATCGTCCCGACGCTGGTCAACATCGCCACCTTCCCGGCGTTGGCGGCCGGCGGAGAGGCCAAGTTCCCGGCCTGGTCGGCGCACATGCGGCGGCTGCACGAGCGCCGCTACGACACCGTCGGCGCCGCGCACGACGCGGGCATCCCGGTGTTCGTCGGCACGGACGCGGGCGGCTCGCTGGCGCACGGGCTGGTCGCGGACGAGGTGGCGGAGCTGGTGAAGGCGGGGCTGAGCCCGGCCGAGGCGCTGTCGGCGGCGAGTTGGGGAGCACGGGCGTGGCTCGGGCGGCCGGGGCTGGAGGAGGGCGCGCCGGCCGACTTCGTGGTGTACGCGGAGGACCCGCGGGCGGACGTGCGGGTGCTCGCGGACCCGCTGCTGGTGGTGCTGCGGGGGCGGCCGGTGGGGTGACCCCGTACGGTGATCGTTCGAGGTGACGCCCTGTCGGTATCGGCCGATAGGGTGACGCCCATGGCACCGCGTCCACTGAATGAGATCGTCGAGCCCGGTTGGGCCGCCGCCCTGGAGCCCGTCGCCGGCCGGGTCGCCGCGATGGGCGACTTCCTGCGCGCCGAGATCGCCGCCGGTCGTACCTACCTGCCCTCCGGGCCGAACGTGCTGCGGGCCTTCCAGCAGCCCCTGGCCGACGTGCGGGTGCTGATCGTCGGGCAGGATCCGTACCCGACCCCCGGCCACGCCGTCGGGCTCAGCTTCTCGGTGGGGCCGGAGGTGCGGCCGATCCCGGCGAGCCTGATCAACATCTTCCAGGAGTACGGCAACGACCTCGGCCTGCCGCAGCCCTCCAACGGTGACCTCACCCCGTGGACGAACCAGGGCGTGCTGCTGCTCAACCGGGCGCTGACCACCGCCCCGCGCAAGCCCGCCGCGCACCGGGGCAAGGGCTGGGAGGAGGTCACCGAGCAGGCGATCCGGGCGCTGGTGGCGCGCGGCGGCCCGCTGGTGGCGATCCTCTGGGGCCGCGACGCCCGTAACCTCCGGCCGCTGCTCGGGGACGTCCCGGCGATCGAGTCGGCGCACCCGAGCCCGTACTCGGCCAGTAGCGGCTTCTTCGGCTCGCGTCCGTTCAGCCGGGCGAACGAGCTGCTGGTGCGGCAGGGCGCGCAGCCGGTGGACTGGCGGCTGCCGTAGGGGAGTTGACGCGTCCGGGCGGCGCCGCGCCGGCCCTTAGCAGATCCGGGTCGGTGCGGAACGTCAATCTCACTCCAACGGGTGAAATGACGTTCTGTGATGCTCATGTGACGGATCGTTCGAGAAGACTGGCGGCTCATCGTTTCATCTGCCTTGAGGTATCGCCTTGTCTTCTCGTCGAATCGTTTCTGCCGCCGCTGCCACGGTGGCGTGCACGCTGCTCACCGCCGCGCCCGTCCAGGCGGCTCCTGCGCCGGGTGCCTCCTCACCGGGCAAGGCGCGCGCCGTCACCGCCGAAGTCGCGCTGGACGTCAAGCTGTTGAACAACGCCGTGGACGTCCCGGTGGACATCGCGCTCAACAAGGTGGAGACACCCGCGCAGCGCGACGGTTCCGTCCTCACCGCCAAGGTCGACGGCGTCGACCAGCGCGGCCCGGTCGAACTGGTCAAGGCCGACGTCGGCAAGTCCGTCACCCGCTCCGACGCCAAGGGCACCGCCGCCTCCGTCAAGCTGGTCAACGCCGACGTACACGCCCCCGGCCTGCCCACCACCGCGCTGCTCGGCCTGGAGGCGATGAGCGCCGAGGTCACCTGCCCGGTCGACGGGCAGCCGACCGCGAACGTGGTCGCGCCCGCCAAGCTGACCGTGCTGGGCAAGCCCGTCACCGTCGGGCTGTACGGCCCGACCAAGGTGGACGTGCCGCTGGTCGGCAGCGTGTCGGTGGAGTTCTCCAGGAAGACCACCACCACGACCACCGCCGCCGCCTCGGCCCTGGAGGTGCAGGTGGAGGTGAACCCGCTGAACCTGAACGTCGCCAAGGTCACCGGCACGGTCACCGTCGCGTCGGTGAGCTGCGAGAAGCCCGGCGCCCCCGCGCCGACGGGCACCCCGAGCGCGGCGCCCACCGGTGCGGCCACCGCCCAGCCGGTCGCCGACACCACCACCTCGCCGGCCGCGGTGCCGCAGGCGGCGGTGGAGAAGCCCGGGAAGGGCGGGAAGCCCGAGACGCTCGCCAGCACCGGCGGCAGCAGCGCCACCGGCCCGCTGGCCGCCGGGGCCGCCGCCCTGGTCGCGGGCGGCGCGGCCGCCCTGTGGGCCACTCGGCGCCGCCGGGCTGCGCACGCCCGCCGGCCCTGAGCACAGCCGGACACCGGTTGCGGTGCGGGGTGCCGCGCCCGGCACCCCGCACCGTGACCGTGCCAACGCGGACGGTTGGTTCACATGCGCGTTACACGAGAGGAACAACCGGGAAACGGCGGCTTGCGACGCTACGCGGGCACCCACCCCACCCAGCAATGCGAGGGACCCAGCCGTGGCAATCAAGGCCGAGTACATCTGGATCGACGGCACCAAGCCGACCGCGAAGCTCCGTTCCAAGACTCGCGTCCTGCCGAACGCTGACAAGATCCCCACCTGGGGCTTCGACGGTTCCTCGACCAACCAGGCCGAGGGCCACGCCTCGGACCGCGTGCTGGAGCCGGTGAAGGTCGTCAAGGACCCGATCCGCGGTGGTGACAACATCCTGGTCCTCTGCGAGGTCCTGGAGACGGACGGCACCCCGCACGAGTCCAACACCCGCGCCCTGCTGCGCGAGGTCGACGAGAAGTACGCCTCGCAGGAGTCGATCTTCGGCATCGAGCAGGAGTACACCTTCTTCAAGGGCTCCCGCCCGCTCGGCTTCCCGGAGGGCGGCTACCCGGCCCCGCAGGGCGGCTACTACTGCGGCGTCGGCGCCGAGGAGGTCTTCGGCCGCGAGATCGTCGAGCTGCACCTCGACCGCTGCATCGACGCCGGCCTGGCGATCTGCGGCATCAACGCCGAGGTCATGCCCGGCCAGTGGGAGTTCCAGATCGGCCCGGTCGACGCGCTGACCGTCTCGGACGACCTGTGGATCGCACGCTACCTGCTCTACCGCACCGCCGAGGAGTTCGGCATCGACGCCACCCTGGACGCCAAGCCGGCCCGTGGCGACTGGAACGGCGCGGGTGCGCACACCAACTTCTCCACCAAGGCGATGCGCGAGGGCTACGACGCCATCATCACCGCCTGCGAGTCGCTCGGCGCCTCCCAGGAGAAGGTGCTGGAGCACGTCACCCAGTACGGTGCCGACATCGAGTCCCGCCTGACCGGCAAGCACGAGACCGCCCCGTGGAACGTCTACAGCTACGGCGTCTCCAACCGCGGTGCCTCGGTCCGCATCCCGTGGCAGGTCGAGGTGGAGCAGAAGGGCTACATCGAGGACCGCCGCCCGAACGCCAACGTCGACCCCTACGTCGTCACCCGCCTCCTGATCAACACCTGCTGCGAGGCCCTGGAGAAGGCCGGCCAGGTCTGATCCGCCCCTGAGGCACGTGAGCCCGCAGGCCCTCCCCCACCGGGGGAGGGCCTGCGGTCGTCTCGGCCCGGGACAAATCGCTGGTCAATCCCGGGTGCCCGTCGGACAATTCACGGCATGACCCGACAGCCGCTGCTCCTGCTCGACGTGGACGGACCGCTCAATCCCTACGCCGCGCCGAGGCTCCGGCGGCCGGCCGGGTACCGGAGCCACGAGCTGATGCCCACGTGGTGGGCGGAGCGGCAGGCGCGGCGGGCGGAGGGGGAGGCGAAGCCGCTGCGGGTGTGGCTGAACCCGGCGCACGGGGTGGAGCTGCTGGCGCTGCCGTACGAGCTGGTGTGGGCGACGACCTGGATGGCGGAGGCGAACGCGCTGATCGGGCCGACTCTGGGCCTGCCCGAACTGCCGTACATCGCCTGGACGGAGCTGTTCGGCAGCGATCCGGACGGGCTGCACTGGAAGACCAGGGACGTGGTCGCCTGGGCGGCCGGGCGGCCCTTCGTGTGGCTGGACGACGAGTTGGGGCCGCAGGACATCGAGTGGATCGCGGCGAACCACCCGGGCGAGGCGCTGCCGCTGTGGGTCGACCCCCGGGCGGGGCTGCACGAGCTGCACTTCGCGGCGCTGCGGGAGTGGGCGGAGGAGGCCCCGTGCTGATCGGTCAGGTGGAGCGGTTGCGCCGCTACCCGGTGAAGTCGCTGCTGGGGGAGGAGCTTTCGGCGGCGGAGGTGACCGGGCGCGGGGTGGCCGGGGACCGTGAGCGGGCGCTGCTGGACCTGGCGACCGGGCGGGTGGCCAGCGCGAAGCACCCCCGGCTGTGGGCGGGGCTGCTGAGGTACTCGGCGGCGGCCACCGCGGACGGCCGGGTGGCGATCACCGGCCCGGACGGGCGCGCCGCGGACGAGGCGGAGCTGTCCGAGGCGCTCGGCCGCAAGCTCGCCCTGATCGCCGAACGCCCGCCCGGTGCGGCGGTCGAGCGGGCGGTGCCCGAGGAGGTGCTGGCGCGCGGAATCGAGGCCGAAGTCGCCGTGACTGTCAACGAGTTGGGGCGGGGTGTTCCGGAGGGCGGCTTCTTCGACTTCGCTCCGGTGCACCTGATCACCGAGGCCACGCTGCGCGCCGTCGGCGTCGAGGCCGAGCGTTACCGGCCGAACCTGGTGCTCCGCACCGAGGGCGAGGGGTTCGTCGAGAACGCCTGGGTGGGGCGGGAGTTGGCGGTGGGGGAGACGCTGCGGCTGCGCATCGTGGCGCCCACCCCGCGCTGCGCCGTCCCCACTCTGGGGCACGGGTCGCTGCCCCGCCGGGCGGAGGCGCTGCGGGTGCCGGCCGAGCGCAACCGGCTGGTCCCGCTGGAGGGGATTCCGGCGCTGCCCTGTGCGGGGGTGTACGCGCAGGTCCTGGCGCCGGGCAGGGTCGAGCCGGGTGTCGAGGTCAGGTTGAACTGAGCACCGCTTCCATGGCGTTGAGGAAGCGGTCGGTGGTCTCCTCGTCCCGTACGGCGATCCGCAGCCAGTCCTCGCCGAGGCCTGGGAAGGTGTCCCCGCGCCGGACCGCGAAGCCGTGCTCGCGCAGTCGCTCGCGGACGGCGGCCGCGCCCGGCAGCCGGACCAGGACGAAGGAGGCGGCCGGTTCGCCGTACACCCGCAGCGTCGGGAAGGCGGCCAGGCCCTTCACCAAGTACGCGCGCCGAAGGGCGAGTTCGGCGGCCGCCTGCTCCGCCTCGGCCAGTGCCGGCGGGCCGCTGCACACCTCGGCGGCGACCAGGGCCGGGGTGGAGACCGGCCAGAGCGGCTGTGCGGCGCCGAGGGCGGCGATCAGCGGCGCCGGTCCGAGCACGTAGCCGATCCGCAGCCCGGCCAGGCCCCAGGTCTTGGTGAGGCTCCGCAGCACGACGACCCGGCCGGGCAGGTCCCGGAGCGGGGCGAGGGACTCCCGTTCGCCCGGCACGGTGTCCATGAACGCCTCGTCCACCACCAGGGTGCGTCCGGGCCGGGCGAGCGCGGCGACGGCCTCGGCGGGGTGCAGGACGGAGGTCGGGTTGGTCGGGTTGCCGAGGACGACCAGGTCCGCCTCCTCGGGTACGGCACCCAGTCGGAAGCCGTCCTCGGGGGAGAGCAGCACCCGGTGCACCCGGTGCCCGGCATCCCGCAGCGCGGCCTCCGGCTCGGTGAACTGAGGGTGCACCACGACGATGTGACGTACAGTCAGAACTCGCGCGAGCAGGACGAAGGCCTCCGCCGCCCCCGAGGTGAGCAGCACCTCCTCGACCGGGCGCCCGTGCCGGGCGGCCACCGCGGCGCGGGCGGCGCCCTGGTCGGGGTAGGCGGCGAGGTCGCCGAGGGTGGCGGTCAGGCGTTCGCGCAGCCAGGTCGGCGGCGTGCCGGTGCGGACGTTGACGGCGAGGTCGACCAGGCCGCGTCCGCCCGCCCGCACCTCGGCGTCGCCGTGGTGGCGCAGGTCGGGCTCGTGGGCGGTCATGCGGGGTCTCCGTCAACAGGCAGAGCGGGCAGCCCGGGCACCCGCAGGATCTCGTAGGCGCCGGGTGGCACGGTGAGCCCCGAGCCGTCGCCGAGCGCGACCAGGACGACGGCGTGCCCGTGCGCGGCCAGGGTGACGGCCGCCCCGACGTGGTCGACGACCTGTCCGGTTCCGTCCGTCGCCACTCCGGCCCAGTCCAGCGGCACTCCGCGGGTGTTCAGTACCGTCCCGGGCTCCGGCACCGCGACCTGCCGGGTCCCCGGCCGGAGCAGCTCAGCCACCGCCTCGACCGCCTCCGGCCGGCCCACCACCACCGAGGCGCGCCGCAGTTCCGCCAGCGCGCGCGGCACCAGCAGGTCGTGCGCCCCCGGCCCGAGGCCGACCAGCGCCAGCCGCCCGCGCACCGCGGCCCGGGCGATCGCCACCGTGGCCGTCGCGGACTTCCGCTTGGCGACCACGAGTTGGCCGCCGTTCGCGCTGGCCAGCGCCGCCGCCTCGGCCACGCTCGCGGTGCCGACTGCTGTACCGACGGCCTCGGAAGGGTTGGGCACCGTGTACCGCGCCAGCTTTTCCGCCGGGTGCTCGTCCACCGGCACGTTCAGGCAGCGCGCCGCCCAGCGCACCGCCGGGTGGTCCGCCTTGCCCGCCAGGGTGGCCACCCTGGCGATGGCCGAGCGCAGGTGCCCGGTCTCCTTGAGCACGGCCATCAGCAACCGCATGGCCTCGGCCGACTCGGTGCCGCTGCCCGCGCCGATGCCGACGACCAATGTGCGCGGGACGACCAGGAGGTCGCTGCCGTCCGGGTCCTCCTGATCGGTGACCCGCAGGACGGGGGCGTCCTCGGGCGCGTCCGTCCGGACGTTCGGGGGCAGCGCGGGCAGCGGGTACGGCACCTCGGTGACCAGTCGGACGGGGCGTCCGTCCGCCGCCGCCTCGGCGGTCGCGGTGGCACCGGCCCGGTAGTAGCGCACGGCGTGCGGGGTCAGGACGTCCAGCGGGTTCGCGGGGGCGGCCGGCGGCCCGGTGAACACCGGGGTGACCCCGAGGGCGGCCGCCACCTCGCGGGCCAGTTCCTCGGCCGACTCGGTGTGGGTCAGCGGGATGACCCAGCGCCGCCCCGGGTCCACGCAGAGCACTTCCGCGCCGCGCGGGACGTCGACGCGCTCGTCGGTCAACAGCCCGACGACGACGGCGAGCGAGCCGACGGCGATCACCTGCCGGTGTCGGCTGAGGGCGAATTGCATCGCCTCCGGCGCCTGGAAGCAGTTGCCGCGCGAGGCCCGGTAGGCGTGGCTGCTCTCCGGCCAGAGCGCTTGCAGTTCGTCGGCCAGCGGGCGGCCCGGCCCGTAGATGGCGACCAGTCCGATCACGTACCGCACTCCTTGCCGTCCCCGGCCCTACGCTGACGGGCCCCCGTGATCCCACCACGCGCGGTCGAAACGGGTCAATCGCGCCGGGTGTGACATCGGACGCGGACGCCGGGTGCTCCGTACCGGGACCGCCCCGCAGCTGTTCTTCTGTTCTTCACCTGTCTTGTGCGGTACACGACACCGCCGCGATCCTACTGTTCTCGGCGCTCCCGCCCCGGAAGCCCCGACACCCGGAGGACCCCATGGCCTTCGCACGACTCCGCACCCCCGGCACCCCCGCCCCCACCACCCCCACCACTAGCGCCGGTCCGCGCCCCGCCCGTCGCCGCAGGCTCCGCCCGATCACCGCCCTCGCCACCGGCCTCGGCCTGGTCGCCGGCTCGCTCGGCCTGTGGGCCGCGGGCGGCAGCGCGGCCGCCGACACCGCCGCCGGCCTGCCCTCGCCCGACCACGTCGTCGTCGTCATGCTGGAGAACCACGCGTACTCGCAGGTGATCGGCAGCTCGAAGGCGCCGTACATCAACCGCACCCTGGCCGCCGGCGGCGCGACGCTGACCCAGTCGTACGCGCTCACCCACCCCAGCCAGCCCAACTACTACATGCTGTTCTCCGGCAGCGCCCAGGGCGTCACGGACGACAGCTGCGTGGACGTCGGCGCGCTGCAGCAGCCCAACCTGGCCTCCGAGCTGCTCGCCGCCAACCAGACCTGGGCCAGCTACAACGAGGGCCTGCCCGCCGTCGGCGCCACCGACTGCAGCAGCGGCAACTACGCGCAGAAGCACAACCCGTGGTTCGGCTTCGGCAACGTGCCCACCTCCAGTGCCTACGGCATGGACGCGTTCCCGACCGACTTCACCACCCTGCCCAAGGTCTCCTTCGTCATCCCGGACCTGTGCGACGACATGCACGACTGTTCGGTGGGCACCGGCGACTCCTGGCTGCAGAGCAACCTCGACGCGTACGCCCAGTGGGCCAGGAGCAACAACAGCCTGCTGGTGGTGACCTTCGACGAGGACAACCGCCTGGCCGGCAACCGCATCCCGACCCTGGTCTACGGCGCCCACGTCGCCCCCGGCAGCTCCACCGCCACCACCTACAACCACTACGACGTGCTCCACACCCTGGAGGACCTGGCCGGCGTCAACGCCCACGCCGGCAACTCCGCCAACGCCTCCGACATCACCGGCATCTGGAACTGACGCCCGTGTACGTCGCGGACTCCCGCAGCTCCAAGGCCCCCGTCGCACCGGCCGCCGGCCAGGTGCGGCGGGGCGCCGCCCTGCGCGCCGTGCCGGGGGCGGTCCTCGTCCTCGGCACCGTCAGCATGGTCACCGACGTCTCCTCCGAGATGGTCAACGCCGTGCTCCCGCTCTACCTGCTCACCGGACTCGGCCTCTCCCCGCTCGGCTTCGGCCTGCTCGACGGCATCCAGAACGGCTTCAGCGCCCTGGTCCGGCTCGTCGGCGGCCACCTCGCCGACCGCCGCGGCCGCGACGGGGCCGCCCGCCACAAGGCCGTCGCGGCCGTCGGCTACGGACTGTCAGCGCTGTGCCGGCCGCTGCTGTTGTTCGTCCACACCGTGCCGCTGATCGGTGCCGTCATCGCCGTCGACCGCACCGGCAAGGGCCTGCGCACCGCGCCCCGGGACGCGATGATCTCGCTGGCCACCGAACCCGCCCACCGCGGAAGGGCGTTCGGCGTGCACCGGGCGATGGACACGGCCGGCGCCCTGCTCGGCCCGCTCACCGCCTTCCTGGTGCTGCGCCTGGCCGGCGGGCCGATGCTCGCCGACGGCGGCGAACGGCACGGCTACGACGCGGTGTTCACCGTCAGCGCCTGCGTCGCCGCACTGGGCGTGCTGATCCTGCTGCTGTTCGTGCCCACCCGGCAGGAAGGCGACGACCCGTCGAATACGGCTCCGTCCCTGCGCAGCAGCCTCACCCTGCTGCGCCTGCCCGGACTGCGCCGGCTCACCGGGTGCGCCGTGCTGCTCGGGCTCACCACCGTCAGCGACTCCTTCCTCTACCTGCTGGTCCAGCGCCGGCTCGGCCTGTCCGTCAACCTGTTCCCGTTGCTGCCGCTCGGCACCGCGGCCGCCTTCCTGCTGCTCGCCGTCCCGCTCGGTTCGCTCGCCGACCGGATCGGACGCCGCCGGCTCTTCCTACTCGGGCACGGGGTCCTGCTGCTCGCGTACGGGCTGCTGCTCTCGCCGCTGCGCGGACTGCCCGCCGTGCTCTGCGTGCTGGTGCTGCACGGCTCGTTCTACGCCGCCACCGACGGCGTGCTCGCCGCCGCCGCGGCCGACGCCGTACCCGCCGAGCAGCGCGGCGCCGGGCTTGCGCTGGTCGGCACCGGGCAGGCACTGGCCCGGTTCGCCTGCTCGCTGCTGTTCGGCGCGCTGTGGAGCGCCCTGGGCGGCCCGACCGCGCTCGCCTGGTCGGCGGGGGCGCTGGCGCTGTGCGTGGCCGGCGCGGCGGTGGTGCTGCGCTCGCCCGGGACCGTCGCCGCCGACTCGACCGTTGCCGCCGATGCTGCTGAGGAGCGTGCGTGAACCTGCAGAACAACCGCACCAGGGTGATCGTGCTGCTGGTCGCCGTTCTGGTGCTCGGCGCGGTCGGCACCGGAGCCGTCCTCTACGCGGCCGACCGCACCGCCCGCCGGGACCAGCCCCAGTCCGGTGGCCCGGCCGTCACGCCCGGGAACGTCTCCCTCCAAGCCCCCTCCGCCGGCCGCCAGTTGCTCTTCCGCAACATGGCCTGGGGCCCGCACCGGGACGAGATCACCACCGTCCCCGCCGACCACCCCGACGGCCCGCGCACCGCCTCCGGCACCCAGTGCCTGCGCTTCCACGCCGCCGCCGGCACCGGCATCTGCCTCCAGGCGGAGCACGGAGCGCTGGAGGACACCTACCGCGCCGTCGTCCTCGACGACCACCTGCACCAACGGCGCTCCTTCCCCGCCGCCGGCATCCCCACCCGCGCCCGGGTCTCCCCGTCCGGGCACCTCGCGGCCTGGACGGTCTTCGTCAGCGGCGACTCCTACGCGGGCACCAACTTCTCCACCCGCACCTCGATCGTGGACGTGCGCGACTGGAACCTGCGGGAGAACCTGGAGGACTTCGCCGTCATCAAGGACGGTCGCCCGTACCAGGCGCACGACGTCAACATCTGGGGCGTCACCTTCGCCGACGACAACACCTTCTACGCCACCCTCGCGACCTCGGGGCAGACCCACCTCGTCCGCGGCGACCTCGCCGCCCGCACCCTCACCACCCTGCACGACAACGTCGAATGCCCCTCCCTCTCCCCGGACGGCACCCGCATCGCCTACAAGAAGCGCGTCCCCGGCCTGTCCCCCGACGCCCCCTGGCGGCTGTACGTGCTCGACCTCGCGACCGGGGCGGAGACCGCCACCGCCGAGCAGCGCAACATCGACGACCAGGCGCTCTGGTCCGACGACGGCACCCTGCTCTACGCCCTGCCAGGGGACTACGGCGCCGACCTGTGGACCGTCCCGGCGGACGGCTCCGGCGCCGCGCGGCTGGTCACCAAGGCTGCCGTCGCCCCCGCCTACCTGGGCTGAGGAACTCTCCGCTACCGTCCCACGTCGAGCAGAGTGTGACGCCCCGGCCGAAGGGTCCGGTCGGGCGTCCTGATCGAAACGGGGAGCGAGACACCGTGGACGGCATCCCACCCGAGCGCATGGTCACCGACTCCTGGCCGGCCCTGCACGGCCGCCCGGTCCTGCGGCGCACCGTCGCCGTCAGCCTGGTGCTGTCCATCTCCGTCGCCGCCGCCCTGGTGGTGCGCGGCGTCAACGCACTCACCGTCGGCGGGGTCGGCGGCCGGGAGACCGACCGCGACCGCGCCGAGCGGCTGGCCGGCCTCCACCCCTCCCAACACCCCGGCGCGGGCCGCTACTACGTTCCGGTCGGCGCCGTCTACACCCGCACCTCGGACGGCGCGCCCATCGCCTACCTGCACTACCGGCTCGGCGGCGGCAAGGAACCGGGCCTCGACGACTTCCTGCGCACCTACGACCTCCCCGAGCCCGGCCCCGCCGCGCCGCTGCCGCCGGACCTCGCCGCCGCGCTCGGGGGCGACGAGCCGGCGGAGGCCCCGGAGCTGCCGGAGGAGCCGGCCCCGGCCCCCTCGGGGCCGAGCGTGCCTGCGGTCTCGGCGGCCCCGGGCTCCCCGCAGGCGTCCGCCGTGCCCCTGGCGATCGCGGCGGAGCCGACGCCCACGCCCACGCCCACGCCCACACCCACGCCGACCGAGGACGACCCGGACGGCGCGGGAGGCGCGGGAGGCGTGGCTGCGGACGGTGAGCCCGAGGAGGACGCCCCCGGGGACGGCGCGCCCAGCCCCAGCCCCAGCCCCAGCGCCACCCCGACCCGGACGCCCACTCCGGGCCCCACCCCGACCTGGACGCCCACCGCGACCCCGTCCGCCCTCCCCACCCACGCCCCGACGGCCCGCCGGATCTACGTCGCCGCCATCCCGGGCGGCCTGCCGGGGGCCGCCGACATCTACATCCGCGCCACGGGCTGAGGCGGCGCCGGAGGACACCTGCGTGCCGCCCCCACGCCACCGCCCCACCCCCGCCTTGCCTGTCCCGGCCCCACGCCACCGCCCCGCCCTCCACTACGACGCCTCAGCCCCGCCGGCGGTGGCCGACGGGGCTGAGAAGGGGTGAAGAGCGTCAGCGGGCGGCCGCCGTCCGGAGCGCCTCGGTCCGGGCGACGGATGCCGGAGACGCGGGCGCCGGGCTAGCCACCGCACCCCGGCGGGCCGGGGCCTGGCCGATGAGCATGGCGCCCAGCGCCAGCACCAGGCCCAGCACCTGCCACGGAGTCAGGGTCTGGCCGAGCACGACCAGGCCGCCGACGGTGGCCACCACCGGGTTGATCAGTCCCAGGAAGGACGCGGGCCCGGCGCCGAGGCGGTCGATGCCGCGGAACCACAGGACGTACCCGACAGCGGTGCTGAACAGGCCGAGGTAGGCGAAGCCCGCCAGGTTGGAGGCGCTCAGCGCCGGCGGCGCGCCCTCGACCAGCGCCGCGAGCGGGACCAGGAAGGCCGAGCCGGCGAGCAGCTGCCACGCGGTGAGGTCGACCATGGTGGCCCCCTCCGGGCGGCCCCAGCGCCGGGTGAGGACGGTGCCCATGGCCATCAGGCCGATCGCGGTGACCATCGCCGCGATCCCGAGGCCGTCCAGCTCGGCCCCGCTCTTGAGCACCAGTAGCGCCACCCCGCCGACCCCGACCAGCCCGGCGAGCAGTGCCCGGCGTCCGGGCCGAACGCGGAGCACCCCGATCGAGAGCCCGGCGACCAGCAGCGGCTGGATCGCCCCGATGGTGGCCGCGACACCGCCGGGAAGGCGGTAGGCGCCGACGAAGGTGAGCGGGAAGAACAGCCCGATGTTCAGCATCCCGAGCACTGCCGCCCGCCCCCACCAGCGCCCCTTGGGCAGTTTGCGGCCGATCATCAGCAGGAGCAGCCCGGCCGGCAGCGCCCGCAGGGCGGCGAGCAGCAGCGGACGACCCTCGGGCAGCAGCTGGGTGGTGACCAGGTAGGTGGTGCCCCAGGCGGCCGGGGCCAGTGCGGCGGTGGCGGCGATCCCTGCGCGCTTGCGGTCCATGATGATCCCGATCCCCTCAACGTTGATTATCTGAACGTTGAGATATTTCTACGCCCGAGATCGGTGAACGTCAAGTATGTGAATGTTAAGATACCTGCACCGGCCGCGACGAGAGGGAGATGACACGGTCATGCAGCAGCGCGACACCGTCGACGACATCGCCGAGCAGTGGCGGAGGGTCGACCCCGGCCTCGACCTGGAGGCCATGGCTCTGATCGGCCGCCTCCGGCGGCTCAATGTGCGGGTCGACAGTGCCCTCCGCGAGTACTTCCTCGCCTGCGGCCTGGACTCCTCCGAGTTCGACGTCCTCGCCACCCTGCGCCGCTCCGGCGAGCCCTACGAACTCAACGCCCGCGCACTGCTCAAGTCCGCCATGGTCACCTCCGGCGCCATCACCAACCGCGTGGACAAGCTCTGCGCCAAGGGCCTGGTCGAACGCAATCCCTGCCCCACCGACCGCCGCGCCGTCCTGGTCCGCCTCACCCCGGCCGGCAAGGCGCTCATCGACGCCACCCTGCCCGGCCACCTCCGCAACGAGGAGCGCATCCTCACCGCCCTCGACGCCGACGAACGAGCCCAGCTCGACGCCCTGCTGCGCAAACTCCTCATCGCCCACGGTGACACCGAGTCCCTCTTCGACTGAACCGCCGCAACGGTGCGGTGGTCGCGCGGCCGACGGCCGGCCCGGCCGCGTCCGCTACAGGTCCGCGACCACCGCGTAGCGCTCGTCGTCCACCGGACCGCCCCACAGGGCGGCGTCCCCGCTGAGCGGCTCGATCCGCAGTTCCGCGACCAACGGCCTTACCGCCGCGGCGAGTTCCCCCGCCCCGACGCCACCGTTCCACGGCAGCCGCTCCGCCCCGGCGACGTACGGTTGCGCCCCCGCACCCGCCTCGCGCCAGCGCCCCTCGACCAGCACCAGCCGGCCGCCCGGGCGCAGCAGCCGCACCCAGGCGCGCAGGGCCCGCTCCGGGGCAGGCAGCGTCCAGAGCACATGCCGGCAGAGCAGCACGTCGAAGCTGCCGTCCCGCACCGGCGGCGCGCCCGCGTCCCCCACCACGAACCGCCCCGCCGCACCGGCCGCCGCCAGCTTCGCCCTTGCCCGCGCCACCATCCGCGGCGCCAGATCCACCCCGGTCACCCGGTGTCCGTCCGCCGCGACCAGCTCCGCCAAAGAGCCCGTCCCGCACCCGACATCGAGCACGTCCACCGCCCCGGCCGGCAGCCACCCCCGCACCCGCCGCCCCCACGCCTCCCGCGTCCCGGCTGCCCGCAGCCCGTGATCGGGCTCGTCATCGAACTCCGGCGCGGCAGCGTCCCAGTAATCAGCAATGGCCCGACTCGGATCACCCATGCCGCCCATCCTCCCAACCCCCACCGACACCCGAGTCACCTTGCCGGTCCGGCCGCGTAGTCGGGGCGAAGGCCTTTCCGATCGCCGTGTGAGGCCACGGCGCCGGGGCAGGGGTGCTCGTCCCGGGCGCGGTTCGTCCTGCGGGGGGGCGACTCCTTCACCCCTGGCCGGCCGGCGCAGGCGGCTGCCAGTTGTAGATCGGGGCGGAGCGGCGGAGGAGGGTGCGGGTAGGGAGGAGGCCGGCGAGGGTGAGGGCGGTGGTGCGCAGGAGGGTGGCGGCGGGGGCGTGGAGGGCGATGAGGGCGCCGGTGCGGCGGGAGGCGGTGACGACGGCGGTGGTGCGGGGGAGACGGGCGGCGGTGTAGGCGGGGAGGGCGGTGACCGGGTCGGCCGTGGGGGTGAGGAGGGAGGCGAGGACGACGGCGTCCTCGATGGCCTGGCAGGCGCCCTGGCCGAGGAAGGGGCTCATGGCGTGGGCGGCGTCGCCGAGCAGGGCGACGCGGCCGTGGTGGTGGGCGGGCAGGGGGTCGGAGAGGTCCCAGATGTCGTTGCGGAGCACCCGGTCGGGGTCGGCGAGGGCGAACAGCTGGGGGACGGGCGAGCACCAGTCGCCGAAGAGGCGCTGGAGTTCGGCGTGTTCGCCGGCCGCCCGGGCGCCGGCCGGGGCGAGTGTCGCGGCGTAGAGGTACACCCGGCCGTCGGCGAGCGGGACGATTCCGACGAGCCGGCCGGGGCCCCAGATCTCGCCGGCGGTGGCGGGCCGGCGGTCCGGGGTGACGATGACGCGCCAGGTGGTGAAGCCGCTGTAGCGGGGGCCGGGGTGTTCGGGGAAGAGCAGGCCGCGGGTGGCGGAGCGGATGCCGTCGGCGGCGACGACCAGTGCGGCGGGCCGGTCCCCGTCGGTGGTGCGGACGACGGCGGGCTGCCGGTCGTCGCCGGGATCGACGACGGTGGCGGGGGAGCCGGTGCGGACGGTGCCCTCCGGGAGGGCGTCGACCAGGGCGGCGATGACCTCGGCGCGGGCGACGGCGGCGACCGGGTCGCCGAAGTACGCCTCGAGGGCCGCGGTGCTGGTGCGGGCGAGCCACCGACCGGAAGGGTGGCGCACACCGATGGCGGGGTGCGGGGCGGCCAGGGCGCGCAGCCGGGGGCCGACGCCGAGCCGGTCGAGGGCGCGCAGCGCGTTGGGGGCCAGGGCGAGTCCGGCGCCGACCGGTTCCAGTGAGGCGGCGCGTTCGTGCACAGTGACGGGGATGCCCTGCCGGTGAAGGGCGAGCGCGGCGGTGAGGCCGCCGATGCCGCCGCCGATGACGATCGCCCGGTGCAGGCCGATGGGAGGGATGAGGGGCTCCTCTTCTCGCACGATCCGAGGCACTACAGGTGTAGTGACCACTGCGGCGGCACGCTACTACACATGTAGTGAGCCGTAAACTACGGCTGTAGTGAGTTGGGGGAGGCTGGCCGGAAAGGCCATGATCGGACCCATGACAGCCCCACTGACGCCCCCGCGACCGACCTTGATCGCCGACGCCGCCATCGGCCTGATCGCCGATGCCGGCCTGCGCGGGCTCACCCACCGCGCCGTGGACGACGCGTCCGGCCTGCCCGCCGGGTCGACCTCCAACCTGGCCCGGACCAGGGCCGCCCTGCTGGAACTCGTGCTCGTCCGGATCCTTGAGCGGGAGACCGCCGACTACCCGGCCTTCGCCGAGGGCGGCGGATTGTCGGCGACCACCCTTCCGCCGCGCGACCTGCTCGTCGAGGTCGGCGCCGAGGCGCTCTTCCAGGCGCTCACCAGCGGCCGCAGGCTCACCCTGGCCCGCCTGGAACTCGCCCTGGAGGCCACCCGCAGGCCCGAACTGCGCTCCGTCTACGACCGCCTGGGCGCCCGCTTCACCCGGTTCACCGCCGACCTGCTCGCCGCCTCCGGCTCCACCGACCCGGAGGCGGACGCCCGTCGGCTGATCCGCTGGTGCGACGGGGTGCTGTTCAACGCGACGGCCGGCAGCGGGCACTGGCAGGTGCCGATGCCGGAGGAACTGCGCGTCGACCTCGACCGCTACCTCGCCGCGCTGCTGGACGAGGAGCGCTGAGAGGCGGAGGGCGGAGAGGCGGCGTAGCGGAGGGGCCGGCAGGGGGGCCGGCACGGGAGGACGACCGCCCCGGGCGTCCCCCTGTACTCCGTGTGCCCGATCAGGCAGGGGGCGTGCTGGACCTGCTCGACATGGCGCTACTGATCACGGTCGGACTGGCGCTGCTGGTACGGCCGGCGACACTTCCGGTACTGGTGCGCGCTCAGACCGCCACCCGCCGGCGGGCGTTGGCGGCCACCGGCGCCTACACCGCCCGGGTGCTCGACACCGGCGTGGACTCCGGACGCCCGTACCTGGCCATGGAGTTGCTGGACGGCCGCCCGCTGGACGCCCACCTGCGCGAGCAGGGGCCGATCCGTTCCGCCGAGGCGCTGCGCGCTTTCGCGCTGGCGCTGGCCGTGGCGCTGTCCGGCGTGCACCGGCTGGGGCTGGTCCACCGGGACCTCAAGCCCGCCCACATCATGCTGACCACGGCCGGCCCGCGCCTGCTGGACTTCGGCATCGCGGCGATCGGCGGCGCTGGCGGCGGCCCGGCCGACGCCGCCGGACCCGTCGGCCGTCCACGACCAGATCACCCGCGGCTGGCAGACGCTCGCGCTGTGACCGACGCCCCGACCCACTGCGCCCGACGGAGGTGAACTGCCCGTTCTCCGGCGACACCGCCACGGCGCCCACCGCCCGGTCGACGTAGGAGGTCACCACGACCCGTACCGGCACGAGATCCGGTGGCACTGGGAGGGCGGGGCTCAACGCGGCGCGGCGACCCGTGCGCGGATCGCCGCGGCGCACTCGTCCGCCGAGGCCCGCGAGGTGTCCACGACCAGGTCGTACGCGACGCCCTCGTGCACCAACGAGGCCTGCGCGGCGGCCATCCCGGCGACCCGGTCGCCGCGCGCCGCCTCCCGGGCGGCGGCCACCGCCGGGTCGCAGCGCACCCCCACCCAGAGCACGTCGAGGCCCTCCAGCGCCGCGCGCCACCGCTGCTGCGAGGCGGCCCCGCCGAGGAACACCTCGTCCACCACGACGGGAGCCCCGGCCCGGGCCATCGCCGCCACGCCGAGTGTCCAGGCGGCGTCCAGCCTGGCGAAGACCGGCCCGACCGCCACCGTCCCGTCGCCGTCGTCCAGGCCGCCGATGCCCTCGCCCCCGCCGAGCAGCCACGGCGGCAGCGCGCTCACCATGGTGTCCGCGCCGAGGTGCAGCCAGGGCTCCGGCAGCAGCTCCTGGAGGCGCCGGGCGATGCTCGACTTGCCGGAGCTGGAGCCGCCGTTGAGGACGATCACATCCATGAGCCCACCTTACGTGCGGGCCCCCGGCCCCGTCCCGGCATCGAAGGCCGCTGCGGCCGCCGCGAACGACGAGGCCAGCTCGGGCGTCCCCGCCCAGTGCAGGTGCAGGTACGAGGCGTGCACGTTGCCCCCCGCGAAGCCCTCCGTGCGGGGCCCGGTCGGCAGGCGCCAGCCCCAGGCGGGGTGGTCGCCCGCGCCCGGTTCGCAGACCGTCCGGTGGAACTCGTGCCCGCGCACCCGGGTGCCCGCCGGGCCGAGCGGGGAGTCGTGCAGGGCGACGGCCTCCCGGTAGCCGAGGGTGAGCCGTTCGGTCATCCGGGCGGTGGTGTCCAGCACTCCGCACATCGGCAGGCCGTCCAACTCCCGCCCCAGGTAGAGCAGTCCGGCGCACTCGGCGGCGATCGGCCCGCCCGCGGCGGCGAACGCGGAGATGGCCGAGCGCAGCGCGGCGTTCCCGCTCAACTCCCGTACGTACAGCTCCGGGAAGCCGCCGCCGACGACCAGTCCGGCGGTGCCCTCCGGCAGTGCCGAGGCGTGCAGCGGGTCGAAGGGGACGACCTCCGCGCCCGCCGCGCCGAGCAGTTCGGCGTTCTCGGCGTACGAGAAGGAGAACGCGGCGCCGCCCGCCACCGCGATCCGCGGCCGTCCGCCGACCGGCGCGACCTCCGCCGACGGGTCCCACGGGTCGTCGGCCAACTCCGGTGCGGTCCGCGCGAGTTCCAGTACGGCATCCAGGTCGACCGAGGCAGCGACGAGGGAGCCCATGTCCGCGACGGCCTTGAGCGCCTCCGCCGAGCGCTCCACCGCCGGGATCAGCCCGAGGTGGCGGGACGGCGTGGCCACCGCCGCCGAGCGGCGCAGCGCGCCCAGCACGGGCACCCCGGAGCCCTCCTCCAGGGCCTCGCGCAGCAGTTGCTCGTGCCGGTCGGAGGCGACCCGGTTGAGGATCACCCCGGCCAGCCGCACCCGCGGGTCCCAGGACGCGAAGCCGTGCACCAGCGCGGCCACCGAGCGGGACTGCGAGGAGCCGTCCACGACCAGCACCACGGGCGCCCGCAGCAGCTTGGCGACGTGCGCGGTGGAGGCCAGCTCCCCGCGCCCGGAGGCCCCGTCGAACAGGCCCATGACCCCCTCGACCACGGCGACGTCCGCCCCCGCGGCGCCGTGCAGGAACAGCGGGGCGATCCGCTCCGGCCCGCACATGAAGGCGTCCAGGTTGCGGCCCGGGCGCCCGGCGGCGAGCGCGTGGTAGCCCGGGTCGATGTAGTCCGGGCCGACCTTGTGCGGGGACACCGCCAGCCCGCGCGCGGCGAGCGCCGCGATCAGGCCGGTGGCGACGGTGGTCTTGCCGGCGCCGGAGGAGGGCGCGGCGACGACGAGGCGGGGGACGGCGCTCAAGTGGTCACCACTCGATGCCGCGCTGGCCCTTGCGGCCGGCGTCCATGGGGTGCTTGACCTTGGTCATCTCGGTGACCAGGTCGGCGAATCCGGTCAGTGCCTCGGGCGCGTAGCGGCCGGTGATGACGACGTGCTGGCTGCCCGGGCGGTCCTTGAGCACCGAGACGACCTCCTCCGGGTCGATCCAGCCCCAGTGCATCGGGTAGGTGAACTCGTCCAGCACGTAGAAGCGGTAGGTCTCGGCCGCGAGGTCCCGCTTGACCTGCTCCCAGCCCTCCTTGGCCGCCTCCTCGCTGGTCATCTCCTGCTCGGCGGAGCGCTGGATCCAGGACCAGCCGGAGCCCATCTTGTGCCAGTCGACGCTGCCGCCCTCGCCGGAGGCGCCCAGCACGCGCAGCGCGTTCTCCTCGCCGACCTTCCACTTGGCGGACTTCACGAACTGGAAGACCCCGACCGACCAGCCCTGGTTCCAGGCCCGCAGCGCCATGCCGAAGGCGGCCGTGGACTTGCCCTTCCCGGGGCCGGTGTGCACGGCGGTGATCGGCTGGGTGCGGCGCTGGCGGGTGGTCAGGCCGTCGTCGGGAACGCTCTCGGGGACACCCTTGGGCATGTCGGTCAGGCCGCCTTTCGCAGCGAAGCGATCGAAGTGGTGGTCGCACGGTTCGCACGGTTCGCGTGGTTCTCGCGGACGAGCGAGGCCACGCCCTCCGCGTGCAGCTCGTCCAGGCTGACGGCGCTGCCGCCGAGCAGCCCGGCCAGGGTACGGGCCAGGCCCAGGCGGACCGGTCCGGACTCGCAGTCCAGCACCACGCTCGCCGTGCCCTGGGCGGCGAACAGCGCGGCCGCGCGCTGCGAGCGGGCGAGCGCGTCCCGCCCGCCGGTGGCCCGGCCGTCGGTCACGACGACCAGCAGCGGGCGCCGGTTCGGGTCGCGCAGCCGCTCCACCCGCAGTACCTCGTGGGCGCGCAGCAGGCCGGCGGCCAGCGGGGTGCGCCCGCCGGTGGGCAGCGACTCCAGCCGGGCCGCGCCGACCTCCACCGAAGAGGTGGGCGGCAGTGCCAGCTCGGCGTCCGCGCCCCGGAAGGTGATCATGCCGATCTTGTCCCGGCGCTGGTAGGCGTCCATCAGCAGCGACAGCACCGCGCCCTTGACGGCGGTCATCCGCTGCCGGGCGGCCATCGAGCCGGAGGCGTCCACCACGAACAGGACGAGGTTGGACTCCCGTCCCTGGCGGACCTGTTCGCGGAAGTCGTCCTTGTGCAGCACCAGCGCCCGGCCGGCCCGCCCGCGCGCCACCTGGTACGGCGCGGCGGCCTGGAGGGTCGCGGTCAGGTGCAGCCGGCTCAGGGTGCCCTGCGGCCGACGGGCCCGGATGGTGTGCCCGCCGGTGGTCTCGGCGGGGGAGCGCCGGCCCTGGGCGCCGTGGCCGGTGCCCTGCACGGTGAACAGCCGGGTCCGGTAAGGGTCCCCGGCCGCGACCGGCGCCGACTCCCGTGCGGGGGAGGGGTGTCGGGCGGGAACGGGCTGCTGTGCGGGCAGCTCGGGGTCGGCGGCGCCGCTCTCCGGGGCGGACGTCTCGGGGGTGCCGCCGTCGAACGGCTCGGGGGCGCCCCCGCCGTCGGGGCCGCCGCCCTCCGGACCGCCGCCGCCGTCGGGGCCGCCGTCACCGCCGTCACCGTCCCCGTCCGGACCGGACCCGTCGCCCTCGGGCTCCGGGTCCTCCGGCTGGGAGTGCTCCTCCAGCGTCCGGTCCAACTGCTCCTCGTCCAGCCCCGGAGCGTCGAAGGGGTTGCGTCGGCGCCGGTGCGGCAGGGCCAGCTGGGCGGCCTTGCGGACGTCCTCCTCCAGCACCTCCACCCGCCCGGCCCAGGCGGCCAGCGCGACCGCGGTGCGGGCCATCACGATGTCCGCGCGCAGCCCGTCCACCTCGAACGCGGCGCACACGGCGGTTATCTGACGGAGGGCCACATCGGTCAGTTCGACCTTGGGGAGCAACTCGCGGGCGGCGGTGATGTGTTCGGCGAGCTCCCGCTCCTGCGCCGCGAACCGCGCCGCGAAGCCGGCCGGGTCGGCGTCGTACGCGAGCCGGCGCCGGACCACCTCGGCGCGTTCGGCCGGGTCCCGGGTGGCGGCGATCTCGACGGTCAGGCCGAAGCGGTCGAGCAGCTGCGGCCGCAGCTCGCCCTCCTCCGGGTTCATCGTGCCGACCAGCAGGAACCGCGCCGCGTGCCGCACCGACACGCCCTCGCGCTCGACGTACGAGCGGCCCATCGCGGCGGCGTCCAGCAGCAGGTCCACCACGTGGTCCTGGAGCAGGTTCACCTCGTCGATGTAGAGCACGCCGCGGTGCGCCTTGGCCAGCAGCCCGGGCTCGTAAGCCTTGACGCCCTCGGCGAGTGCGCGCTCCAGGTCGAGCGAGCCGACGATCCGGTCCTCGGCCACGCCTACCGGCAACTCGACCAGCTGGGAGGGGCGTTCGTGACTCCCGAAGGAGGTGTGCGGCCCGTCCGGGCACTGCGGGTCCGGCGCGGCCGGGTCGCAGGCGAAGCGGCAGCCGTCCACGGCGGCGATGGAGGGCAGCAGCCCGGCCAGCGCGCGCACCATGGTCGACTTCGCGGTGCCCTTCTCGCCGCGCACCAGCACGCCGCCCACGGCGGGCGAGACCGCGTTCAGCAGCAGCCCGAGTCGCAGGTCGGCCATGCCGACGATCGCGGTGAACGGATAGCGGACGTCACTCATGCGTCACTCCCAGGTGCCCCGGGCGGAAGGAACGGCAGCGTTCCGGCCGCCGGCACCCCGCCCTCGATCAGCTTCCACAGCGCGTCGGTGTCCGCGTGCTCCTCGATCAGGTCGCCCAGCCGGTCCAGCCGGGCCTCGCGCGCCGCGGCGAAGGAGGTGTCCGGCGCCGGCACGAACGCCCGCCCGGCCAACTCCGCTACCTCGAGCAGGAGTTCGCGGCGGAAGCCGTCGTTCTCCAGTGCGCCGTGCCAGGTGGTGCCCCAGACCGAGCCGACCCGGCAGCCGTCCAGGAACGTCTCCCCGCCCTCGACCGCCACGATCCCGTGGTGGATCTCGTAGCCCTCGACCCGCTGCCCGTACGCCTCGCCGACCGGGCGCGCCAGCACCTTCTCGGCGCCGAAGCGGACGTCGGTCGGCAGCAGCCCGAGCCCGTCGACGAGCCCCGCCCTGGACTCCACCTCGTCCTCGATCGAGCGCGCCAGCATCTGGTACCCGCCGCAGACCCCGAGGATCGGCAGCCCGGCCGCGGCCCGCGCCTTCAGCGCCGGTTCCAGGCCGCGTTCACGCAGCCAGGCGAGGTCCGCCACGGTGGCCCGGGTGCCGGGCAGCACCACCAGGTCGGCGTCGGCCAGCTCCTCCGGCCGGGTCGCCCAGCGCACCAGCACGCCCGGCTCCTGCGCCAGCGCGTCCACGTCGGTGAAGTTGGACAGCCTGGGGAAGCGCACCACGGCCACCCGCAGCACGTCGGCCCCGAGCGGACCGGGCCCGTCCGCCCGGTCCACCACCGTGGACAGGTCCAGCGAGTCCTCGGCGTCCAGCCACAGCCCCGGCAGCATCGGCAGCGTGCCCAGCACCGGACGGCCGGTCAGCTCGTGCAGCATCTCCAGGCCGGGCGCCAGCAGTCGGGCGTCGCCGCGGAACTTGTTGACGAACCAGCCCGCCACGTGCCGCTGGTCCTCCGCGGACAGCAGCGCCAGCGTCCCGTACATCGCCGCGAAGACCCCGCCGCGGTCGATGTCCCCGACCACCACCACGGGCAGCGCGGCGGCCGTGGCCAGGCCCATGTTGGCGATGTCCCGGTCGCGCAGGTTGATCTCGGCGGGCGAACCGGCGCCCTCGCACACCACCACGTCGTAGCGCCGGCGCAGGTCCGTTAGGCACTCCAGGGCGCGCTCCAGCAGGACGGGCTTGCGCTCGCGGTAGTCCAGCGCGCCCACCTCGGCGACCGGCCGGCCGAGCAGCACCACCTGGCTGCGGCCGTCCGCGCCGGGCTTCAGCAGCACCGGGTTCATCGCCGCCTCCGGCTCCACCCGGGCGGCCTGCGCCTGCATCGCCTGGGCGCGGCCGATCTCGGCGCCGTCGGCGGTGACGAAGGAGTTCAGCGACATGTTCTGCGCCTTGAACGGCGCGACCCGCACGCCCTGCCGGGCCAGCCAACGGCAGATCCCGGCCGTCACCACGCTCTTGCCCGCGTCCGAGGTCGTCCCGGCGACCAGCAGCGCCCTGCGCTCACTCATGCACCCACCTCGCTTCGCTCGGCAGGCGCTTCGCACAATGCGCACCTTCCGATGATGAGCTCGCTGCGCTCACTCACGCCTGGGCCCTCCTCTTCCCGAACAGCGCCCGCAGCAGGACGTGCCCCGCGACCGTCGTACCCAGCGCCAGCGCGCCCACCCGCCGCGACAGCGTGCAGGCCCGCTCGATGTCGTCCACCGTCACCGGCCGCAACTCCCCGCCCAGCACCGGCCGGTGCTCCACCCGCTTGCCGTACGTGAGCGTCCCGCCCAGCCGTACGCCCACCGCGCCCGCGAAGGCCGACTCGGCCTGGCCCGCGTTCGGGCTCGGGTGCGCGGAGCCGTCCCGGCGCCAGACCCGCCAGGCGGTCCGCGGCTCGGGCGCCGCAGCCACCGTCAGCAGCGCGGTCAGCCGGGCGCCCGGCCAGCCCGCGACGTCGTCCAGCCGGGCCGAGGCCCAGCCGAAGCGGCCGTAGCGGGGCGAGCGGTGGCCCACCATGGCGTCCAGGGTGTTCACGGCGCGGAAAGCCAGCAGCCCCGGGGTGCCTGCCAGGGTGCCCCAGGTCAGGGCGTTCACCACGGCGTCGGCGGTGTTCTCGGCGACCGACTCGACCACCGCCCGGGCGATCTGCTGCCCGTCCAGCGCGCTCGGATCCCGCCCGCACAGGTGCGGCAGCCGCTCCCGGGCGGCCGTCAGATCGCCCGCGGCCAGCGAGCGGCCGATGGTGCGGGCCTCCCGGGTCAGCGAGGTGCCGCCGAGCACCGTCCAGGTCGCGGCGGCCGCCAGCGCGGCCCGGCCCAGCGGACGGTGACCGACCGTACGGTCCAGCGCCAGCGCGCCGGCCGCGACCGCGCCCACGCACAGCGCCGTGTACCCGGCTCCGGCGGCCCGGTCGTCGCGCCACACGCGCCGCTCCAGGCGGGTCGCGGCGCTGCCGAACAGGGCGACCGGGTGGCCGCGGCGCGGGTCGGCGAAACGGGCGTCGGCGGCGTAGCCCGCGACGGCGCCCAGCGCGAAGGCGGCGGCCCGGGTCAGCGGGCGCACGGCGGCGAAAAGCCAGTAGTCCGACGGGGCGGGGCAGCCTGCATCGCGTGGGTGTCCTCACTCAGGGTCCGCGCCCTGGATCGACGTACCGGGGGCGAGAGTCTCCTGGCTTCCGGGTCGGACGCACCCCCGGGCCTTCCAGCGGCTTCTGACGGTCCGCCGTGGCACTTCCGAGCGTGCTCCCCGGTGACAGTGGCGGGACCGCGCCGGACTCGCACCGGCTTCCTCTCCATGCCTCCGTTTGGCCCCAGGATCCCATCACGCGGCCGAACCGGGAGTCAACCGAGGTCAAGGAGGGGTCGGTCACACCGGGGGACCGGTAGCGGACCTGTGCGATCGCCCAGCGCGGGGAAGGGCCCGTCAGCTCCGCTTCGTGCGTTCGGCGACTGGGACGGGCCGGGGGCCACACCTACGGTTCGGTGCCATGCGCCGCAGAAAGTCCCCCACCACTGCCGCCCCTTCCCCCGTCCCGTTCTCACCCGAGGCCGCCCGCGCCCACCGGGCCGGCCTCGGGCTGACCCCCGACCAGGTCGCCGAGGGCATGGCCGCGCACGGCGTACGGCTGCTGCCCGGTCACGTGCTCGCCTGGGAGAACGGCGAGCTGCGCCCCGGCGAGGCCGAGTTCATCGCCCTGGCCAGGGCCCTCTGGTGCCCGGCCGCCCAGCTGATGGACGGCCGCCCGGTGAGCCTGCGCGACCACCGCCTCGCCCGGGAGCTCGGCCAGGAGGCCGTCGCCGAGCGGACCGGAGTGTCGTTGCCCGCCTATCGGCAGGCCGAACTGACCGGCCACTGGGACGGCGACCCGGACCAGACCCACGCCCTCGCCCAGGCGCTCGGCCTGCGGCTGACCGAACTCGTCGAGGCGACCGGGCGCGGCGAGGCCCTCGACCGCCTGCTGCGCCAGTGCGTGGCCGGCCGCTGGCAGCCCCACCTGCGCCCGCTCGCCCGCCTCGTGCCCGTCCCGGAGGCCGACCTCGCCACCGTCCTCCCCGTCCTCCACCAGGAACACCACGTCCCCTCCCACTGGGGCGCCACCGCCCAGCCCCGCACCGCCACGCCGCCCCTCGTCCCCCGGTTCTGGCACCTCCTCAGCGCCCTGGACCCCGCCATCCCGGTCTGACCCGGGGCCGCTCCTCGGAATCGCGTCGTCCGCCCTGCGGACGCGGGTTCGAAGGCGGGCCCCGGTGCGTCCCCCGGACGGACCAGTCCGGGTGGTCCGAGTGGCGGAGCCGCGGTGGACTGGTGCTCGAACACCGTCCGGTCGGTCCGTGCAACAGAGCGGGGAACGAAATGCGTTGGGGAACCGCAGCCGTCGTGGCCGCCGCCGCCGTCGGAGCGGGGGCCGTCGTCCTGGTGGTCGGCCGCCGGGCCTCCGAGCGGATGGTCCGCCCCGGGGTGCCGGGGCCGGTCGAGCCGGAGGCCGGGCCGGTGGTGGTGCACGGCCTAGGTGTCGACCGGGTCACCTTCAACCGCCGCCCCGAGAGCCTGCGGCCCGGTCGCTGGGCGGTCGAGTGGGACGGCAACGGGCACGCGGTGGTGGAGGAGATCCTGCACCGCGACGCGCAGGGCGTCACCCGCCGACTGGTCCGGGCGGACCGGGGCACCCTGACGCCGGGCACCGAGGTCCGCTTCACCCCGCGCGTGCACCTGGGCGACCCCACCGAGGCGTTCGGCCTGGCCTACACCGAGACCGCCGCCGACGGCGAACTCGGGGCCCTGCCCGCCTGGCGGCTCGACGGCAAGCGCGGCACCTGGGTGATCCTGGTGCACGGCCCCGAGGCCGACCGCCAGCAGACGCTCCCGGTGCTGCCCACCCTGCACCGCCTCGGCCTGACGGCCCTAGCCGTCACCTACCGCGGTGACGAGGGCGCCCCGGCCCCGCCCGGCGGCTACAGCCGCTTCGGCGAGGACGAGTGGCGGGACGTCGAGGCGGCGGTGCGGCTGGCGCTGGACAGCGGCGCGGGCCGGGTGGTCCTCCACGGCTGGTCGGTGGGCGCCACCATGGTCCTGCACACCGCCGCCCGCTCCGCCTGGGCCCACGCGATCAGCGGGTTGATCCTCGACTCGCCGGTCCTCGACCTCGCGAGCGCGGCGCGCAGGGACGCCGCCCGGGCCGGTTTCACCGGTGTCTCCGCCGAGCTGGGCACGCTGGCCGCGCAGGGCCGCACGGGGGTGGACCTGGCGGACTCCTCCCGCCTCGCCGAGGGCGCGGACCTGCGGGTGCCCACCCTGGTCCTGCACAGCCCGGACGACCGGATAGCCCCCTTCGACACCGTGGAGCGCCTGGCCGCCGCCCGGTACGACGTGGTGAACCTGCAGCGCTTCCCGGGCGCCGAGCACGCGGCCCTGTGGAATTCGGCCCCCGAGCACTACACGGAACTCCTCCGGCGCTGGCTCACCCCGCTGCTCTGATCCGGCGGGTGCGCAAGGCGAAGCGGTAAAGGAAGAAATTTGCTCCCGAACCGTGGAAGCCGGGGAATCCACCACCGCGCCGGAAGTCGGCCCCGCCGACTTCCGGTGTTCCGCCCTCACCCAGCGGGCACATGCCACCTGGCCGGATTCCGGCCCTCCGCTTCCCTCCGGGTCCGGCTCCCCGGATCCGGACCGACCCGCTTCCGCCACGAAGCGTGACCGTTCGAACGAGCAGCGCGACGCCCCGCCGCCCTCCTGGCATGGACCCGCCACATGTTTCCGGCCAGGCGGTTTGCCACTGTTGCCCGATCTTGCGGAGGTGCGGTACCCGGTCCAGCGGTCGTACGGACAACCGGATGTGACAGAAGGCCGGTGCAAGGGGAAGACTGCTCGACGTGACGTCTCGGAACCCGCGCGACCGTGATGCCCCGCTCCCGCCGACGATCGGTACCGGTGCGACGGTGACCCGTCTCCCCGGTACGGCCCACCGGCCCTCCGGTGGCAGGCCGGGCGGGGCCGGTGTACCCCGGCGACGAGGGCCCGCGCCGGCACCCGGCCGAGGTCGGGTTCCCGTCCCGGAGGGCTTCCCCGCGCCGGCCGAGCTGGCGCCGCTGGCCCGCCGGATGCTGGTTGACGCCGTCCGGATCGCCCGCTGGGCCGGGGAACTGGAAGAGGTCGACAAGCGCGGCGAGCTGCTCCCCGAGGACGCCCGCGCCGCCGGCCGGGCGCTGGCCATGACGGTCGGCGCCGCCGCCAAGGCGTGGGGCCAGGCGCTGCTGGTGGGCCTGGTGGAGGCCCGGGACGGCGGCGCGGGCCCCGGCTGGCGCCTGCACGCCTGGGAGCACGACGACGAGGCCGTGGTGCGCGGCTGGTCCGGGCTGTTCGACGCCTGGACGCTGCTCGCCCCGGTGCCGCCCGCCGCGCTGCGCGGGGTGTTCGCCGTCCTGGCCGGCCAGGCCGTGGACCAGGCCCCCCAGCTGCTGTCCTTCCTGCACCTGGTGGACGGCCCGGTGGCCGAGAGCGAGCTGCTGGAACTGCTGCGCCGCGGCCTGGACGAGCGCCGCGTCGGCGCCGGCCTCGGCAACCCGGGCCTGTCGCCGGTGCCGCACGCCGCCTCCGCGGTGTCCGCCGTCCGCGGTACCTGCCGGGCGCCGCAGATCGACACCCCGGCCGCGCCCTCCGACGTGGCCGCCGTCCTGGACTGGATGCTGGACGGCCTGGCGGCGGTCGGCGCCGTCGTGCGCAGGAACGATGCCGCTGAGCTGTCCCCGCTGGGCCACTGGGCGGTGCGGGCGAAGCTGGAGGAGATCTGCACTGTCGCCCAGACCGCGGCCGGCCACATCGAGCAGAGCGCCTTCGAGCTGCTGAACGCCTGCGCGGACTACTCGCCCGGCCCGGCCCGGGCGGAGTTCCGCGCCTGGGTGGCGGCCCGACCGGCGGACCGCGCGGTGGCCGAGCTGCTGGACGCCGCCCAGGGCGACGACGCGCTGGTGCGCGGCCTGGCCTTCGAGGCACTGCGGGTGGCCGGCGGTCCGGCCGAGCAGGCGGTACGGGCCTCGGTGGACGAGCCGGTGCTGCGCCCGTACGCGCTGCTGTGGCTGGCCGAGCGCGCCGACGAGGGGGTCTCCCCGGCGGACGTGCTGGGCGCCGAGGACGCGGCCTGGCTGTGGGTGGACACCGCGGCGGCGGTGCTGGACCACGGCGAGACGGAGCTGCTGGTGGGACACGTCGAGGGCGCCTCGGCGGGCGACCCGGTTCGGCTGTTCGCCCGCGCCCGGCAGTCCGGTCACCCCCGGGCGGCCTCGGTGCTGACGGCGGTCTCCGGCGTGCACCCGGACCCGGGCGTGGCCCGGGCGGCCCGCCGCTCCGCCTTCAGCGTCCACACCGGCGGCGCGTGAGGCGCATCGGAACGCGGGAAGGGCCCGGAACCTGGTGGTTCCGGGCCCTTCCCACATCGCGGGGCGGACTCAGCCGAGCCGGGACTCCGCCCGCCGGGCGCGGACGTCGCCGACCTTCTGCCCGACCTTGCGCCGGATGACCAGCAGCGGTGCCATCGCGGCGAGCGTGATCTGGGCGAACGCGCCGACGTGCATCAGCGTGTCGCCGCCGGGCAGCCCGGTCGCCCAGGCGGCCAGGCAGCCGATCGCCACGACGACCCAGCAGAGCGTCGCGGTGGCCAGCAGCCCCTGCGGCTTCGGGTACTCGATCCGGCTGACCATCAGGTACGCCGCGCCGAAGATGGCGAGCAGACCGGGCAGGAACGGCGGGTCGAGCAGCACGATGGCGATCACCGTCATCGCGCCCATCGGGCAGGGCATGCCCTGGAACACCCCGGGCCGCATCTTGACGGCGGAGAAGCGGGCCAGCCGCAGGACCACCGCGAGCAGCACGGTCAGCGCGATCAGCGCGGAGAGCGTCCGGTTGGAGCCCTGCGAGACCATGCCCCAGACCGCGACGAAGTAGGCCGGCGCGATGCCGAAGCTGATCAGGTCGGCCAGGTTGTCGAGTTCGGCTCCGAGGGCGGAGGAGCGGAGCTTCCGCGCCACCAGGCCGTCGAAGAGGTCGCACATCGAGCCGATCAGCAGCAGCGTGACGGCGGTGGCCGCGCTGTGCCGGTCCGGAGCGGCGTCCGGGTTGGTGATGTGCGGGATCAGGACCCCGGTGGTGATCGAGTAGATCGCCAGGAAGCCGCAGACGGCGTTCCCCAGGGTCAGGAAGTCGGCGGTGGACAGGTGCTGAGGGGAGCGCGGGGCACGCAGCTCCCGGTCGCGCGCCCAGCGGCGGCGGCGCAGGGCCGTCTCCTCGTCGTCCAGGCCGACGATTGTCTCAGGATCAGTCACGGTCAAGGCGCGTCACCCCGGCTGTGGTCTTCTGGCCGACCTCGACGCCGACCTCGACGCCGGCCGGCAGGTAGGTGTCGACCCGGGAGCCGAACCGGATCAGACCGATCCGGTCGCCCTGCTCGACCTTGGTTCCGGCGGCCACGTACGGCACGATGCGGCGGGCCACGGCCCCCGCGATCTGCACCATCTCGATGTCGCCGAGCTCGGTGTCGAAGTGCCAGACGACCCGCTCGTTCTGGTCGCTGTCCTTGTTGAACGCCGGCACGAAACCGCCCGCGACGTGCTCGACCGACGTCACCGTGCCCGGCAGGGGCGCGCGGTTGACGTGGACGTTCAGCGGGCTCATGAAGATCGCCACCCGGGTACGGCCGTCCGGCCAGGCGTCGATGCTCTGGACCACGCCGTCGGCGGGGGAGATCACTCTGCCCGTGCCGATCTCACGCTCGGGGTCGCGGAAGAACCACAGCATGCCCGCGCTGAGCGCACAGGCGGGCACCGCCGCCAGGGCCCACTTGCCGCTGCGCCGGGTGAGGGCGGTGGTCACGGCGGCCGTGGCGAGGGTGGGGACGAACCAGGGGGTGGCTCCGCGCGCGATGGTCACGCGGGGTCGCCGACCGGCCGTCGGGGATGCGAGGGCATCGCGGTCCGTGACGGAGGTGTGAGGGGACGGGCTGATGGGCATCGAAGACCTTTGTCGCGGGGGATCATGGCCGCTGGACGGGGGCCACCGCGGGATCGGTAATAGAGGGACGGCTTGCTGTCCCGGTGGATGCTATCGGGAGCACACGGTGGGTGGGCAACCCGCCTGCTCGTTCATGTGTCCGGCGGGAGCGTGGGTGCGCGTCCCGCCTCTACGACCGTAGCTCGCCCCGGTCCGGTTCCCAAGGCACCGGACACGGCTGGTGACTCTTGTCTCAGCAGGGTGGCGCACGGAACCCAATGGGGACACGGCCGACAGCGACCGGAAGAAGGTGTACGGAAGCGGCCGCAGGGCGCGTCGTTGCAGCTGTACGCCCTGCGGCCGCTTTCCGGAGGCCGTGCCGGACCCTGGCGGACCAGGCCGGGCCCGTGGCGGGGCACGGCACTCTGCCGGGACGGGCCCGCACGCCCGTCGACCGGCGGTTCGGAGGGGGCCGCCCGTCGATCGGGGCGGCCCCGCACTCACTCGGCGGTCCCGCCCCGGGGCGGGAGGCCGGCCGTCACTCGGCGATCTTGTACTCCTCCAGGAGCCGGCGCCCGACGATCATCTTCTGGATCTCCGCAGTTCCTTCACCGATGAGCAGCATCGGGGCCTCGCGGTAGAGGCGCTCGATCTCGTACTCCTTGGAGAAGCCGTAGCCGCCGTGGATCCGGAAGGCGTCCTCGACGACCTCCTTGCAGTACTCCGAGGCCAGGTACTTGGCCATGCCCGCCTCCAGGTCGTTGCGCTCGCCGCTGTCCTTCTTGCGGGCGGCCATGACCATCATCTGGTGGGCGGCCTCGACCTTGGTGGCCATCTCGGCGAGCTTGAACTGGATCGCCTGGTGCTCGGCGATCTTCTTGCCGAAGGTGGAGCGCTGCTGGGCGTAGGAGATGCCGAGCTCGAAGGCGCGCCGGGCGACGCCGCAGCCGCGGGCGGCGACGTTGACGCGGCCGACCTCGACGCCGTCCATCATCTGGTAGAAGCCGCGGCCCGGGACGCCGCCGAGGATGCGGTCGGCGGGGATCCGCACGTCCTGCAGCACCAGCTCGGTGGTGTCGACACCCTTGTAGCCCATCTTCTCGATCTTCCCGGGCACGGTGAGGCCGGGGACGGTCGGGTTGGGGCCGAAGCCGGCCGTCTTCTCGATCAGGAAGGTGGTCATGTTCTTGTACGGGGTGTTGCCGCCCTCGTCCGTCCGGCACAGGACCGCGACCAGGGTGGAGGTGCCGCCGTTGGTGAGCCACATCTTCTGGCCGTTGAGGACGTAGAACTCCCCGTCCTTGACGCCCTTGGTGGAGATGGCCGAAACGTCGGATCCGAGGCCGGGCTCGGACATCGAGAAGGCGCCGCGGATCTCGCCGGCGGCCATCTTCGGCAGGAAGTAGTCCTTCTGCTCCTGGGTGCCGTGGGCGTTGATCATGTGCGCCACGATGAAGTGGGTGTTGACGATGCCGGAGACCGACATCCAGCCGCGGGCGATCTCCTCGACCACCAGGGCGTAGGTGAGCAGGGACTCGCCGAGGCCGCCGTACTCCTCGGGGATGGTGAGGCCGAACAGCCCGAGCTGCTTCATGCCCTCGACGATGGCGGTCGGGTACTCGTCCTTGTGCTCCAGCTCGGTCGCGACCGGGATGATCTCCTTGTCGACGAAATCCCGCACGGTGGCGAGGATGTCCCGCTGGATCTCGGTGAGGCC
>CBJMI02800__coassemble_488_pt1 | contig 46678 bp, 46 predicted proteins | sample CBJMI02800__metabat2_low_PE_003 | metagenome-assembled genome bin CBJMI02800
ACACCCAGCCCCCCACCCACGCCGGGAACGGCCGAGCCGTAACGGAACGGTCGCGGGCGAGGGACGGAGAGCGGCACCGCCCCTTGCCCCGACCGACTCAGCTTTCCTCCCGGCCATGCGGTGTTTACCGTGGATTCAATTGCTGCCGCGAAGATCACAGGATGAAGTCCGTAGTGTCTCGCTCGTGCAGAGTCGACCGCCATTCGTCGGCCGGTCCTGTACGGACCGCGCCCGGTGGGTGGGCGCTGTCCCCGGGGGCAACCCGGGGCGAGGACGACGGCCCGCAGAGCCGTTCGCGTCCGGACGCCGTCCTGCTGGAGGAGCTGGAACCCATGAGCATCCCCCGCCCCGTCCCTGCCCCGTCGGCGCCCACGGCCAGGATGTCCAGTGCGCTGGGCATCCCGCCGGAGCTGCCGGCCACGGACGAGCAGGAGTTCGAAGCACTGCCGCAGGGCCGCTTCCTCGACCGGGAGCGGAGCTGGCTCGCGTTCAACGAGCGCGTCCTGGAGCTGGCCGAGGACCCGGGGATCCCGCTGCTGGAGCGGGCGAAGTTCCTGGCGATCTTCGCCAGCAACCTGGACGAGTTCTTCATGGTCCGGGTGGCCGGCCTCAAGCGCCGGATCGCCACCGGCGTCGCCCAGCGCAGCGCGTCGGGGCTTCAGCCGCGCGAGGTGCTGGACCTGATCTGGACCCGCTCGCGCGAGCTGATGGCCCGCCATGCCGCCGCGTTCCAGCAGGAGGTGCTGCCGGACCTCGCCGCCGAGGGCATCGAGGTGGTCCGCTGGCCGGAGCTGGCCGAGAAGGAGCAGGCCCGGCTGCACACGCTGTTCCGGCAGCAGATCTTCCCGGTGCTGACCCCGCTGGCGGTCGACCCGGCGCACCCCTTCCCGTACATATCGGGGCTCTCGCTCAACCTGGCCGTGGTCGTCCGCAACCCGGTGTCCGGCCACAAGCACTTCGCGCGCGTGAAGGTGCCGCAGTCGCTGGCCCGCTTCCTCGAGGCCTCGCCCCAGCGGTACGTCCCGCTGGAGGACGTCATGGGCGCGCACCTGGAGGAGCTCTTCCCGGGGATGGAGGTGCTGGCCCACCACGCCTTCCGCGTCACCCGCAACGAGGACCTGGAGGTGGAGGAGGACGACACCGAGAACATCCTCAAGGCCCTGGAGAAGGAGCTGATGCGGCGGCGCTTCGGCCCGCCGGTCCGGCTGGAGGTCGAGGAGTCGATAGACCCCTACATCCTGGACCTGCTGGTGCGGGAGCTGAACATCACCGAGGCGGAGGTCTTCCCGCTGCCCGGGCCGCTGGACCTGACCGGGCTGTTCGGGATCGCCGACCTGGACCGCCCGGAGCTCAGGTACCCGAAGTTCGTGGCCGGCACGGCCCGTGGGCTGACCGACGTCGAGTCCGCCTCCCAGCCGGACATCTTCGCCGCGATGCGCGAGCGCGACGTCCTGCTGCACCACCCGTACGACAGCTTCTCCACCTCGGTGCAGGCCTTCCTGGAGCAGGCCGCCGCCGACCCGGACGTGCTGGCGATCAAGCAGACCCTGTACCGCACCTCCGGCGACTCGCCGATCGTGGACGCGCTGATCGACGCGGCCGAGTCCGGCAAGCAGGTGCTGGTCCTGGTCGAGATCAAGGCGCGCTTCGACGAGCAGGCCAACATCAAGTGGGCCCGCAAGCTGGAGGAGTCGGGCTGCCACGTGGTCTACGGCCTGGTCGGGCTGAAGACCCACTGCAAGCTGTCGCTGGTGGTCCGCCAGGAGGGCGACACCCTGCGGCGCTACTCGCACGTCGGCACCGGCAACTACCACCCGAAGACGGCTCGGCTGTACGAGGACCTCGGCCTGCTCACCTCCGACCCGCAGGTCGGGGCGGACCTCTCGGACCTGTTCAACCGGCTGTCCGGTTACTCGCGCCGCGAGTCCTACCGCCGGCTGCTGACCGCGCCGCGCGGCCTGCGCGACGGCCTGGTCTCGCGGATCCACAACGAGATCGCCCACCACCGGGCGGGCCGGCCCGCGTACGTGAAGATCAAGGTCAACGCGATCGTCGACGAGGCCGTGATCGACGCGCTCTACCGGGCCTCGCAGGCCGGGGTGCCGGTGGACGTCTGGGTGCGCGGGATCTGCGCGATCCGCCCGGGGGTGCCGGGGCTGAGCGAGAACATCCGGGTGCGCAGCATCCTCGGGCGCTTCCTGGAGCACTCCCGGATCTTCGTCTTCGGCAACAACGGCGATCCCGAAGTGTGGATCGGCAGCGCCGACATGATGCACCGCAACCTGGACCGCCGGATCGAGGCCCTGATGCGGATCACCGACCCCGCGCACCGCGCCGAGCTGTCCGGGCTGATCGACCTCGGGGTGTCGGACGAGACCGAGTCCTGGCACCTCGGGCCGGACGGCGCCTGGGCCCGCCACTCGCAGGACGCGGAGGGCCGGCCGCTGCGGCACGTCCAGGACCTGCTCATCGATTCACGCCAGCGCCGCCGGGCCGCCACCCCGCGCTGACGCGTCCACTGATGCGAGCCGCCGGAGCGGTCGGGGCCCCCGAAGGCCCCGAGGGGACCTGCTCCGGCGGTCGGCCACCAGCCCCGGGGAAGTGCCCGGGGGAACGGGGATCAACCACGCCATGACCGATGCGCCGATGACGGCCCAGGCGGCCTCCACAGCGACCGCCGGGGACATCCTTTCCCGCCAACTCACCGCCCAGGCGGGCGCGTTCCTGCGCGCCCTGCCGCTCGCGGTGGGCGAGGTCGGCGCCAGACCGGGCTCGGCCGCGGCCGTGCCGTCGAGCGGCACCGCGGACCTGCTGCGGGCGGTGCGTCGGATCGGCGGACTGCTGCACACCTTCGGGGCCGTCTTCGAGCCGGGCTGGGCGCAGGAGTCGCGCACCGAACTGCGCTGGCTGCTCAACCTGTTGGCGCTGGAGCCCGGTTACGTCCGCCGCTCGGTCCGGCTGCTGGGCGCGGTGGACTCGCTGAGCGGCACGGACCCGGAGGGCACCGGCATGCTGGCCGGGCACGCGGGCGCCCCCAAGGCGCGGGCGCTGCTGGACCGGCAGCTGACCCTGGCCCGGACCAGGGCGCACTCCACCGTGCTCCAGGAACTGCGTTCGGCCCGGTTGCACGCGTTGGCGGACCGGATGACCCTGCTGGTCGGCGAGGCGCCGCTGCTGGAGGCGGCCGGCGGCCGGGCTTCGGCGGTGCTGCTGCCGCAGGCGGCGGCCGCGTTCACCGAGCTGTCGGCGAGCGCCCAGCAGCTGCCGCTGCAGCGGGCCGCGACGCCGTACGGCGGGGACGGGCTGCGCCGTCTGGGCCCGTTGCCTCCCTCCTCGCCCGCCTACGGGCAGGCGGTGCCCTCGGCGCGGGTCGCTCCGGCGGACGCCGACGCCGCGCTGGCGGCCGACGACGCGCCCTGGTCCCGGCTGCGGATCCTGGTGAAGCGGGCCCGGTACGCGCTGGAGGTCTGCGGCCGGCCGTCCTCCGAACTGGACGAGCTGGACGCGGTGCTGGACCGGCACCAGGAGGCGGCGGACGCCGCGGTCACCGCCGCCACCGCGGCACGCACGCCGAGGATCACCCCCGCGACCGCCTACGTGCTGGGCGTGGTGCATGCTGATCAGCGACTGGAGGTGGAGGCGGCGCGGTACGCCTTCGGCCGCCGGTGGACCGACCTCCCGCCCGGCCTGGACGGCTGGCTGGAGATCCCCCCTGCCGAGGGCTGGGGGGATTCCCCCGCATCACGGACGGCCTGAATTGCACGATCGCCTGAACGTCGGGCAGAGGCGCCCGAGCACCGGGCGGAGCCGCCCGTACCCCGAGCAGCGGGTGGACGCGCCCGCGACCGGTACGGGCCGTGCCCCGGTGGTCCTGGCGGCGGGCGCGGTGCTCTGGCTGCCCGGAAAGCCCAAGCCCAGCGGACGGCTGGGCCGGCCGCGGATCGCGGTGATCCACCGGCCGAAGTACGACGACTGGAGCCTGCCGAAGGGCAAGCTCGACCCGGGCGAGGGCGTGGTCGAGGCGGCGCTGCGCGAGGTGGCGGAGGAGACCGGTTTCCGCTGCCTGCTCGGCCCGGAGCTGCCCGCCCAGCACTACCTGGCGCAGGGCCGTCCCAAGGAGGTCCGGTACTGGGCGGCGGTGCCGACCGGCGGGGCGTTCCGGCCGAACCGCGAGGTCGACCGCCTGGAGTGGCTGCCGGCGGGCAAGGCCAGGGCCCGGCTGACCCACGACCGGGACCGGTTGCTGGTGGACGTCCTGCTGGCGGTCCTGGGAGCGAAGCCCGTACGGACGGGTGAGGAGCCGCGGGTGCGGAAGCGGTGGAAGTGATCTCCCTGCGCCCTCCCCGTGACGCAACCGTTACTACGTGACGTAGTTTCCTGTCATCCGTTCGAGGTTCACTCCCCGTTCACTTGTGACCGGCTGACGTGTCACTTCCCCGGCCTAACTTCGGGACCACCGGAGGGCCGAACGGGCCCCGGACCACAGCAAAACCCTCGCTCGGCCATGCCCGCACGGCCTGCGCGACGGGCAATGCCACAGAAAGGGACACCCCTGTGAAGCTCCAGCGGAACGGCCGCTCCAAGGCCCTCGCCATCGGTGCCATGGCGCTCGTCAGCTCGCTGTCGCTCGCCGCCTGCGGCTCGGACAACAACACCAACACGGCGTCCGGCGGCTCCAACGGCTCCTCCGCTGCCGCGGCCGCGATCAACTGTGGCAAGGCCGGCACGCTGCTCGGCGCGGGTTCGACCGCCCAGGCCCCCGCGATCGACGTGTGGAAGACCAACTTCGGCTCCTCCTGCTCCGGCACCACCGTCAACTACAGCGGCGGCGGCTCCGGTGCCGGCGTCCAGCAGTTCAACCAGGGCAAGGTCGCCTTCGCCGGCTCCGACTTCGCCCTCAAGCCCGCCGACGTCGACGCCTCCAAGGCCGTCTGCACCGGCGGCAAGGCGATCGACCTGCCGATGGTGGCCGGTCTGGTCTCGCTGGTCTACAACGTCGAGGGCGTCGACAACCTGGTCCTGGACGGCCCGACCGCCGCCAAGGTCTTCGACTCGCAGATCACCAAGTGGAACGACCCGGCCATCGCCGCCCTGAACCCGGGTGCCAAGCTGCCGGACGCCGAGATCCAGACCTTCCACCGGTCGGACGACTCCGGCACCACCTTCAACCTGACCTCCTACTTCGCCAAGACCTCCGGCGGCGCCTGGAGCGCCGAGCCGAGCAAGGCGTGGAAGGGCAAGGGCGGCCAGTCCGCGAACGGCAGCGCCGGCGTCTCCGCCCAGATCAAGCAGGTCAAGAACTCGATCGGCTACGCCGAGCTGTCCTACGCCCAGACCAACAACCTGAAGAGCGCCAAGATCGCCACCGGCGCCGCTCAGCCGGTCGAGGCGACCGCCGCCAACGCGGCGAACACCATCGCCTCCTCCACCGTGTCGGGCACCGACGGCGACCTCGCCCTCTCCCTGGACTACGGCACCAAGGCCGACAACGCCTACCCGATCGTCCTGGTGACCTACGAGATCGCCTGCGACAAGGGCAACAAGGCCGAGACCCTGGACACCCTGAAGTCCTTCCTGACCTACACCATCAGCGACGGCGCCCAGAAGTCGATCGGCGACAAGGGCTACGTCCCGATGCCGGCCGCGATCGGCGACAAGGTCAAGGCCGCCGTCGGCACCCTGGCCTGACCCGACAGGACCCCCGGTGGGACGGCCCCGTGAGCGAGGGGGGCGGGGGCCGTCCCACCGGAGCGCCACCATCCAGCACCAACGTCCGGGGCACCGCCGCCATGGTGCCGACCCCCTTCCGGGGCGGCACCACCAGACCGGAGTAGACCAATGACCTCATCCTCCCCTGCCGCCCCGCGAGGCAGGGAACGCCGACCGCGCGACAGCCGCGTCGGCGACAAGATCTTCATGAACCTCGCCCGCGGCGCGGGCATCCTGCTGCTGGTCATCATGGCCGCGATCGCCGGCTTCCTGGCCTGGCGCTCGGGCATGGCCCTCAGCAACAACAACGGCAACTTCCTCACCACCTTCGAGTGGACGCCGGACGCCCCGAAGCCGGTCTTCGGCATCGCCGTCCTGGCCTTCGGCACCATCGTCAGCGCCCTCATCGCGATGGTGATCGCCGTCCCGGTGGCCATCGGGATCGCGCTGTTCATCTCGCACTACGCCCCGCGCCGGATCGCCCAGCCGTTCGCCTACCTGGTCGACCTGCTCGCCGCCGTCCCCAGCATCGTCTACGGCCTCTGGGGCGCGCTGTTCCTGGTCCCGCACATGGACGGGCTGACCAGTTGGCTCAACCAGTACCTGGGCTGGACGTACCTCTTCGACCAGACCAGGACCGGCACCCCGCGCAACCTGTTCACCGTCGGCATCCTGCTGGCGATCATGATCCTGCCGATCATCACCGCGGTCTCCCGCGAGGTGTTCCGCCAGGTGCCGCGGATGCACGAGGAGGCGGCGCTCGCCCTCGGCGCGACCCGCTGGGAGATGATCCGCACCGCGGTGCTGCCGTTCGGCCGCCCCGGCATCATCTCGGCCTCCATGCTCGGCCTCGGCCGGGCGCTCGGCGAGACCATCGCGGTCGCGGTGGTGCTCTCCGCCAACAGCGTCCTGTCGCTGCACATCCTCGACGCGGGCGGCGGCACCTTCGCGCAGAACATCGCGCTGAAGTTCGCCGAGGCCGGCAACAACGGCCGGGACGCGCTGATGGCCTCCGGCCTCGTCCTGTTCGTGATCACCCTGCTGGTGAACGGCGCCGCGCGACTGATCATCGCCCGCCGCAAGGAGTACTCGGGGGCCAACGCATGACCACCATGACGACCGTCCCCGAGGACGCCCGGCCGCAGGTCGGCCCGAGGCTGACCGCCAACCGGCTGCCCAGGTGGACCCCGCCCGCCGTCGCGGCCGGCTCGATCGCGGTCGGCTGCGGGATCGGCGCGGCCGCCGGGCTGCAGAGCCACCTCCAGTGGGGCCTGATCTCGGCCCTGCTGTTCCTGGTCGGCGGCTACCTGATCTCGGCCCAGGTCGAGGGCCGCCGACAGGCCAAGGACCGGTTCGCCACCTCGGTGGTCTGGGTCGCCTTCATCCTGGCCGTCGTCCCGCTGGTCTCGCTGACCGTCTACACGGTCCAGCAGGGCATCGGCGTGGTGAACGGGAACTTCCTGAGCCACTCGATGAAGGGCGTGATCCAGTCCGGCCCCGGCGGCGGCATCTACCACGCGCTGCTCGGCACCCTCCAGCAGGTCGGCCTGGCCACCCTGATGGCCGCCCCGCTGGGCCTGCTGACCGCCGTCTACCTGGTCGAGTACGGCCGCGGCCGGCTCGCCAAGGCCGTCACCTTCTTCGTCGACGTCATGACGGGCGTGCCGTCCATCGTCGCCGGTCTGTTCATCCTCTCGCTGTGGAACCTCGCCCTGGGCTTCAGCTACTCCGGCTTCTCGGGCAGCCTCGCGCTGGCGATCCTGATGATCCCGGTCGTGGTCCGGTCCACCGAGGAGATGCTCAAGCTCGTCCCGAACGAGCTGCGCGAGGCCTCGTACGCCCTCGGCGTGCCGAAGTGGAAGACCATCCTGAGGATCGTGCTCCCCACCGCGATCGGCGGCATCACCACCGGCGTGATGCTCGCGGTCGCCCGCATCACGGGCGAGACCGCCCCGGTGATGATGCTGGTGTTCGGCGCCGACTACATCAACAGCAACCCGTTCGACGGACCGCAGCAGTCCCTGCCGATGTACATCTGGCAGCAGTACTCGGTGGTCAACAACGACTTCGGCTACGCCCGCGCCTGGGGCGCCGCGCTGGTGCTGATCGCCTTCGTGATGGGGCTCAACCTCATCGCCCGGGGCATCGCACGCTGGCGCTCGCCCAAGGGCGGACACTGAGCGACCGACTGACGCACGAAGACAGACGAGAGAAGCAACGATCATGGCCAAGCGCATCGACGTCAGCGGACTGTCGGCCTACTACGGCACCACCAAGGCCATCGAGGACATCTCGATGAGCATCGAACCCCGCTCGGTGACCGCCTTCATCGGCCCCTCCGGCTGCGGCAAGTCCACCTTCCTGCGCACCCTCAACCGGATGCACGAGGTGATCCCCGGCGCCCGGGTCGAGGGCAAGGTCCTCCTCGACGACGAGAACCTGTACGCCTCCAACGTCGACCCGGTCGCCGTGCGCCGTTCCATCGGCATGGTCTTCCAGCGCCCGAACCCGTTCCCGACCATGTCGATCTACGACAACGTGGTCGCCGGGCTCAGGCTCGCCGGCGTGAAGAGGAAGTCCGTCCTGGACGACGTGGTGGAGCGCTCGCTGAAGGGCGCCAACCTCTGGAAGGAGGTCCACAACCGGCTGAACAAGCCGGGGGCCGGCCTCTCCGGCGGCCAGCAGCAGCGACTGTGCATCGCCCGCGCCATCGCGGTCGAGCCCCAGGTGCTGCTGATGGACGAGCCCTGCTCCGCGCTCGACCCGATCTCCACCCTCGCCATCGAGGACCTGATCGGCGAGCTGAAGTCGCAGTTCACCATCGTCATCGTCACCCACAACATGCAGCAGGCGGCCCGCGTCAGCGACCGCACCGCCTTCTTCAACCTGGCCGGCGTCGGCCAGCCGGGCAAGCTGATCGAGTTGGACGACACCCAGCGGATCTTCTCCAACCCGTCGGTGCAGGCGACCGAGGACTACATCTCCGGCCGCTTCGGCTAGACCGGACCCCAGCTGTCCCGCGGTGCTGCATGGCGGTGCCGCCGCGGGGCATGAGGAAGGGCCCGCCCCCGAGATGTGGGGGCGGGCCCTGTCAGTTGCTCGCCCGCTCGGCTCCGGGGCGCTCGGAGCCGGTGCGGCTCGGGGCGGCGGACCGCCCATCGCGTCCGACCGCTCCGGAGGGGCTCAGCCCCAGAACAGGTGGACGAACCAGTACACCAGCGCGGCGACGACGGCGGCCGCCGGCATCGTGATGAACCAGCCGAGCACGATGTTCTTCGCGACGCCCCAGCGCACCGCGCGGAGCCGCTTGGTGGCGCCCGCGCCCATGATCGCCGCGGTGATCACGTGGGTGGTGGAGATCGGCGCCTTGAAGACGAACGACGTGATGTACATGACGACCGAGGAGGTGGCCTCGGCCGCGAAGCCCTGCGGCGGGTCCAGCTCGATGATCTTGCGGCCGAGCGTCCGCATGATCCGCCAGCCGCCCGCGTAGGTGCCCAGCGAGAGCATCGTCGCGCAGGAGATCTTCACCCAGACCGGGATGTCCCCGGCGGTCTGGTGGCCGGAGATGGTGAGCGCCATCACCACGATGCCCATGGTCTTCTGGGCGTCCTGGAGGCCGTGCGCCAGCGCCATCGCGGCGGCGGAGGCGGTCTGGGCCACCCGGAAGTTGCGCTTGGCGCGGTGCGGGTTGGCCCGGCGGAAGATCCACAGGATCGCCAGCATCACGATGAAGCCGCCGATCAGGCCGACCACCGGCGAGAGGATCATCGGGATGACGATCTTGTCGATGACCCCGTTCCAGATCACCCCGATCCCGCCGGCCAGCGCCGCGCCCACCATGCCGCCGAACAGCGCGTGCGAGGAGGAGGACGGCAGGCCGAAGTACCAGGTGACCAGGTTCCAGGCGATCGCGCCGACCAGGGCGGCGAACAGGATCGCCATCCCCTGGTTGCCCTTGGGGGTCTCGATGATCCCCTGGGAGACGGTGTGCGCCACCCCGCTGCCCAGGAAGGCGCCGGCCAGGTTCATCACGGCGGCCATCGCGAGCGCGGCCCTCGGCGTCAGCGCCCGGGTGGAGACCGACGTGGCGATCGCGTTCGCCGAGTCGTGGAAGCCGTTGGTGTACGTGAAGAAGAACGCAACACCGATGACGGCGATGAGTGCTGCCATGTCCACGAGGGTCAGGACTCCTTGACGGCGATGGTCTCCACCGTGTTGGCGACGTGCTCGAACGCGTCCGCCGCCTCCTCAAGGACGTCCACGACCTGCTTGAGCTTGAGCACCTCGATGGCGTCGTACTGGCCGGAGAACAGGTGGGCGAGCAGCTTGCGGTGGATCTGGTCGGCCTGGTTCTCCAGCCGGTTGACCTCGATCCAGTACTCGGTGAGGTTGGACATGCTGCGCAGGTTCGGCATCGCCTCGGCGGTGAGCTCCGCAGCGCGCGCCAGCACCTCGATCTGCTGCTCGATGCCCTTCGGCAGGGTCTGGATGTCGTAGAGGACGACCAGGTCGACGGCCTCCTCCATGAAGTCCATGATGTCGTCCAGCGACGAGGCGAGGCTGTAGATGTCCTCGCGGTCGAAGGGCGTGATGAAGGAGGAGTTCAGCTGGTGGAAGACGGCATGGGTGGTGTCGTCCCCGGCGTGCTCGGCGGCGCGCATGCGCTCGACGATCTCCGCGCGGGCCGAGACGTCTGATCCCAGCAGTTCCAGCAGGAGCTTCGATCCGACGACGAGGTTCTCCGCGGCGGCGGCGAACATGTCGTAGAAACTCGTCTCCTTCGGGGTCAGGCTAAAACGCACGGAAATCTCCGATGTGCGGGGTAGGGACTGAACGATGCTAGGTGCAACCGAGCGCGATCGCGCAAACGGGGTGGTGACCAGGGAGGCGGAACCTCCCCTTCCGTTCGGCTGCCGAACCGGCCGACCCGGACCGCACGGTCACGTGCGGACGTGATTCCCCAGTCTGACGGAACCCCGCCCCGATTGCCCCCGGCCTGCGTGTGCGGGACGGGGGCGCCGCTCAGACGGGTGAACCCCGCGCCGACCCCCACCAGGCCGTTCGGCACATGCCGGGTGGGCCGTCGGAACACCACGGAGGGCCCCGGTGTTGGACACTGGTGGCCGACGCAGCCACCAGGCACTCAGACGAAGGCGGGCCGATGACCACGACGCAAGCGCGCACCGAGCCGGACCACGCGTCCGGCACCGACCCGCACGCCGGCACCCCCACCACCGCCGCGGCGCACGGGAACGGGCACGGCCCGCACGGCTACAGCGCGCAGAAGGACGCCCACCTCAAGCGGCTGCGCCGGATCGAGGGCCAGATCCGCGGGCTCCAGCGGATGGTCGACGAGGACGTCTACTGCATCGACGTGCTCACCCAGGTCTCGGCCAGCACCAAGGCCCTGCAGTCCTTCGCGCTCTCCCTGCTGGAGGAGCACCTGCGGCACTGCGTCGCCGCGGCCGCCGAACAGGGCGGCGTCGAACTGGACGCCAAGGTGGCGGAGGCCTCGGCCGCGATCGGCCGGCTGCTGCGCAGCTGAGCCCGGCCCCGCACGGCCGGCCCGGGCAGCGGCCGTCAGCCGTCGCCCTCCCGCTCGGTCCGGGCCGGGTCGACCCGGTCCAGCAGCACCTCGTCGATCCGCTCGGTCGGCAGCCGCTCACCGGTGCTGGCCGTCGCGGCGATCATCAGCTCGCCGGCCAGCTCGATCTCGTCGAGGGCCGCGTCGTCGTGACCGCCGCTGCGGCCGCCCGTGGACGACACCACCTGCACCACCCCTTCAGTGCCTCGCCAGCCCGGGCGGCAGCCACCCGGCGTCCAGCCTAGGCACTCCGGGGCCCGTCCACATGGCACGGACGGGCCATCTCGGCGCCGCCGAAACGGGTGGCCGTCGCTCCCCGCGCGGCCACCCGCCCCGGCGGCCTACTTCGGGCTCTCCGAGGGCTTCATCTGGTAGATGTCCGAGGCCGGCGGCTCGGCCGCCTCGACCGGCTTGCCGAAGTCCGAGAGCGAGGTGGTGGAGGTGACCTTCACCTGGTCCTTGGCCTCCTTCGACCCGGCCACCCCGGCGAAGGTGAACACCTCGACCACCTTGTGCAGCCGGCCCTGGTCGTCCAGCCAGGCGTCGTACGGGACCTCCTTGACGGTGAAGGTCTGCCCGCCCATCCGCAGGCCGTCCCCGCCCCGGCCGCCGGTGGCGTCGGCGGCCTTGGCCAGGTCCAGGGTGCCCCGGTAGTGGTGCAGCGGGACGCCGTCCACGGTCTCCGAGCCCACCAGGTCGGCCTTCTGCACCCCGCGCAGCGCACCCGCCGCCGAGGCCGGGTCGGTGGCGCCGCTGCTGACCAGGTTGCCGTCCGGCAGCTGGCGCACGTCCAGCTTGACCCACTTGCCCTCGGGCACCTTGGCCCCGCTGTTCTGCAGGTAGACCGTGCCCGGCAGGACCACCTCGACGATCTTCCCGGTGGTGGCCGCGCCCGGCGGCACCTGGACCTCCAGCCGGCCGATCCGCTTCACGTAGTCGTAGCCGCCGCTCCCGCTGAACGAGGCCTTCTTGTCGGCGGACTCCGTGACCAGCTCGGTGGCGGCGTGCGCGGAGCCGGTGCGGCCGGTGATGTCGGCGGCGTTGCGCACCGCCGTCACCGGGTCCGCGGCCAGATGGTCGGCGGCGGCCGACTGCTGGTCGGACGAGCCGCCGCCGGAGCGGCCCGAGCAGCCGGCGGCTCCCGCGGCCAGGGCGGCGGCGAACAGGGCGGCCCCGGCCGCCGAGCGCAGGTGCGGCCGCGGACGGCGCGCTGGCCGCCCGGTTCGCTGCTGGTCGGTCATCTTCATCCTCGCGACAACCCCCTCGGGCCCGACTGCCCCGCCGGACACCCCCGGGTGGGCAGAGCTCTTTCCGGGCAAACGAGTTGGGCCGCGAAGGGTTACGGGAAGCGGGCGGACCCGGGCGTCGCGCCCCGGCCGTCCGACGCGTTACGGTGAACCACGTGCACAGTGAGCTGCCGGCCGTCCCCGGCACCACCCCGATGCCCGAGCACCGCGTCGCGGTCAGCGAACGCGGTTCCTTCGCCTTCGCGGCCTGCAGCTGCGGCTGGTACTCCGCCGCCCGCCGCTCCCGCGACCTGGCCCGCCGAGAGGCGGCCGACCACGCCGCCGGGTACGGCAGCGAGCCCACGGACTAGCGAGCCCACGGACTAGTCGGGCCGTACCTTCCGGATCACGCCGGGGTCAGGCCGCGAGGTCGGACTCCGGCGGCTGCTCCTCGGAGCGCACCGCCCCGCGCCCGCGCCGACGGCCGCGCTGGGCCGAGCCCCGGGCCGTACCGCCGCGCTCCGGCGCCCGGATCAGCGGCGCGACCGCCGTCCGGCCCAACGCGTGGCAGAACGGGACCAGCACCGCCATCGCGATCGGCGCCAGCAGCAGCACCACGGCGACGGCGAGGGCGTAGCCGCCGATCACGTCGGTCGGGTAATGGACGCCCATGAACATCCGGCAGAAGCCCTGCAGCAGCGCCAGGCCGCCGGCGATCCAGCCCAACTTCCGGTTCACCAGGAACAGTGAGACCGCGACGGCCATCGTCATGGTCGAGTGGTCGCTGACGAAGGAGTGGGTGCCGGCCTTGCCGTCCACCAGCACCAGCAGTCCCGGGTGGTCGACGAAGGGCCGGGGACGGTCCACGATCGCGGCGATCGGCAGGTTGGCCAGCTCGGCGACGGCCACCGAGAGCGGCACCCAGAGCAGCCCGGCGATCGCCACCGGAGCGTCCGGGCGGCGCCTGGCCTGCAGCCAGCCCACCAGCCCGAGCATCGCCAGGCCGATCAGGATGCCGTACTCGCCGATCCACGAGACCAGGTGGTCCAGCCACTGCGGGGAGCTCTTGGCCAGGCCGTTCACGGCGTAGAGCAGGCCGAGGTCGGGGTTGGTCGTGTCGGCAAGCGGCGTCGACACGCCGTACCTCCTTCTGGTCCGCTGCACCTGTGCGTTCCCGCCGGGGCCCGCCCCGCGCTGAACGCTGACGAGGGGCCACCGGACCCAACGTCATCTCCGGGACACAGCGTTCCACGGAAACGCGGGGTTATGGAAACTTGACTCAGCGTCCACAGCCCGCACACAGATCGACGGACGACTCGGCCGGTCCCACCGGTTCCATCCGTGCGGTGACGGTCGGCAGGGCCTTCAGGGCCGGCCCACCGCCGTCGGCGCGGGCGGGGCGGCGGCCGCGGGGCGGCCGGTGGCGGCCGGGGTGGTCGGTGCCGTGGTGCCGGGGCGGCTCGGGGGCTGGACCGCGCCGTTGCCGTTGTTGTCGCGGGTGGGCAGCGCCTGGGCACCGTCCGAGGTCACCCGGGTCGCCCCGATGTACTCCCTGGTGTCGATCTTGTCGTAGCGGATCACCGCCCCGGTGTGGGGTGCGTTGATCATGTAGCCGCCGCCGACGTAGATCCCCACGTGGTGGATGCTCCGCGGATCGCTCAGGTCCGTCGCGAAGAACACCAGGTCCCCCGGCCGCAGCTGATCGCGCGACGGGTGCGGCCCGGCGTACCACTGGTCGTTGGCCACCCGGGGCAGCTCGATGCCCACGGTGGCGAACGCCGCCTTGGTGAGCCCGGAGCAGTCGAACTGCCCGTTCTGCGAGGACAGGCCCTCACCGCCCCACAGGTACGGCGTGCCGAGCTTGGTCTGGGCGAAGTAGATCGCGCCGGCCGACTGCGCGGACACCTCCACCGGTGCGGTCGGCGCGGTGAAACTGCGGGCCATCGCCTGGATGTTCCGCACGTAGCCCTGGGTCTCCTTGTACGGCGGGATGCCCCCGTTCTTCGTCACCGCGTACGGGCCGGCGTTGTAGGCGGCCAGCAGGTTCGCCTGCGGGTCGCCCGGCACCCCGGAGACGTCCTTGGCCAGCGCGCAGTCGTACACCGCCGCCGTGGCGATCGCGTCGTACGGGTTCCAGACGTCCTTCTTGCCGTCCCCGTCACCGTCCGTGGCGTACACCGGCCAGGTCCCCGGCATGAACTGCGCCATTCCCTGCGCTCCGACCGGGGATTGGGCCCTCGGATCGAAACCGCTTTCCTGGTACAGCTGCGCGGCGAGCATCGGCGGGGAGATCTCCGGGCAGAGCGATCCCCACTTCTGGAAGGTGTCCTGATAGGCCGCCGGGACCGTTCCGGGAGAGAGCGCGGAGCGATTGGCCGACTGCTGCGGCGTCCCACTTGCCGCATATGTCCCCATCGTCACCAGGCCGAGGAACCCGAACGCGACAACTCCCGCCGCAGCGGCGGCCGTACCGGCCTTCCGGAGTACCATCAGCACCATCCCGACGAATCGTCAGTCGAAGTGTCCCGGAAGGCGTTGCTCACCGCAATCATCAGAGATACAAAGAGTGAGCGCTATCCTTCGTACGGTGGACATCCTCGCGTACGTGTCCGATGCCTCACGACCAATCCGCGAGAAGTAGCCAAGTCGACATCAGATCTGGCCAAGAATAGGCACCGACCCTTCGCGCGGGCGGGGTCAGGGCCCTTGAATTTGCCTGATCGGGCGGTGAGATGGAAATGAACCTGAGCAGCGTGCACACCTATGCGGTCGGCCACCTGGCCGAGGACCCCCCCAAGAAGCCGAGCATCGACACCATCATCGGCGGAATCGCCCCCGACTGGGGCCCGTTCGCGACCCTCGGGTCGGAGGCCCGGGTGATGGTCGAGGTCATCATGGCCCTCGCCATCATCCTCTGCCTCGGCATCGCGGCCTGGGGTGCGGCCAAACAGCGGATCGGTGCGACCGCGATGCGCGACAGCTTCGGCGCCGAACAGGGCAAGGGACTGATCATCGCCGGGCTGACCGGCGTGTTCATCATCGGATCACTCGGCACTCTGTTCACCATTGTCTACGGCATGGCGATCTGACGATAGGACAGCAGTGATCCGGCCCGACTGAGGGCAGGTTCCCCGCCCGGACCCCACCAGTAGCCGACCAGCCAGGATCCCACCCCCGTTCCCACCCTCCGTCCGCGCCCGCCCCGGGGCGGAGGGCCCCCGGAGCCGCCCCGGCTCCCCGCACCAGGAGGGCCGCCGTGCCGTTGTCCGACGACCAGCCGCACACCCGTACGCGGCTGCCGGTCGACGAACAGCCCTCCACGCCGGCGACCCTCCGTCAGTCACGGCCGCTGCGCACCCTGCTGACCGTCCTCGTGGTCGTCACCCTGCTCGTCGTCGCCATCTCCATCGCCAACCGCGGCAAGCCCGCCACCGGCGGCGGCAGCTCCTCCGACCACGCCGCCCCCGGCGCCGTCTCCGGTGCCGGCCCGGCCCCCAGCGGCGACCAGCCCGTCGGCACCACCGTCAACGGCATCGCCTCCGGCTTCCCGCACAGCGACCAGGGCGCCCAGTCCGCCGCCGCCAACTACTCGGTGGCCATCGGCTCCGCGGACATGTTCCGCACCGACAGCCGCCACACCATCATCGCCACCATCGCCGACCCGGGAGCGGCGGGGGCGCTGCAGAGCCGGCTGGACCAGGGCTTCGGCGGCGACACCGCCGCCCGCTACGGCCTCGACGCCCAGGGCCGTGCCCCCAAGGGCCTCACCTTCGTCAGCCGCACCGTCCCGGTCGGCACCAAGTCGACCAACTACAACGACGGCGACGCCAAGGTCGAGGTGTGGTGCACGGGCCTCACCGGCCTCGCTGGCGAACGCTCCGTCCAGCCGGTGACCACCAACTGGTTCACCCTCGCGCTCTCGCTCCACTGGACGGGGAGCGACTGGAAACTCACCGACTTCACCCGCAAGGCAGGTCCGGCCCCCATGCCGGGTGACCAGCAGGCTGCTACGGCCGATGAGATCGCCGGAACAGCAGAGCAGTTCGGAGGGTTCCGCTATGCGCGTTGACGGTGCGACCGGGCGATGGCTTCCCCGGGTCAGTGGGGTCACGGCCGCCATCGGCTTCGTGCAGGTGCTAGCCGTCGGCATGGCTTCGCGTGCCTTCGCTGACCCGACCCCGACTCCGTCTGCCAGCAACAACTGTGACGTGCTGCCGCTGCCGGGCAGCGACGTCTACTGCGCGTCCAAGCCCGGGGGCGCTGTTCCCGGCGGCGGCACCGTCGGCACCGTGACCGACCCGCTCGGGTCGCTCGCCAAGGGCTGTGCCCAGGCGGCGGCCTGGGTGGTGCGGAAGCTGTCCGGGGCGATCGACGGGACGACGGCGGTGGACTTCACCAACCAGTCGTTCCTGCAGCAGTACGCCGTCGTGTTCGCGGTGTCGACGGTGATCACGCTGGTGCTGTGGCTGCTGGCGGTGACCAAGCGGGCGGTGCGGGGGGCGCCGTTGACGACGGCGATCTCGGAGGCGGTGGGCTTCCTGTGGCTGACCGTGGTGGCCTCCGCGTTCACGCCGCTGATCCTGTTCACCGTGGTGAGCGTGACGGACGGGCTGACGAAGGCGATCGCGGTCGGGACGAAGTCGGACACCGGTACGTACCTGAGCGGCTTCGCGGACACCCTGGAGAAGGGGGACGTCGGCGGCGGCCCGCTGATACTGGTGATCGTGTCGCTGGTGGCGGTGCTGGCGGCGGCGGTGCTCTGGATCGAGCTGGTGATCCGGGCGGCGATGCTGTACGTGGGGGCGCTGCTGGGGACGGCGGTGTACGCGGGACTGGTGGACCGGCAGTTGTGGAAGCACGTGCGCCGGTGGGCCGGGATGATGCTGGCGGTGGACCTGGCGAAGCCGATCATCGTGATCATCCTGGGTCTGGCGGGCGCGGTGGCGACCGGGGCCGGGGCCAACGACGACTTCGCCCGGGTGCTGTCCGGGCTGGCGATCCTGTTCCTGTCGATCTTCGCGAGCGCCGCGGTGTACCGCTTCGTGCCGACCTTCGGTGACGAGATGCTGAACATGCGCCGGGCCCGGGCCAGCGCGGTGCAGGCCGGTTCGGCGATGATCAACGGCACCGCGAACCTGATGAAGCAGGGCATCAGCACCCACGGCGACCGCGGTCCGCAGGCGGCCGGCGGGGGTGGCGGGGCGGGTGGGGGCTCGGTCGCGCCCGGCATCGCCGCGCACGCCGGCCGGACGCCGGCTCCACCGCCGCAGGCCGGACCGCCGCAGGCCCCGGTTCCGATCCGCGACAGCAATCCAGCGAAGGGAGGGTGACGGGTAAGTGAGCAGTGAACCGCTCGGCCAGTACGGTGCCCAGTACGCCCAGCCGTACGTGCACCAGCGCCGCACCTACCTGATCGGCAAGGCCCGCCCGAACGCGCCGATCGGCCGGAACCGGGAGTCCGGCGAGATCCTGCTGATCATCTTCGGGGCGTTCGTCGGGATGCTCTGGGGCCTGCTGATGCCGGTCCTGCCGCTGCGGATCGCCGGTCTGCTCGGCCTGCCCCTGCTGGCCATCGCGGCGGTCTACGTGCCGTACCGCAAGCGGACGTTCTACAAGTGGGTGGAGATCAACCGCACCTACCGCCGGACGGTCCGCAGCGGGCGCGGGGTGTGGCGCTCGGACGCGATGGACGCGGGCACCCGGATGGACGGCCGCGAGGTGGAGATCGGCCCGCCGCCCGGGGTGGGACGGCTGCGCTGGCTGACCGCGCCGTTCGGGCCGGACGAGGTCGGGGTGCTGATGCACCTGGAGCGGCGGACGGTGACGGCCGCGATCGAGATCGAGGGCCCGGGCGTCGGGCTGCGCGACTCGGAGGACCAGGAGGCGCTGGTCGACCGCTTCGGCACGCTGCTGAAGCATGTCGCCAACGGGGACGGGTTCGTGACCCGGCTGCAGATCCTGGCCCGCACGCTGCCGGCCGACCCGGACGCGCACGCCAAGGACGTGGAGCGGCGCGGCGACCGCGACGCGCCGCGCTGGCTGCAGGAGTCGTACGACCAGCTGCAGTCGATGGTGTCGACCTCCTCGGAGCAGCACCGGGCGTACCTGGTGGCCTGCATGCACTACACCCGCGACCTGGCCGCCGAGGCGCACGCGATGGGCCGCAGCGCCTACGAGAAGCGTGCCGCCGGCGGCCCGTCCCGGGACGACGACGGGCTGGCGGCCGTGATGGCACGCGAGCTGACCGACATCTGCGCCCGGCTGGCCGAGGCGGACATCCGGGTGCGCCAGCCGCTGGGCCAGGCCCGGCTGTCCTCGCTGCTGCACTCGATGTACGACCCGGACCACCCGATCGACCACATCCAGGCGATGTCCCGGCGCAACGCCTGGCCGGCCGAGCTGGACGCGACCCACCCGCAGTACCTGACGGCGAAGACCCGCGAGTCGGCGACCCGGGAGCCGTGGTGCCACGCGACCGCGTGGATCAAGGAGTGGCCGCTGACCCCGGTGGGCGTCAACTTCCTGGCGCCGCTGCTGGTGCACACCCCGGACGTGATCCGGACGGTCGCGGTGACGATGGACCTGGAGCCCACCGACGTCGCGATCGAGCGGATGCTGACCGAGAAGACCAACGACGAGGCGGAGGCCAGCCGCGCGGCCAAGATGAACCGCACGGTCGACCCGCGCGACCTGGCCCACACCGGACGGGTGGACCAGCGCGGTGACGACCTGGCCTCCGGCGCGGCCGGGGTGAACCTGGTCGGCTACATCACGGTCTCCTCGCGCAACCCCGAGGCGCTGGCCCGCGACAAGCGGACCATCCGGGCGTCGGCCGGCAAGAGCTACCTCAAGCTGGAGTGGTGCGACCGCGAGCACCACCGGGCCTTCGTCAACACGCTGCCGTTCGCTACCGGCATCCGCCGCTGACCGCCGCGCCCGTCCACCCACCGCACCCGTCCACCCCCCACCGCTGGCACCAGGAGGCCGCCCATGGCGCTCGGCAACCTCACCGACGCGTTCACCAGCCTGTTGTTCGGCAAGGTGGAGACCACCCGGCTGCCGGTGCGCACCTCGACCGGCCAGGCGCAGGCGGTCTACCTGCCGACGGCCGCACCGGGGCTGGGCGACTCGGGCGTGATCATCGGGCGGGAGGTGTACAGCGGCAAGGGCTACGTCTACGACCCCTTCCAGCTGTACGGGCAGCAGCTGCCCGCCCCGCACTGGCTGGTGCTGGGGGAGTCCGGCAACGGCAAGTCGGCGCTGGAGAAGACCTACGTGCTGCGGCAGTTGAGGTTCCGGGACCGGCAGGTCGTGGTGCTCGACGCGCAGGGCGAGGACGGCGTCGGCGAGTGGAACCTGATCGCCGACGCGCTGGGCATAAAGTCGATCCGGCTGGACCCGATGGCGGCCCGGGACGGCGGGGTGAAGCTCAACCCGTTGGACCCGGCGATCACCCAGACCGGTCAGCTGTCGCTGCTGCGCACCATCATCGAGGTGGCGATGGGGCGGGGCCTGGAGGAGCGGGCGGGCTTCGCGCTGAAGGCGGCGCACGCCCACGTGGTGGCCTCGGTGAAGGACCGTCAGCCGGTGCTGGACGACATCATCGACACCCTGCGCAATCCCGAGCTGTCCTCGGTGGAGTCGCTGGGCGTGGCGGTGGACGAGGTGCAGTCCTGGGGCCTGGACGTGGCGCTGGTGCTGGACCGGCTGGTCGACGGTGACCTGCGCGGCATGTTCGACGGCCCGACCACCGACGGGATCGACCTGGACGCGCCGCTGATCGTCTTCGACCTCTCGCACATCGACCGCAACTCGATCGCGATGCCGATCCTGATGGCGATCGTCGGGGTGTGGCTGGAGCACACCTGGATCCGGCCGGACCGGAAGAAGCGCATCTTCCTGGTCGAGGAGGCCTGGCACATCATCAACAGCCCGTTCGTGGCGCAGCTGTTCCAGCGGCTGCTGAAGTTCGGCCGACGGCTCGGGCTCTCGTTCGTGGCGGTGGTGCACCACCTGTCGGACGTGGTGGACGGTGCGGCCGCCAAGGAGGCCTCGGCGATCCTGAAGATGGCCTCCACCCGGACGATCTACATGCAGAAGGCCGAGGAGGCGCGGGCCACCGGCCGGGTGCTGGGCCTGCCGCGCTGGGCGGTGGAGATCATTCCGACCCTGTCGCCGGGCATCGCGGTGTGGGACGTCAACGGCAACGTCCAGGTGGTGAAACACATCATCACCGACACCGAACGGCCGCTGGTCTACACCGACCGCGCGATGACCGAGGACGCGGTGGCCGAACGGACGCGGGCAGAGCGGCAGTTGGCGGCAGAGCCGGGAGTCTGACCGTCGGTCGTCAGCCGGGCCGGCCGGTGGTACGCAGGCTGCCGGTCCCGGCCCTGTCGCGATGGTTCGTCAGCAGGTAATCCTCTCGTTACGTTCGACGTCCTGACAGCTACGCGCGTTGACCCTAGGCTGCACTCGCGCAACTCATCGCCCACGCCCGGTTCCTCCGCCGCCGCGTGGTCCTCCAAGGTGCAGGGGTTCCCTCATGCTCACCGTCAGATCCCGACGGGCGGCGTTCGCCGTCGTCGCCGCCGCAGGTCTGTTCGGCACGGTGGTCGTGCCGACGGCCGCTCAGGCCGCCGACGCCAACGCCAAGCGTCACAAGACCGTCAACCTCCAGCTGCTGGCGATCAACGACTTCCACGGCAACCTGGAGCCCCCGGCCGGCTCCTCCGGCACGATCAAGGAGGTCGACCCGGCCACCGGTCGGGTGGTCTCGACCCCGGCCGGCGGCATCGAGTACCTGGCCACCGAACTGCGCAAGGCGCGGGTCCCGGCCGACGACTCGATCACCGTCGCGGCCGGCGACATCGTCGGCGCCAGCCCCCTGACCTCGGCGCTGTTCCACGACGAGCCGACCATCGAGGCGATGGACAAGCTCGGCCTGGACGTCACCTCGGTCGGCAACCACGAGTTCGACCAGGGCGCGGCGGAGCTGCTGCGCAAGCAGGAGGGCGGCTGCCACCCGACCGACGGCTGCTACGAGCCGGGCCGCACCTTCAAGGGGGCCAACTTCAACTACCTGTCGGCCAACGTCACCGACGAGAAGACCGGCAGGACCCTGCTGCCGCCGTACTGGGTGACCAAGTCCCAGGGCGTGAAGATCGGCTTCATCGGCGTCACCCTGGAGGGCACGCCGAACATCGTGACCGCCGAGGGCATCAAGGGCCTGAAGTTCGCCAACGAGGTCACCACGATCAACAAGTACGCCGCCGAGCTGAAGGCCAAGGGCGTCAACTCGATCGTCGCGCTGGTCCACGAGGGCGGCTACCCGGCCAGCAGCGTCTACAACTACGACTGCGGCCCGGCGGGCCAGGGCATCTCCGGCCCGATAGTCGACATCGCCAGGAACATCGACCCGGCCGTCGGCGCCATCGTCACCGGCCACACCCACAACGCGTACGCCTGCGAGATCCCCGACCCCAACGGCGTGCCGCGCTCGGTCACCAGTGCCGCCTCCTTCGGCCGGCTGTTCACCGAGATCGACATGAAGCTGGACAGGACCACCGGCGAGATCGTCCGCCCGTCGGTCAAGGCCGAGAACCACGTGGTGCGCCGCACGGTCCCCAAGGCCCCGGACATGACGGCGCTGATCGACCACTACTCCAAGCTGGCCGCCCCGATCGCCAACCGCCCGATCGGCTACATCTCCGCGGACATCAACGGCCGCGGCAGCAGCGACCTGGAGAAGCCGCTCGGCGACGTGATCGCCGATGCCCAGCTGGAGGGGCTCGCCCCGGCCGACAAGGGCGGGGCGCAGGTCGCCTTCATGAACCCCGGGGGACTGCGCTCCGACCTGGTGTACAAGGCCTCCGGTAGTGAGGGCGACGGCGTGGTGACCTACGGCGAGGCGTTCACCGTCCAGCCGTTCACCAACATGATGCAGGTCAAGACGCTGACCGGCGCACAGCTGGTCCAGCTGCTCCAGCAGCAGGTGAGCGGGCTCAACGACGCGGCGCCGAAGGTCCTCCAGGCGTCCTCGAACCTCCACTACACCCTGGACATGCGCAAGACCGGAGCGGACCGGGTGGTGCTCGACTCGATCCGGCTGAACGGCGCGCCGGTGGACCCGGCCGCCAAGTACCGGGTCGCGGCCAACGAGTTCCTGGCCGGCGGCGGCGACGGCTTCCCGGCCTTCGCGGCGGGCACCGACAAGCTCGTCGGCGCCTCCGACCTGGACGTCTTCACGGCCTACCTGGCGGCCCACAGCTCGGCGGCCTCGCCGCTGAAGCCGCCGGCGCAGGACCGTATCAAGGTCCTCGGCCCGGGCAGCGACATCGACTGACCGTGAGCCGACGATGAGGACGGGCGGGGCGCTGTCGGGGCGCCCCGCCCGTTCCGTTCTCCCCCGATCGTCACTCGGGGGCTACTCGGGGCCGGGGCCGCCCGGCAGTCGTACGGTGGCCAGCGCGCCGGGGCCGCCGTCCTCGGCCGGGCCGAGGGTGACCTCGCCGCCCGCCTCCCGCACGCTCTGTGCGACGATCGACAACCCCAGGCCTGAGCCGGGCAGTTGGCGCGAGGAGGGGGACCGCCAGAACCGGTCGAAGACGTACTGCAGCTCGTCCGGCGGGATGCCGGGGCCGTGGTCGCGGACGGTCAGCACGCCCTGCTGCAAACGGACTTCGATGGTGCCGCCGGGCGGGCTGTACTTGACCGCGTTGTCCAGCAGGTTGATCACGGCGCGCTCCAGACCGGCCGCGTCGCCGTGGGTGTACCAGGGCTCGGTGCTCACCTCGAAGACCAGCCCGGGACCACGGAGCTTGGCGCGCTCGACGGCCCGGCCGGCGATCTCGTGCAGGGCGACCACGGTGAGGTTGGGACCGGCCTTCGGGGTGTCGGGGCGGGAGAGCTGGAGCAGGTCGCCGATCAGGACGGTGAGTTCCTGCATCTGCGCCTTCATGTTGCCGAGCAGCTTGGTCTTGGTCGCCGGGGGCAGCGGGCGGCCGGTGTCGTCACTGCGGATCAGCAGGTCGACGTTGGTGCGCAGGGAGGTGAGGGGCGTCCGCAGCTCGTGGCCGGCGTCCGCGATCAGCCGGGTCTGGCGCTCGCGGGAGTTGGCGAGGGCGGTGCTCATCGAGTTGAAGGAGGTGGACAGGCGGGCGATCTCGTCCTCGCCGCGCACCGGGATGGTGGTGCCGACCTCTTCGGTCCGGGCGATGTGCTCGACGGCGTCGGTGAGCCGGTCGACGGGCTTGAGGGAGGAGTGGGCGACCAGGCGGCCGGCGACGGCGGCGAGCAGGATGCCGCCGAGGGAGACGGCGCCGAGGAGGATGGCGAGGCCCTGGAGCGAGTCCTCGACGGACTGGGTGGGGGTCGCGACCATGACCAGCACCGGCCCGAGAGAGTGGCTCTGGGCTGCGGAGACGCGGACGACAGCAGGATCACCATTGGTGTAGGTGCCATCACGGATGATCGACTGACCGAGCTTGAGGCGGTACACGTCGGTGTCGCTCGGCTTGAGCGTGATGGCTCGGGGCGTGCGCTCCGCGAAGCAGACCTGGCCGGTGTTCGCCAGGACGAACTGGACGTCCCTGAGCACGGGGCCGTTGCTCTCGGTCGGGGAGGACCCCTGTGCCGTCGGGGCTGCAGCGGGCGATGAGGCGCAGTACAACGTGGGTGGGATCCGCGGCTGCGGGGGAGCGTTGAGCAGATCCGTTCGGACCTGGCCGTACAGCTGCCTCTCCACGATGAACCAGCACGCCAGCGCCGACATCGCGATCGCCACCGCCACCGCCGCCGCGCTCAGGAAGGTGAGGCGGCCGCGCAGCGAGCGGGAGCGGTACCAGTGGACGATCCGCGCGCGCCGGCCCGGGGTGCGGGGCGGCGCCAGCGGCGGGGGCGGAACAGTACTCACGCGCCGGCGCCGGCGGCCGGGCGCAGGGCGTAGCCGACGCCGCGTACGGTCTGGATGAGGCGCGGCATGCCGCCCTGCTCGGTCTTACGGCGCAGGTACATCACGTACACGTCCAGGGAGTTGGAGGAGGGCTCGAAGTCGAAGCCCCAGACCGCCTTGAGGATCTGCTCCCGGGTGAGGACCTGCCGGGGGTGGGAGAGGAACATCTCCAGCAGCATGAACTCGGTGCGGGTGAGTTCGACCGGCTTGCCGCCGCGGGTGACCTCGCGGGTGGCGGTGTTCATCCGCAGGTCACCGAAGGCGAGCACCTCGCTGTCGTCCTCGGCGGCGGCGCGGGCGGCGGCCTCGGCGGCGAGGGCGTTGCGGCGCAGCAGGGCGCGGACGCGGGCGAGGAGTTCGTCGAGTTCGAAGGGCTTGGCGAGGTAGTCGTCGGCGCCGACGTCGAGGCCGGTGACGCGGTCGCCGACGGCGTCGCGGGCGGTGAGCATCAGGACGGGGACGGTGTCGCCGCGGGAGCGCATCCGGCGGACGGCGGTGAGGCCGTCCATCCGGGGCATCATGATGTCCAGCAGGACGAGGTCGGGCTTGTCGCGTTCGACGGACTCCAGGGCCTCGTAGCCGTCGGTGGCGGTGGCGACCTCGTAGCCCTCGAAGGCGAGGCTGCTCTCCAGGGCGTCCCGGAGGGCGGGTTCGTCGTCGACCACGAGGAGCCGGGCGGAGGGGTGGCCGGCCTCGGCGGTGGTGCGGTCGTCGGCGGACGGGGTCATGGGCTGGTGCCCTTTCTCGTCGGGTGGAGGGCCTGCTGGGAGCAATTGTCCGTCTCGCGGACGCTTACCGGCTCTCAGGGATTGTGGCTCACAGGCTCTGGCCGGCTTCGAGTTTCGGCAGGGCCTGCTTGATGTCGTTGATCGGGATGGCGAAGCCGAGGCCGACGCTGCCGGCCGTGCTGCTGCCGCCGCCGGCGGTGGAGTTGGCGCCGTTCGGGGCGTACATGGCCGAGTTGATGGCGATGACCTGGCCGTTCGCGTTGATCAGCGGGCCGCCGGAGTTGCCCGGGTTGAGGGCGGCGTCGGTCTGGAAGGCCTTGTAGGTGGTGGTGTCGGCACCGCTCTGCTGCTGCGGGATGCTGCCGCGCAGACCGGGCAGGTTGGGGAAGCCGAAGCCGCCGTTGCCGCTGGTGCTGCCCTCGTCGAGCTGGACGGTGACGTCGCGGTTCTCGGCGCTGATGATGCCGGAGGTGACGGTGCCGGTGAGGCCGTCGGGGTTGCCGATGGCGACGACCGGGTCGCCGACGGCCACGGCGGAGGAGTCGCCGAGGACGGCGGGGGAGAGGTTCTTGGCGCCGGTCGCGGTGATCACGGCGACGTCGAGCTTCTTGTCGGTGCCGGTGACGGTGGCGGGGGCGGTGGAGCCGTCCTTGAAGGTGACGGTGATCCGGCCGTTGCCGTCGGCCGCGGTGTCGATCACGTGGAAGTTGGTGAGGATCTGGCCGTTGTCGTTGAGGACGACGCCGGTGCCGGTGGCGGTGCCGTTGCCGCTCTTGACAGTGATCTGGACGACGCTGGGGGAGACGGCGGAGGCGATGGCGGGCACGTTGGCGGTGCCGTCGGTGCGGGCGGAGACCGGGCTGGCGATGGTGCCGACGCGGCTGTCGGAGGACTGCCGGTCGGCGGCGACGACCCCGCCGGTGACCCCGCCGATGACGGCGGCGATCGCGGCGACGGCGGTGACCAGGGCGAGCCGTCCGCGCAGCAGGCCGCGCCGGGCGCGGTTGCCGTGGCCGCCGGGGCCCTCGGACCCGGAAGGGTGGCCGAGCAGGGTGGGGGGCTCGGGCGGCATGGGCGGGGGAGGGGGCGGTCCGTCGAAGCTGGCGCCGGAGTGGTCCTCGCGGTACCCGTAGGCGGTGCGCGGGTCGGGGTTGCCGGCGCCGTGGCCGAGCACGGTGCCCTCGATGACGCGGGGCTGCTCGTACGGGCCGTACTGCTCGTCGGGGTGCTGCTGCTGCTCGCTCATGCCGACCAAGCTCCGCCCGGTGGATGAGGACCGGATGAGAAGCGGCTCAGAACGCCCCGAGAAGCGCGTTGGCTTCTCATAAAGCCTGGTCAGACCGCCTGCGGAGCGGAATCGGCGGTTCCGGTCCGGCTGCTCCGTCCGCTGCTCCGTTCGGTTACTCCGGCAGGGTCCGCCCGGGTGTGGCGCCGTCGCAGCCGCAGGAACGGCGGATGACCAGGCGGGACGGGAACTTGCGGACCCGTTCGGTGTCCGAGCCGGGCACCATCAGCGAGTCGTCCAGCACCAGGTCCACGGCGGCCCGGGCCATCGCGTCGCGGTCGGAGGCGACGGTGGTCAACGGCGGGTCGGCGAGCGCGGCCTCGGGCACGTCGTCGAAGCCGGCCACCGCGAGGTCCTCGGGTACGCGCAGGCCGACCTCACGGGCGGCCCGCAGCACGCCGATGGCCTGGTCGTCGGTGGAGCAGAAGACCGCCCGCGGCCGGTCGGGCCTGCGCAGCAGGTCGAGCGCGACGTCGTACGCGCCGTAGCGGTGGAAGGGTGCGTCGATCAGGTGCGGTGCGGTGGGGACGCCGTGGGCGTCCATGGCGCGCTGCCAGCCCTCGACGTGGTCGATGACGGGGTCGCCGGGGGCGGGGGACTCCACCGGGCCGCCGAAGCAGGCCACGTACGGGTGCCCGTGCACCTCCAGCAGGTGGCGGACGACGGCCTCGGCTCCGCCGACGTCGTCGGTGACCACCGCGACGTCGTCGATCGCCTCGGGGCGGCGGTGCAGCAGCACCACCTTCGCCCCCTCCATCGCGGCGAACTCCTCGGCGGCGCGCTGCGAGGGGCCCTGGCTGACCAGGATCAGGCCGGAGACCCGCATGCCGAGGAAGGCGCGGACGTAGTGGACCTCGCGGTCGTCGACGTAGTCGGAGTTGCCGATCAGCACGAGCTTGCCGCGCTCGGAGGCGGCCCGTTCGACGGCGTGGGCCATCTCGGCGAAGAAGGGCTGGCGGGCGTCCGGGACGACCATGCCGATCAGGTTGGTCCGCCGGGAGGCCATCGCCTGGGCGACGCTGTTCGGCCGGTAGCCGAGCTGTTCGATCGCCGCGAGGACCTTCTCCCGGTCGCGGGCGCGACCGGGCGCGGCCCGTTGTTGATCACGTAGCTGACGACCGCGGTGGAGGTCCCAGCCAGTCGGGCTACATCGTCGCGCGTCACCTTGGCCACGGAGGGAGTCTACGCGTGTGGCCCCCGAGGCGGCAGTGGGACCTGGGGCCGCTTCGGGGGGCGTACCGGGAGGAAACCGGACAGGTCGGGCGGAGGACGGCCCTCCCGACCCGCCCGGTCTCAGGCCTCCAGCGGGGCGGAGGGGCGCTGGGAGAGGTCCGGGCGCTCGCTCTTCTCGGCCTTCTCCGGGACGACGAAGCGGTAGCCGACGTTGCGCACGGTGCCGATCAGCTGCTCGTTCTCGACACCGAGCTTGGCGCGCAGCCGCCGGACGTGGACGTCCACCGTCCGGGTGCCGCCGAAGTAGTCGTAGCCCCAGACCTCCTGCAGCAGCTGGGCCCGGGTGAAGACCCTGCCGGGGTGCTGCGCGAGGTACTTGAGCAGCTCGAACTCCTTGAAGGTGAGGTCGAGCGCCCGGCCCTTGAGCTTCGCGGAGTAGGTGGCCTCGTCGACCGAGAGGTCGCCGTTGCGGATCTCCATCGGGCTGTCGTCGACGGCGACCTGGAGGCGGCCGAGCGCGAGCCGCAGCCGGGCCTCGACCTCGGCCGGCCCGGCGGTGTCCAGCAGGACGTCGTCGATGCCCCACTCGGCGGTCACGGCGGCCAGGCCGCCCTCGGTGACCACCAGGATCAGCGGGCAGCCGATGCCGGTGGAGCGCAGCAGCTGGCACAGGCTGCGGATCTGCGGCAGGTCGCGCCGCCCGTCGACCAGGATGACGTCCGCACTGGGGGTGTCCATCAGGGCCGATCCCTCGGCGGGTGCGACCCGGACGTTGTGCAGCAGCAGGCCGAGGGCCGGCAGTACTTCGGCGGACGGCTGGAGCGCGTTGGTGAGGAGGAGGAGAGAACTCATACCCGGTGGTCCCCTTTCCGGGTCGTCGCGGTCGCGTTCCGGCTGCCGCCGCAGCCGGGGGACGCAGGTGCTGAGGGGAGGGGGGAGGACGCCCGGGCGGCTTCGGGGGAGCGCGCGGCGCACCGGGGGTCCCGCAACCCCTGGCGCACCGTTCCTGCCCTGTTCATCCCGCGAACCCTCCGGTCTGGTCCGGTCCCGGGTGGCGGCCCGGCGCCGGGTGGCGACACCCCGCCGGGCCGGCACGTCCTTGTGCCGCGAGAGGCGGGGCGGTTCCTGCGGCGCGCCGGAGGTGGGCCGACGAATCGCACGAACGTCCGTACTGGCGTCCTGAAAGCACAAAAGGACCCGGGGGCGACTCTGCCCGGATCCCTCTTGGTGCACGAGAATAGCCGACCGTCCTCCGCGCCGGGAGTGCGCGAATCCGGCGGTTCGCCCAATCCGGGCGTGCGCCGGGTGAGCCTGGACACAGCTTCGGGCGCCGCCCCGGGCTCGTCCGGCCAGGGCGATTGCCGCTCGGACCGGCGGACACGCCATCATGGGACGCACATCGGCGGCGCCGCCCGGGTCCATCGTTCGGGTGGTCGGGCGGAAACTCCGGTGGCGAGCCGGACCGGGCCACCGGGGCCGGGCGAGGACGAACGGAAGGGGTGCCCGATGGGCGCGACCACCGAGCCCGCGAGCGGCGCCCGGGCGCGCGGGACGATCCGCTACTGGGCGGCGGCGAAGTCCGAGGCCGGGCTGGCCGAGGAGCCGTACGAGGCGGCGACCCTGGCGGAGGCGCTGGCCACGGCCAAGGAGCGGCACGCCGACCGGCCGAAGCTCGTCCAGCTGCTCGGGCACTGCTCGTACCTGGTCGACGGCGCGCAGGTGGGCGGCCGGGACCACGTGACCGTGGCCCTGACCGAGGGCGGGACGGTCGAGGTCCTCCCGCCGTTCGCGGGAGGCTGAGCGGCGTGACGGACATGAACGACCGGAATCACGGCGGCGGCTACGGCAACTGGCCGCAGCAGCCCCAGCAGCCCTACCCGCCCCAGCAACACACGCCGCAGCACCCGTACGGCTATCCGGTGGACGACGAGGCGGCGACCACGCTGCTGCCGCCGGTCCCGGCCTTCGACGACGCGGCCGCGACCACCCTGCTGCCGCCGGTGCCCGCGTTCGACGACGCGGCCGCGACCACGCTGCTCCCGCCCGTCCCGCCGCTGGACGACGCGGCGGCCACCACTCTGCTGCCGCCGGTGCGGGTCTCCGGCGCGATGCCGGTCGCCCCGCCGCAGCACCTCGGGCAGCAGCCGGTGCAGCAGCCGCCGGTGCAACAGCGTCCGGTTCAGCCGCAGCAGCCCTCCCGGGCGCGGCACGCGGCCCCGGCGCCGCAGCCCGCCGCGCAGCAGGCCGCGCCCGCCGCACCGCCCGTCGCCGGGATGCCCGGCACACCCCCGGCGGGGTTGCCCGACGCCGGAGCGGGCTTCGACCCGCCGACCATGACGCTCAAGCGCCCGGGCGCCCCCGCTGCCCCGCCGTACGGCTCCCTCCCGGCGCAGCCGACTCCGCTCGCCGCACCACCCGCCGCACCGGTCGGCACGCCGGCCGGCCGGACCGGTTCCCCGATCATCGACCCGGGCCTGCAGCCCGCCCTGATCACCGCCGGGGTGGCCGCGCTGCTGGCGGGCGGCGCCGCGCTGGGGCAGGTGGCGCTGGCCCTGGTGGTCGCGCTGCTGCAGCTGCTGACGGCGGCCGGCTGGTTCCGGCTGAACGGCATGTGGCCGGCCCGTCAGGGCATCCTGCTCGCCGCGCTGGCCGGGCTCACCGCGGACGTGGCCGTGCTGCTGGCGGACTCCGGCGGCGACGCGGCGGCCGTGGTGGGCACCCTGGGCGGGTTCTTCCTGCTGGTCCTGGTGCTGCAGACGTTCCGCCCGTCGGACCCGAAGGAGCGGTTCTACGCGCTGACCGTGCTGGGCTCGGCCACCGTGGTGACGGCGCTGTGCACCGCGCTGCTGCTGGCGGACTGGGTGCCGGCCGGGGTCGGCGCGGTGGCGCTGGCCACCCTGCTGGCGGCGGCTCCGCTGCCCGGCCCGAAGCAGCTGGGCCCGGTGCTGGGCCTGGTGGCGGCGGTGCTGCTGGGCTTCCTGGTGGGCGCGCCGGTGGCGCTGGGGGCGCTCGCCGGGCTGGGTGCGCTGATCGGCCGCCGGGTCGCGGCGTACGACTTCCCGTCCCGCTTCGTGCACATGACGGCGGGCGTGGCGCTGCCGCTGGCGGTAGCCGCGCCGCTGATCTGGATGGCCACCGACCTGCTGGCCGGCTGAGCCGGTTTCGTCACGACCGCGTCCCGCCCCGGAACCACCTTCCGGGGCGGGACGTCGTACGGTCGTGCGGGAGGAGCCGCGTCCGGACGGCTCCGGGAGTTGACGACGACGGCGACCGGCGACGACGGGGGACACGATGCGCGGATGGCTGAAGGCGACGATCGGCCTGGCGGTGCTCGCCGGCCTGCTGGTGGGTGCGGACCGGATCGCGGTCGGTGTGGCCGAGGACGAGGCCGCGGACCGGCTGGTGAAGAGCGGCCAGATGAGCCAGCGGCCGGACGTCACGATCGAGGGCTTCCCGTTCCTGACGCAGGCGGTCTCGAAGAAGCTGGACGACGTCCGGATCTCCTCGGACGGCCTGACCGTCCGGAACAACGGCCAGCAGGTGGCGCTGCGCTCCTTCAAGGCGAAGCTCTCGGGCGTCGAGGTGAGCGACAGCCTGAACAGCGCCACGGTGGACAGCAGCACCGGCAGCGGTGTGATCACCTACCAGGACCTCGCCCAGCTGCTGCCCCCGGCCTCCCAGCTGCTGGGCGGAGCCCCGCTGCCGGGCGGCGCCAACTCCCGGCTGAGCCTGTCGTACGGCGGTCCGGGCAAGGTCAAGGCCTCGCTGGGGCCGGTCTCGGTCGGTGAGGCCACCGTGCACAACCAGGGCAACACCGTCACCGTGGACGGCCTCAAGCTGAGCTCGCTGGCCGAGATGTTCGCCGGGCTCGCCAACCGGAAGGTCGAGCCGGCCGCCTTCACCCTGGACTCGATGCCGGCCGGGCTGAAGCTGGCCGCGAAGGACGGCGTGACGCCGCTGCCGGAGGGCCTGCAGCTGTCCTTCGAGGGCAAGGACGTCAAGCTGCTGGGCTGACCCGGGCCCGCCCGCCGTCGGCCTGCCTTCCTCCCCCTCCCTCCCTTTCCCTCCCCCGCTCCTCTTCCTCCGTTCCGCTCCGCGAGACGCGCTGTCCAGTGCGGCATGCGGAGCGGTGTCGTTTCCGCCCGTTGTGCCCCCCCTGCCGGGCGTCCGGCCCGCGCCCGCCGGAACGCACCAAGGCCGAATCCCAGAATTCGGCTGTTTCGATCTCGGCATTCGATACGCTGATGACAGCAGGCCTTCGGTGTCCCTAGCATCGTCGGCATGAAGCGACAGACGGATCTCACGAAGCGGCGGGCGGTCGACCTGTGCCGCGTGGCCGCCTGTCTGTGTCGAATGCGCTAAGTCGGCATCCTGGCAGGGCAGTTGACGCCCGCCGCCGATCTCTCCGGTGACCTCGCCCGGCCCTTCGGGCCGATGGCCGCCGCCGTACTCCGCACTTCCCCGCCCGGCCGCCCCGGCTCGCTCCTCCATCCCGTCATTCGGACAGGATTTCGGACGGGAATTCGGGCCGCACCCGTTCGGGCACCCCTGCAGCACCTGCTGAGCACCACCTTCCGCCAACCGCCCCCGGATGGAGAACCACCATGAGCCGCAGCGACGTCCTGGTCGACGCCGACTGGGTCCAGGCCCACCTGGACGACCCGAAGGTCGTCATCGTCGAGGTCGACGAGGACACCTCCGCGTACGACAAGAACCACATCCGCAACGCCGTCCGGATCGACTGGAAGCAGGACCTCCAGGACCCGGTCCGCCGCGACTTCATCGACCAGGCCGGCTTCGAGGCGCTGCTCAGCGCCAAGGGCATCGCCAACGACGACACCGTCGTCCTCTACGGCGGCAACAACAACTGGTTCGCCTCCTACGCCTACTGGTACTTCAAGCTGTACGGCCACGGCGACGTCCGCCTGCTGGACGGCGGCCGCAAGAAGTGGGAGCTGGACTCCCGCGACCTGGTCGCCGAGGTCCCGGCCCGCCCGGCCACCGAGTACAAGGCGCAGGCCGCCGACTCCTCGATCCGCGCCTTCCGCGACGACGTGGTCGCCGCCATCGGCAACCTCAACCTGGTCGACGTCCGCTCGCCCGACGAGTTCTCCGGCAAGCTGCTCGCCCCGGCGCACCTCCCGCAGGAGCAGTCGCAGCGCCCCGGCCACGTGCCGAGCGCCCGCAACATCCCGTGGGCCAAGAACGCCAACGACGACGGCACCTTCAAGAGCGACGAGGAGCTCAAGGCGCTGTACGAGGCCGAGGGCATCGACCTGGCGAAGGACACCATCGCCTACTGCCGCATCGGCGAGCGCTCCGCGCTCACCTGGTTCGTGCTGCACGAGCTGCTCGGCCAGCAGAACGTCAAGAACTACGACGGTTCATGGACCGAGTACGGCAGCCTGGTCGGCGTGCCGATCGAGCTCGGCAACTGAGCCCCCGGCTCGACCCGTAAGTCAGAAGGGAATACCAGACATGTGCGGTGCGAAGGCCGGCGGCCCGGACCTGGCAGGAGTTGACGTGGCGAACGAGACGATCATCCAGGGTTCGGTGACCCGCGACGGTGAGCCGGTCAACGGCTACGTCCGGCTGCTGGACGAGAACAACGAGTTCACGGCCGAGGTGCCCACCTCGGCGACCGGCCAGTTCCGGTTCTTCGCCCGCCCGGGCAAGTGGACCCTGCGGGCGCTCGTGCCGGGTCAGACCGTGGACCGTCAGGTGGTGGCCTCCCAGGGCACCGCCGTCGAGGTCGCGATCGCGGTCTGAACCGGGACGGACGATCACACCGAGGGCCCCTGCCGCGCAGGGGCCCTCGGCCGTACCGTGGAAGACGTGCAGACGAGGCGCCGGCGGCGCTACTACTACGCCATGATGGGCGTGTGCCTGGGCCTGTTCGTCCTGGCCTGGGGCGTGGTGCGGTTCTTCTCGGTCGGCGCGGCGATCGGGATGTGCGTGGTCGCGATGGTGATCCCGCCCGCCGCGGCGGTGTTCGCCAACAAGCGGGACCCGGAGGACGACTGGTGGAACGATCCGCGCTGGGACGACCCGAAGTGGGACGACCCCGGTCACGACCGGGACCGCCCCGACCACGAGCCGCGCGACAAGCCCCGGTAGCCGGGCCGGACCGGTACGGGACCGGGGCTGGGCGGGGCCGGGACCGGTCCTAGTAGACGAGCGCCTGGACGCCGTCCGCCGTGATCTCGCTGACGAAGACCTGCGCGCCCGCGATCCGGACACCCTCGACGGTGTCCTTCTGCTCGATCCCGCGCCGGGCCGCGCACTGGGTGCACAGCGTCACCGAGCCGGCCGCCAGGATCGACTCCAGCAGGTCGGGCAGCGGTGCGGCGTGCGGCAGCTCGAACTCCGCCGCCCTCCCCGGCAGGGCGAACCAGGAGGACTCCCCGGTCAGCCAGAGCGAGACCTCGATCCCGCTGGCGACGGCCACGGCTGCCACCGTGAAGGCCTGCGAGCACCGCTCCGGCGCGTCCGCCCCGGCGGTGACCTTGATGACGAGCTTCTTCGACATGGCGCCACCTTAGAGGGCGCGCGACCCCCGCCCGAGGTCATCCCGGAATCCCTTGGGGAAACCTTGGGCGGCAGCCGGGGGCGGGGGCACGAGAGCCGACGTGGTGGGGCTCACCGCGACCGGCCGGACCACGGCGGATAGAGTGAGCCCGCAAAATCCACCACAACTGTCGCCGCCTGGGAGCCCCCCGTGTCCGGTCTGGAAATGTTCTTCGACGGTCTGCTGGCCCTCATGGCCGTGCTGATCACCTGGTTCGCCATCTTCTCGGTGATGAAGCTGTACCAGGGCCAGCGCTGACCCTGCCGTACGGTTGAGGCAGACCGCACCGACCACGACAGCGACCAGGAACATGATCGAGATCCCTTCTGACCTCCACAAGGACGTCGTCCCGCTCGCCTTCCTCCTCGGCACCTGGGAGGGCGCGGGCGTCTATGACTTCCCCGGCACGGAGAAGTGCAACTTCGGCCAGGAGATCGTGATCCGGCACGACGGCCGCCCCTTCCTCGAGTTCCGCTCCCGCACCTGGGTGCTGAACGAGGAGGGCGAGAAGGTCCGCCCGTTGGAGAACGAGCACGCGTTCTGGCGCATCACCAGCAACCACGACGGCACCACGGGCGCGCGCGGGATCGAGATCTCCTCCGTCCGTGACGACGGCACGGTCGAGATCTGGTACGGCGAGCTGGCCGACGGCAAGCCGCAGGTCGACGTGTCCACCGACGCGGTGGCCCGGATCGAGGGCTCCCCGGAGTACTCCGGCGGCAAGCGGCTGTACGGCTTCGTCAACGGCGAACTGCTCTGGGTCGGCGAGAAGGCCGCCCCGAACGTGCCGCTGCGCCCGTACATGTCCGCCCAGCTGAAGAAGGTGCTCAGCCCGGCGCAGCTGATCAAGGACATCAACGACCTGCCGGACGACGGCATCGCCTTCTTCAAGTAGGGCTCGGCTCAAGCAGGCACAGCTCGAGCAAGGTCCGTGCACGAGGTAGGGACCGGCCCCCGGCCGGTCCCTACACTTGCTTCAGGACCCCCGACCTTGGCAGGGACAGAACCCGTGGCGGACACCGGCACCACCGACTGGCAACTCTCCGGCGACTGGAAGGCCGACCTGCGCGAGCGCGGCTACCGTCTCACGCCGCAGCGGCAGCTCGTGCTGGAGGCCGTGGACGTGCTCGACCACGCCACCCCCGACGACATCCTCTGCCACGTCCGCAAGACCGCCAGCGGCATCAACATCTCCACGGTCTACCGGACCCTGGAGCTGCTGGAGGAACTGGGCCTGGTTTCGCACGCCCACCTCGGCCACGGCGCCCCGACGTACCACCTGGCCGGCCGCCACCACCACCTGCACCTGGTCTGCCGGGACTGCGAGAAGGTCACCGAGACCGGTACCGAGATCGCCCAGCCGCTGATCGACCGGCTGCGCGAGGAGCACGGTTTCGACACCGACCTCAAGCACTTCGCCATCTTCGGCCGCTGCGCCGACTGCACGGCGAAGCAGAAGGACGGCCGGTCGTAAGCTGGCCGGTATGACCGGTGTGAAGAGTCCGCTGCTTGCCCTGCCCGGAGCCGTCCCCGCCGAGGGGGCCGACGAGGGCGTCGCCGCCCACTACGGCGACCTCTTCCGCGAGCAACGGAACCTGTCGCAGGGCACCGGCTTCGTCGACCTCTCGCACCGCGGCGTGGTCACCGTCACCGGCGCGGACCGCCTCTCCTGGCTGCACCTGCTGCTCACCCAGCACGTGAGCCAGTTGGAGCCGCAGCACGCCACCGAGGCGCTGGTGCTCTCCCCGAACGGGCACGTCGAGCACGCCCTCTACCTGGTCGACGACGGGACCACCACCTGGGCCCACGTCGAGCCGGGCACCCAGGGCGCGCTGGTGGCCTACCTGGAGAGCATGAAGTTCTTCTACCGGGTGGAGGTCGCCGACGCGACCGCCGACTACGCCGTGGTCCACCTGCCGGCCGGCTCCACCGGCTCGGTCGACGGTGCCGCCGCCGTCCGCGAACTCCCCTACGGGCGCGACCTGTTCGTGCCGCGCGCCGGTCTGGAGGAGGTCACCGCCGGGTTCGGCCCGGCGGCCGGGGTCTGGGCGTACGAGGCGCTGCGGATCGAGGGCCACCGCCCCCGGCTCGGCTTCGAGACCGACCACCGGACCATCCCGCACGAGGTGGACTGGCTGAGCACCGCCGTCCACCTGCAGAAGGGCTGCTACCGGGGCCAGGAGACCGTCGCCCGGGTGCACAACCTGGGCCGCCCGCCGCGCCGGCTGGTCTTCCTCCACCTGGACGGCACCGAGGAGACGCTGCCCCCGCACGGCACCGAGGTGCGGCTGGCCTCCGACCCGGACGGGCGCTCGCTGGGCTTCGTGACCTCCTCGGCCCGGCACCACGAGCTGGGGCCGATCGCGCTGGCGATCGTCAAGCGGAACGTCCCGGTCGACGCGGTGCTGCTGGCCGGCACGGTTCCGGGCACCCAGGACGTGATCGTCCCGCAGTAGCGCCTGGGGCCCCGGGACCGGGGCCCCAGGGCTCGGACCCCGGGCCCCGGGCCTCAGACCTCGACGAGGACGGTGAACGGGCCGTCGTTCACCAGTGCCACCTGCATGTCGGCGCCGAACCGGCCCGTCTCCACCTTGGCGCCGAGCGACCGCAGTTGGGCGACCACCTCGTCCACCAGCGGCTCGGCGACCGGCCCGGGGGCGGCCGCGGTCCAGGTGGGGCGGCGGCCCTTGCGGGCGTCGCCGTAGAGGGTGAACTGGCTGATCACCAGCAGCGGCCCGCCGATGTCGGAGCAACTCTGCTCCACGCCCTCGTCGTTGACCGGCAGGATCCGCAGCGTCCAGAGCTTGCGGGCCAGTTGGGCCGCCTTGGCCGGGGTGTCCTCATGGGTCACACCGACCAGGACGCACAGCCCGGGCCCCTCGATCGCGCCGACGGTCTCTCCGGCCACGGTCACCCGGGCCTCGGTCACTCGCTGCACCACTGCTCGCATGCCGCCATTGTGCCGGAGCGCCGTACGGCCCGGAGAGGGCTCCGGGTGATCGGCACGGGACGGCCCGGGCTCGGGGCGCGCAACGGGGATGCGGAAGAAGGGCGCGTAAGGAGGGGCGCGTGCGATGGACGCGTACGGGGGCGCACACGATGGGCGCGCAAACTGGTGGCGCACGCCGTGCGGCGCGCGCCTGCGCAGGTTCGAGCGCTGCTCTTCCAGCGGAAAGTCCTGGTCATATCAGCCACCCCCGTTCGCCAGGGGGCCGTTCGGGTGCACGGGCGGTGCGCGCGCGCCGGGTGGGGTGGCACGCTGGGGAACCGTACGAAGGGCTCGGCGCGCCTGAAGGTCCGCCGCACCGGGCCGGGGTTCGGCCGGGCGGTCGAGCCGGTAGGTCAGGCGTTCTGTCGGGGGTCGCCCTGGTGGGTGGTCCCGGCCGGGGAGCGGAACCCTTCGGGGGCCCCGGGCGTGCCAACGGACGGGACGTGCGAGCCCGTCGGGGGACGGGCCGGGCCGGCGGCAGGGACGGGCTGCCGCGAGCGGGCGGGATCGGACGACGGCAGGTGGGCTGGATGATGGACGCGAGCGGCGCGGCGTGGAACCGATCCGGGCAGGTGGCGCAGGCCCCCGGGGCCCCGTCCTGGGCGGCCGGCCCGGACGGCGAGCCCGACCTGGAGCGGCTGGACCTGGAGCAGCTGCGGATCCTGCGCCGGGAGACCATGGAGCAGGAGGCCGACCTGTCCTACCTGCGGCGGCTGCTGCACGGGCGGATGGACATCCTGCGGGCCGAGCTCGACCGGCGTCCCGGCGGCGGCACCGCCCACCGCGCCCGGTCGGGCGGCTACGGCAGCGGCGCCCCGGCGGTCGGCGGGGAGCCCGGCGGCGACCTGCTGGACCTGCTGCCGGCCATCCTGACCGACGCGCCCTCCACCGTGCGGCGCTCGGCCCGGCACGTCACCCTCGGCCCGCCGCGCACCCAGGAGTCCCAGCTGGAGGCGGACGCGCTGATGGGCGACGTCCAGCTCGCCGACCTCGCCGCCCACCCCGCCGAGGAGCTGCTGGCCGCCCTGGAGCGGTTGCGCGCCCATGAGCGGGAGGTGTCCGGACGGCGCCAGCGGCTGCTGCGCACGGCCGACGGTTGCAATGCCGAGATCACCCGCAGGTACCGTGATGGGGAAGCACGGGTCGAGGACCTGCTCTCGGAGAGGCCGCTCTGACCGGGTGGGTCGTCGGGAGCGGTCGGGTCCGGCTTCCTCCCGGCCCACCCCCGCCCCCGGAAGGCACCCCGATGTCCCAGCCCGCCACCCCGCCCGTGCTCGCCGAGGTCATACGCTCGGGCTTCACCGAGGGCCGTCACCACGGCTCCCTGGTCCTGCTCGCCGCCGACGGCTCGGTGGAGTTCGCGCTCGGCGACCCCGACGCGCCGGTCTTCCCCCGCTCGACGGCCAAGCCGTTCCAGGCGGTGGCCACGCTGCGGGCCGGGCTGGCCATCGAGGGCGAGCTGCTGGCGCTGGCGGCCTCCAGCCACTCTGCCGAATCGTTTCACCTCGACGGCGTCCGGGCCATCCTCGGCTCCGCCGGCCTCGACGAGTCGGCCCTGCGCACCCCGGCCGACCTGCCGCTGGACGAGACCGAGGCGGAGCTGCTGCTCACCGCCGGCGGACGGCGCGCCCCGATCCTGATGGACTGCTCCGGCAAGCACGCCGGCTGGCTGGCCGCCTGCGTCGCCAACGGGTGGGACACCGGCAGCTACCTCGACCCGGCGCACCCGATCCAGGAGCTGGCCCGCGAGGCCCTCGCGGAGGGGACCGGCGAGACCCCCGTGCACACCGGCGTGGACGGCTGCGGCGCCCCGCTGCTGGCCGTCACCCTGACCGGCCTGGCCCGCGGCTACCGCAGCCTCGTGCTGGCCGCCGAGGGCACCGCGCAGCGCCGGATCGCCGACGCCATGCGCGCCCACCCCGAGTACGTGGCCGGCACCCGCCGGGCCGACACCTGGCTGATGCGGGCCGTCCCGGGCGCGCTGTCCAAGATGGGCGCCGAGGCCGTCCAGGTGGTCGCGCTGCCGGACGGGCGGGCGCTCGCCTTCAAGATCGACGACGGCGCGGAGCGGGCCCGCGGCCCGGTGCTGGCGGCCGCGCTGCGCCGGCTCGGCGTGACCGGCGCGGACGACACCGTCGAGCGGATCGGCGCGGCCCCGCTGCTCGGCGGCGGCGCCCCGGTCGGCGAGGTCCGGGCGGCCTTCTAGCGCGCCCCGACAGCGCCGGGGCCCCTGCGGACCCCGTCCGGCGTGCGGGCGGCCCCGGGGCGGTGCACGGTGGACCGGGGGCCGTCGCACAGCTGAGGGAGTCCGCCATGACCGACCACGTGTACCGGGTGACCGAGATCGTCGGGTCCTCGACCGAGAGCGTCGACGCCGCGATCCGCAACGGGGTGGAACGGGCCTCCCGGACGCTGCGCAACCTCGACTGGTTCGAGGTCTCGCAGGTCCGGGGCCACCTGGAGGACGGCCGGATCAAGCACTACCAGGTGTGCATCAAGGTCGGCTTCCGGCTGGAGGACTGACCGGCTCCCGGAGACGACAGAGGCCGGGGTCCACGGACGAATCCGCGGGCCCCGGCCCCAGGAGAACCTGTCCCGACCTACCTCGAACTGCTCCGAACGGACCAGGAGCGAACGAGATCGGAACGACGGCTCAGTGGCCGCCCTGCTCCGCGAGGCGCTTGATCGAAGCGGTGACCTCGGCCTCGGCCTCGGCGCGGCCGACCCAGTTGGCGCCCTCGACGGACTTGCCCGGCTCCAGGTCCTTGTAGACCTCGAAGAAGTGCTGGATCTCCAGGCGGTCGAACTCCGACACGTGGTGGATGTCGCGCAGGTGCTCCCAGCGCGGGTCGGTCGCCGGGACGCACAGCAGCTTGTCGTCGCCGCCGGCCTCGTCGGTCATGTGGAACATGCCGATGGCGCGGCACTTGATGAGGCAGCCCGGGAAGGTCGGCTCGTCCAGGATGACCAGGGCGTCCAGCGGGTCGCCGTCCTCGCCGAGCGTGCCCTCGACGTAGCCGTAGTCGGCCGGGTAGCGGGTCGAGGTGAAGAGCATCCGGTCGAGCCGCAGACGGCCGGTCTCGTGGTCGACCTCGTACTTGTTACGAGAGCCCTTCGGGATTTCGATAAGGACGTCGAACTCCAACGGTTCCTCCAAGGTAGGGACTGACAGAATCCAAGTGTCTCCTACGGGAGTGAGTGCTCGGGAAAGGGGCCGGTCGGTGGGCGCAGGGGGAGGGGCGGTGCGCCGTCGCGGGGGGACGGCCGCCGGACTGATCGGGGCGGCCCTGCTGGCCGCCGGAACGGCACTGGGAGCGGGCGGCGCGTACGCGCAGCCGATCCCGACCCCCGGCGGGAGCGGGTCGCCCGCCGCGCCCCCCGGGCCCGCGACGGGCGCCGTGCTGGCGGCCGCCGGGACGGGCCCGGAGGCCGCCGTCCCGACCGCGAAGGGCCTCCAGCAGGCACTCGGCCCCTACGTCTCCGACAGGAACCTGGGCACCGTGAGCGTCGCCGTCGCGGACGCCGCCGACGGCCAGGTCCTCTACGGCTCGGGGGAGAACGTCCCCGGCACCCCCGCCTCCACCACCAAGCTGGCCACCTCGGTCGCGGCCCTGTCGCTGATCCCCGGCGACACCCGGCTCACCACCAGGGTGGTCCGCGGCGCGGACCCGGGCACCGTCACCCTGGTCGGCGGCGGCGACCCGACGCTCACCGCGCTGCCCGCCGACCAGGTGCAGATCGGCGGCCGGCCCGCCGACGCCGACACCGCCCCGGCCTCGCTGGAGGCGCTCGCCCGGCAGACCGCGGCCGCGCTCAAGGCGGCCGGCACCACCAGGGTCAAGCTGGACTACGACCTGTCGCTGTACACGGGCAGCCCGCAGCACAGGACGAACCCCGACAACTACAACATCGCGCTGGTCGTCCCGCTGATGGTGGACGAGGCCAAGGTCGACCCCAAGAGCCGTGAGGAGGCGCCGGAGCGGTTCGCCGACCCGGCCGACGCGGCCGCCACGACCTTCGCCACGATGCTCGCCGCCCAGGGCGTCACCGTCGACGGCAAGGCCGGACCGGCCGCCGCCCCGGCCGCCGCCGACGCCCCCGTCCTCGGCAAGGTCGACTCGCCGACGATCGCCCGACTGGTCGAGCGCCTGCTGACCGACTCCGACAACCAGCTCGCCGAGGCGATCGCCCGTCAGGTCGCCATCGCCGCCCACCAGCCGGCCGGCTTCGAGGGCGCGGCGGCCGCCGTCACCCAGCAGCTGACCCGGCTCGGCGTGCCGATGACCGGGGTGGTCCTCAACGACGGCAGCGGCCTGCACAAGGGCAACCAGATCCCGCCCGCCGCCCTGGTCCGGATCCTCGCCCTGGCCGCCTCCGACCAGCACCCCGCCCTGCGTCCGGTCCTCACCGGCCTCCCGGTGGCCGGCTTCACCGGCACCCTCGGCAAGCGCTACGGCTCCGGGTCCGGCGCCGCCGACGCGGCCGGCCTGGTCCGCGCCAAGACCGGCACCCTCAGCGGCGTCAACACCCTCGCCGGCACCGTCGTCGACGCCGACGGCCGGCTGCTCACCTTCGCCGTCATGTCCCGCACCGCCGACACCGTCCCCGCCGACACCGTCCGCGCCGCCCTGGACCGCATCGCCGCCCACCTCGCCTCCTGCGGCTGCCACTGAGCCGCCGCACCGTCGCCAACCGCCCTGCCCGGCAAGCCCGTTGACCCGGGTCCGGGGCGGGCGGCCCGGCTGAGGCGCCCCCGTCCGCGGCGCGCTGCGGGGCCCTCCCGGCGGCCACGGGACCGGTGACCGCCCTCCCGCGCCCCAAGGCGTGTCCGACCATTCCCGCACCGGGCGCGAGACGCTCCCCGGCCCTCGGCCGGGAGATGCCGCCACCCGCATGGACTCCCCGGGTCGGCGGGGCCCGCGTGATCCGTTGCGCGCCCGGTGGCCTCCGCCGGGCGGGGTGGGTGTTCCGGGCCCGCGCTGGCGGTGTCCGGCGCGCCTTCGACGCCGCTGTCGGCGGCGGGTTCGAGGGGCCCCGGGGCGGGCAGGGGTGTTCGTGGCGGGTGGCTGCCGTTGACGGTGGGGAGCACGTACGGTGAGGGCATGACGAGCGCGAGTGGCGGGGCTGACATGGTCGACTGGAATCTCGCGGTCGCAACGGCGACCAGGCTGGTGCGGCCGGGGCCGGAGGTGAGCCGGGCGGAGGCGGCGGCGGTGGTCGCCGAGCTGCGCCGGCACGCGCTGGAGGCCGAGGAGCACGTGCGGGCGTTCACCGGGATGCGGTCGAGCAGTCTGGCCGCGGCCACCGCGACGCCGGTACTGGTGGTGGACCGTCCGGGGTGGGTGCGGGCGAACGTGGCCGGCTTCCGTACGGTCGTCCAGCCGCTGGTGGAGAAGCTGCAGGCGCGACGGGCGAACAGCGCGGCCGCGGGCGTGTTCGGCGCCGTGGGGGAGAAGGCGACCGGGATCGAGGTCGGGGCGCTGCTGGCGTTCCTGGCGACCAAGGTGCTGGGCCAGTACGAGACCTTCGCCCCGGCCGAGCCCTCGCTGGAGGCGCCGGACAGCCCGGCGGCGCTGTTCGACAAGCCGCGGCTGGGCCCGGAGGGCCCGGGGCCGGGCCGGCTGCTGCTGGTGGCGCCGAACATCGTGCACGTCGAGCGCGAGCTGGACGTCGACCCGTCGGACTTCCGGCTCTGGGTCTGCCTGCACGAGGAGACCCACCGGACGCAGTTCACCGCGGTGCCGTGGCTGCGCGACCACATCCAGTCCGAGGTGCAGTCCTTCCTGGCCGAGACGGACGTCGACCCAGGCGCGCTGCTGGAGCGGCTGCGCGACGCGGCGGGTTCGCTGGGGGCGGGGCTGCCGGGGGCGGGCAACCGGGAGGGCCGGGAGAGCCCGTCGCCGGGGAACCTGCTGGAGCTCGTCCAGTCGCCCGCGCAGCGCGAGATCCTCGGTCGGCTGACGGCGGTGATGTCGCTGCTGGAGGGTCACGCGGACGTGGTGATGGACGGCGTCGGCCCGGCCGTGGTGCCGACGGTCGCGGAGATCCGGGAGAAGTTCCAGCAGCGCCGCGACCGCGGGGCGAACCGGCTGGACCTGGTGCTGCGCCGGCTGCTGGGCATGGACGCCAAGCTGCGGCAGTACCAGGACGGCGCGGTGTTCGTGCGGGCCGTGGTGGAGCAGGTCGGCATGGAGGGGTTCAACCGGGTGTGGACGTCCCCCAACACCCTGCCGACCAAGGACGAGATCCACGACCCGGCCGCCTGGGTCGCCCGGGTCGGCCGCTGACGCAGCCCCCGGGGCGCGGGCCGCTCCGGGGCGGCCGCGGCCGGGCGACCCAGGCGCACAGCGGGGCCGTCGCCGGTCGGGGGCGGGCAAACCCGCTCGTACGAGTGGTCCAATCAGGCAGTTGGTGGATGAAGATACGTTTCTCCATTCACCCGAACGTGGGACGGTGGTCGTACCGGTGGCGCGGGTGGCGTAGCGGGTCGCCACTTTCTGCCACCATCTGTGAGCGCCCGGTAACGCGGCGCTCATGCAGGTGCGCGGTTCCGGCCGCCCGCCGCAGTCCTGTCCCCTCCGTCGAGGAGTCGTCCGCCGTGGGCCCTCACCCCGCCGTCGCCGCGATACGCCTGGCCGTTCGCCGTACGCTCACCGACCTCGCCGCCGAGGCCGGTACCACCTTCACCGCGCCCGTGCGCGAGCCCCGCCAGCGCCCGGCCGAAGCGCCGCTGGTGGCCGCCGCCGTCGGCACCACCCTGATCGGCAACGCCGCCCGCCACCCCTCCGGGCTTCCCCGCACCCCGGCCGCCCCCGGCTCGCCGCTCGTCCTGGTCGCCGTCAGCGGCGGCGCGGACTCGATGGCGCTGGCCGTCGCCGCCGCCTTCGAGGCCCCCAAGATCGGCCTGCGGGTCGGCGCCGTCACCGTCGACCACGGCCTGCAGCCCGGTTCCGCCGACCGCGCGGCGCAGGTGGCCGAGCGGCTGCGCTCGCTGGGCCTGGACCCGGTCGAGGCCGTCCCGGTGCTGGTCGGCCGCGCCGGCGGCCCGGAGGCCGCCGCCCGGGACGCCCGCTACGCCGCGCTGGACGAGGCCGCCGAGCGCCACGGCGCGATCGCGGTCCTGCTCGGTCACACCCGGGACGACCAGGCCGAGACCGTGCTGCTGGGCCTGGCCCGCGGCTCCGGCTCGCGTTCGCTGGCCGGGATGCCGGCCCAGAAGGGGCGCTACCGCCGCCCGCTGCTGGAGCTGGACCGGGCGGCCACCCGGCAGGCCTGTTCCGCCCAGGCGATCCCGGTCTGGGACGACCCCCACAACTGTGATCCCGCCTACACCCGCTCCCGGGTCCGCCACGAGGTGCTGCCGGTGCTGGAGAAGCACCTGGGCGGCGGCGTGGTGGAGGCGCTGGCCCGTACCGCCCGGCTGTTCCGCGACGACGCCGACGCCCTGGATCAGTGGGCGTCCCTGGCCGAACGCGACCTCCGTACCGGCGAGGGCACCCTGGACGCCGTGAAGCTGGCCGAACTGCCGCCCGCCGTACGGCGCCGGGTGCTGCGCCGGGCCGCGCTGCGCGCGGGCTGTCCGGCCGGCGACCTGTTCGCCCGTCACCTGGAGACGGTGGACCTGCTGGTCACCGGATGGCGCGGCCAGGGGCCGCTGCACCTACCCGGGGGCGTCGAGGCCACCCGCAGGTGTGGCACGCTGGTCTTTCGGCGGCAGGGCGACTGAGGGCGAGGCACGTCCCGGGGGAGCCGGCCGCCGGCCACACAGACCCCGAACGTTTGAGGACGTATCCCCGGTGGACCAGAACGACATGGGCGCTGACCTCGCGAAGGTGCTCATCAGCAAGGACGAGATCGACGCCAAGCTCCTGGAGCTGGCCGAGCGCATCGACCGGGACTACGCAGGCAAGGACCTGCTGATCGTCGGCGTCCTCAAGGGGGCCGTGATGGTCATGGCCGACCTCGCCCGGGCCCTGCACTCGCAGGTCACCATGGACTGGATGGCCGTCTCCTCGTACGGCATGGGCACCAAGTCCTCCGGTGTGGTGCGGATCCTGAAGGACCTGGACACCGACATCGCCGGCCGGGACGTCCTGATCGTCGAGGACATCATCGACTCGGGTCTGACGCTGTCCTGGCTGCTGGGCAACCTGGGCTCGCGCGGCCCGGCCTCGCTCGAGGTCTGCACCCTGCTCCGCAAGCCGGACGCGGCCAAGGTCGAGATCGACGTGAAGTACGTCGGCTTCGACATTCCGAACGAGTTCGTGGTGGGCTACGGGCTGGACTACGCGGAGAAGCTGCGTAACCTCCCCTTCATCGGCACCCTCGCCCCGCACGTCTACGGCGGCTGAGGGCCCCGTTCGGGCGATGGGCGGGAACAGTAGGTTGTTCCCGCCCGTTGCACCGGGGGACAAAGAACCACAGCCGTGTCGCCGCGCTCCCGCCGTGGGTGGGTGCGACTGCGGTACGGTCCAATAAACCGCTCTTCACATGAGCACCAATCGGATGCGCCGCGGCCCACAAGCCAGCCGGCGCCGTTGAGTGGCAGGAGGGACGGGGCGGCAACGCCCCGCATGGATGGACGTCAAGCGATACTTCCGTGCGCCGATCATGTGGATCGTGCTGGCCGTCCTCGCCGTCATCGTACTGATGCAGGTCGTTTCGGACTCGAACGGCTACAAGACGGTGGACACCGGTCAGGTCGTCGCAGCGATCGACGCGCACAACGTCAAGTCGGCGCAGATCACCACCGGTGACTCGAACACGATCAAGATCCAGCTGAAGGACGGCGCCACGCTGTCCCCCGCCGGCACGGGCAAGGCCCCGTCCGGCACCAAGTTCCAGGCCTCGTACATCGGTGACCAGGGCGTCGCGATCGCCGACAAGCTGCAGTCGCAGATGAACGACCGGAGCAGCGCCCTCACCGAGGGCTACACCGTCAGCCCCGAGAAGCAGAGCACCTTCGTCAGCCTGCTGCTGTCGATGCTGCCGATCGTCATCATCGTGCTGGTCTTCCTGTTCCTGATGAATCAGATGCAGGGCGGCGGCTCGCGGGTCATGCAGTTCGGCAAGTCGAAGGCCAAGCTGCTCACCAAGGACACCCCGAAGACCACCTTCGCCGACGTCGCGGGCGCCGACGAGGCGGTCGAGGAGCTCCACGAGATCAAGGAGTTCCTGCAGGAGCCGGCCAAGTTCCAGGCCGTCGGCGCCAAGATCCCCAAGGGCGTGCTGCTCTACGGCCCGCCCGGTACCGGCAAGACCCTGCTGGCGCGTGCCGTCGCGGGCGAGGCCGGGGTGCCGTTCTACTCCATCTCCGGGTCCGACTTCGTCGAGATGTTCGTCGGTGTCGGTGCCAGCCGCGTTCGCGACCTGTTCGAGCAGGCCAAGGCCAACGCCCCGGCGATCGTCTTCGTCGACGAGATCGACGCCGTCGGCCGGCACCGCGGTGCGGGCCTCGGCG
>CBJMI02800__coassemble_489_pt1 | contig 46412 bp, 40 predicted proteins | sample CBJMI02800__metabat2_low_PE_003 | metagenome-assembled genome bin CBJMI02800
GGGCGAGGACGAAGAAGGTGCCGCCGAGGACGGTGGTGCGTTCCTGGGGGCGGACCAGGTCGGTGACGGTGCGCAGGCCGGCGGTGAGGCCGGCGTGGGTGTGGACGACGGCGCGGGGGCGGGCGGTGGTGCCGGAGGTGAAGACGATCACGGCGTCGGCGTCGGGGTCGTGGCGCCGGGTTGGGGCGGGGGTGGTGGCGGGGCGCAGGCGGGGTGCGCAGCCGGGCAGGCGGGGGCCGAGGGTGGCGACGGGGCCGAGGGTGTCGAGGCGGGGCAGGTGGAGGTCGGCGCGGCGGGCGAGCGGTGCGGCCCAGCCGGCGGCGGCCTGGGCGGTGGCGTCGGCGAGGATGAGGCCGGGGCGGGCGAGGGCGAGGTGGGCGGCGAGGACGTCGGGGCCGGCGGTGGGGTCGAGGACGGCGACGCGCAGGCCGAGGCGGTGGGCGGCGATCAGGGCGGCGAGGGCGCGGGGGCCTGGGCGCACGGCGAGGCCGAGGGTGGCGCCGGGGGTGAGGCGGCGGGCGTGGAGGGCGGTGGCGTAGCCGTCGGCGAGGTCGGCGAGGTCGCCGCGGCGGATGCGGGTGCGGGTGGCGCCGGTGCGGGTGTGGTGCAGGACGGCGGGGCGGTCGGGGTGGTGGGTGCGCAGGGCGTGGGCGAGTTGGTCGAGCACGGCGGGTTCCCCCTGGGGTGTCAGCGGATGTCGGCGGGGCGGGGGCCGGCGCCGCGTTCGAGGTACCAGCGGGCGGTGCCGAGGACGCCGTAGGCGCGGATGCGGCGGGTGGAGTTCTGGACGACCATGGCGCGGCTGCGGGTGATGGCGGTGGTGTGGCGGCGGACCTGGTTGAGGAAGGTGCGGTCGGTGGGTGAGGGGCGCCGGGGCATGCCGCCGACGGCCTGGTAGAGCGCGGCGGTGATGGCCATGTTGTTTCCGGCGTGCATCCGGTAGGGGGTGAGGTAGCCGTGGCGGCGGTGGTGGGCGGGGCGGATGCGGCCGAAGAACGCGCCGAGGGCGACCAGGAGGAGGAAGAGGGCGCGTCCGGCGGGTCCGTGTTCGTCGCGGCGGGCGGTGACGCGGCCGCAGACCAGTCCGTCGTGGGCGAGCAGGGCGGTGCGGGCGGCGGCGGTCCAGCCGGGTTCGGGCAGGCAGTCGGCGTCGGTGCGGGCGAGCAGGGTGGCGCCGTGGGCGATGGCGTGGTGGAAGGCGGTGTCGACGGCGCAGCCGACGCCCTTCTGCGGTTCGGTCAGGACGTGGACCGGGAAGGGGGCGTGGGCGGCGAAGGCGCGGACGGTGGCGACGGTGGCGTCGGTGGAGCCGTTGTCGGCGACCAGGAGGGTGAAGTCGCGGTCGTGCTGGGCGGCGAGGGCGCGCAGGGCGCCGTCGATCCGGGCTTCCTCCTGGTAGGCGGGGATGATCACCCAGAGGGTCATGAGGCCTCCCAGACCATGGTCATCAGGGAGACGCCGCCGCCCAGGCCGATCATGAGGACCTTCTCCCCCGGTTTCAACTGCGCTTTGACGAGGTCGAGTTGGATGCCGATGGTGGCGCTGGCGACGTTGCCGAGCTCGGGCACGGTGAGGACCAGCCGGTCGGCGGGGGCGCCGGTGAGTTCGACGAAGCGCTCCAGGTAGGGGACGGTGACCTGGTGCACCAGGACCCGGGCGTAGTCGTCCCAGGTGAGGCCGGTGCGGTGGGTGAGGTCGGCCAGGGCGGCGGGGCCGATCCGTTCGAAGATGCCGCGCAGTTCCTTGCCGCCGCCGCGGAAGTAGCTGTACTCGTCGCCGCGCGGGTGGCGTGAGCCGCCGCCGGGGATGCCGCCGGCCTGCCAGTGTTCGGAGGCGGTGACGGTGGCGGTGTCGAGGATGCCGCCGCGTTCGACCGGTTCGACGACGACGGCGGCGCCGGCGTCGCCGAAGGTGTAGCCGGCGAAGCCGTCGCGCAGGGCGGCGGCGTCGGCGGGGTCACGGCGCATCGCGCGGCTGGGGGTCTCGCCGGTGACGACCAGGGCGCGGCCGGCGCGGCCGGCCAGGATCATCGCGCGGGCCAGGTCGATGCCGTTGAGGAAGCTGTTGCAGGCGTTGCTGACGTCCAACGCGTGGGCGCGGGTGCCGAGTTCGGTCTGCACGATGTGGGCGGTGGCGGGCTCGCAGATGTCCCGGGTGGCGGAGGCGAAGAGCAGCAGGTCGATGTCGCGGGGGTCGAGGCCGCGAGCGGCCAGGGCGCGGCGGGCGGCGCCGGTGGCGAGGGTGGAGGCGTACTCGCCGTCGGCGGCGAAGCGGCGGGTGCGGATGCCGGTGGCCTTCTCCAGCATCCGCTCGGGCAGGGCGAGCCGGGTGCCGGCGGTGATCTCGTCCTGGAGCTGCTGGGAGGTGAGCCGGCGGGCGGGCAGGTGGGAGCCGACGGCGGTGATGCCGATCCTCTGTGTCGCTGCTGGATGTTGCATGGCCCCATGCTGCGGGGCGGGTGCCGGGGCCCACCTGAGTACGGGTACTCAGGTGGGCCGGGGCGGATACCCGTTCGGGTCGTGCGGGCTACCCGGGCGGGCGGCGACCTCAGGGCGTGAGGACCCACTTCTGGTTGGCCAGGCCGTTGCAGTCCCAGATGCCCAGCTGGGCGCGGTTGGAGGTGTCGAAGCCGAGCTCGTCCAGGCACTTGCCGGTGAGCACGTTCTTCAGCGAGCCGTCGGGCTGCGGGATCCACTGCTCGCCCTGGCTGCCGACGCAGTCGTAGATCTCGACCTTGGTGCCGTTGGGGCTGGAGGCGCTGCCCCACACGACGTTCAGGCACTTGCCCAGGCCGCGGACGGTGTTGTCCAGGCCCAGGGTCCACCACTGGGCGCCGGTGCCGTTGCAGTCGTAGATCTGCACGGGAGTGGCGTTGTTGTTGCTGCCGTGGGCGATGTCCACGCACTTGCCGCCGTATCCGACCAGGCGGCCCTGCTTGCCCTGCATGCCGATGACGACCGGGCGGATGGTGTCGGTGGCGGTGTCGCCGGGGTGGCACACGGCGGTGGAGGTCCCGTCGCCGACCACGGTGTTGCCGGCGACCCAGTAGGTGATCGGCTGGCTCTGGACGACGTAGAAACAGACCACCTGGACCTGCCAGACCGTGCCGGGCGGCACGTTGTTGCAGGTGGCGGAGGCCATCGGGCCGCCGCGGCCGGTGCCGCAGGCGCCCGGGGTCTCGGCCTGGGCGGTGGAGGACAGGGCGGCGACGCCCACCAGGGTGAGCAGGGTGGTCAGGAGGGCGGCGAGGGTTCGTCGCAGGCGCATACGCGGGGTCCCTTCTGGTCGACGGGGCCCAACCGGATGTGTGGATCGTGTGGTTGGTGCCGCCCAGCGTGGGCGATGACATGAGCGTGCGTCAACTGTTGTGAATGGCTTGTCCGGAAACGATTCACGTCAGCTCGCTGCGCCGGTGGCCCGGCCGGCCCGGGGGACGGGGGTCGGGGACCGGCTGTCACACCCGCCCGGCAGACTGGGGGCGGACCACCCGAGCGAAGCGAGGACGACACCATGGCCGACCGGCCCCTGACGCTGATGGCAGTGCACGCCCACCCCGACGACGAGGCCACCGGCACCGGCGGCGTGCTCGCCCGCTACGCCGCCGAGGGCATCCGCACCGTCCTCGTCACCTGCACCGACGGCGCCTGCGGCGACGGCCCCGGCGGCGTCAAGCCCGGCGAGGACGGGCACGACCCGCAGGCGGTGGCCGCCCTGCGCCGCAAGGAGTTGGAGGTCAGCTGCCGCGTCCTGGGCGTCGACCACCTCGAGACGCTCGACTACGGCGACTCCGGGATGATGGGCTGGCCCGCCAACGACGCCCCCGGCTCGTTCTGGGGCACCCCCGTCGCCGAGGGCGCCGCCCGCCTGGCCGAGCTGATCCGCCACTACCGGCCGGACGTCGTCGTCACCTACGACGAGAACGGCTTCTACGGCCACCCCGACCACATCCAGGCCCACCGCATCACCATGGCCGCCCTGGACCTGGCCCCCGGCCTGGCGTCCAAGGTGTACTGGACCACCGCACCGCACTCGGCGATGAAGCGCTTCGGCGAGGCGATGCGGGAGTTCGGCGCCGACTGGGACGAGGCGGGCGATGCCGCCGAGACGGCCGGGGCCGGCGAGGGGACCGGCGGGACGAGCGGGGCCGGATCGGCCGTCGAGGCCCCCGAGCTGCCGCCGATCGGGCTGCCCGACGAGGAGGTCACCACCTGGGTGGACACCAGCGCCTACGGCGGGCAGAAGTACGACGCGCTGGCCGCCCACGCCAGCCAGGGCGAGAACATCTTCTTCCTGCGGATGGGCAAGGAGCGCTTCACCGAGCTGATGGGCATCGAGACCTTCGTGCGCGTCCGCGACACCACCGGCGCGCCGCTGCCCGAGCAGGACCTGTTCGCCGGCCTGCGCTGACGCCCCCGGCCCCCTGGCCCCCTGGCCCCCAGCAGGGGGCCAGGGGGCCGTCCGTCCTTTTGACGCGGGGGTCTGGCGGCTGCAGACCGACGTCGCCCGCTGGCCCTCCTGGCAGCAGGCCGTGTCGGGCGCCGAGCGCCTGGACCACGGCCCGCTGCGGGCCGGCTCCGCGCTCCACTGGACCACCCCGCTGCCGCCCAACCCCGCCACCACCGCGACCTCACTGGACATCACCTCCACCGTCCGGCAGCTGACGCCGGGCGCCTGCATCCGCTGGACCGGTCTCGCCGTCGCCGAGGGCCTGCACATCGACGGCGTGCACGTGTGGACCTTCACCCCGGTGCCCGACGGCGTCCTGGTGCGCACCGAGGAGACCCACTCCGGGCCGCAGGTCGACGCGGACGTTCCCGCCGCGACCGCGATCCTGCGCCAGGGCCTGGACGCCTGGCCGAGCGACCTCAAGACCGCCGCCGAGAACTGCGGCTGACCGCCCGTCACGCCCGCCCCGGCCCCGCTCCCCGCGCGAGTGCGCAGGTCAGGAGCGGGTCCAGGTGTGCGCGGGGGGCCGGACGACCATGAGAATGGTGCGGACAGTCCCCCCGAAAGTTGACAGAAGGAACCCCCACATGGATCTCGGCGTGCGCTGGAAGCTGCACGGTGACGGGCGAACGCCCGCACCGGGAGCGGTCGTCCGCCCCGACGAACGGCTCTCCTGGCCCCGCACGGCAGGGCTCGGCGCCCAGCACGTGGTGGCCATGTTCGGCGCGAGCTTCGTGGCCCCGGTGCTGATGGGGCTGGACCCCAACCTGGCGATCATGATGTCCGGCGTCTCGACCGTGATCTTCCTGCTGGCCACCCGCGGCAAGGTGCCCAGCTACCTCGGCTGCTCGCTGTCCTTCGTCGGGGTCGCCGCGGTGATCCGCGCCCAGGGCGGCACCAGCGCGACGGTGACCGGCGCGGTGCTCGTGGTCGGCGTGGTGCTGTTCCTGGTGGGCCTGGCGGTCCAGTACTTCGGGGCGCGGATCATCCACGCGACGATGCCGCCGATCGTCACCGGCGCCGTCGTCATGCTGATCGGCTTCAACCTGGCCCCGGTGACCGCCTCCACGTACTGGCCGCAGGACCAGTGGACGGCACTGCTGGTGATGCTGTTCACCGGCCTCGCGGTGGTGTGCCTGCGCGGCTTCTGGTCGCGGGTGGCGATCTTCCTGGGGCTGGTCTTCGGCTACGGGATCTCCTTCGTGTTCGACCGCGTCTTCGGCAAGATCCACTCGGTGGACGGCGGCGGGCACATGACCGACCACTGGCGCCTGGACCTGTCCGGCGTCGGCAGGGCCGACTGGATCGGCCTGCCCGCCTTCCACGGCCCCTCCTTCCAGTGGTCGGCCGTCCTGGTCGCGCTGCCCGTGGTCATCGCGCTGGTCGCCGAGAACGCCGGGCACGTCAAGGCGGTCGGCGAGATGACGGGCGAGAACCTGGACGACAAGCTCGGCACCGCGATCTCGGCGGACGGCGTCGGCTCGGTGCTGTCCACCGCCCTCGGCGGCCCGCCCAACACCACCTACTCCGAGAACATCGGCGTCATGGCCGCCACCCGGGTCTACTCCACGGCCGCCTACTGGGCGGCGGCCGGCTTCGCGCTGCTGTTCGGCATCTGCCCGAAGTTCGGCGCGATCGTGGCCGCGATCCCGGGCGGGGTGCTCGGCGGGATCACGGTCATCCTGTACGGCATGATCGGCCTGCTCGGCGCGCAGATCTGGATCAAGTCCAAGGTGGACCTGCGCAACCCGCTGAACCTGGTGCCGGCGGCGGCGGGCATCATCATCGGCATCGGCAACGTGACGCTGAAGTTCACCGACACCTTCAGCCTCAGCGGGATCGCGCTCGGCACCCTGGTCGTCATCACTGGCTACCACGCGCTGCGGGCGCTGGCTCCCGCGCACCTCAAGACCCAGGAACCGCTGCTGGACGAGGGCACCTCGTCCTACGACGAGCCGTCCGGGGGCGAGGGCAAGGGCGAGGGCAACGGGGAACGGCGCGTCCCGTAGGCGCGGTTCAGGACGGGCAGAACTGAGCGGAACATGACCGGAAGCCACTTCCGCCGGTCGTCCCGCCTGGTCACAAGGGCCGTCGGGTGGTCGAATCGCAGGCAGCGGTTCGACCACCCGATTCCCCCGTCACCCCGGGAGAGGCATGCCCCTTCTGCCCCAGCACCGCAAGCTCGCCGTCGGGGCCCTGGCCCTGGCCACCTTCGCGATCTCCTGCAGCTCCGCCGCGGCCAGTAGCTCCGCTGCGACCGGCAAGGTCCTGTGGACCCCGAGCACCGCCAAGGGACCGTCGTCCTTCCTCGGCGTCCAGTGCGCAGCCCCGAGCAGCTTCGGCGTCGTCAAGGACCCGGTGAAGGGGAGCGTGTGGAAGGCGTTCCAGGCCGCGAACCAGGAACGCTGCGAGACGGTCGGCCCGGACCTGAAGGAGGGCGACACGTTCTACCTGGGCTGGTCGTCCAAGGTGGAGATCGGCGATGACCAGAGCCGGTACGTCTTCCAGCTCAAGTGCTCGCCCAGCGAGGGCACGGCGAACCACCCGATCGAGATCGACATCACCACCGGGCGGGTGCGGCTGCAGGAGTGGGACACCGAGCACGTGGCGCACCCGCTGTGGACCGCGCCGGTGCAGAACGGCGAGTGGCACGCGTACGCCCTGAAGATCCACCTGGGGCGCAGCGACGGGACGATCGACTTCTGGTTCGACGGCAAGAAGCAGACGCTCAGCGGCGGTTCGGGGACGTTCAAGGGCACGACGTGGGACGGTGACCGGAACTACCTCAAGTGGGGCTCCTACCACCCGAACCCGGGCGAGGCGACGAACACCTTCACCAGCCCGGTGATGGCCACCACCCTGGAGACGGCCACCGCCGGCTCGTAGAGGCGAAAGAAGGAGACGAGGACAGGCCCGGACCGCAGGCAATGCGGTCCGGGCCTGAAGTACCTCAGATGTCGCCGAACTCCCCGCTGCGGACGGCGACGACGAACGACTCCCAAGCTTCGGCAGCGAAGATCAGGGCCGGTCCATCGGGGTCCTTCGAGTCACGAACGGGCATCAGTCCCTGGAAGTCGAACGCCACCTCAACGCACTGCCCGCCGTTGCCGCTGTAGCTGCTCTTGCTCCAGGAAGCTCCCGCCAGGTCAACGTTCTCGCTCATGCTGAAGAGTCCCTTCGTGCCTTGCTGATCTTTGCGAGCGATGCCGTCTGCGACAGCGCTTCCACCTGGAGCAGATCGTATTCCCTCGCCCAAGCGGACACGATTGCCCGGTTGTTCTCCAGGTAGCCACGTTGATGCGTCTCGGTGTACCCGAGCGAGGCGCCGTCGCCGAGATCGAGAATCGACATGGACCGCATGAACGGGCGAAGCGCGCCCAGCTCAAAGGGCGCAACCTGGACCACATAGTTGGGCCGCCGGGCCAACATCTCCAGATGTGCCAGCTGTTGAGACATCACAGCCCCGCCACCGCCAACCACGGTCCGTAGACAGCTCTCGTCAAGGATCACATGAATCAGCGGAGCAGGGTCCCTGTTGATTCGCTCTTGTCGATTCAGCAGGAGCCGGACCCGTTCGGCTCCTTGCTCAGCCGTGACGCTGCCTCGCGCAACAGCGCCGGCCTCCAGGGCCTCAGCGTAGCCGCGAGTCTGCACCAGGCCAGGGATGATGCCCAGCTCGAAGAGTCGGATGACCCTGGCCTCCCGCTCCTTGGCTGCATACTCCGGGTAGCCCGGCAGGAAAGACGATCCTCTGAGGCTCCAGTACGTCAGTTCTAGCGTGCCACCGGTAGCAAGGACCTTGTCAGCAGCACGGACCCACTCAAGTGTGGGATTGCGCGTCCCTCTTTCGAGGTTCGAGACCTGACTATCACTCAGTTGCGTGCGCTCTCCCAGCTGGGTCTGCGTCAAGCCCGCCGCCTTGCGCAGCCTGCGCAGTTGAGCCCCGAACGCCTTGAGGGGCGAAGCCGATGGATCCAGCTGAGACTCACGCACCGTCAGACCTCCACTGCTGCGCGAATTCCACATGGGGAAACTGTCAAGTGGGAAAGCCTTCCGATCGTAGCGAGTGAAGCGCCACCATGGCTACACCCGGTGATTCGCCGGATGCACAGCGCTACCCATGGAGACCCCCATGCCTGACACACAGAACCCCCCTCATCCCTTCCAGCTCCACGAAGTGGTGCGGGACTTCAGCTATCTGGAGAACGGGAGACCGCGTGAAGGGGTCTTCGTCGAGGCGCTGCTCGGGAAGGTGGTACTCTGGCCCTTGGGGGCGACCGGGCCCGAGTGGCGGGTCGCCCCTGCCTTCCTCCAGCCCCTCGATCCCCGGGAGACCGCGCCGGGCACCTGCGGGAAGCCGCGCCGTCGGCCGCTGTAGCCAGCCCCCTTCGAACCCCTCACACCTGGAGCAGAGTTGAACCGCACCCGCCTCATGAGCCGTCCTCCCGCCCGGCGATCGGGCCAGCAGGTCTTCGTCCTCCTCGAAGACCCCGACCGGGCGGACGACTTCTCCGTCCTCCTCGTCGACCCCGTCCACCGCGAGGGCCTGACCCTGCCCGGCGGCAGCGCCGAGCAGGACGAACTCCCCCACCTCGCGGCCCGCCGCCACCTCGAAACGGAGACCGGGCTCGTCCTGGGCCTGCGCACGGTCCTGACCATCGACTACGTGCCCGCCGCCGAGTTCCCCGAGGGCGTCGACTTCGTCTACGCGGGCGGGATGCTCACGCCCGCGCAGGCCGAGACCGTCCGCCGCCACCAGCCGCCGGCCGACATCCGCGGCCTCCACTGGGTGCCCCAGGCCAAGCTGCGCGAGGTCATGGCCGATGACCAGTACCGGCGCGTCGACGACGCCTGGGACGCCTGGGAGCACGGCGTCGGCCTCCCGCTCCTCATCCAGGGCGTCCCGGTCCCGGTGGGCTGACCGGCGCGGGAGAAAAGGATTGACATCGGTTCGTGTGCTCCACGAAGCTTCTGCTCCGTTTCAGATGATCTTCAACCGTGGAGCCGATATGCCCGTACGTGGATCCAGACTGCTGGCGGCCGTGGCCGTGACCGGAGTACTCCTGGCCGCCCCGGCCGCCACCGCGGCCGCCGACACGAACCAGCCGCAGCCGATCGACCGCTGGAAGTTCGCCCAGTCCTCCGGCAGCCCGCTGAACTCGCCGGACGAGGGCTCCGCCCACGCGGCCGCCGTCCTCGGCAACGGCGCCTCGGTCAGCCCGGAGGAGCCCCTCCTCCCGGCCCCCGGCTTCCTGCGGCTCGACGGCGCCACCGGCTACGCCGAGGCCGCCGCCGCTCCCCTGCACGCCGCCGTTGGTCTCGTGCCACAGCTGGAACTTGGCACCGGCCAGCGGCTTGCCGTCCTGGTCGTGCTTGACCAGCTTCAGCGCGCCCTCCTGCTGGCGGTAGCCGAAGTCGAAGGTGTGGTCGTTCTCGCCCGGTCCGCCGGTGGTCAGCGCCCGTTCGGGGAACTTGGCGTCGGCCGGGACGATGCCCTTGGAGTCGATGAAGTGGTTGTCGCCGACGTCGTGGTCCGTGGGCACCCAGTGGTACAGCGGGCCGCCCTTGGCGTAGTCGGCGGGGTTGTCGATGCGGATGGTGTACTTGGTGTGCGGCTTGAGGCCTCCGGTGACGTTGCTGTCGTCGAAGTAGTACTCGCCGCGCGCCGTGGTCTTGGTGGTGCCGACCACCTTGCCCGACTCGTCGTAGAGGTTGACGGTGGCGCCCTTCACCGGGCTGGCCCGGGTTCTGGATGCCCTCGCGCTCGGGGTCGTACCAGACCCGGTTGCCGATCTGCAGCGGAGCCTGGTCGCAGAGCACTTCGAGGTCACCCATCGCCGCGCCCTTGCCGAACGGCGAGCTGGTGCCCGCCGGGGTCAGCCGCAGGCCGAACTTCGGGTCGTGCGCGCCGTTCGCGCGTTCCATGAACGACGTGCCGTAGCCGACCGGGGTGTGGTCCGGGTCGAAGGCGGAGCCCGCGACGGTGCTCTCGACCTTGGAGAGCGCGATGCCCGCGAACACCGTGTTGTGGTGGCCCACCTCGTCCCAGCCGGTGGAGAAGAACCGGGCGCCGCGGACGGTCTTGCCGCAGCCGAGGTTGACGTCCATCACGTACATGCCGTTCGACGGGCAGGCCTTGTTCAGGTCGCCTCCCGACATCACCGTGGCCGAGTTGGGCGCCGGGGCGCCCGGTCCGCGGTCGGCGAAGCGGTCCTTGAAGGCCAGCAGCATCGAACCGTCGGTCTCGAACAGGATCTCACCGAGCTCCGGTTCGGGGAACGCGATGGTGGCGATGTTGCACGGCTTCCCGTTCTGCGAGCCCGGGAAGGTGCTGGTCCACGGGAACCAGCCCGCCCCGTCACAGGTGCCGGTGCCGACGGTGGACTGCCGCGGGTAGTCCAGCGGCTGGTCCAGCACCGGCTTGCCGAACGCCCCGGTACCGAGGTCGAACGGCATGACCACGGCGCGCACGTCCGTGAGCTTGCCGGTGGACTCGCCGGAGCAGACCCCGCCGAGGAAGCCGGAGCCGTCCTGCATGCCGAGCCCGTACGGCCGCCAGTCCGCGGTCGACGGGCAGCCCGGGTCCGGGATCGGGTAGGACGCCTTGGGCGCCGAGGCCGTCGGCTGGGTGGCGTCGTAGCGGTAGAGCTTGCGGTCGTTCAGGTTGACGACGAACAGGTCCTTGCCGTCGTCGGTGACCTTGATGCCGCCGAGGCTCTGCTTTCCGGGCACGTCGAGGAAGGCGTCGTCCGTCCCCGGCCCGTGCGCGGTGCTGCCCGCGTCCGGGACGGTGGTGAAGACGGTCGTCTTCCTCTTCGCCGGGTCGCTCAGGTCGGTGACGTAGATCCCGCCGGAGCCGCCGGGGCCGTAGTCGGTCGTGCGCTTGGCCGTCGCCGCGGAGAACAGCCGCTTGTCCGCCTTGTTCCAGGCGAGGCCGAAGATCGTGCCGGTCTCGGCGTCGGTGGCGATGTTCGTCGCCGCGTTGCCGGGGCCCTCCTGGCCGCGCTTGTCGTACGGGAAGGTGACCAGCGTGCGCTGGTTCCCGCCCTGGTAGGTGGGCGTCTGACAGGCGGTCGCCAGCGGCGCGTTCTTCTGGCAGTAGTCCGCCGGGTTCCACAGCCCGGTGGTGTAGGAGACGTTCTTGCCTCCGCCGAGGTCGACGAACTCCTCGTTGGAACTGAGCTGGTTGGGCGCGCCGTCCAGGCCCTGGCGGGAGGCGAAGGCCGGGAAGAGCACGCCCGGCTTCGGGTTCACCACCTGGACCCGGTACTTGCCGCCGCTCGTCTTCCCGGTCGCGGGCGACAGCGTCACCGTGCCGTCCGCCGCCGTGGTCCCGTCGATCGAGACACCGGCGTCGTCGGTGAGCGTCACCTTGACGCCCGCCATGCCCGGTTCCAGCGCCGGCGTGTACGTGCCGGTGTTGTCCACGGCCCGGATCACCTTGACGGTGACCGTCCCGTCGCCGGTCTGCGAGACCGCCGTCGGGACAGCCGCCAGCGAACTGCCGCCGACGGCGATGGCGAGCGCGGCGACGCGGGCGACGGCCCGGCGGCCGGGCCGGCCCGGCCGTGACCGGGACGGCCCGCGCGCGGCGCCGTTCATCAGTTCATTCGTTGTCTTCATCCCTGCTCTCATCGTCTGAATGGCCTCATGGCCCGACTATCCGAAGAGCCCTCAGCGTGGCCTGAAACCGCCATGATTAACGTGAGCTTAAAGGGAATTCATCCAACCGAGCGGCAAAACGTGAAACTTTGAGGATCCCTCAGACGTCTCCATGACGCCGACCCTCCACGACGGCTCACGGCGCGACCGGCCCCACCAGCGCGGATCCGGCCCTTGGCGCCTTTCCCGAGACGGAACAAGCGCCTTGTCGACAAGGACACCCGACCGCGGAGAGTGACGCGACCTCGAACACCACTACGAAGGTCCCGGATTTTCGACACGGCTCGCACAGAACCGTCCACGATTCATTCCAACCTCCGGCCCCGACAGCACCCTTCGTCCGGGGGCGGAGGACGCCCCGGCCCGCCGCTCCCGAGAATCCGCCGACCGACCCCTGTCATCCGTCAACGCCGTTGACATAGCCTGCCGGCCATGAGCGAACGCGTAGTCCCCGAGCCCCGGCGCCGCCGCCGTAGACCCACCAAGCAGGGTGTGGTGCTCTCCCAGGAGCTGATCATCGACACCGCGCTGCGGCTGATCGAACAGCACGGCGCCGAGGCCCTCACCGTCCGCCGGCTCGGCGCCGCGCTCGGGGCCGACCCCAGCGCCGTCTACCGCTACTTCCACAGCACGGACGACCTGCTGCTGGCCATCGCCGACGAGCTCATCGGCCTCGCCCAGGCCGACTGGCGGGCCACCGGCGACTGGCGCGCCGACCTGCGCGCCATCGGCCTGAGGATCCACTCCGCCTACCTGGCCCACCCCCAGGCCGCCGTGCTCGCGGCCCACCGCACCACCGGCCGCACCCACGAGACCGCCGCCGTCGAGGCGATCCTCTCGGTGCTGCGCACGGCCGGCTTCCCGGACCAGGAGGCGGTGCGGATCTACCACGCCTTCGTCGACCAGAGCCTCGGCTTCGCGGCCCTCGACGCCGCGGCCCTCGCCCTCCCGGCCGCCGCCGCCACCGCCGACCTGCGGGTCTGGCAGTCCTCCTACGCCCGGCTCGACGCCACCACCCACCCCCACATCGCCGCCACCGCGCACCTGCTCACCGCCGACATGCGGAGCAGCGGGTACCCGTACGCGCTCGACCTGCTGATCGACGCCGCCGGGGCCCGGCTCGCGGCACTGCGCTGAGCCGGGCCGTGCGGGATCACTCCGCCGCGTACACCAGTTCACCCCCGACGTAGGTCCGCTCCACCCGGGCGTCGGCGATCTCCGTCGGGGGGCCGGTGAGGATGTCCCGGTCGAGCACCACCAGGTCGGCGAGCTGTCCGACCGCCAGGGTGCCGGCGTCGTCGTGGCCGTTCACATGGGCCGAGCCGGCCGTGTAGGCGGCGAGGGCGGAGGCCAGGTCGAGGCGCTGCTCGGGCAGGAAGACCCGGCCGTCGACGGCTCCCGGCTCCATCCGGTTGACCGCCACGTGCAGACCGGCCAGTGGGTCCGGGCTGCTCACCGGCCAGTCGCTGCCGGCCGCCAGGGTGGCGCCCGCCCGCTGGAGCGCGCCGAACGGGTACTGCCGGGCGGCGCGCTCGGGGCCTAGGAAGGGGATGGTCAGCTCGTCCATCTGCGGCTCGTGCGCGGCCCACAGCGGCTGGATGTTGGCGACCGCGCCGAGCCGGGCGAAGCGGTGGAGGTCGTCGGGGTGGACCACCTGGAGGTGGGCGAGGTGGTGCCGCGTGGCGCGCCGGCCGTTCTTCGCCCGGGCGGCCTCGACGGCGTCCAGTGCCTCGCGGACGGCCCGGTCGCCGAGGGCGTGGAAGTGCACCTGGAAGTCGAGCGCGTCGAGCTCGGTGACGTAGCCGCACAGTGCGGCCGGATCCACGAAGCTGAGGCCGGAGTTGGCCGTCAGGCAGCCGCAGCCGTCCAGGTACGGGCTGGTCATCGCGGCGGTGAAGTTCTCCGCGATGCCGTCCTGCATGATCTTCACCGAGCCGGCCCGGAACCGTCCGTGGCTCAACTCCGCCCTCCGCTCGACGAGTTCGGTGATCTGTTCGGCGCCCCGGTCGCGGTCCCACCAGAGCGCGCCGGTCACCCGGGCGGTCAGCGCCCCGGATCGGGCGGCGGCCAGGTAGGCGTCGGACGGGTCCGGCTGGCCGTTGAACTCCCCGAGCAGCGCGTCCTGCCAGCCGGTGATGCCGAGCGAGTGGAGCAGCCGCTGGGCGCGCAGCAGGCCCGTCAGCCGCTCGGCGGCGGTGGCCGGCGGCACCAGCCGGGCGACCAGCGCGGTGGCTCCCTCCTGGAGCATGCCGGCCGGGGTGCCGTCGGCCTCGCGTTCGATCCTGCCGTCGGCCGGGTCCGGGGTGTCGCGGGTGAGGCCGGCCAGTTCCAGGGCCCGGGTGTTGGCCCAGGCGCCGTGGTGGTCGCGGTTGGTCAGGTGGACCGGTCGGTCCGGGACGACGGAGTCGAGCAACTGCCGGGTGGGGAGGCCGCCTTCGAAGCTCTCCAGGGACCAGCCGCTGCCGGTGATCCACTCCCGGTCGGGGTGGGCCTCGGCGTAGGCGCGGATCCGCTCCAGGTACTCCGCGACCCCGACGGTGCCGGTGAGGTCGCAGGCGGCGGACTCGACGCCGCCGAAGACCGCGTGGATGTGGGCGTCCTGGAAGCCCGGCAGCAGCAGCTTGCCGGCGAGGTCCACGACCTCGGTGTTCGGCCCGATCAGCTCCCGGACCTCGTCGTGCCCGACGGCGGTGATCCGCCCGCCGGTCACGGCCAGGCTGCTCGCCCGGGTGCGGGCGGCATCGCCGGTGTGGACGGGGCCGCGGGTGAGGACCAGATCGGCCTTGGCCATGGGTGGTGCTCCGTTCTCGGTGGTACTCGTGGCGGGTGGTGGGCCAGGGCCTGTCCGGCAAGATCCGCCGGACAGGCCCTAGGAGGTCGGGTCGAGGAAGTACGGCGAGCGGCGCCGCCAGCGGGCCCAGGCCGCCGAGGGGAGGCCGGTGACGATCATCAGCACCACCACGGTCAGCTCGAACCAGCCGTTGTCGGCGGACAGTTCGAAGTGGTCGGTGGAGTCGTAGAAGGTCCAGGCCAGGTAGCCGCCGACGGCGAGCAGCACCGCCGCGCCGAGCAGCGGGCCGACCACGGCGCGCAGGCCCTCCAGCGGCGCGGTGCGCAGCAGGTGGCGGAAGCGGACGGCGGACGCGACGGCGGTGAGGGCGTAGTAGAGGGCGACGATGACGCCGATCGCGTTGACGGCGGCCGAGATCAGGTCGTTGACGGTGGGGATGACCACGGAGACCAGCGCGAGGGCGACGGCGATGCCGGTGATCAGCAGGGTGCCGACGGCGGGGGTGGCGTGCCGGGGGTGCAGCCTGGTCCAGACGCCGCCGAGCACCCCGTCGCGGCCCATCGCGTACATCCCGCGCGCCGTCGGTATCACCGAGGACTGCAGCGAGGCCACGGCGGAGAGGGTCAGCGCGATCAACGGTAGTGCGGCCAGCGGCTGGTGGGCCAGCTTCTCGCCGAAGTAGGTCAGGCCGTGGGCGCCGTTGTCGGCCAGCTCGTCGAGTGGCAGCACCCGTTGGAAGGCGGTGCCGGCCAGCAGGAAGAGCAGCATCATCACCACCAGGGCGAGGAAGCCGGCCCGGGAGGCGTCGCGCGGTTCGCGCACCTCCTCGCCGACGCTGAAGACCGATTCGAAGCCCCAGTAGCAGAACACCGCCAGCACCATGCCCTGGGCGACGGCGTCGAAGGAGGGGAGGTCGAACGGGTTGAACCACTGGAGCGAGAACGGCTGGTCGCCCGCGAACAGGCCGTAGCCGCAGAAGCCCAGCAGCACGGCGTACTCGAAGACCAGCAGCGCCTTCTGCAGCCGGGCGGCGAGGTCGAGTCCGCGGACGGCGACCAGGGCGGCGGCGATCAGGACGACGAGGCCGAGCAGGGTGCACTGGACGGTCGAGTCCGGGTCGAGCCGCAGGCCGGCGACGCTGCGCAGGTGCGCCTGGTCGAGGAGTTGGATGACCGCCGAGCCGGTGACGGTGGTGGTGTAGGCCATGAAGACCACCGTGCCGACGGTGTTCACCCAGCCGGTGAGGAAGCCCAGCCAGGGACTGAGCGTACGGCCGACCCAGCGGTAGCTGCTGCCGGCGTCCGGTTCGACGGCGTTCAGCCGCCCGTAGCCGCCGGCGATGGCGAGCACGGGGAGGAAGGCCAGCAGCATGATCGCGGGCAGGTGGAGGCCGACGACGCCGGCCATCAGGCCCAGGCCGATGCCGATGCTGCTGGTGGCGGCCGTGCTGGAGGCGGCGATCGCCGCGCCGTCCAGCAGGCCGATGGACTTGTGCATGGCGTCGTGGCCGGCGCCCGTTCTCGGACCGCTGCCCGTGTCGTCCTTGACCGTCGGTGCCAACGGATCACCGCCTTGCTCGTGGGGGTGTGGGGGTGGGGGTGGGGAAGTGCGAGTCATGAAACCGGCGGCGCCGTTGCACGTCAATGCTGTTGTCATAAGGGGTCGGGACGGTGGAAGGTCTCGTCCTGAACAGTGTCTTTGACGTACCGTCGACAAGCCCAGCCCCGTGACTCCCGTCCTGGAGAGATCCGTGATACCCACCCGCCCGGCTCGCCGAGCCGTGCTCGCGGTGGCGGCCCTGCTGGCCGCCCTCATCAGCACCGCCCCACCCGCACAGGCCGCACCGGCCGCACCGAGCGCCGCACCCGCCGCGCCTGCCTCGCCCGTGCAGAGCGGCGACCGGCTCGCCGCCTCCTGGACCGGTCCGCTGAGCACCCGGGGGCGGTACGTGGTCGACGCCAACGGCGACCGGTTCAAGCTCAGGGCCGGCAACTGGGCGGGCGCCCAGGGCACTTGGGAGGGCAGCGGCTCGACCACCGACCCGGCGCACAACCAGGCCGGCCAGGTCTCCTACGACATCCCGCTCGGCCTGGACCGGGCGCCGATCGACCAGATCCTGGCGGGCTTCCACGGCCTGGGCCTGAACGCCGTCCGGCTGCCGTTCGCCAACGCGCTGATCCACGACACCGCCGCCGTCCCGGACGCCGCCGTCGCCGCCAATCCGCAGCTCAGGGGCAAGACCCCGCTGCAGGTCTACGACGCCGTCGTGGCCGCGCTCACCGCCGACGGGTTCGCGGTCGTCCTCAACAACCACACCACCAGCTACCGCTTCTGCTGCGGCCTCGACGGCAACGAGCGCTGGAACAGCGGCCAGAGCACCCAGCAGTGGGAGGACGACTGGGTGTTCATGGTGAACCGCTACAAGGCCGACAAGCGGGTCGTCGGCGCGGACCTGCGCAACGAGGTGCGCCGGGACACCTGGGACGACCCCAACTGGGGCCTGGGCGACGGCCACGACGAGTACGCGGCCTTCGAGGAGGCCGGAAACCGGATCCTCCAGGCCGACCCCGACCTGCTGGTCATCATGGAGGGCATCAACTGGTACGGCATCCCCGCCGCCGGGTTCTCCCACGGCCGTCCGATGCTCACCCCGGTGGCCACCCTGTCCAACACCCTGATCCGGTCCGACAAACTGGTCTACGCCGCCCACTTCTACGCCTACACCGGCCCGGCCAACACCGGCGCGGGCAGCGGCCCCGGCTCCACCAGCGACCCGCGCTACGAGGACTTCACCCCCGAGCAGCTCGCCCAGGTGGTGAACCAGGAGGCCCTGTTCGTCACCCGGTCCGGACAGCACTTCACCGCCCCGGTCTGGGTCAGCGAGTTCGGCGCCGCCGGCCGCGGCTCGACCGACGCCAAGGAGCAGGCCTGGTTCGACCGCTTCACCGACATCCTGGCCGCCAACGACACCGACTTCGCCGTCTGGCCGCTGGTCGGCTGGCAGAACAACGGTGTCCCCAACGACAACTGGGCGCTGCTCTCCTACGACACCGCCGGCCGCCGGCTCGGCCTGAACGACCCCGGCGACTGGCGCGCCGCCGACTGGAACAAGCTGGTCAACGCCCCCTCGTACACCGGACAGGTCGCACCGGTCGCCCGCTGGAACATGCTCGACCTCGACCACGGGGACCAGAACGTCTCCAGCCGCATGCTGGCCCGGCCCGACTGGAGCCCCGGCAACCGCAAGGGCGACTGCCCGGACGGCCAGCGCCTGGCCGGCCTCGGCCGCAGCAGCAGCCGCGGCCTGTGCACCGACACCGCCGGGCCCGCCGTGGGCGCCGGCGACTGGGTGTCCGTCACCGACCAGCGCTACGTCACCGGCGGCGACTGGGCGTCCGGCTACGACAAGCTCCAGTGCCCCGACAACACCTTCGCCGTGGGCTACAGCGTGCACAACAACGCGATGTCCGCGCTGCTCTGCGCCCCGGCCGCCACCGCCCTGCCCACCGGCGGCCGCACGGTCTGGTTCGACCATGGCGACAACCGGCCCGCCGCCGGCGGCTCCGTCGCGAGCGACTGGGCGCCCGGCACCTACAAGGGCCAGTGCGCGGACGACGAGTACGTGGCCGGGGTGGCCGACACCTGGCGCTGGCTGGAGTACGGCGTGCCCGACGCGCTGCTCTGCCGTCCGCTGCGCTGACGCACGGGTCCGGTCACCCGGTGTGACCGTCGCCCGGGGCGACGCGCCCGGCGGATGCGCCATCCGCCGGGCGCGTGCAGGGTGGAGGGGTACGAACCGCCCGGCCGGCGACCGTCCTGACCCGGCGGGCACCGTCCGGCAGGCGGCCGCTCCTCGGAGCTGCCGCCCCTCGACCCAAGGAGGCGCCATGCCGCTCAGGACGATCCCCCGTCGGGCTCTGGTGCTGACCGTCGCCGTCCTCACCGCCCTGCCGATCGCGGTGCTGACGGCGCCCGCGCAGGCGGCCTCCGCGCCCCCGACCGCTTCGGCGGCCGCCGCGGCGCCGGTGCGCTTCGTGGACCTGCCCGACACCCCGCTGCCGACCGACCGAGCGCCGCACCGGATCACCTTCATGTACCGCAACGACACACCGGCGGACCAGACGATCGCCCCGCAGATCCTGGTCGAGTCGCCGCAGAAGGGCCCGTTCCTCAGCCCCTCGGACGTCCGGCTCGAACAGCTGGGGCGCGACGGCCGCTGGCACACCCTGCCGCTCGGCAGCCAGACCGGCACGCTCTACACGCAGCTGATCCCGGCGAAGATCGTCCTGCACAGCCACCACACGCTCACCGAGAACTACCGGCTGACCGTGCTCCACGCGCCCGCCCGGGGCACGATCGAGCCCCGGATCGCGATCTACGCCTGAGCCGCGAGCCGCCGGGCCGCTGCGCCGTCGCGCCGGTTACGCCTGGGCGGCCACGGCGCGCAGGCGGGCCGCCGCCTCGACGAGTTCGGCGGGTTCGGCCGCGGCAGCGAAGCCGAGCCGCAGGTGGGCGGCCGGCGGCTCGGCCGGGAAGTGGTGGTGGCCGAGGTTGACGGCCACCCGGTGCGCCCGGGCCGCCTCCGCGACGGCCTCCTCGGTGCACCCGGCCGGCAGCCTGACCCACAGGTGCAGGCCGCCCTCCGGCACCCGGTGCGGCGTCCAGTCCGGCACCTCCCGCGCCAGGGCGTCGGCCAGCACGGCGCAGCGCTGATGCAGGGCGGCGGACAGGGCGCGCAGGTGCCGGTCCCAGGCCGGCGTGCTGAGCAGTTCGACCGCGGCCTCCTGGAGCGGGCGGGCGATGAAGAAGTCGTCCACCCGCCGCATCCCGAGCAGCCGCCGCATGACCGGGCCGCGGGCGATCAGCGCGCCGATCCGCAGGCTGGGCGAGGCGGGCTTGGTCAGCGAGGTGAGGTGGACGACGGTGCCGTCCCGGTCGTCGGCGACCAGCGGCCGGGGCACCGGCCGGCCGTGACCGAGGTGGCGGGCGAAGTCGTCCTCGATCAGGAACGCTCCGGCGGCGCGGGCCACGTCGACGATCTGGCGGCGCCGTTCGCCGGAGAGGACCGTCCCGGTCGGGTTGTGGAAGGTGGGCTGGCAGTAGAGCAGGCGCGCGCCGGTCATGGCGAAGGCCTCGGCGAGCAGGTCGGGGCGCAGACCCTGGTCGTCCATCGGCACGGGCACCGGGTGCAGTCCGGCGGAGCGCGCGGCGGCGAGCGCCCCGCCGTAGGTGGGTGACTCGACCAGGATCGGGCTGCCGGGCGCCGCGACGGTGCGGAACAGCAGTGACAGTGCGCCCTGCCCTCCCCCGGTGACCAGCACGTCGTCGGGGCCGACGTCACCGCCCGCCTGCCGGGCGAAGATCGTCCGCAGCGTGGTCAGACCGGCCGCCGGGGCGCGGTGCCAGGCGTCCGGGCGGCGGGCGGCCCTGGCCAGGGCGCCGCCGAGCAGCCGGGTGGGCTGGAGGCTCTCGTGCGGGTAGCCCCCGGACAGCGGGATGGTGCCGGCGGGAACCGTGCCGGACTGCTCGTCGGGCGCCTCGGGGGCGAACGGGCGGCCGGCCAGCGCCACCGCCTGCCAGGAGGTGTCCGGTTCGCCGCCGGCGGGCGGGCGGCGGGCCGCGACGTAGGTGCCGCTCCCGGGCCGGGTCACCACCGCGCCCTCGGCGGCGAGCAGGGCGATCGCCCGGGAGACGGTGACCGGCCCGACTCCGTGACGGGTGATCAGGTCCCGGCTGCTGGGCAGGCGGTCGCCCGGGGAGAGGCGGGCGATCTCCGTCCGGAGGATCGCCACCAGGGTCTCGATACTGCTACCGTCAGACATGAAGAACGAGAATAGCGCTTTCGTCTCCAGTCCGGAACCGCTCCTGGACGCCGGCCAGGAACGGGTTCTGAACCTCAGCCGGGAACCGCTCCCGGACCTCGGCGGGGAACCGCTCCTCGACCTCGCCGCCCTCCGGGCCGACACCCCCGGCTGCGAGGCGGTGATCCACTTCAACAACGCCGGCGCCGGACTGATGGCCCGTCCGGTCCTGGAGACGGTGCTCGACCACCTGCGCCTGGAGGCGGGCATCGGCGGCTACGAGGCCGCCGCCGCCCGCGCCGCCGAGGTCGCCGACTTCTACGCCGCGCTCGCCGAGCTCCTCGGCACCCGCCCCGGCAACCTCGCCTTCGCCGCGAGCGCGACCCACGCCTACGCCAAGGCCCTGTCCGCGATCGACTTCCGGCCCGGGGACGTCGTCCTGACCACCCGCAACGACTTCGTGTCCAACCAGATCGCCTTCCTGTCCCTGCGCCGGCGCCACGGCGTCCGGATCGTGCACGCCCCCGACCACCCCGACGGCAGCGGTGTCGACGTCGAGGCCATGGCCGCGCTGATGCGCGCCCACCGGCCGCGCCTGGTGGCCGTGACCCATGTGCCCACCAACTCCGGGCTGGTCCAGCCGATCGCCGAGATCGGCCGGTACTGCCGGGAACTCGATCTGCTGTACCTGGTCGACGCCTGCCAGTCGGTCGGCCAGTACCCGATCGACGTCGAGGCGATCGGCTGCGACCTGCTCACCGCGACCTGCCGCAAGTTCCTCCGCGGCCCGCGCGGTTCGGGCTTCCTCTACGTCTCCGACCGGGTGCTGGCGGCCGGGTACGAGCCGCTCCACATCGACATGCACGGCGCGCGCTGGGTCGCCCCCGGCTACTACCGGCCGGTCGACACGGCGGCCCGGTTCGAGGAGTGGGAGTTCCCGTACGCCACCGTCCTCGGCTGCGCCGCCGCCGTCCGCTACGCGCTGCGGGTCGGCCTGGAACCGGTGGCTCGGCGCACCCCCGCGCTGGCCGGCCGGCTGCGCGAGCGGCTGGCCGCCGTCCCCCGCGTCCGCACGCTCGACGGCGGGCCCGCGCCGGCCGCCCTGGTCACCTTCGCCATCGAGGGCTGGCAGGCCGCGCCGTTCAAGGCGGCGATGGACGCGCGCGGCATCAACTCCGCCCTCAGTTACCGGGAGTTCGCGCAGTTCGACTTCGCCGACAAGGAGGTGGAGTGGTGCCTGCGGCTGTCGCCGCACTACTACAACACCGAGGACGAGGTCGACGCGGTGGCCGGCACGGTGGCCGAGCTGGCGAGGAGCGCCCGATGACCGGGACGACCCAGGTCTCCGCCCCGCCGAGCACCGAACCCGTGCGGCAGAGCCTGTGGCACAACCACGACTTCCTCCGGTTCTGGGTCGGCGAGACGGTCTCGCTGCTCGGCACCCAGGTCACCAACCTCGCCCTTCCGCTCACCGCCATCGGCGCCTTCGGCGCGACCGACGAACAGGTCGGACTGCTGCGCTTCCTCCAGCTCGTCCCCTACCTCGGGCTCGCCCTGGTCATCGGCGTGTGGGCGGACCGACACCGGCGGCGGCCGGTCATGCTCGGCGCCAACCTGGTCCGGCTGGTCCTGCTGGCCCTGGTGCCGCTGCTCTACTGGTGGCACGCGCTCGACCTGCCCGTGCTGATGGTGATCGCCTGCACGGTCGGCATCGCCTCGGTGGTGTTCGACGTCAGCTGGATGTCCTACGTGCCGGTGCTGGTGAAGAGCCCCGAGCACTACGTCGAGGCCAGTGCCAGGATGGGCACCGCTTCCTCCGCCGCCGACGTCGCCGGGCCCGGGTTGGGCGGCGTCCTGGTGTCGGCGGTCGGCGCGCCGGTGGCCGTGCTCGTCGACGCCTGCTCCTACGCGGTGTCCTTGCTCTCGCTGCTGTCGATCCGCACCACGGAGCCGGCCCCGGCACCGGCCGCCGAGCGGCGCCTGTGGCGCGAACTCAAGGACGGAATGGGCTGGGTGATGCGGGACCGGGTGCTGCGCTCGCTCGCGCTGATCGGCTTCTGCTGCAACTTCTCGATGATCACCGTGTGGACGATGTTCCTGCTCTACGGCCACCACGACCTCCGCCTCGGCGACGGGACGATCGGCGCGGTCTTCTCGACGGCCTCCGTCGGCGGACTGATCGGCGCGCTGGTCGCACGGCGGGTGATCGCCCGCTTCCCGCTCGGCCGGGTCTACCTGGTCGGCCAGTCGGCGCTGCTGCTCGGCCCGGGCCTGATCCCCGCCGCCGCGGGGCCGCGGCCGGTGATGATCGGGATGTTCGTGCTGTCCTTCTTCACCACCTACCTCGGCCTCGGCGTGGCGGGGGTGATCATCGTCAGTCTGCGCCAGGCCGTGACGCCGCAGTCGATGATGGGGCGGATGACGGCGGCCTTCCGGACCCTGCTGTTCGGCGGCGGATCGCTGGGCGGCCTCGCCGCCGGGCTGCTCACCGGTCGACTCGGCGCCCGGGGCGCGCTGGTCGTCGCGGCGGTCGGCTCCGCCGCCGTGGTGGTCGGGCTGCTCGTCTCGCCGGTCAGCCGGCTGCGGGCGCTGCCCGCCGCACCGTCGCGGTGACCGGGCCCCGACGCCCCCGCGTGCCCGTCCGTGGCGGGCGCACGGGGGCGGTCGGGCGTGCGCCCCAACTCGCCCCCCGTGCTCCCAAGTCCGGCTTTGCGAACCATCGCCGACGCTTATTCCAAAGCCACCCGATCGAGGGAGTTTGGCAACCTCGCACCCCGAATTCGCGCAGGGTCTGTCCGCTGTCCGGCGACCTGAAACCTGGTCACACCGGCCGCCGTCCAGCGGCAACATTCTCCGGGTCGATCTGACGACACGTCGGTTGTCAGTACCGGAGAGGGGACCAGTCGTGACCACCGAGACCGTTCCGCAGAACCAGCAGGGCCGGCAGAGCCTCAGCACCTCCGCCGCCCGGAACCTCGCCACCACCACCAAGACCGTCCCGCAGATGCTCGGGATCACCCCCCGGTACCTGCTGCGGGCGCTGCCCTGGGTGGACCTGGAGGCGGGCGTCTACCGGGTCAACCGCCGCCGGGGCTTCATCCTCGGCGACGGGCTGGTCAGCACGTACGTCGACGGCGGCGGCGCCACCCGGATCATCGCCGAGGACCTGCGCGAACTGGCCTTCCTCAGCCAGGTCGACGGCCCGGTGCTCTCCGCGCTCGCGGCCGGGTTCACCGAGCGCGAGGTCGCGCCCGGCGAGCTGATCGTCGACGCCGACGCCCCGGCCGACCAGCTGCACATCATCGCCTTCGGCCGGGCCGAGAAGCGTGCCACCGGCACCTACGGCGACGACGCCCTGCTGGCCGTGCTCGGCGAGGGCGACTTCTTCGACGCCCCCGCCTGGGCCTCCGGCACCGCCATGCCGTACCGGGTGAAGGCCGTCTCCGCCTGCACCGTGCTCTCGCTGGACCGCCGAATGCTGGCCGAACTCGCCGACCGGGAGCCCTCGTTGCGCGCCCAGCTGGACGAGTTCACGGCCGGGCCGGCCCCGACCGACCCCGAGCACCCGATCGATCTCCAATCGGGCCACACCGGCGAGCCGTACCTGCCGGAGACCTTCGTCGACTACGACGAGCGCCCGCGCGAGTACGAGCTGAGCATCGCCCAGACCGTCCTCAAGGTGCACACCCGCGTCGCGGACATCTACAACTCCGACATCGACCAGGTCGACGCCCAACTCCGGCTGACCGTCGAGGCGTTGCGCGAGCGCCAGGAGTGGGAGATGCTCAACCACGCCGAGTACGGCCTGCTCAACAACGTCGTGCCGACCCAGCGGGTGCGCACCCGCGGCGGCGCGCCCACCCCGGACGACCTGGACGAACTGCTCACCCGGGTCTGGAAGCAGCCCGCCTTCTTCCTGGCCCACCCCCGGGCGATCGCCGCGTTCGGCCGCGAGTGCACCCGGCGCGGGGTGCCGCCGCAGGTCGTCGAGCTGTTCGGCAGCCCGTTCATCACCTGGCGCGGCGTGCCGCTGCTGCCCTCCGACAAGCTGGACCTCAACGGCTCGGCGAATTCGGCGCCCGGCACCACCAACATCCTGCTGATGCGCGTCGGCGAGGAGCGGCAGGGCGTCGTCGGCCTGCGGCCGTCCAAGGTCCCGGACGAGGTCGAGCCCGGCCTGGCGGTGCGCGCGATGGGCGTCGACCGGCAGGCGATCACCTCCTACCTGGTGACCAGCTACTTCTCGACCGCCGCCCTCGTGGACGACGCCATCGCGGTGCTCCAGAACGTCGAGGTGTCCAACTACCATGACTACTCCTGACGGATTCGGGCGCGGCACCGGGATCAGCGGCGCCCCGGGCGGCCTCTCGACCGCGACCACCCTCCCGGGCCGCGGCGCCGCCACTCCCCCGAACCCCCTGCCCGAGGCCCTCGCCCACGCCGCCGGCGGCGGCCGCTACTGGCTGCCGACCCAGGCCGACCGCAGGACCACGCCCACCGCCGCACCCACCGGCGGCTTCGACGTCGAGTCCGTCCGCCGCGACTTCCCCCAGCTGCACCGCGAGGTCAACGGCCGCCCGCTGGTCTGGCTGGACAACGGCGCCACCACGCTCAAGCCCCGCCAGGTGGTCGAGGCCGTCGGCGAGCACTACGCCTCGGGCACCTCCAACGTCCACCGCGGCGCGCACGCCCTCGCCAAGCAGGCCACCCAGATCTACGAGGAGGGCCGCGCCGAGGCCGCCAAGGTGCTCGGCGCCCCGGACCCGGACGAGATCGTCTTCGTCCGGGGCACCACCGAGGCCGTCAACCTGGTCGCCCAGACCTGGGGGCGGGCCAACCTCGGCGTCGGCGACGAGATCCTGGTCTCCGCCGCCGAACACCACTCCAACCTGGTGCCCTGGCAGCTGATCGCCAAGGAGCGCCGGGCCCGGATCGTCCCCGTCCCGCTGCTCCCGGACGGGCAGTTGGACCAGGACGCCTACCGGGACCTGCTCGGCTTCCGGACCAAGCTGGTGGCGCTCACCCATGCGTCCAACGTGCTGGGAACCGTCCCGCCGGTGGCCGAGATGACCGCGCTCGCCCACCGCTACGGCGCCAAGGTGCTGGTCGACGGCGCCCAGGCGGTCGCCCACTTCCCGGTGGACGTCACCGCCCTGGACGCCGACTTCTACGCCTTCTCCGGGCACAAGGTCTTCGGCCCGACCGGAATCGGCGCGCTGTACGGCAAGCGGGAACTGCTGGAGGCCATGCCCCCGTGGCAGGGCGGCGGCAACATGATCGACTCGGTGAGCTTCGACGAGACCAGCTACGCCCCCGTCCCGCACCGCCTGGAGGCCGGTACCGGCCACATCGGCGGGGTGGCCGGGCTGCGGGCGGCCCTGCGGTACCTGTCCGGGCTGGACCGCCGGGCCGCCACCGCGCACGAGGAGCAGCTCACCGCGTACGCCACCGCCGCGCTGCGGACCGTACCCGGGCTCCGGCTGATCGGCGAGGCGCCGGGCAAGATCGGGGTGCTCACCTTCCTGCTCGCCGGGACGGACCCGATCGCCCTGGCCGGGGCGCTCGACCAGCAGGGCATCGCCATCCGGGCCGGCCACCACTGCGCCCAACCCGCCCTCGCCGCCTACGGGTTGCAGGCGGCGGCCCGGGCCTCGCTGGCCCTGTACAACACCGTGCAGGACGTCGACTCCCTGGTGGCCGCGCTCCAGGGCATCCAGGCGGAGGCCGCCGCGTCCTGACCGGCACCGGCGCCGGCGCCGGGGGCGGGCACCGAACGGGGTGCCCGCCCCCGGCTGTTCGCGGTCGGCCGGGCGAGATGGTCCGTGACTTCGACCACGGTTTCGAGCAGGGGCCGATGGCGGTCCCGGCCGGGATGTAAGCGACATTCCTGGCCGGAAAGCGCCGAAACCTGTCCCGTATTCGTCGGATTCGAGAGACATTCAGCAGACTTGTCTGCCGAGTGGAAGCCCTGACGCAGGGTTCCGCACTTCGCCGATTTACCTCGCGTTCACATGGACCCGTCAACCGTGTTCACCGCTACGCTCTAGCGTCTAGCCGCCGCGCCGCGAAAGCTACGCGCGTCACGGCCCCCACTTCTGACACACCTGACGATGACGTCCGAGGAACCGACCATGCACGCAGTCCCCACCCGTAACAGGTGGCTCCGCTACGGTGCCGGCCTGATCGGCGCGGCCTCGCTGGCCGCCTTCGGCGGCGCTCCCGCGGCCTTCGCGGCCGACGGTCCGCAGACCGCCACCCCGATCAAGCACCTGGTGGTGATATTCCAGGAGAACGTCTCCTTCGACCACTACTTCGGCACCTACCCGAACGCGGCCAACACCGCCGACGACAAGGTGAAGTTCACCGCCAAGCCGGGCACCCCGAAGGTGGACGGCCTCAGCGACGACCTGCTGCACAAGAACCCGAACCGCAACAACCCGCAGCGCCTGGGCCCGGCGCAGGCCGTCACCTGCGACCAGGACCACACCTACAAGGACGAGCAGCTCGCCTTCGACGGCGGCAAGATGGACAAGTTCGTCGAGCACACCGACATCGAGAGCTGCAAGGCCCCGATGTACACCGCGCCCGGCCTGGTGATGGACTACTACGACGGCAACACCGTCACCGGCTACTGGAACTACGCCCAGCGCTTCGCGATGAGCGACAACTCCTTCGGCACCAACTACGGTCCCTCCACCCCCGGCGCGATCAACCTGGTCTCCGGCCAGCTGCACGGCGGCTACCCGATCGACCCGAAGACCGGTCAGCAGACCACCGACGCCTACGTGGTCGCCTCCCCGGACGCCAAGGGCATCGGCACCGTCATCAACGACCCCGACCCGGGCTACGACGACTGCTCCGACCCCAAGCACAACCACCTGGTCATGACCGGCAAGAACGTCGGCGACCTGCTCAACGACAAGGGCGTCAGCTGGGGCTGGTTCCAGGGCGGCTTCAAGCCGACCGGCACCAAGGACGGCAAGGCGGTCTGCGAGTCCGCCCACAAGAACATCGTCGGCGCCACCCAGACCGACTACAACCCGCACCACGAGCCGTTCCAGTACTACAAGTCCACGGCGAACCCGCAGCACCTCGCGCCCAAGACCGTGGACGAGATCGGCCACGACGGCCAGGCCAACCACCAGTACGACCTGACCGACTTCGACGCCGCCCTCCAGCACGGCAACCTGCCGGCCGTCAGCTACCTCAAGGCCGCCAACTACCAGGACGGCCACGCCGGTTACTCCGACCCGCTGGACGAGCAGCACTTCGTCGTCGACACCCTGAACAAGCTGCAGAAGTCCAAGGACTGGGCCTCCACCGCCGTCGTCATCGCCTACGACGACTCGGACGGCTGGTACGACCACAAGTTCGCCGAGCCGGTCAACGGCTCCAAGGACGCGGCCAACGACAGCCTGAGCGGCCCCGGCCAGTGCGGCAAGGACGCCGGCTCGGGCGGCTACGCCGACCGCTGCGGCTTCGGCCCGCGCCTGCCGCTGCTGGTCGCCTCGCCGTACGCCAAGGCCAACTTCGTCGACCACACCCAGACCGACCAGACCTCGATCCTGCGCTTCGTCGAGGACAACTGGAAGACCGGCCGGATCGGCGACTACTCCTTCGACGAGCACGCCGGCTCCATCGAGGGCATGTTCGACTTCAAGAACCCGCAGTCGGCCCCGCTGATCCTCGACCCGACCACCGGCCAGCCGGTCGGCGGTGACACCCCGAGCGGCCAGCCCACCGGCCAGCCCACCGGCGGCTCCTCCACCACCCCGGCCGGCTCGGCGACCTCTACCGACGGCAGCACCACCGTCGCCGGGGCCACCAGCAGCGTCTCCGGCCCGCCGCTGGCCGAGACCGGCGCCAACTCCAACACCGGGCCGATCGCGGCCGCGGCCGTCGCGCTGCTGGCGCTCGGCGGCGGTGCGGTCCTCCTCGCCCGCCGCAAGCGCGGCCGCCGCGCCTGACGCGCTGGCGGTCAGCTCACCGGCACCGCCGGGTCCTCCCTCCGAGGACCCGGCGGTGTCCGCGTTCAACCGAGGCCCCGGGGCGGGCTGCCCTCCCACCATGCCCGCCACCACCGCCCCGCGCCGCCGCAGCGTGCTGGCCGCGGCCCTGGCGGCCGCCGTCACCGCCGGGTGCTCGGCCGGCTGCTCGGCCGGGGAAGGGCCCGCGCGCTCGCTGCGGCCGGCGCACGGCGGCAAGGAACGCCGCGCAGATCTAACGTTCCGCTGAGGAAGTCGGCCACCGGGCCACCCCCTCCCGCCCGCCGGGGCCCGTGCGGCGACACGCGTTACATTGGGGCGGAAAGGGACGCGTGAAGGGGCCCGATCACCGACGGGGTGTGGCCGATGCACACGATCACCGACTGGCTGCGCGGCCTGTCCGGCCCGGTCGTGTACGCGGCCGTCGGCGGCATGGTCTTCGCCGAGGACGCCCTGTTCTTCAGCTTCTTCATCCCCGGCGAGACCGCCGCCGTCCTCGGCGGCTTCCTCGCCCACCAGGGCGAGGTCTCCCTCGGCTGGATGGTCCTGGTGGTGGTCTGCGCGGCGATCCTCGGGGACTCCACCGGCTACGAGATCGGCCGCCACCTCGGCCCGCCGATCCTGCGCACCCGCCCGCTGCGCCGCCACGTCAAGCAGGTCGAGACGGTACAGGACCTGATCCGCCGGCGCGGACCGGCCGCCGTCTTCATCGGCCGGTTCATCGCCTTCGTCCGCCCGCTGGTGCCCTCGCTGGCCGGGGTGTCCCGGATGCCGTACCCCCGGTTCCTGTTCTACAACGCCCTGGGTGGGATCGCCTGGGGTGTCGGATTCACCCTTCTGGGCTACTTCGCCGGAGCCGCCTACACCAGGGTGGAGGGCACCGTCGGCCGGGTCACCACCATCGTGATCGCCGTGATCGTGGCCGTCGCCCTACTGGCCTGGTTCCTGCGACGCCACCACTCCCCGGGGCGTGGGCCCTCCGGCGACCGCTCCGACGGGAGCTCTGACGAGACCTCCGACGAGCCGCCCGGCGAACGCTCCGCCCCTCCCTCCGACGCGCCGTCCGACGAGACCTCCCAAAGGCCCGCCCAGGAGACCTCCGACGCGCCGTCCGACGCGCCGTCGGACGAGACCTCCGACGAGCCGTCCGACGACCGCAGCGGACCCGAGCACTGAACCGGCCGGCCCCGACCGGCGACGGGATTCCCGCCCCCGGGCCGGGTGCCACCGGTCGCCGCCCGCTACTGGAACGGCCGCTGGTCCGGCGCGCAGACCTGGCCGCGCGGCGGCAGTTCGCCGTCCACCAGGTAGCGCTCCTCGTAGCCGGACGCGCAGCCGCTCGGGTTGCCGAGCACGGTGTGCCCGTCACCGTCGACGGTCAGCAGCCGGCCGCGGGCGAGGGTGTCGGCCAGGGCGCGGGAGCCCTCGTAGGGCCAGGCCGGGTCATCGGTGTTGGCGACGACCAGGACGGGCGCGGCGGTGCGCCGGTTCCACGGTCCGGTGTAGCGGTCCCGGGCGGCCTCGGCCGGCCAGGCGGCGCATCGCTGGGTCGGCCGGACCCAGGACGGGCCGAGGTCGCCGGAGCGCGCCCCGGCGAGGTCGGCGAGCGCCGAGTAGTCCGCGCCCGCGGGCGGGTTGGCGGTGTCGGCACACAGCACCCCGAGGACCTGGGTCTGCTTGGCCGGTCCGCCGGTCGGCAGCGGCGCCGCCGGGGTGGCGGGGGCGGTCCACAGGCTCTGCAGTTGCAGGCCCAGGGCGGCCCAGCCGGTGGTGCCGAACTGCGGTACCGGCTGGGCCGCGTACAGCAGTACCGAGATGTCCGAGAGAGCGGTCGCCCGGTCGTAGGTGCCGGTCTGCGATCCGGTGCCGACGGTGACCGGCCCGTGGTCCAGGCGGTTCATCAGTTCGGCGAACTTGGCCCGGGTCGCCTCCGGGCTGCCCGCCGAGAAGGCGCAGTTCGCGGGATCGGCGGCGCCGCAGCGGTCGAGGAAGGTGTGGAGGGCGCGGGCCGAGCCGAGGTCGCTGCCGGTGCGCAGGAAGGGTGGCAGCGCTGCGTCCTGCGGGGTGCGGCCGGTGGACCAGGCGACCGGGTCGACGGCGCTGTCCAGGACCATGGCGCGCACCCGGTCCGGGAACAGGTTGGCGTAGGTGGCGCCGAGGTACGTCCCGTACGAGGTGGCGAGGTAGTTCAGCCGCCGGTCGCCGACGGCCTGGCGCAGCAGGTCCAGGTCGCGGGCGACGTCCGCGGTGGACAGGTGGGCGAGCAGGCCGGTCCGGTCGTTCTCGGCACAGCGGCGGCCCAGTCGGGCGTAGGCGTCGGCCCACCGCGACTCCTGCTCCGCGCCGATCGGGTAGCCGGCCGGGAGGCCGCTGAGCAGGGCCTGCTCGGCGGCCTGGTCGGGGAAGCACCGCAGCGTGGTCGAGTCACCGACGCCGCGCGGGTCGAAGCTGACGAGGTCGAAGCGCTTGCGCACCTGCTCGGGGAGGAGCGCGGCCGCGACGGGCAGGGCCGCCGTGCCGGGGATCGCCGGGCCGCCCGGGTTGTAGAACAGCGTGCCGATCCGGTGCGCCCGGTCGTCGGCGGGGCGGCGGATGAGCGCCAGCTCGATGGAGCGACCGTGCGGGTCCCGGTGGTCCAGCGGCACCTGGGCGGTGTCGCACTGGAAGCCGGGGGTGCACGGCTTCGTCCAGGTCAGCTTCGGCACCGGCGGAGCGGGCGCGGCGGCCGAGACCGCGGCCGGGGTGAGGCCGGCCAGCAGCAGGCCGGCGGCCGTGGCGGCAGCGGCGCGAAGGCTGACGGTGAGGCGGGGTCGGGGCACGGGCGGTTCCCTCTCGTCGGTCGCAGGGGTCGGATGGATCACAGGAATCACCGCAGTCGCGTGGCTCGTGGGAATGTCAGGGATCTTCCGGCCGGTCGCCACGGAGTCTTCCGCCCGCCGCTGTCACGACACCGTCGGATCGCTTCGGCCGCTGTCGGATCACTGTCACGCCGCCGGCACCGTGATCGGATGCCATGCTCTCGAGGGCAGGCTTGTTGACGAAAAGTCAGCAAGTTGTCCGCAGCGCCTTGACGGCACACCGACACAGTCCTAGAACGTAGTCAGCTCCCCGGTCCCCCGCCCCCGGGAGCAGCGAAAGGTCGTCTTCTCGCCCCCTCACCGAGGAAGAGGCTCTGCCATGCGCGCACTCCCCCGCTGGACCGTTCCCGCCGCCCTCGCCGCCCTCGCCCTGGCCGCGGCGGCTCCCGCCTCCGCCCTCCCGGCCGACGCCGCCGGGCCCGTGCTGACCGCCGGCGGCGCCGCCGTCGCGGCGGGCGACACCCTCGCCGCGCCGCTCGCCGCCGGCACCAGCGCCACCTTCTACTCGACCGCGACCAGCACCACCGGCGTCACCTGCGCCACCTCCCAGTACTCCGCCGGAGTGCTCACCAACCCGGCTGCCCCCGGCGTCGCCACCGAGTCGCTGACCGGGCTCACCTTCGACTCCTGCACCGCCAACGTCACCGGCGTCACCTCGGTGGAGAGCCTCACCGTCGACACCCTCCCCTACGGCGTCTCCGTCGACGACTCCACCGGCCTGCCGGTCACCCTCACCGGCGGCAGCGCCGGACCGATCCAGGCCACCGCCGTCCTCGACACCTGGTTCGGCACCATCACCTGCACCTACCAGCTCAGCGGCGCCTTCACCGGCACCGCCGACAACGGCGGCAACAGCCTGACCTTCACCAACGAGCACTTCGCCAAGAGCGGCGGCTCCGGCCTCTGCCCCGCCGACGGCTTCTTCTCGGCCGGTTACGGCCCGCTCACCGACACCAGCCGGTCCGGCGCTCCGGCGGTCACCGTGAACTGACCGGCGGCCCCGGTGTCGATCGCCACCCTGATCGGCTCGTGATCAGCCGGATCCCCGCGCCCCGCCCCCAGCTGCGGGCCTGACCGGCGCCAGCGCGTCCGGGGGCGCCGGTCGCCGGCGCCCCCGATACTGGGCGGGATCCCGGACCCTACGGAGGAACCATGGACTACGGACTCGGCGTCCGGCTCGACCGGCCGTTCCAGCAGGCGGTGGCCGACGTCACCGCCGCGCTGAAGGAACAGGGCTTCGGCGTGCTGACCACCGTCGACGTGCGGGCGACCCTGCACGAGAAGCTCGGCGAGGAGCTGGAGGACTACCTGATCCTCGGCGCCTGCAACCCGTCCCTCGCCCACCGCGCGCTCCTGGCCGACCGCCGGATCGGCCTGCTGCTGCCCTGCAACGTGGTGGTCCGCCGGGACGGCGGGGCCACCGTGGTCGAGGCCGTCGACCCGCAGACCCTGGTGACGCTGGCGGGGTCCGGCGGCGGCCTGGCCGAGGTCGCCGACGAGGCGGCCCGGCGGCTCTCCGCGGCCCTCGCCTCCCTGTCCGCCTGACGGCGCACCCCCGACTACCCGCCGCACGTCCCCGGCTCGGCCGACAGCCGTACGGGGCTGTGCCGCACGGCGAGCAGGGCGGTGTCGTCCGTGCAGCGGCCGCCGGTGTGCCGGACGACGGTGGCGGCGACCGCCTCCACCAGGCGCTCGGGCGCGGTGGCCCCGGGCCCGCCGACCAGCTCGTCCAGGTACTCGCGGAGGTCGAAGAAGTCGCCCTGCCGGTCCCGGGCCTCGGTCACCCCGTCCGAGACGATCAGCACGGTCTCGTCCGTGCCCAGCCGCAGCCGCTGGACCTCGGGCAGCCCGCCGACCAGCCCGGCCAGCCCGGCCAGCCCGAGCGGCGCGCCGCTGCCCGGAGGCAGCTTCCGGACGCCGTCCGGGCCGAGGACGTGCGGGCTGTCGTGGCCGAAGTTGACCGACTGGATCTCCTCCGGGGCGTCGTCGGGGAACCAGATGACCACCGCGGTGACGAACCGCTCCTCCTCCTCGCCCAGTCGGGAGGCCAGCAGGTTCTGCCGGTGCACCCGTTCCTCCAGCCGGGAGGCGAGGGTGGCGAGGTCCGGCTCGCGGAAGGCCGCCTCCCGGAAGCAGCCGACCAGGGCCGCCGCCGTGGAGACCGCGGGCAGCCCCTTGCCCTGCACGTCACCGAGGACCACCCGCGCGCCGAAGGGCGAGGCCACCACGTCGTAGAAGTCACCGCCCACCCGGGCCTCGACGTCCGCCGCGAGGTAGCGGGCCGCCGAGTCCACCCCGCCCCAGCCCGGCGGCACCGGGCGCAGCACCACCTGCCGGGTGGTCTCGGCCGCGCCCTGCAGGTGGCGCACGTAGGCGGCGGCCTGGGCCCGGAACACGCTGAGCCGCAGGGCGAGGACGCAGCCGGCGACCACCAGGAGGAAGTCCTCGACACCCTGGGACTTCGCCCAGATGCTGTCCAACGCCGGGTACATGGCGATCGCGAGGCAGCAGAACACCACGGTGGCCGGCGGCCCGCAGAGCCCGGCGGCGACCACCGGCACCAGGGCCAGCCAGCTGACGGACGCGAACGAACTGGGCGTGAGCGCGTCCACGACCACCACCGCCACCAGCAGCACCGCGGGGATCAGCCAGGAGCGGTGCCCGTACCGGACCAGCACCGGCAGCTGAGTGCCCGGCACCGACGGCGGCTGCGGCAGCCGGTTCACCTCCGCGGAACGCACCCGCACCCCGCCCCTCCGCTCCTCCGGTGTTCCGCCGACGTCCCGCCCGGCCCGCCGCGCGCCATGGGACGGGGCCGTCCCGCCAACGTTAGGCGGCCGGGCCGGTCGGGGCAGCCGGAGCGGCGCCGAGGGCTCCGGCCATCGCCCGGTCGGCTCAGCCCAGCGGCCCGGGCGACCGGGGCGGCCCACCGGGTCAGCCGACCGGGTCGGCCGCATCCACCGGGAGCTAACCTGGCCCCGCACCGAAAGCCCCTACGGGCTTCGCGAACGAAAGGCCTCCGCCATGAGCACCCCCAGCACCCCCGTCGTCGAGCGGTCGGACGCCCTGCACCGGTACGAGGTCCGGGTCGACGGCGAACTCGCCGGCTTCACCGAGTACCTGGACCACGACGGGCAGCGCGTCTTCTACCACACCCTGGTGGAGGACGCCTTCGCCGGCCGCGGCCTGGCCGGGCAGCTCGTCCAGGCGGCGCTGACGGACGTGCGCGCCGCCGGGAAGCGGATCGTCCCGGTCTGCCCGTACGTGGCCAAGTTCCTGGTCAAGCACGAGGAGTTCTCCGACATCGCCGACGAGGTCACCCCCGAGGTCAAGGGCTGGCTGCGCAGCCAGCTTGGCTAGGAAGGGTGCTGTGTCCGGTCCGGGGCCGGGGCCGGGGCCGGGGTCGGCGGGCGTTCGCCGCCCGCCGGGGCCCTGTCCTCACACCGGACGGGTCGTCACATGTTGATCATGTGACCGGCGAGGCCGTGGATGGCCTCCTTGACCGCCTCGCCCAGGGTCGGGTGGGCGTGCACGTTGCGGGCGACCTCGTGGACGGTGAGGTCCCACTGCTGGGCCAGCGTCAGCTCGGGCAGCAGCTCGGTGACCTCGGGGCCGATCAGGTGGGCGCCGAGCAGCTCGCCGTACTTGTTGTCGCTGATGACCTTGACGAAGCCGATCGGGTGGCCGAGGCCGTGCGCCTTGCCGTTCGCGGTGAACGGGAACTTGGCGACCTTGACGTCGTAGCCCTGCTCCCGGGCCTGTGCCTCGGTGTAGCCGAAGGAGGCGATCTGCGGCTGGCAGTAGGTGGCGCGCGGGATCATCACGAAGTCCACCTCCTGGGTCTCCACCCCGCCGATCGTCTCGGCGGCGATCACGGCCATCGTCTCGGCGGCGTGGGCGAGCATCAGCTTGGCGGTCACGTCACCGATCGCGAAGATGTGGTCGACGTTGGTGCGGCCGCGGCCGTCCACCGCGATGGCGTTGCGGTCGGTGAGCTTGACCCCGGCGTTCTCCAGGCCGTAGCCGTTGACCCGCGGCGCGAAGCCGATCGCCTGGAGCACCTTGTCGGCCTCCAGCACCTGCTGCTGGCCGTTCTTGGTGACGGTGACCTTGACCTTGCTGTTCGGGTCGCTGTCGTCGATCGACTCCACCCGGGTGGAGGTGAGCACCTCGATGCCCAGCTTGCGGTACTGCTTGGCGAGTTCGGTGGAGACCTCGACGTCCTCCAGCGGCACCACGCGGTCCAGGAACTCGACGATGGTGACCTTCACGCCGTAGTTGTGCAGCACGTAGGCGAACTCGACGCCGATCGCGCCGGCGCCCGCGATGATGATGCTCTCCGGCAGCTCCTCGGTGAGGATCTGCTCCTCGTAGGTGACCACGCGCTCGCTCAGGCTGGTGCCCGGCAGCAGACGGGTGGTGGCACCGGCGGCGATGATGCAGTGGTCGAAGGTGACCACGTCGAAGCCGCCGCCGCTGAGCGCGACCTGGAGGGTGTGGTCGTCGACGAAGGTGCCCCAGCCGTCGTACTCGGTGATGCCGTTCTTCTTCATCAGGTAGTGGACGCCCTTGACCCGGCCGTCGGCCACCGTGCGGCTGCGGCGGAAGGCCTCGCCGAAGTCGAAGGTCACCTGGCCCTCGACCTTGATGCCGAAGGTCTTGGCCTCCTTGGTGAAGATGTGGGCGAGCTCGGCGTTGCGCAGCAGTGCCTTGGAGGGGATGCAGCCGACGTTGAGGCAGACGCCACCCCAGTACTTGGCCTCGATGACCGCGACCTTCAGGCCCAGCTGCGCCGAGCGGACGGCGGCGGTGTAGCCGCCGGGGCCCGCGCCGAGGACGACGACGTCGTAGTGCGTGCTCATGTTGCTGACTCCTCCGAGGGTGTCACGGTGACGATCTCGGTCCCATGGTGTCAGGACCGGACCCGGCGCACCCACCGGGTCTCGGCGGATGGGCTCCGCGCGGCACCGTACAGGGCTCGGGGCCGGATTGTCAGTCAGTGGCAGAGCCACGACCACCGGGACCTGAGTATCAGCATCAATGTCAGTGGCGTCGGCTACGGCGGCTCGCACCCGGCCCCACCTGGGTCGATGACGGAGGGAGGGCGCGGATGGCAGGCAGGTGCACGGCGGGCGGGTGGGTGGGCCCGCCGCCCGAGGACGGCAGCGGGCCCACCCGGGCGTCAGGCCGCCGCCTCGTGGGCGTCGGCTCCGCCCGTACCGGTGCTGCCGGGGGTGCTCGTACCCGCTCCGGCCGCCGCCCGACCGGCGGGGCGCCGACCCGGTACGGGCTGCCGCAGCGAGGAGAGGTCCCAGGCGTAGGTGCCGGCGGCGTGGGCGATCACGTCGATGTTGACGTCGAAGGCCGCCATGTCGATGTTGTCCAGGTCGTCGCAGGCCTTGTGGTAGCAGGCGTCGAGGGCGGTGCCCGCCGTGCCGCCGTACCGGACCTGCTGCTCGGGGGACTTGACCGCCTCGGCGCCGGTGTCGGTGCCGCCGGCCGGGATGCCCGCGTCGATGAACGGTCCGTAGTCGGAGCGGCCGTTGAAGGCGGACGGGTCGTGCGGCAGGCCGCGGCCGTCCAGGTACCCGGTGAGGTCCCGCTCGATCTGGGCCGAACCCTCCGGGCCTGCGCCGCCGCCCGCGCTGCCGGAGCCGTTGTAGACGAACTGCGCGTAGTTGGGGGATGCGATCATGTCGAAGTTGAGGTAGAGCCGGACCTTCTTCCGGTCCGCCTCGGAGAGCGACTTCACGTACGCCTCGGAGCCCTTGAGGCCGAACTCCTCGGCGGACCACCAGGCGAACCTGACCTTGTTCCTCACCGGGCGGACGCCGAGGTTCTTCGCGACCTCCAGGATTCCGGCCGAGCCGGAGCCGTTGTCGTTGATGCCGGGCCCGGCGGGCACGGAGTCCAGGTGCGCGCCGATCATCACGGTGTTGGCAGGGTCCCCGCCGCGGGTCTCGGCGATGACGTTCCAGGTCTTGCGCGGCTCCATGAAGGTCCGGATGTCCAGCCTCACCCGGACCGGCCCGGCGGCGGCCTCCGCGGCCAGTGCCTCACCGGCCGCCCTGGTGATCCCGCCGGTCGGGACCTTCCCGGCCGTGGGCTCGCCCAGGGTCCCGCCGAGCTCTCCGTCGGTGTTGTTGTAGATCAGCGCACCGAGGGCGCCGGCGCCCGCAGCGGCCGCCTGCTTCTCCGCGAAACTGCACCCGCCGCGCCGGATCAGCGCGATCCGGCCGGTGACGGAGCCCGCCGGGTAGTCGGCGGGCGTGCAGCCGGTGGTGGCGCCCACCGGGACGACGCCCAACTCGGCGTTCAGGCCTGCCTCCGGACCGCTCGCCGAGTAGGTCATGGCGATCACCGGCACCGGTTCGGCCTGCGGTGACACCACGTCCAGCCGCTGGGCGCGGGCCTCGAAGAAGGTGTACTCGAACTCCTGCCGGGACACCTTGAGCCCGGCCCGCCGCGCCTGCTCGTACACGTAGTTCGCCGACTCGTCGTGGCCCTTGGAACCGGCGGCTCTGGTACCGCCGTTGCGGTCGGCGATCCGCTGCAGCGCGGCCAGGGTGTCGTGCGCGTCCTCCGCGCTGCTGGCCTCGACCAGCCGCTCGGCCAGCCTGGCGCCGCGGCGGGCCGGGTCCGGATCCGCGTTGGCACTGCCCGCGCCGACCAGCAGCAACGGGGTGGCCAGAGTGACGACGGCCAGCACGGCGCCCGTGCGGTTCCAGGTGTGCGGCTTCAAAGCGACTCCCTCCGACGAACCGTGAACTCACGATTTGACATGACCGGGATCGCCTTGCCAAGGCCGCCACGCGGCCGCGAAGTGCGCGGGACGGCCCGCGCTGTGATCCTGGAGGGGTGGGGGGCGTCTCATCCAGGAGGGTGACCACATGTCCATGCTGGATAAGCTCAAGAACATGCTGAAGGGCCATGAGGACCAGGCGGAGAAGGGCGTCGACAAGGCGGGTGACACCTTCGACGAACGCACTCAGGGCAAGTACAGCAGCCAAACCGACGTGGCCCAGGACAAGCTGAAGGACCAGTTCCGCGACCGGCCGCCGCAGTAGCGGCGGAGGTCGGGTCGCCCCGTCGTGCCGGGCGGCGGCATTCAGCCGTCGCCCCGGTCCGGTTCCCGCTCCGCCCCCTGCCCCGTTTGCCCGCGGGTCTCCCCGTCCGCGTCCGCGCCGACGCCCTCGCCGTCACCACGGGCGGCGACGCACGCACCCGGATCGAGGCGCTCGCCCGCGCCTACCTCGGCTTCGCGGCGGCCAACCCCGGCATGTTCGAGCCGATGTTCCGCCACGACCCTGCTGGAGGGCAGCGGCTCCGAGCTGCGCCGCACCACCCTGCCGCTGTTCCTGGCCTTCGTCGGCCTGGTCGCCGAGGTCCACCCCTGGTGCGACGACCCGACCGCCGCCACCGCCGCCCTCTGGGCCAACCTGCACGGCCTCGCCCAACTGCGCGCCTCGGGCAGCCTGCGACTGGCCACCGGCAGCGACGGCCTGGATTCCCTGCTGCGCACCAGCCTGGACGCCCACCTCGGCCCGGCCGCCCGGTAACGCCCGGTACGGCCTCCGGGCGGAGGGCGCGCACGCCGTCCACCCGATCGGTGCAACCAATGGTCCGTATACGAGGTCATGTCAGGTGTGAACACCGACGCACCGCAGAACGAGCCCGTCCGGCACCGGATCAACCGCAGGAGGCTGCTGCTGAGCGCGGCGGGAGGCGTGGGCGCCCTCGCCGTCTCGGCAGGGGCCGGCTGGTGGGCCCGCCGGGACCCGGCGCGCGGCCCCCGGCTCTGGAGCAGCTCGGCCCCCGGAGACCGGATCGCCCTGCCAGCGGAGTCCGGGGGCAGCCTCTGCGTCTCCGGGTACGACGGCCGGGTGAGTGCCCTGGATCCGCGCACCGGGGCCGTCCGCTGGAGCAAGGCGGTCGTCGCACCCGGGGTCGCCGACACCCCGTCCGGGCTGCCGCTCGCCGTGGGGGACGGCGTGGTCTGCGTGACCGCCCCGGACCGGGTGCACGTCTTCGACGCGGCGTCGGGCGAGGCGCGCTGGGAGGTGCCGGTGCCCGACTGGCGCGACGTCCCGTGGTCGCAGTCTCCCGCCGTCGGCGGTGGCGGGGTGTTCGCGCCGTACGGGACCACGCTCCGCTCCTTCGACGTGGCCGACGGCAGCCTGCGCTGGAGCGGCCCGCCGAACAGCTCGGGCCGACTGGTCGTCGCCGGGGACACCCTGTACACCCCCGGCCGGCCCGCCGGGCTGCGCGCGTTCGACACCCGCGGCGGCGAACTGCGCTGGGAGCAGAACTCCGTCCGTACGGTGCAGGTGGCGGGCGGGCCCTCGGTCCACCAGGGTGCCGTCTATCTCGCCGACTGCGACCCGGACATGGGGAACCCGGCCGTCCTCGCGCTGGACGCGGGCACCGGCCGGGTGCGCTGGCGGCGCGCGCAGCCCAAGGTGCTGGGCTGTCCCCCGTCGGTCGCCGACGGGACGCTGTGCCTGTTCAGCGGGGACCGGCTCACCGCGCTCGACGCGGACACCGGCGAGACCCGTTGGGCCGTCACCACCGCCATCGGCCTCGGCCGCGGAGAGAGTTCCATGACCGCCGCCGACGGCATCGCCTACGTCGGGACGAACGACGACCGGCTGTACGCGTTCGACCTGGCGACGGGTCGGCTCCGCTGGCAGGACGAACCGGAACACCTTGGCACCGGGGGCGAGTTCACCGTGGTCTCGCTGGCCGCCGCCGGGGCGGCCGTCTACCGCGGCAGCCGCACCGGCGTCCACGCCCTCGGCGCGCTTCCGTCGGCCTGAGCCGCCCCCGATGTCACTTTCCCGAGCGCTGCCCGGTCGACCCTGTGGGCGCGGACGTTCCGCACCCCCCGCGATCGCGGAGCGAAGGGAGCATCACCATGAAGGCCGTCATCGTGTGCGTCTCGGTGTCCCACGGCAACACCCGGCGGATCGCCGAGGCCATGGCCCAGCCACTGGCCGCCCCGGTGGTCGAACCCGAGGAGCTGGACCCGGCCGACCTCGCCGACCACGACCTGGTCGGCTTCGGCTCCGGCGTCTTCACCGGCCGGCTGCACCCGCGCCTGCGCGAGTTCGTGCGTGCCCTCCCGCCGGCCCAACAGCCGTGCCGGGCGTTCGTCTTCGCCACCAGCGGCCTACCCGAGCCCGGCTTCCGCCCCTTCACCCGGCCGCTGACCCGGCTTCTGCAGCCGAAGGGCTTCGAGGTGGCCGGCAGCTTCACGGCCCGCGGCCACGACACCTGGCTCCCCTTCAAACTGGTCGGCGGCATCAACAAGCACCGCCCGGACGCCCGGGACCTGGCGGCCGCCCGAGCCTTCGCCACCGGCCTGCTCCCCCGGCCCGGCAGCGGCTCCTGAACCGCCGTCGGCACCGGCTCCACGCCGGGTCAGCAGCGACAGCAACCCCAACTGCACCACCGCGCCGACGACCTGCCCCCACCACACCCCGGCCACTCCCAGTGCCCCCGACAGCGCCACCGCGGCCCCGAGTTGGGCACCGAGCCCGGACACCGCCGACAGCACCAGCGCCCGCCCGGCGCCGGTCGCCTGGTGGAAGCCGCCGAGGACGACCGCCGGGGCGTACGGGAGGAGGTAGAGGGCCGTCAGGTGCAGGAAGCCCACGGACTGGGCGGACACGGCCGGGTCGTCGGTGAACCGGGCGGTCAGCGGACCGGCGCAAGCGGCCGCCAGCAGCGCCGCGCCCGCGCCCAGTCCGACGGCGAGGCGGGCGGTGGCGCGGTGGAGGACCCGCAGGTCGGCGGCCGCTCCGGCACCGGTGAGGCCGGCGGCCCGGATGGCGGTGGCCTGGCGCAGCGCGTAGAAGGCCATGGTGAGCAGGAGCAGGAGCCGGTAGCCGATGCCGTACCCGGCGACGGCCGCGACGCCGAAGCCCGCGACCAGGGCCAGTTGGGCGGTGCCGACGGCCATCCGGGCGGTGAAGTCCAGGCCGAACGGCGCACCGGCCCGCAGGATGCGGACGGCTGCCGCTCCGACGCCCCGGACCACCCCGTCGGTCCGGGGCCGCAGCCGCAGGGTGACGGCGAGGGCGACCGCCCGGGAGGTGGCGAGGGCGAGCGCCGCACCGGTGACGCCGAGGGCGGGCAGCGGGCCGGGCCCGAGGATCAGCAGCGGATCCAGGACCAGCAGCAGGGAGTTGGAGAGCAGGGCGATCCGCATCGGGGTGCGGGTGTCGCCCGCGCCCTTGAAGAGCTCGTCGGCGACGCGCTGGGCGAAGAACAGGACGAACACCGGGAAGGCGACGGTGAAGTACTCGGCCGCCCGGGTGGCGGCCTCGCCGTCGAGGAAGGCGGCCGCCAGGCGGTCCCGGAGCAGGAAGCCGGGGGCGGCGAGGGCGAGGCTGCCGAGCGCGCACAGGCGCCAGGCGGCGCGGGTGGTGCGCGCGGCCTCGTCCCGGTCGCCGGCGCCGAGGGCCCGGGCGAGCCGGACGCTGACGCCGGAGGCGACCACCAGGACGAGTCCGAGCAGCAGGTTCTCGACGGTTCCGGCCAGGGTGACGGCGGCGACGGCGGATCCGCCGAGGCCCGCCACCCAGTACGTGCCGATCACCGTGGCGATCACCCCGGACAACAGTTCGGCGTAGACCGGTCCGGCCAGAGCGGCCAGCCGGTACAGCTGCTCGCGCATGGTCCCCCCTCGTTCCACCGTGCGCACCGGCGCCGGCGTCCACCTCGATTGGATTTACCTCGAAGGGATATACATCGATTAGAGGCACATCGGCAAGAGGTAGCATGGCCGCGCCACGGGGCGCACTCCGACGAAAGGGCTTCGACCGTGCTGACCCTCGCGATCCTCGGCTTCCTGTACGACCAGCCGCTGCACGGCTACGAACTCAAGTCCCGGATCACCGGGTTGACCGGTCACGTCCGGCCGGTCAGCGACGGCGCGCTCTACCCCGCGATCACCCGGCTGGAGAAGGCCGGCCTGCTGGAGCGCCGTACCGAGCCCGGCACGGGGGCCGCGCCGCGCCAGACCCTGGAGCTGACCGAGGAGGGCCGGGCGGAGCTGCTGCGCCGACTGGCCGACCCCGAGCAGGCCGAGATCACCGACCAGATCCGCTTCTTCACCCTCGCCGCCTTCCTCCACCACCTGGCCGACCCGCTCCAGCAGGCCGAGGTGCTGCGCCGCCGACTGGCCTTCCTGGAGGCGCCGAGCAGCTTCTTCTACGACGGGGACGGCCGCCCGGTCACCGCCGAGCGGGAGCCGAACCCGTTCCGGCGCGGCATGCTGTTGGTCGCCCGGGCCTCCACCGCCGCCGAGCGGGCCTGGCTGGCCGAGACCGTCACCGGGCTGACGGGCGCGGACGGTCCGGAAGGTCCGTGAAGGGGCCTTCGCGGCGGCCCGGGCATCGCTATGATGATCGGCCTCACGACCACGGCGCCCTTGCCCTCCGCGGCGTGATCCACCGCGCTCCGCCCGTCCCCTGGAGGCAGCCGTGCCCAGTGAAGCGATCGTCGCCGCCCGTCCCGTTCCGCAGAAGCGGGACGACATCCCCGGCTGGTTCTTCGGACTGGACCGGGCCGCCTTCTCGCACCTGCTGTCCGCCCAGACGGCGGCCGGCATCACCGGGGACGTCCTGGAACTCGGCAGCTACCTCGGCCGCAGCGCCGTACTGCTCGGGGACCACCTGCAGCCCGGCGAGCGGCTGACGGTCTGCGACCTGTTCGACTCGGAGGCGGGCGACGCCGAGAACGCCGCCGAGATGACGATGTCCTACCGCAAGACGCTCACCCGCAGCGCCTTCGAGTCCAACTACCTCGCCTTCCACAGCGAGTTGCCCGAGATCGTCCAGGCACCCACCTCGGTGCTGGCCGACGGCCGGATCCCGGCGGACAGCTGCCGGTTCGTCCACGTCGACGCCTCGCACCTGTACGAGCACGTCAGCGGGGACATCCTGGTCGCCCGGTCCGCCCTCGCCGAGGACGGGCTGGTCGCGCTCGACGACTACCGCTCCGAGCACACCCCGGGCGTCTCCGCGGCCGTGTGGGAGGCGGTGTTCACCGGCGGGCTGCGGCCGGTGCTGCTCACCCCGATGAAGTTCTACGGCACCTGGGGCGACGCCGCGGCCGCCCGCCGGACCCTGCTGGCACGCGACTGGCGGGCCGAGGGCTACACCGTCGACGAGGACACCATCGCCGGCCACCACGTGCTGCGGCTCAACTACCAGGTCAAGACGCCCGCGCAGATCCAGCGCTCCACTCCGCGCCGCCTGGCCCTGGACCTCCTCCCGCCGGTCGCCACCCGCGCCACCCGCCGCGTGCTGCGCACCCTGCGCGAGCGCCGCGCCGTCCCCCCGACGCCCGGCGCCTGAACCCCGCCACCGGGGCCGCTCAGCGACCCGGCCGCGCCGTCGGCGCCCGGCCGATCCCCCTGCGGAGACGGGCCGACAGCGGGACCGGGCCGTCCAACTCCTCACCCCTCACGGCGGGGTGGGCGGCAACCAGGTCACCGGACGTAGTAGGCGCGGTTGCGGGCGGCCACCGGTGCGGACTGGTAGGTCCAGACTCCGGCCGCCGGGGCGTCGCCGACCAGCTGGGCGAGGTCGCGGGCGGGCTCCTCGGCCGGGTTGCCCAGGTCGAGCCGGACGCGGTCGGCGCTGCGGTCGTCCAGCGCGTAGTAGCGGTAGGGCTGGTGCGCGTTGAGCGGTCCGGCGAGCAGCTTGCCCTCGTCGCCGGTGCCGTAGCCGGTGATCGGAGTGCTGTTGACCGACTCGGGGGTGAGGCCCACCAGGTCGACGTCCAGCGCGACGACCTCCTCCTGGTGCCGGCGCAGCCCCTCCGTTCCCAGGTCGGCCCGGCGACAGGAGACGGCCCACCGTTCGCGCACGGCGGGTGCGTTGAGCGAGGGCACGGTGGTCTCGAACCAGCCGGGGTGCTTGGGCTCGGCGTACAGTCGGCACCCGGCGTCGATGGCGAGCGGGTTGTCGCAGAGCACGTGCAGCCGGGCGCTGCCGAGCAGCTTGGTCTGGTCGTAACCCCGGGCGTACTGACCGTAGTTGACTGCCGGGATGCGGTCCTCGGCGAACACCGGGTGGGCGATCAGGCTGATCTCCAGCTCCTGGGTGATGCCGCCGCCGTTCGGGTACTGGGCGAAGTACAGCTGGTAGTTGAGTGACACGCAGGCCCCGCCGTCGAAGGCGGCGACGCTCAGCCCGGGGTGGCGCTTGGCGAGCAGCCGGCGGGCCCGCTCGGGTTCCACCAGGTAGTCGACGCCGATGGTGTGCAGCGCGCCGTAGTGGAAGGGCAGGTGGTACGGCTCCGGTACGGGCGGCAGCGGCAGGCCGGTCATGAGCGCTCCGAGGACGAGGGGGGAGAGAAGGGCGAGGAGAGGGCCGCCGGAGGCCGTTCACCCGTCCCGGGGCGGGCCCCGGCCCGGCCGCCCGTGGCCGGGGGCGGGGGTGCCGGGCGGGTCGGCCGGTCCGGTCGTACGCCCGCCCTGCTCAGCGCGATCCTGCCGCCCGGGCGGGCCACCGCGAACCGCTTGCCCGAATGTGCCCGTTCTTGACCGTGTCCTGACCGATCGGAACTGATCCGTGGCGGCTGCCGGACCGCTTCAGCCCAGTGCGCGCACCGCCGCCAGCACGTCCAGGCCGAGCACCTGGTCCGCGTCCTCGGGCAGGTGGACGGACAGCCGGGTGACCAGCCCCGCGTACCGGCGGTGGATCTCCCGCGCGGCCTCCTCGACCGTGCCGGACACCGCGAAGGCGTCGAACACCTCGTCGGAGATCAGCGCCGTCATCTCCGCCCAGCGCCCGCGCACCGAGTGGGTGTGCAGTTCCTCCTGCAGGTCCTCCCACCCGTGCTGCGCCAGTACCGGCCGGTAGGCCGGGGTGGAGGCGTAGAACGCGAGCCGTTCCCGCACCCCGGCCCGGTTGGCCGCCAGTTCCTCCTCGGTGCGGCCGACGGCGGTGAGCACGTTGCCGACGGTCTCGAACGGCCGCCCGGTCCACCCGGCCCCCTCGGCCTCCGCCTGCCGCCGTGCCTCCGTCAGCCCGGGCAGCACCTGCTCGGCCAGGTAGGCGGTGGAGGAGAACGGATGGGCGAGGAAGCCGTCGGCCACCGCCCCGGCGGTGCGGGTCATCAGCGGACCGACACCCGCCAGCAGGATTCGGGGCACCCCGGCCGGGACCGGGTCGGGCGAGAAGACCGGCGTCATCACCGTGTGGGCGTAGAACTCGCCCCGGAAGCGCAGCCGTTCACCGGTCTGCCAGCTGTGCCAGATCGCCCGCACCGCGTGCACGTACTCGCGCATCCGGGCGGCCGGGCGGTCCCAGGGCATCCCGAAGCGCTTCTCGATGTGCGGCTTGACCTGCGAGCCCAGCCCGATGACGGCCCGACCGCCGGAGGCCGCGTGCAACCCCCAGGCCTGGTAGGCCAGGGTCATCGGGGTACGGGCGAAGGCCACCGCGATGCCGGTGGCCAGCTCGATCGACTCGGTGCGGTCGGCGGCCCGGGCGAGCTGGAGGAACGGGTCGTACGCGGTCTCGGCGACCACCAGCCGGTCCATCCCCCGGCGTTCGGCCTGCTCGGCGGCGTGGAGGATGCCCGCCGGGTGCCCGGAGGCGTTGGCGTCGAGGCGGAGGGCGGCGGGTCGGTCCATGCGGGTGCTCCTGGTTACGGGTGCGGCGTCGTCCGGGTCCGGCGTCCTGCGGGTCCGGCGTCCTGCGGGTCCGGCGTCGAACCGGGCGGTACCCGCCCAGCCTGCCACGCCGTCACGGGCCGGCCGCCCCGCCCTCCCCCGCGAACAGCCCGTCCAGGTGCCGGTCGACGGCGGTGAGCACGGCGGCCGGCTCGACCATCCCCGGTTCCAGCAACCGGG
>CBJMI02800__coassemble_490_pt1 | contig 46336 bp, 43 predicted proteins | sample CBJMI02800__metabat2_low_PE_003 | metagenome-assembled genome bin CBJMI02800
GGTTGACCTGTTCACGGCAGATAGTTGACGCGGGGCGCCCCTATGGTCGGCCCATGCCCTCACAGCCCATCAGGTCCACCGCACTGCCGGTCCTGCCCTACCGCAAGCCCACCCGCGGCCGGGACTACTGGGTCCTGGACAACGTCCTGCCCGACCCGGACGCGGTCCGCGAACGCGTCCTGGCACGCGGCGACTGGACCGAGGGCTACCCCTACCGCCCCGAGACCTGGCCCGGCCTGCGCACCATGCCCGGCCTGGAGCCGGACGAGCTGGCGCGGGTCGAGGCCCAGGTCCGCAAGGCCACCGGTGCCTCCCGGCTCTGGGTGCAGAGCACTCCGGGCGGCGGCACGCTCAACCACAACTGCGTCCAGGTCGTCGGCGGCGGCGAGTCGGAGTCCCGCCCCCACACCGACTCCCGCGCGCTCTGCCGCTACGCCGCCGTGCTGTACCTGAGCCCGGGCGCACCCAAGGACGCCGGCACCAGCTTCTACCGGCAGCAGTTCCCCGGCGGCCGCCTCGGCGGCAACCTGGTCAACGCCCCGCACAACAACCTGGTCGAGGCCCTCGGCACCCGCCATGTCCCCGCCGACCACTTCACCGAGGACGTCCGCGTCCCCAACCGCTACAACCAACTGCTCCTCTACCACGCCAACCTGATCCACAGCGCCACGAACTACTACGGCACCGACCTGGCGGACCGCCGGATGACGGCCGTCTTCTTCTGGATGGCCTGACGAACGAACCGGCGGCCCCGCACAGGAGCGGCAGCCCACCGGACCGACAGCGCCCACAGGACCGCCAGCGCCCGTAGGATCGCAGGGACCAGCCATTGGCACCCCTGGACACCCCCGAGGCCGCGATGACCCAGGACGCCGCACCCGCCACCGAGACGGTCCGCGCCGACTGGGCCGGAATCGACCGGCTGCCCACGCTCGACCTGCTCCACCTGATGAACGCCGAGGACCGCACCGTCCCCGCCGCCGTCGCCGGGCAGTTGGCGGCGATCGCCGCCGTGGTGGACGCCGCAGCCGCCCGGATGGCGCGCGGCGGGCGGCTGGTCTACGCCGGTGCGGGCACGGCGGGGCGGCTCGGGGTCCTGGACGCCGCCGAGTGCCCGCCGACCTTCGGCACCGATCCCGGCCTGGTGGTCGGCCTGATCGCGGGTGGCCGGACGGCCGTGACGGAGGCCGTCGAGGGCGCAGAGGACCGCACCGACCTCGCCGAGGCGGACGTCGCGGCGCTCGGCCTCACCCCGGCCGACACCCTGGTGGGCGTCTCCGCCTCGGGCCGCACCCCGTACCCGCTGGCCGCCGTCCGCGCGGCGCGGGCGGCCGGTGCGCTGACCGTCGGGCTGGCCTGCAACCGGGGTTCGGCGCTGGCGGCGGCGGCGGACCTCGGGATCGAGGTGGAGGTCGGACCGGAGGTGCTCGCCGGGTCCACCCGGCTGAAGGCTGGCACCGCGCAGAAGCTGGTGCTCAACCTGCTCTCCACGGCCCTGATGGTCCGCCTCGGCCGGACGTACGGAAATCTGATGGTCGATCTGCGGGCCACCAACGCCAAGCTCCGCGACCGCGCCCGCCGGATCGTCGCCGATGCCACCGGCGCCGACGAGGACGCCGTCCGCCGCGCCCTCGCCGCCACCGACGGCCGGGCGAAGGACGCCGTCCTGGTCCTGCTCGCTGACGTGGACGCACCCACCGCCGCCCGCCTCCTCGCCGCCACCGACGGACGCCTGCGCGACGCCCTGGAACTGCCGAGGGACTAGGACCCGCCCGGGCGTCCGGCCGTCGCAACTGAGAGCCCTGAAGTCATCGCCAGTCAATCACTGCCATTCGAGCGGCGAATTCCGACCGCCTTAGCACCCCCGCCAGGATGCGCCGGACAGGTCCTAACCCAGCCGCAGGTCCGCCGAGGCCACGACCTCTCCCAGCCGCGGGAAGTTCAGGTCCACCGAGGCCCGGTGCTCCGCCTCGGTCAGCCCGGTCATCGCGTCCTCGACGAAGACCAGCCGGTAGCCGCGGTCGGCGGCCGCGCGGGCGCTGGACTCCACGCCGAGGTTGGTGGCGATCCCGGTGAAGACCAGGGTCTCCACGCCGCGGGCCTGGAGCAGTTCGTGCAGCCCGGTGTCCTCGAAGGCGCCGATGGTGCGCTTCACCACGACCTCGTCGGCCGCCGCCTCCACCTCGGCCGTCAGCTCGCTGCCGGGCGGCTGCTCAGCGACACCCGGCCGCTCGACCCGCACCGCGACGACGGGCGCGCCGGCGGCGCGGAAGTCCTCGGCAAGCTTCAACGAGGCCGTCACGACCTCCGAGCCGGTGTGCGGAGCGAGCTGGCGGGCGACGATCCGGTCCATCAGGTCGATCAGGACCAGGGCCGTGGTGCGGGGATCAAGGGTGGTCATGGCGCACACGCTAGCCCATCCCCCTCACCCCGGGCCCGGCCCCGCCTCCCGCGCGGCCTCCGCCCGAAACCCCTCGATCAGCACCCGCAGCCCGTAGCCTGCAGCCCGTAGTCGAAGTCGGCGTCGTGGTCGGTCATCCGCAGTACGTCGGCGGCCTCGCTGAGCAGCGGCAGGTCGCGCAGGGCCTCGTCCGGGAACGGCGGCCGGGCTCGCTCCGCGGCGTCCCGTCGCAGGGCCTGCTCCTCGGTGACCCAGCCCATGATGTACCGGTCGACGGTCCGCAGCAGCCGCAGCGCGGTGCGCGGGCGCGGTCCGGCTCGGCAGAGCTCGCTCAACTTGGCTTCGACGGCCGGAAGTTCGTCCTCGGTGGGCAGGGTTCCGGCGTGCACCCGGGCGCCGTCGCGGTAGGCGAGCAGGGCCGGTGCGCTTGGCACGGGCGTCGACGGCGGTCCGCTCGGGCCAGTGCTCCGGATCCGGCTCGCGGTCGGGCGGGAGCGCCTCGGCGAGCATCGCCTCGGTCTTCACCATAACGGCGATCCCGCTGCAGATCGCCGACCTCACCGGCTCGCCGCTCGCCGTGGGCGCCGTCGGCGCGGTCGAACTCGTGCCCACCGTCCTCTTCGGTCTCTACGACGGAGTGCTCACCGACCGCGCCGACCGCCGTACCGTCGCCCTGGCCACCGAGGTCGCGCTCACCCTTCCTGCTGTCGATCGCCCTGCTCGACCACGTCCGCCCCGCCCCCTCGGCGCGGGACGCCGGGGCGCCGCCGCTGCGCGAGTTCGCCGAGGGCGCCCGGTGCGTGGCACGCCGGCCCGACCTGCTGGGCACCTGCCTGGCCGACCTCGCCGCCACCGTCTTCGCCCTGAGCACCGCCCTGTTCCCGTTCCCGGCCGAGGAGTTGGCCGCCCCCTGGGCGCTCGGCCTGCTCTACTCCGCGTCCGCGGCCGGCAGCCTGGTCGCAGGCGCCACCGGCGGCTAAACCGGGCGAGTGCACCGGCACGGACGGCTTGTCCTGCTCTCCGCCGCCCTGGTCGGCGCTGCCACCGCCGCGGCCGCCATCGCCCCCGGCCTGTGGGCCGCACTGCTCTGCCTGGCCGTTGCGGGCAGCAGCCACTGGATCGGCGACACCTTCCGCAGCGCGATCTGGAACCGGTCCGTTCCGGACGAACTCCGCGGCCGCGCCGCCGGTCTGGAGCTGTTCACCGGCTCCCCCGGGCCCGCCCTCGGCGACCTGCGGGCCGGCGGCCTCGCCGCCCGCCAGGGCATCCGGGCCGGGCTGCGCACCGGCGGCCTGCTCTGCCTGGGCGGCAGCGCCGTCCTGGCCGCCGCACTCCCCACGCGCTCTCGCTACGACCAGCGGGCGCACCGAGCGGAGGTGGTCCCGGAGTCCGCCTCTGCCCCCGCCCCGGAGCCGCCCCGTGATCGCCCGCTCAGCCCTTCCGAGGCGCTTTCGAAAACGCCTTCGGAAATGCCGTCGGAAATGCCGTCGGAAGCTCCTGCGGAAGCGCCGAGGAGTGCCGGGCGATCAGCTCGCCGAGGCGGCCGGGATCGTCCGTGCCGCGCTTGGGCAGCACGGTCAGCGTGGGCGTCCGCTCGTTCCCGCCGAGCAGCACGAACAGCTCGGGCGTCTCCAGGTGGTAGGGCAGCTCCCGCCAGCCGAGCACGGTGCTGGACACCGCATTGGTGACGGTCATCCCCGCCGCGTCCACCAGGACCCGGAACTCACCCTTGCCCGCCGCGAGCCGCCGCGCCTGCCACCCCCGCAGCCAGGGCATTCCCAGTACCAGCAGGGCAAGCACGAGCATCACCACGGCCGGTGGCCGGACCACGCCGTTGGCCGCCGCAGTCAGCACCGCGCCGGTCCCGGTGAACGCGGCGCACCCGGCGAGCAGGTTCGTCGTCCTCCGGGCGGCGCGCCCGGCCACCGTGCCCCGGGCGCGGGCCGCGAAGGCCGCCCGGAAGTCTCCGGCCGTCGGTGTGAAGCGGAGCTCCACCGTCTCCGTCCGCCCGCCCGAATCCATCCCGCACGACCTCTCATCAAGCATGTGTCGCGGGATGCTAGCAAAGCCCGGGCCCCCTGTCCGGCGGAGCGCCCCCGCGCGCACGCCCGGCCCGTTGACGTGAATACGTCGTTCCGTACGAACCGCCGTTGACCACCAGCACCACCCGACGGTTGGCTCACCCACGAGCCGGCCGCCGGGGAGCCCGACGTCACCGGAACGGACGCCACCGGACGCCATCGTCGACGCGGCCCGGCCGTTCCCAGGGGAGGGGATCAGATGACCCACGCACGCACCACACCGACCCGCACCACATCCACCCGCACCACACCAACCCGCACCACACCGACACACCGGCGCCTGCTGCGCGCCGCCTGTGCACTCGGCGCGGCCGCCACCCTCGCGCTGACCGGCACCCAGGCCGCCCAGGCCGACCCCGGCCGTCACCGAACGCCGGGCACCGAGCGGGTCTCCGTCGGCCTCGGCCAGGCGCAGCCCGACGGCGCCTCGCACGCCGCCGGCCTGAGCGCCGACGGCCGCTACGCCGCCTTCACCTCGACGGCCGCCAACCTCGTCCCCGGCGACACCAACGGCAAGAGCGACGTCTTCGTCCGCGACCTGCGGACCGGCCGCACCGAGCGGGTCGACACCGGTCCGGACGGTGTCCAGGCCGACGGAGCCTCCTTCGAGGCCGCCATCAGCGCCGACGGCCGCTATGTCGCGTTCAGTTCCTCCGCCACCAACCTGGTGCCCGGCGCCAACCTCGGGTCCGACGACGTCTACGTCCACGACCGCCGGACCGGCGAGACCACCCTCGTCTCCGTCGGAGAGGAGCCCGGCCAACCGCAGAAGGACAAGTTCTCCGGCCACCCCTCGATCAGCCGGGACGGCCGCTACATCGCCTTCCAGTCCAACCGCTCCGACCTGGCCCCCGGTACGGTCACGTGGCAGGGCGCCAACATCTACGTCCACGACCTGGGGACCGGGGAGAACCGCCTGGTCAGCACCGGCGCGGACGGCAAGGAGGCGAACGGCTCCTCCGCCTCCCCGGTGATCAGCGCCGACGGCGGGACCGTCGCCTTCATCTCCAAGGCGACCAACATCATCGCCCCCGACCGGCCCGGGGCACTCTCGCCGGACGCCGCCACCCGGCTCGGGGCCGAGTCCGACCAGGAGTCCGACGAGCAGTTCGTCCGTGACTCCCTCCGGAGCCCCGGGTCGCCCCGCTCCGCCGACCGCCCGCAACTGCTCAAGCCGCACCTCTACCCGCTGTACGTCCGCGACCTGCGCTCCGAGGAGACCACCCTGGCCAGCCCGGACGGCAAGAACGGCTGGCGCGGAGCGGACTACCCCTCGCTCAGCGCGGACGGCCGCTACGCCGTCTACTCGGCCTGGGTGCAGCACGGCGACAACTGGCCGGACCACCACTTCGAGGTGTACGTGCGGGACTTGGCGAAGGGCACCGAGACCCTGGTCAGCGCCGGCCTGCCCGGGACGACGACCACCGGCGACTCGCTCAACGGCCGGATGACGGCCGACGGCCGCTGGATCTACTTCGACTCCACGGCCGCCAACCTGGTGCCCGGCGACACCAACGGCTCCGGCGACGTCTTCCGGCGCGACCTGCGCAGCGGCCGCACCGAGCGGGTCAGCCTCGCGGCCGACGGCTCGCAGTCCGCCGGCGCCTCGTACGACCCGTACGTCGACGACCGCGGCACCACGGTGGTGTTCACCTCGGAGGACGGCACCCTCGTCCCGGGCGACACCAACCAGGCCCCGGACGTGTTCGCCCGGCGGCCGCCCCGCTGAGCTCGCAGTCCCGCACCACCGACACCACCTCCACAACCACATCCACAACCAGAACCACAACCAGAACCACCCGCCCGCTACCCGAAGGTCGGCAACAGGTAGCCCAACTGGGATATCACCGACCACAGTTGGTCCGCGAGCCGGGCCGCCGCGGCGAGCGCCCCGACGAACAGCTCGGGCGCGTTCGCCGCGGCGACCAGGCCGCCCTTGGCCACCACCCCCAGCCCGGTCACCACGCCCGTGCCCAGCGCCGCCCACACCCCGAGGGCCAGCAGCCCGACCGCGCCGAGCCCGGCCAGGAACAGCTCGCCCTCGGGGGTGAACAGCCGCCGGTCGCGCTCGATCGTCACCGCCAGCTCGGGGACCAGCGTGGGCCCGAGCGGGGCCGGCCGGAGCCGGGCCCGTACCAGGTTGAGCATCGCCTCCCGGATCCTGTCGGGCAGTTGCACCGCCCGCAGCGGCACCCGGTGGATGTGGTACAGCACCAGCCCGTCGTATCCCGGACGCCCGTTGGCCGGCCGCGGGTACTCGCGGAACTCGGCCCGGTCGGTGGGCCAGTAGCAGATCCAGTCGACGTACGTCTCGCCGTTCTGCTCGGTGACGTTGACCGGCATCGGCAGGATCTTCAGCCCGGCCCCGAGCCGCCAGTCGGTGCCGGCGGCGACCACCGAGTACGGCAGCTGCTGGAGCGCGGTGCGCTGCATGGCGACCAGCCGGTTCTCGATCACACGGCCGCACGGGTCGCGCAACACCCCTACCTTCCCCTGGAGTTCGCGGTAGGTGTCGAGGGCGCCGCCCTCCGTCCCGACCTCCAGTGCCTCCATCCGCAGTTCGGGGACGTGGTTCTGCAGGCCGAGCAGGTCCGGCTTGAGCGCACCGCCCGGGGTGAGTTCGCGGACGGCCTTGACCAGCTTGACCGCCGGGGTGCTGCGGTCCTTCAGCATCCGCTTGATCGCGTCGACCTTGGCCGTGGGGAAGGTGTTGCGCAGGTCCTCCGACAGCACCTGGAGCACCATCCGCAGCACCGGGTCCTGCGGATGGGCGGTGAGCCGCCCGTACGGCAGCGCCTCCCCGGGGCCGAGCCGTTCCCGGCCGGGCGTGCCCCACCACTCCGCGATCCGGTCGAGCTGGAAGGTCACCCAGGTCGCGCCGGGCCGGGCGTCGAACTCCACCCCGAAGTGGTGGCGCACCCACAGCTCGGCGGCCAGGTACTCGAAGACCGTCGGCGGCTCCTCGCGCGCCTTGCCCAGCAGCAGGCAGGTGTCCTGGGCCCTCAGGAAACTCATGCGATGTCCGTCAACGGGCTGCTCACCGCGATGTCCGTGCCCGAGGTCGGCGTGTACTCGTTCCACTCCGCGATCAGCGTGCCCCGGTGGCCGGGGCGGCGGACCGGGAACGGCGTCAAACTGCCGTCGTGCCGGTGGGCCAGCCCGGACAGCAGCAGGTGGCCGTCGTCCGGCCGCAACCCCTCCAGCTCGCCGCCGAGTTCCCGCAGCACGGGGCCGTGCGCGGCGGCCAGGACGGCGGCCCGCAGCGGTCGGTCGCCGGGGTCGGCGGCGGAGGCGGCGAGCAGCTCCCAGGGCAGCTCGGCCGTCAACCGCCCGCGCAGCGCGGCCACTTCGTCCGGCCGGAGACCGAGCCTGCGCAGGTAGGCGTGTTCGACGAAGCCGGGGCTGCGCGGCGGGCCGTCCACCTTCACCGGGACGAGGGTGGCTTTCGGGATGCTGCGGGCCGCGTGCCCCAGCACCGGCGGCTGAGCACCGCCCGACCAGGGCGGCACGGGCGGTACCGGCAGGCCCGCCACGGCCGTCGGCGCCGGTGCCGGCGCCGACGTGGACGTGGACGTGGACGTGGACGTGGACGTGGACGCGACGGTGGACGTCGGCGTGGACGCGACCGTGGACGCCGGTGGCTGCGCGGGCACCCCGGGAAGTCGGTCGGTCATGGCGGCCCCCTCCGTCGTCTGCTGCCCGGCACCTACCCCTGGTCGCGTCGGGCACCCGACGCGGGCGACGGCTCGTGGCGCACCGCGGGTCGCGCGGAGGTGCGCACCGGCGGGCGGCCCCACCACACGCCTCTTCACCACGCACACGCCTGCCCGCCCGACCGCTCACTCGCCGGGCTCCCGCGCCCGCGCCCGCGTCCGCGTCAAGCGAAATCCTCCTGCGAGAACGTTGACTGACACTTTGTGAGATATTCACCGTCCCCTGTCTACTCGCATAGACCCGCAGATGGTGACATGGACACACACCGCCCGGCACCCCGCGCCGGGCCCGTGACAGGGAGCTCCCCACATGCTTCGTGCCCACCGCATCGCCCCCGCCGTCGCCACCGTGGTGCTCGCCGCGGCCGCCCTCGCGACCGCCGGTACCGCGCACGCCGCCCCCACCGCCGCCGCGCACACCCGCGCCGCCCTCGACGCGACCTGCTCGCAGGCCTACCTGCCGCTGCCCGACCCGTCCTGCACCCCCGGCGCCACCAACCCGGACGTCACCCAGGACACCATCGACTCCACCATCTGCGTCGCGGGCTACAGCACCTCGATCCGCCCGTCCACCACGTACACCAACCGCCTGAAGGTCCAGCAGATCGCACAGTACGGCTACGACGACACCAGCACGGCGGACTACGAGGAGGACCACTTCATCCCGCTGTCGCTCGGCGGCAACCCGACCGACCCGAACAACCTCTGGCCCGAGCCGCGCTACGCCACCGGCACGAGCGGCCTGTCCTCCACCGACAAGGACACCGTGGAGTACAAGCTCTACCGCGCCGTCTGCAACCACCAGGTGAACCTGGTGCCCGCCCAGCAGGCCATCGCCACCGACTGGACCACCGCCCTCTCGGTCCTCGGCCTCGGCTGAGCCCCGGCCTCAACTGGCCCCAGGCCCCAGCCGACCCCCTGCCTCAACTGACGCACGCCTCGGCTGACCCACCCCGGACCGCCCGGCGCGGGCGCCCCCGCCCTCACGGCGTGAGCGCCCGCGCCGACGCCCCCACCGGCGCCGGGAGTTCGGTCCGTCCGCGCAGGTAGCGGTCCACCGCGGCGGCCGCCGACCGGCCCTCGGCGATCGCCCAGACGATCAGCGACTGGCCCCGCCCGGCGTCCCCGGCGACGAACACCCCCTCGGTGGCGGTGCCGAACCCGTCGTCCCGCTCCAGCACGCCCTCCGGCCCGACGGCCAGGCCGAGTTGGGCGAACAGCGGCTGGTCCGGCTCCGGCCCGCTGAAGCCCAGCGCGAGCAGCGCCAGCTGCGCCGGCAGCACCCGCTCGGTGCCCGCCCGGGCCTCACGCCCGCCCTCCGCGCACGAGGCGAAGCGGACGGCCGCCAGCTGCCCGTCCGGCCCCGGCTCGAACCCGACCGTCACCGCCTCGAACACCCGGCCGTCCTCCGCCGACGGTTCCGGACCTCCCGCCACCGCCCCCGACTCCTCGTGCGAGGTGGTCACCCGGTACACCTTCGGGTGGACCGGCCAGGGCTGCCCCGGCGCCCGGCGCCGCGGCGGGCGCGGGTTGATGTCGAACTGGGTGACCGCGGCCGCGCCCTGGCGCAGCGCCGTCCCCAGGCAGTCGGCCGCGGTGTCCCCGCCGCCGACGATCACCACCCGCCTGCCCTCCGCGGACAGCGGCGAGTTCGCGAGGTCCCCCTCGTCCACCCGGTTCGCCCAGGTCAGGTACTCCATCGCCGGATGCACCCCGGGCAGCCGGCGCCCGGGCACGGCCGGTTCCCGGTGGGCGGTCGCGCCCACCGCGACCACCACCGCGTCGTACTCGGCCCGCAGCCACTCCCCCGTGACGTCCCGCCCGGCCCACACCCCGGTGCGGAACTCGGTTCCCTCGGACCGTAGTTGGTCGAGCCGCCGGTCCAGCCGGTGCTTCTCCAGCCGGAACGGCGGGATCCCGTAGCGCAGCAGCCCGCCCGGGCGGTCGGCCCGCTCGTAGACCGTGGTCGCGTGCCCGGCCCGGGTCAGCTGCTGGGCGGCGGCCAGCCCGGCCGGGCCCGAGCCGATCACCGCCACCCGCCGGACGGCACCCCGCCGTTCCGGCGGCAACGGCCCGTCCCAGCCCTCCTCCAAGGCCCGGTCGGCGATCGCCAACTCCACGTTCTTGATCGTCACCGCGGCCCCGTCGATCGCCAGCACGCAGGCGCTCTCGCACGGCGCCGGGCAGAGCCGCCCGGTGAACTCCGGGAAGTTGTTCGTGGCCAGCAGCCGGGCGGCCGCGGCCCGCCAGTCCCCGTCCGCCGCCAGCCGGTTCCACTCCGGCACCAGGTTCCCCAGCGGGCAGGCCGCGTGGCAGAACGGCAGTCCGCAGTCCATGCAGCGCGCCGCCTGCCCGCCCACCACCGGCAGCAGGGCCCCCGGCCGGTACACCTCCCGCCGGTCCCCCAGCCGCTCCCGCGCGTCGCGCCGCTCCCGCTCCGCGCGCGGGGTGGTGAGGAAGGCCATCCGCTCTGCCATCGCGGCCTCCGGCGGGACGTGCCGACACGGACCGGCGGCACACCCGGCGGGACACCACCGTGTGGCCACCGTACGCCCACGAAGCAGAGCGCGAAACCCGCGGCGGGCAGGAACCCCGCGCCCCGCTCTCCACTGCCGTGAGCACGCCAGGGAGAATCTCCCACATGACCCACACCGTGCTGATCGCCGAGGACGACCGCGCCATCCGCGACTCGCTCACCCGAGCCCTGACGCTCGAGGGCTACCGGGTGCGGATAGCCGCCGACGGCACCCAGACCCTCGCCGTCCTCGCCGAGCAGCGCCCCGACGTCCTGGTGCTCGACGTGATGATGCCGGCCCCGGACGGCCTGGAGGTCTGCCGCCGGCTGCGCGCCGCCGGGGACCGCACCCCGGTGCTGATGCTCACCGCCCGGGTCGAGGTCCCGGACCGGATCGCCGGGCTCGACGCCGGGGCCGACGACTACCTGGTCAAGCCCTTCGACGTGGACGAGCTGTTCGCCCGGCTGCGCGCCCTGCTGCGCCGCAACCCCCCGGCCGACACCCCGGAGGACGTGCTGACCGTCGCCGACCTGCGGGTCGAGCCGCCCGCCCGCCGGGCCTGGCGCAGCGGACGCGAACTGGAGCTGTCCCGCACCGAGTTCGACCTGCTGGAGCTGCTCACCCGCAACGCCGGCGCCGTCCTCGACCAGACCACCCTGTACGAGCGGATCTGGGGCTACGACTTCGGCCCCGGCTCGAAGAACCTCGCGGTGTTCATCGGCTACCTGCGGCGCAAGCTCGACCGCCCCGGCCTCGCCCCGCTGATCCACACCGTCCGCGGCGTCGGCTACACGCTGCGCGAGCCGTGACCGGCCCCGCGGTCCGCCGCCTCCGCCGGCCCCGCCCCCGCCTGCCCCGCCCGGGCCTGCGCACCACTCTCTCGCTCGCCTTCGCGGCGATGGCGGCGCTGGTCGCGGTGCTGATCGGCACGCTCGGCTACCGCGCCGCCGCCGCCCTGATCCGGGACGACGAAGCGGACGACTTCAACTCCGCCGTCCACGCGGTGAGCGGCCAGGTCGAGCGCGAGAAGCTTTACCCGGGGGACTTCAACGGCCCGAGCGGGCTGGGCGAGCAGCTGCTGCACCCGATCCGGGTCACCGCGCAGGCCCTCGACTCCGGCGGGGCCGTCCTCCCGGGCACCTCCCGCGTCGTCCTGCCCACCACCCCGGACGAGCGCGCGCTCGCCCACGCCGAGGCCCCCGCCCGGACGGTGACCTACGAGCGCGACCTCCCCGGCGCCACCTGGCGGGTGGGGGTGGTCTCGCTCGGCGGCGGCCGCGGGGCCGTCCAGGTCGTGCAGCGACTCGACGACGTCGAGCTGCTGCTGGCGCGGCTGCGCACCCAGATGGTGGCCGTGGTGGTCGCCGTCGTGCTGGTGGCGGGCGGGGCCGGCCGGCTGGTCGCCGGACGGATCACCGGCCGGCTGGTCCGGCTCACCGATGCCGCCGAACTGGTCGCCTCCAGCGGCCGGTTGGACGTCCCGGTGCCGGCCGCCGGGACGGACGAGGTGGGCCGGCTCGGCCGCGCCTTCGACCGGATGCTGGTCCGCCTCGCCACCGCCAAGGAGAACCAGCGCCGACTCGTCCAGGACGCCGGGCACGAGCTGCGCACCCCGCTGACCAGTCTGCGCACCAACCTCTCGGTGCTGCCCAGCATCGACCGGCTGCCGCCCGCCGAGCGCGCCGCCCTGCTCGCCGACCTCTCCGAGGAGGCCCGGGAGTTGACCGAGCTGGTGGAGGAGCTGGTGGCGCTCGCGGCCGACCGCAAGGCGGACGAGGACCCGGTCGAGGTGGTGCTCGCGGAGGTGGTGCACGAGGCCGCCGCCCAGGCCCGTCGGCGCAGCGACCGGGAGATCACCGTGGACACGGACGACACGGTCGTCATCGCCCGCCCGGACGCGCTGGCCCGCGCGGTGAACAACCTGCTGGACAACGCGGCCAAGTTCGACCCGGCCGGGACGTCCCCGATCGAGGTGGTGGCGCGCGGCCGGCGGGTCGAGGTCCGCGACCGCGGCCCGGGCGTCGACGCGGCCGACCTCGACCGGATCTTCGACCGCTTCTACCGCGCCACCGCCGCCCGCAGCCTCCCCGGTTCGGGCCTGGGCCTGGCCATCGTCGCCGAGGTGGCCCGCTCCCACGGCGGCACCGCCTTCGCCGCCAACCGCGAGGGCGGCGGCGCCGTGATCGGCTTCACCCTCGGCGACTGACGACCATCGACGGCGCCCCGGGCCGTTCGAGCCGGCGTCCGGAGACCCTTCACCGACGGCCGGGCCCCACCGGACGACCCGCTCCTCGGACGCCTGCGCCCGGCCTGCGGCCCGACCTGCGTCGCCGGTTACGGGGCTTCAGGTCGAGGCCGGGCCCGCGCCGTCCGGTTGTCGGTCCGCCGCCGGGGGCCGGAGCGCGGTCCGCTCCGGATGCGGGTGCAGGGCGAGGCCCACACCGACGGCGGCTGCCGCCAGGCCCAGCACGGCGAACGGGCGGGACCACTCGCCGGCCGCGAGCGGGGCGAAGGCCGTGGGCAGGACCAGGAGCGCGGCGGTGAGGGCGGCGGCCGCGGAGGCAGGGCGAACGCTCGGGCGACGGGGGCCGGACGCGTCGAGCAGCACCAGGTAGCCGGCGAGCAGGACGGTCACCGCGAGCACCCGCCACCAGGAGGTCTCGCCGAGGGCGGCGAGCGGGACGGCTCCGGCGGCGAGGAGGGTGGTGCGGGCTGCGGACAGGCGCGCGAGCCACCTCGTCGAGCTCGGGCCGTCCGGTGCGGGGACGGCGGCCCACAGTGCGCCGACGGCGACCGGCAGGAGGCAGACGGGCCCCAGCCGGTCGGTGAGGGTGCCGGTTCCGGTGCCCGCGGCGGCGAGGGCGAGGGCGGCACCGGTGCCGCGCAGGGCGGCACGTTCCAGCCGCGGGGCCCGACCGATCGGGCCGGTCGCGCCGGTCGGTTCGGTCGTCGAGGGGATGGTCATCGCCCGGCCCCCACGATGCGGCGGCGCAGCAGGGGCCCGACGGCCAGATCCAGGGCCTCGCCCGGCGTGTGGACGACCACCGGGATGCCCCGGCCGCGCAGCGTGGCGCGCATCGCCTCGCGTTCGGCGCGCCACAGGCGCAGCGCGAGGGCGTCGATCTCGTCGTCGGGGCGGGCCGTCGGCTCCCCGGCCGGGATCTCCACGACGACGAGGGGGTTGCCGCGTTCGCGGATCCGGCCGAGGACGTCGAGGATGCGCTGGTCGGCGAGGGGGGTGAAGGCGTAGACGAGGGCGTGGCCGGGCAGGGCCACGAGCGGCAGGGGCGGGAGGGGCCCGCGCCGGGGGCGGTCCTGACGGACTTCCAGCACGCACTCCACCATGCGGTAGAACTGCCGGTCCCCGGTGGAGGCGGTGAGGTGGCGCAGGTGTCCGCCGACCGCGACGAGGCCGATCCGGTCGTGTCGGCGCAGGTAGGCGCGGGTCAGGCCGGTGGCGGCGCGCAGGGTCTCGTCCAGGCTGCGCCGCCCGGTGGCGGTGTCGTGGTAGTCGGCGAGGGTGTCGAGCAGGACGACCGCGTCGACGGCGCGCTCGGCGGCGAACTGGTTGATCTGGACGGCGTCACGGCGGGTCGTGGACGGCCAGTGGATCCTTCGCTGCCGTTCCCCGGGCACGTGCGGGCGGACGCCGACGACCTCGACGCCGGTGCCCTCGTGGGCGGTGGTGTGCTCACCGATCCGTTCGGGCAGGCGGACCGGGATCGGGGTCAGGTGGGCGGCGTCGGGGACGGGGAAGACGTCGACGGTGCCGAGGTCGGTGCGGACGGTGCGGTGCGTCAGGCCCCGGGCGTCGGGCACGTCCAGGTCGACGACGCCCAGGTGACGGCGGCCCCAGCTGTCGGTGCGGAGAACGAGGTCGACGCCGGTCGGGGTGACGGCCAGGGCTTCCAGGGCCAGGCCGGGGCCGAGCGTCACGGTGGGCTCGGGCGGGCCGATCCGGCCGTCGTGCTCCACGGTGACGTGCACGGTGACGGGCTCACCCTCGAAGCAGCGCCGCGGTCGGGCGGTGCTCTCGGCGGACAGCCGGGTGGGGCGGTCGGCCCCGGGAGCGGCGAGGGCGAGCAGGACGGCCGGGAAAGCGGCCGGGCCGAGCAGCCAGGCGTGGCCGGTGACCAGCGCGGCGACGGCCGCGGCGGTGGCCACCGTGAGCAGGCGCAGAGTCTGCTCGCGAGGCCGCCAGTGCGGTGACGGCGGGCTGTCGGGCAGGCCGGCGGCGCCGGCCCGGGTACTGCGGGCGACGGCCAGGGCCCGGGCGCGGTCGGCGAGACGGTCGGCGCACCCGGCCACCGGGGCCTGCTCCGGAGCCGAAACCGAACCCGACACCGAACCCGAACCCGAACCCGGTGCCGACACCGACGCCGCCCCTGACACCGAGGCCGATTCCGGTACGGGGCTCACCGTGCCACCGCGCGGGGCAGCGTCTGCGGCACCGGGACGGAGGCGACCAGCCGCGCCATCACGTCGTCCGCCTCGATCTGGCGCACCCACAGTTCGGGCTTGAGCGTGATGCGGTGGCCCAGGGCCGGGCCGGCAAGCGCCTTGACGTCCTCGGGGGTGAGGTAGTCGCGGCCCTCCAACATGGCGTGGGCGCGGGCCAGTTGGATCAGCGCCAGGCCTCCGCGGGGCGAGGCGCCCACCTGGATCTGCTGGTCGTTGCGGGTGGCGTCGACGAGGGCGATGACGTAGTCGACCAGGTCGTCGTCGACCTCGACCCGTTCCACCGCGGCCCGCATGGCGAGCAGTTCCGCCGGGCCGGCCACGGTCCGCAGGACCGGCTCGGGGGCCGCCCGGTCGATCCGGGCGCGCAGCATCGCCGCCTCCGTGGCGGTGGGGAGGTAACCCATGCGCACGCGCAGCAGGAAGCGGTCGAGCTGGGCCTCGGGCAGGGCGTAGGTGCCCTCGTACTCGATCGGGTTGGCGGTGGCGATGACCAGAAAGGGGTCCGGCAGGCGGCGGGTCTCTCCGTCGACCGAGACCTGGCCCTCCGCCATCGCCTCCAGCAGGGCGGCCTGGGTCTTGGGCGGGGTCCGGTTGATCTCGTCGGCCAGCAGCAGCTGGGTGAAGAGCGGGCCGGGCCGGAACACCATCTCGCCCGTGGTGCGCTCGTAGAAGGGCGCGCCGGTGACGTCGGAGGGCAGCAGGTCGGGGGTGAACTGGATCCGGCGGAAGTCCAGGCCGAGGGTGGTCGCGAACGAGCGGGCCAGCAGGGTCTTCCCGAGCCCGGGCAGGTCCTCGATCAGGACGTGCCCGCCGGCGAGGGCGCCGAGCATGACCAGGCGCAGTGCCCCGGGCTTGCCGACGACGGCCCGTTCGATCTCCGCGAGCACCGCGCGAGCCCGCTCTCCGGCCTGTTGCGGGGTCAGCGGCGCCACGGGTGCGGCGTGGGCGGGGCCGTGGGGACTGGTGGAAAGGTCGGACATGGCGCTCCTGCAGAAACGATTCGGTCACTGAGTACGGCACTCGGTACGGAAGTTGGCACGGGGGCCCGGCTCTGGTGACGCGAGGTCACAGCGCGTCGAGCCGGTCGACGAGCCCGCGCAGGACCTCCGCCGGAAAGACCTCCGCCGGCAGCGGCGCCAGGGGGTCGATCCACGGCCACAGCCGCGGCCCGAGGAGCTCGGCGGCCCGGTCGCGGTCGGCCGACACGTTCAGCCCGTGGACCTCCACCAGCCGTACCGCGTACAGCCGTTGGAGCCGGGCCCGCAGCACCACGGCGTCGCCCCGGGAGTCGAGGCCCTGGCGGACCGTCCAGCGCCAGTCGCCGAGGCCCTGCTCGTACACGTCCATCTCCCGCGGCCGGCGGCGCAGGAAGAAGGGCTCGGTTCCCGCTCCGGCCACACGGCGGCCCAGGAGCAGACCGGTGACGGCCAGCAGGACCGCCCCGGCCCCCGCCCCGGGCCAGCCGCCGACCAGGGCGCACAGGGCCTCCGCGAGGACGGCGGGCAGGGCCAGCTCGATCAGACTGTGGCGCACCGAGCCCGGCCGCGCGAGTTCACGGTCCGCCTCGTCCACCGCACCCGCCGCATCCGCCCCGTCCGTGGACCGGTCTCGTCCCGACCCCGCACCGCCACCGCTCATCGCTCTCCCCCCTCGGCGCGCGCCCCGGTGGTCGCCGGAGGCATGGTGTCCGCGAGCCGGTCGGCGATGGCGTCCAGGGCCGTACGGGCCCTGCGCACCTGGTCGTCGTCCATCCGGTGGGTCGAGTACCGGGCCTCCCGGAACAGCGCGGTGAGCTCCCGCGCCCCGGCCGCTTCGATCCGCTCGTCGGACAGCGCCCGCCGCAGCAGCTCCGTCGGGCTCTCCCAGGCGTGCCTGGGCAGGCCGGAGGCGGCCAGCGAGCCTTCCATCGCCGCGTAGCAGGCGATCACCGCCGCCCGCGCGTCCGTCCCCTCCAGTGCTCTGCGGCCGGAGGCGACGGCCTCGGCGAGAGCGGTCCCGGGGCTGTCGTCGACCGCGGCGGGCAGTACCGTCGGCTCGCGACGGTCCCGCGGTAGGCGCAGCCGAAGCAGGACGACGACCCCGAGCAGCAGCGCGACGGCGGCCGCCAGGACGAGCAGCGCGATGAACAGCACACCGGCCCCCAGGGCGACGCCCGGCACCTCCGGCCCCGGCGTCGCCGCCTCCGGGGTCGGCAGGGCGGCCCCGGGCGCCAGCGGCGGATGGGACGGGCCGTGCGGCCGGGAGGCGGCCCGGCCGTGCAGGAACAGCAGCAGGACGGGCACCGCGGCGGTGGCCAGGGGCAGCAGCAGCATGGCCGCCGCCCGCAGGCGCTCGGCCCGGGGCGTGGGCCCGTCGAGGTTCCGGACCTCCTCGCGGAAGCGCACCGCGAATCTGCCGACCAGCGCGGCCCAGCCCAGCCCGAGCAGCACCACGAACCCGACGCTGCCCACCGGCCCGCTCGCCGCCGTCCCCAGCAGCCCGCCCTCGGGCCGCAGCGCCGCAGCAGCCGTCAGCAGGCCGCCGACGACCAGCAGCACCCCTACCGGCCGGCCCCACTGCCCGTGCGTACCCGACGGCGACCCACCGCTCATCCGAACCCCCCGGTCCCCGCGCGCGACGGCGCGCGAGGAGCAGCTTCGCACACCGTCCGTCACGGTGTCACCCGCCGTCACGGGCGGCTCGCGGGCACTCCCGGCCGGGGCGGGCGCGAGGGCGTGTCTTTCGGATCACGCCCTCGTCGGCGGCCGGTGCCGGAGTGCTAGAAATCCCTCGTGCACGATCACCCGGAACCCCCGACCCGGCGCCTCTTCGTGGCCCTGGCTCCGCCCGACGACGCCAAGGACGAACTGGCCCGGGCCCTGCAGCCGGCCTACGCCGGGTACCCGCGGCTGCGGTGGAACCGGATCGAGGACTGGCACATCACCCTGGCCTTCCTCGGCGAGCAGCCGTCCGCCGTGGTTCCGCCGCTGCAGGCGGCCCTGGCCGGTCCGGTCGCGTCGTGTCCCGCCCTGCGGCTGGGCCTGCGGGGCGGCGGCCACTTCGACGAGCGGCTGCTGTGGAGCGGGATCGACGGCGACCTGGAGGGGCTGCACCGGCTCGCCGCCGCCGTCCGGGAGGTGGTGACGTCCTGCGGGATCGGGTTCAGGGACCGACCGCTGCGCCCGCACCTGACGCTGGCCCGGGCCCGCCGGGACGACCCGGACAGCGTGCCGCGGGCCGCAGCCGGGCTGAGCGGGTTCGTGGGCCGGCCGTGGCGGGCCGAACGCCTGCACCTCGTCGGCAGCAACATCGGCCGCGGCCCCGGGCCGATCCGCTACCGCGACATCGCGGCGTGGCGACTCGGCGTCGCCGTCCGGGCCCGGGCCGAGGACGCCCCCACCGAGCCGTAGCAGCCCGAGGACGGCGACCTGGACCGGGCCGCACGGCACTTCGCCCGCGCCGATGGACTCGGCTGCCCGCACGTGCGCGGGCGGGTCGCCTACCTGGCGGTCCTGCGGTTGGCGGAGCGGGCCGGTCGGGCCCAGGTGCGCGAGGCCCTCGTGACCGTCCGTGAAGTGCACCCGGCCCTGGGGCCGGAGCAGCTGTTCCACCCGGGCTGCCGGGCCGTCCTCGCGGGCCCGGCGAGGCCCGACGACCCGGATGCGGGCTTCCTGCCGTCCGTGGCCCGGATCGCCCCGGACCGGCTGTACGAGCACCGCCGAACCGGTACCCCGGCCCCTGGCGACGTCACCTCAGACCTCAGACCTCAGACCTCAGACCTCAGACGGCGGCCAGCAGCCCCCGCCCCAGCCAGTCGGCGTCGTCCTTCACGCCGGGCAGGACGAAGAAGTACCCGCCGCCGGTCGGCGAGATGTAGTCCACCAGTGGCTCGTCGATCAGCCGGGTCTGGGTGGCCTCGAACTGCCGCACCACGTCCTGCTGGTAGCAGCAGAACACCAGACCCATGTCCAGGTTGCCCGCCTTGTCGACGCCCCGGTCGTAGTTGAAGCCGCGGCGCAGGATGCGCGAGGTGTCGGTGTCGGCGGTGCGCGGGTTGGCCAGGCGGATGTGCGCGTTGAGCGGGATCGCCTTGCCGTCCGGGTCCTTGCCGTAGTCCGGCGCGTCGTTCTCCTGGTGGCCGTCCAGCGGCGCGCCGGTGTCGCGGCGGCGGCCGAACATCTTCTCCTGCTCGCTGAGCTTGACCCGGTCCCAGAACTCGATCAGCATCCGGATGATCCGGATCACCTGGTAGCTGCCGCCGGTCGCCCAGGCGGGCTCGCCCATGCCGTCGTTGACCCAGATCAGCCGGTCCATCTCCCGGGTGGAGGTGGTGTCCGGGTTGACTATGCCGTCCTTGAAGCCGAGCAGGTTGCGCTGGGCGCCGTCCGGGCGGGACTGGTTCTGGAAGCCGTCTATCCGCCAGAGGATCTGCATCCCGCCGCGGGTGTGCCGGGTGATGTCGCGCAGCGCGTGCAGCACGGTGTCCTGCCGGTCGGCGCAGATCTGCAGCGAGAGGTCGCCGTGCAGCTCGTCGGCCCGGAGGTTGTCGTTGGGGAAGGTCTTCATCGGCGTCAGCTTGACCGGCTTGGCCTTGGCGAGGCCGAAGCGGTCGTCGAACAGCGAGGCACCGACGCCGACGGTGACGGTGAGGTTGTCGGTGGGCACGACGGGGCCGAGGATGCCGCTGTCGGAAGGCGGGGCGCCGACGCCGAGGTCGGGCGGGGTGCCGCCGGCGGTGAGGAAGCGGATCCGCTCGGTCAGGGTCCTGAACAGGTCCTCCAGGCCCTTGCGGTCCTGGGCGATCACCTGGCAGGAGACGAAGGCGGCGTAGCCGGGGGCCGGGGTGGTGATCCCGGCCTGGTGGTCGCCGTGGAACGGGACGGCGCCGGACTTCGTCTGGTGGGTGTCCCCGGCGGCGGCCGGCTCGGCGCCCAGGCCGAACGCCCCACCGGCGAGGACGGCGGCCCCGGCGCCCGCGCCGAGCGCGGCCCGGACGAAGCTGCGGCGGGCCGGACCGGCCGGGCAGCCGCCCTGCTCGACGACCGGCTCGGCAGCGGCGGCAGCGGCTGCGGCGGCTGCGGCGTGCGGGAACGGGCAGGAGCCGGCGGCTGCGGTGTGGTCGGTCATCAGGCGGCCTTCCGGATCTCGAGCAGGGCGGGGACGGGCGAGAGGTCTTCGAGCAGCTGGCCGGTGGCTCCGTTCAGCTGGCGCCGGGTGTCGGCGGGCAGCTTGTCCAGCGGGGTCCAGCCGTCGGCGGTGCGGGCGGCGGCGACCAGGTCGCCGACCCGCTTCATCCCGGCGTTGACCCGGACCAGCACCTGCGGGTCGCGCTCGTCGAGCAGCGGCTGCAGGAGGGTCAGCAGCTCCTGGGTGCCGGCCAGGTTGGCCTGGGTGGTGGCCAGGCTGGTGCCGCTGCCCATGTCGGTGTCGCCGGTCAGCTCGAACTGGAGGGTGTTCTCCAGGATCTCGTGGGCGCGCAGCGGCAGGTCGCCCGGGTCGAAGTCCTGGCCGGGGAAGTCGTGCACCAGCTTGGCGACGTTCTGGGCGAGCTCGTCGGCGACGGGCGTCAGGTCGGCGGCGGACCGGCCGTGCCACAGGCCGTACTCCAGGCGCAGGAAGCCGGTGAAGCCCGGGTCCTGCTCCTTGTCGGCGTAGCCGTCGGGGCGGCCGTCGATCTTCTTGTCGAGGTCGGCGAAGGTGCCGTAGGCGGCGCCGAGCGAGGCGTACTGCAGGTGGGCGGTGAGCCAGTCGGCCTTGGCGGTGGCGAGGTCGCCGGCCCGAACGTCGGCCTGGATCTTCTGGGTCTGCGTCATCAGGGTCGCGAGGCCCTTGTTGACGTAGTCCTTGTAGCTGTCCAGCGGGGCCTTGAGGTCGTCCTCGGAGACCGGCTTGACGGCCTTGACCTCGGCGCCGCCGGTGACGTGCACGGTGGCGGAGGTGACGGACGTTCCGCCGGTGGGCACGCAGCGCCAGGCGTAGTCGCCGGAGCCGATGGTGGCGGTGAGCGCGCGGGTGGTGCCGGGGGCGAGGCCCTCGATCTCGCCGTAGACGGCGCCGCTGCCCGGGTTGACCAGGTAGACCTCGGAGACCTTGTCGCCGGTGTTGTGCATCTGGAACACCTGCTGCCCGGGCTGGGGGCTGCCGAAGCCCTTGCCGCACTCCTTCTCGGAGACCGCGACGGTGGCGGAGCCGTCCTGCTTGCCGTCGCTGACGGCGATCACCGCGCCGGCCACCACGACCGGGACGGCGATCACCGCGGTCGGCAGCACCCAGCGCGGACGGCCGGCGCCCACCGGCTTCCCGGCGTCCGGCTTCACGGCCTCCGGCTTCCCGGCCTCCGGCTTCGCGGCCTCCGACGGCTTCGCCCCGGCGGGAGCGGCCGCCGGGGCCGCCTTGCCGCCGCGCACGCCCTCGACGAAGAGGGTCATCACGATGCTCAGGTAGGCGATGTACCCGACGACCTGGAGGACCGTCATGGTGACGGTCAGGTTGAGGGTCCCCTGAACCAGCGTGGCGTACCAGGAGGAGGCGTCCAGGTGCCCGCTCAGGTCGAAGGCGTACGTGCTGCCGCCGCCGACCAGCCCGGACTCCTGGAGGTCGCGCAGGCCGTAGCCGAGCACGCCCGCGGCGACGACGATCAGGCCCGCGCCGGTGATGGTGAAGAACTTGGTGAGGTTCATCTTCAGGGCCCGCCGGTACAGGCCCCAGCACAGCCCCACCGAGAGCAGCAGGCCGACGGCGGCGCCGATCAGCGGGCCGGTGGACTCCCCGGCGGTGCGCGCGTTGGTCCACAGGAAGAGCGAGGTCTCCAGACCCTCGCGGGCGACCGCGAGGAAGCTGGTGAACACCAGTGCCCCCGCGCCCATCGTCAGCGAGGCCTGGACCTTCTCCTTCAGGTCGGCGGAGAGGGTGCGCGCCGAGCGGCGCATCCAGAACACCATCGCGGTGACGAAGCCGACGGCGACCAGGCTCAGCACTCCGCCGAACGCCTCCTGGGCGTGGCCGGAGAGGTTGGCGGCGGTGAAGGTGAGCACCGCGCCGAAGCTGAGGCTGAGCGCGACGGCCGCCGCGACGCCCGTCCACACCTGGGGCAGCCGGCCCTTCTGCCCGGCCCGGACCAGCGTGGCGACCAGGATCGACACGATCAGGCCGGCTTCGAGCCCTTCGCGCAGCCCGATCAGGAAGCTGGGAAACGCCTCATCCCACATGCAGCGGGCTCCTCCCCCGGGCCGCCCCGGGTTGTACCTGTCCTCGGCCGCCCCGCCGGGGGTGCCGGCGGAACGGGCACGGCGAACGCCCCGGACCGGAAGGTCCAGGGCGTTTCGCTTAGCTTAGGCAAACCTTAGAGCCACCGCGGTCAACTGCACCCCGCGTTCAGGTAAGGGTTCGGTATGGGAACACCCATGCGACGGTCAACTCCTCGCGCCGGCACCACTCGGGGGAGATCTTCGTCACCCCCACCACTGCTCGGGCGCCGCCTCGGCCTCCGCCTCCGGAGGGACCGTCACCGGTTCGGCGCAGCGCACCAGCAGGCACCCCTCCCCCGTCTCGGTGACCAGGAAGCCCCGTTCCCGAAGGACGAGCGCGGCCGCCCCGGTCACCGCCGCCCGCGCCAGGCCGGACGGCGGTCCGTCCGGCTCCTCACCCGGGGACCAGCCGACCACCACACCCTCGGGGTGGGGGCCGATCGACAGGGGCGAGGCACCCGGAGCGGTGTCGAACCCGGCGCGGGCCAGGGCCTCGGTGACGTCCTCGAAGAGTTCACGGTCATCCGCCATTGGCGCAGCGTAGGCCCACGCCCTCACGGCGCCCGGACGCCGCGCGCACCGACACGCCCCAGCTGCACCCGAGCGCAGCATCGCCCCCGTTGCGCCGGCCGAGGGCCGGCCGATCGGGCGCCGGGCCCCCCGTCCGGCCCGACACGCACGGCCGGACGGCCCGATGGACGTGCACAGTCGGCCCCCTGCCGACAGCATGACAGAGTAAGCGCCCCATCACCCTGAGCAACGGGTCCAGCGAACCGCCCAGGTCCGTGCGCCGGTCCCCCCGGCGGGCCCGTATCGAGAGGTCCCATGATCACAACACTTCGTCGGCCGGCGTTCCCGCCGGCGGGCCTCCGCCACGGCACGCCGGGAACGCCGGGGAGCCCGTCGTGAGCACCGAACTGCACTCGCAGCCCGGACGGGTGACCGGCAGCCGCAGCAAGCCGGCCAACCAGGCCGAAGCCTTCGCCGACTGGACGGACGGCAGGCTCGGCATCTACACCCTGGCCAAGTCCAACCTGCGCAAGATCTTCCCGGACCACTGGTCCTTCATGCTGGGCGAGATCGCGCTCTACACCTTCGTCATCATCATCCTGACCGGTGTCTGGCTGACCATGTTCTTCCAGCCGAGCATGGCCGAGGTCGTCTACGACGGGAAGTACGTCCCGCTCAAGGGCATCCAGATGTCGCTGGCGTACGCCTCCACCGTCGACATCAGCTTCGACATCCGCGGCGGCCTGCTGATGCGCCAGATCCACCACTGGGCGGCCGTCGTCTTCATCGCCTCGATGCTGACCCACATGCTGCGCGTCTTCTTCACCGGCGCGTTCCGCAAGCCGCGCGAGATCAACTGGGTCTTCGGGGCGCTGCTGCTGTTCCTCGGCATGTTCGACGGTTTCATGGGCTACTCGCTGCCCGACGACCTGCTGTCCGGCACCGGCATCCGCTTCATGGAGGGCGCGATCCTGGCCATCCCGATCGTCGGCAGCTACCTGCAGTTCTTCATCTTCGGCGGACAGTTCCCCGGATTCGTCATCATCCCGCGGCTGTTCACCGTCCACGTACTGCTGATCCCGGGGATCATGGTCGGTTTGCTCGCGGCGCACCTGATCCTGGTCTTCTACCACAAGCACACCCAGTTCGCCGGGCCCGGCCGCACCAACGACAACGTGGTGGGCATGCCGCTGATGCCGGTCTACATGGCCAAGGCCGGCGGCTTCTTCTTCCTGGTCTTCGGCGTCATCGCGTTCATGTCGGCGATCGCCACGATCAACCCGATCTGGGCCTACGGCCCGTACCGGCCCGACCAGGTGTCGACCGACGCCCAACCCGACTGGTACATGGGCTTCTCCGAGGGCCTGATCCGGGTGATGCCGGGCTGGGAGATCAGCGTCTGGGGCGGCCACACCCTGAACCTCGGAGTGTTCATCCCGCTGGTCGTCTTCCCGACCGTGCTGCTGGCCATCTGGTGCTGGCCGTTCCTGGAGGCCTGGGTCACCGGGGACCGCGGCGAGCACCACATCGCCGACCGTCCGCGCAACCACCCGGTCCGCACCGCCTTCGGGGTGGCCTGGATGGGCCTCTATGTGATCCTGCTGGCCGGCGGCGGCAACGACCTGCTGGCGACCCACTTCCACCTGTCGATCAACGCGATCACCTACGCGGTGCGGGCCGGCTTCTTCGCCGTGCCGGTGGTCCTCTTCGTGATCACCAAGCGGTGGTGCCTGGGCCTGCAGCGCCGCGACAAGGAGAAGGTGCTGCACGGCCGGGAGACCGGCGTCATCAACCGGCTGCAGCACGGCGAGTACGTCGAGGTGCACGCGCCGCTGCCCCAGGGCCGGCTGTACACCCTCACCGCGCACGAGCAGCCCGAGCCGATCGTGCTGGAGCCCGAGGTGGACGAGAACGGCGTGGTCCGCCGGGCCGGTCTGTGGACCCGCACCCGGGCCAAGCTGTCCCGCGGCCTCTACGGCGAGGGCAGCCAGATCGCCAAGCCCACCGCCGAGGAGCACGCGGAGATCAGCAGCGGCCACGGCCACCACTGATCCCCGTCCCGGTACGACGGGGCCCGCTGTGCCGTTGCCGGCGCAGCGGGCCCCGTCGTACCGCGGGCACGGCCTGGTGGCGCTCAGAGCCGCAGGGCCGCCGGGAGGACGGCGAGCAGCGCCGCCACGATGGTGACGGACAGGCAGAGCGCCGCCCAGCGGGTGCAGATCCGGCGGCACTCGGCGCGGTAGCGCGCGGCCAGTCGGCGGCAGCGCTGGACGGCGCGGTCCACGACCTCCTCGGCGTACCGCAACCGGTCGGCGGTGTAGGCCAGTTCGAGGTTCTCCCGCTCGGCGTCCGGCAGCCAGGGGAACTGCGCCGCGAAGGCCCGGGCGGCCCGTTCGGCCGCCGCGACCTCGGCCTCCCAGGCCAGGTAGCCCTCGATCCGGGCGATCTCCCCCCGGGAGTTCACCCGGCCGCCTCCGGCCGGCCTGCCCTGTCGCGGGCTCCGCGCTCGCGGCGGACGCTGTCTGCCACCCATGACCGCTCCTCAAGTCCTGTCGAGTCGTCCCGCCGTCATTCCTGCGGAGCGGCGCCCCATCGGGTGCCGCTCCGCGACCAGGCAACTACTACCAGCGACGAACCGCAGGTGGCAGGCGGCTCGCCACGGCCCCGGAAGGCGGGAAGAACTTGCGCGTCGCGCACTATTGCGCGGCGCGCATCTTTCCCGGCAGAGTGGTGGCCATGACGAACGGGCAGCCCGGTCTGCGGGAACGGAAGAAGGCCGCGACGCGGGAGGCACTGAGCTGGGCGGCGCTGCGCCTGGCCGTGGAACGGGGACTGGAGAACGTCCGGGTGGAGGACATCGCGGCCGCGGCCGGGGTGTCCCCGCGCACCTACAACAACTACTTCTCCAGCAAGGCCGAGGCGATCGTCTTCCGGCACCGCAGCCGGATCCTGCGGGCCGCCGAGGCCCTGCGGGCCCGCCCGGCGGCGGAACCGCTGTGGGAGGCGCTGACCCAGGCACTCGTCGAGCCCTTCGACGGCGCGGAGGAGACGCCCGACCCGGCCTGGGTCACCGCCGTACGGCTGCTGCTGCGCGAGCCCTCGCTCCAGGCCGAGCTGATCCGCGGCGGCGCGCGGACCCGGGCCGAGCTCACCGCGGCGATCGCGGCCCGGACCGGCACCGACGCCGAGCGGGACCTCTACCCGAAGCTGGTCGCCTCCGCCGCGCTCTCCGCACTTCAGGTCTCCAACGAGCACTACCTGAGCGCCGATCCCGTGGTGCCCTTCAAGTCGCTGTTCGCCGAGGCGCTGCGGCAGCTGGCCGCCGGACTGCCCGAACCGTCGTCTTCATGAACCGTCAGAGGGGGATCTCAGATGACCAACGACGTCGTCATCGTCGGCGCCGGCCCGGTCGGGCTGTTCCTGGCCTGCGAACTGGCGCTCGCCGGGGTCCAGCCGGCGGTGCTGGACCGGCTGCCCGCGCGCTCCGGCGAGCAGAAGGCCAACGGGCTGGTCGGCCAGGTGCTCCGCCTGCTCGACCACCGCGGCCTGTACGAGTCGCTCAGCGGCGCCCCGGGCGCGCCGCGGCCCGTACCACGCTTCGTGTTCGGCGCCTTCCCGCTGGAACTGCACCGGCTCGACGCCAACCCGCTGCACGCCGTGCCGGTACCCCAGCATCGGATCGAGGAGGTACTGGAGGAACGCGCCCTCGACCTCGGCGTCACCGTGCGCCGCGGCCACGAGGTCACCGGCCTCACCCAGGACGCCACCGGGGTGACCGTCGACGTCCACGGCCCCGACGGCGCCGAACGGCTACGGACCCGCTACCTGGTCGGCGCCGACGGCGGCCGCAGCACCGTCCGCAAGCTCGCCGGGATCGGCTTCCCCGGCATCACCTCACCCGACCCGGTCTCCCGGATCGCCCACGTACTGCCGCCCGAGGGAATCCGCATCACCGACGGCGGTGACGTCCTGCTCCCCGGCTGCCCGACCCCGTTCCGCCCCTACACCCACACCCGCACCGACCACGGCGTGTTCGTCATCGCCCCCTTCAACCCGGACGCCGTCATGATCGCCACCCTGGAGTGGGGCGGCCAGCCGGTGGACCAGCAGGCCCCGCTCACCCTGGACGAGCTGCGCGCCAGCATCCGCCGGGTCACCGGCGCCGACCTGGAACTCGCGCCGGCCCGAACCGCCGGCCCGTTCACCCCGCGGCGCACCGTCGGCCACAACACCAGGCTCGCCGAGCGCTACCGCGACGGCCGCGTCCTCCTGGTGGGCGACGCCGCCCACGTCCACGCCGCCACCGGGGGCCCCGGCCTCAACCTCGGACTGCAGGACGCCGCCAACCTCGGCTGGAAGCTGGCCGCCGACGTCCACGGCTGGGCCCCGCCCGGCCTGCTGGACAGCTACCAGCACGAACGCCACCCGGTCGGCGAGCGGGTCTTCATGCACTCCCAGGCGCAGATCGCGCTGATGTCCCCCGGCCCCGGGATCACCGCACTGCGCGCCCTGGTCGGCGAACTGCTCTCCCACGACGACAACCTCGCCCGGATCGCCGCGCTGATGGCGGGCAGCGACGTCCGCCACGACACCGACTGCCCGCACCCGCTGGCCGGGGGCTTCGCCCCGGAGCTCACCCTCGGCACCGCCGGCGGGGCGGTGCGGCTCGCCGAACTCGCCCGCACCGCCCGGCCATTGCTGATCGACCTGAGCGGCGGCGGGCTCGGCCCGGCCGACCGGGCGGCGGGCTGGAAGGACCGGGTCGACGTGGTGACCGCCGACTGCGCGCAGCCGCCCGCCGCCGCACTGCTGCTGCGCCCGGACGGGTACGTCGCCTGGGCCTGTGCCCCCGGGGACTCCGACCCGGAGGGACTGGACCGGGCCCTGCGCCGCTGGTTCGGCGGACCGCGCGGCTGAGCGAGCACGGTGAAGTCGCTCAACACGCTGAACTGCGCGCTGCTCGGCGAGTTCGGCCGGCGGCCGGGTGGACCGTCGCCCTCGGGGACACCACGGGCGCACGGGCGACCGGGATGATGACGCCGTTCTGGCTCCGGATGACGTGCCACCTCGGCAGCCCCGAGTTCAACTACTCCTTCAGGCGCCCCGGGTAGGACCCGCCGGGCCCGTCCCTCCCGACCGGCGGACGGGCCCGGCGTGCGGCCGCCGGCCGTGGGGGACAATGGACGGCATGTCCCGACGTCGTTCCGCGCCCCGCCCCGCCGTTCCACGGCTGCTGCCCTCCTCCCCGTGTCCGTGCGGTTCGTCCGCCGCCTACGGCGACTGCTGTGGCCGGCTGCACCGCGGCCAGGCGAAGGCCACCACCGCCGAGTCGCTGATGCGCTCCCGGTTCAGCGCCTTCGCCGCGCAGGACGAGGCCTATCTGCTGCGCACCTGGCACCCGGACACCCGGCCCGCCGAGGTGGACTTCGACCCGGCGCTGCGCTGGACCCGGCTGGAGGTCGTCTCCACCAGCGAGGGCGGCGCCTTCCACGCCCAGGGCACCGTCGCCTTCCGGGCGCACTGGACGGAGGGCGGCGAGGAGGGCGTGCTCACCGAGCACAGCCGGTTCGTCCGGCACGAGGGCGCCTGGGTGTACCTCGACGCCCTCTCGCTCGGCTGAGGCCCTACAGGTAGTCGTCGAGGCGGCCCAGCGAGAAGCCGGCGGCGGTGACGTCGTTGACCACCTTGCGCAGCAGGTCCGGCATGGTGGCCTTCCAGTCGGAGATGCCGCGGAAATGGGTGAGGATGATGTCGCCCGGGTGAAGGGTGCGGTCGTCGTAGCGCCACTCCATGTGGTCCGGGAAGGCCTCCTCGTTCCACAGCGGCACCGCCTGCACACCGCAGGAGGCGGCCGCGCGCAGGGTGTCGTCGTTGTACTCGCCGTACGGCGGCCGGAACAGCCGGGGGCGGACGCCGATCTGCCGCTCCAGCTGGTCCTGCTGGTCGCAGATCTCCTGGCGCTGGGTCTCGTAGTCGAGGACCTTGAGGTTGCGGTGGTTGATGGTGTGGTTGTTGATCTCCACGCCCTGCTTGTGCAGGTCCCGGAAGTAGCCGTAGTTGTCGCGGACGAGGTAGTCGGAGAGGAAGGCGCTGACCGGGATGCCCAGTTCCTGGGCCATCCGGGAGAACTCCGGGTCCTTCTCGAAGCCGTCGTCGATGGTCAGGAAGACCACCTTCTCCTGGATCGGCACCCGGAACACCACGGGCGGGCGGCCGTCCTTCAGCTTGACGCCCTGCACCGGGGTGAGCGCCGTCCTGGCCGCCGGGCGGGGCGGGGCCTTCAGCGGCGGGCGGTCGAGGCCCCAGCGCTGTGCGGTCTCCAGGGCGGCGCGGGCCGCGTCCGCCTGGCGGGCGTCCGCCTCACCAGTGCCCTTCTCCTGACGGGCCAGCCCCGGGACCTTCAGCGGCAGGGCCCCGAGCGCTGCGGAAGCTCCCCCGGTGGGGGAGGGCTCCGGCTGGGCGGCGGGGGCGGCGCAGCCCGCGACCACGGCGGTGAGGCAGACGGCCGCGAGCAGGCCGGTCCGCTTCCGGCTCGTCCTCGAACCCGCACTGTTACGACAAACTGATGGTCCGTTCATAGCTGCTACTGCTCCCCCGCCGTACGCCTCCGCCAATCCCCCCGTCACCCACCCGGGGCAACGGCGCGCCGGTCGCCTTGCCGTTCCTTTGCCGACCCTCCGGAACCGGCACGAAAAACCCTTTGCGGTCACGGCCCCGGGAAGCGGATCATGCGCGCATGACCGACACCGCGCCCAGCCGCTCCGACCTCTGGACCGTCACCACGGCCGACGTGACCTCCCCCGAGGCCGAGGCGCTGCTGCGCGAGTACTACTACGACGTGGCCAACCGCTACTACCGCCTCCACCTGGGCCGGGAGGGCACCCCGGAGCAGCTGGAGGCCGGCTTCGCCGACTCCCCCAGCGACGACCTGACCGCCCCCACCGGTCTGTTCCTGCTCGGCCGCTACCACGGCGCCGCCCAGTCCTGCGCCGGCCTGCGGCGCCACGACGCCACCACCGTCGAACTCACCCGCGTCTTCGTCCGCCCAGGCCTGCGCGGCACCGGCGGCGGCGCCCGGCTGCTCGCCGCCGTCGACGAGGCCGCCCGCGCCATGGGCGCCGAGCGGATCGTCCTCGACACCCGCCTCGACCTGGTCGAGGCCCGCGCCCTCTACCTGCGCAACGGCTACCGGGAGATACCGGCGTACGGCGAGACCGGGCCCTACTCCGAGATCTGGTACGGCAAGGAGCTCACCGCGGCGTCCCGGTAGCGGAGTCGAACGGCCGGGTACGGCTCGGCACCGCGTCGGCGTCCGCCAAGCGCCCCAGGGCATCGGCCAGTTCGGCGGCCGAGGGCGGGTTGGCGCCGGGGCGCGAGACGGTCACGGCAGCGGCGGTGACGGCCCGGGTGAGGCAGTCGGCGAGGTCGGCACCGCAGGCACGGGCGTGCAGGAAGGCGGCCATGAAGGAGTCGCCGGCGCCGACCGTGTCCGCGACGGGCACCGGGACGGCCGCCACCCGCTCCCGGCGGCCCTCGGCGGTGAGCGCGACGGCGCCCTCCGCGCCGAGGGTGACGGCGACCACGGCCGGGCCGAGGGTGAGCCAGCGCTCGGCGACGGCCTCGACGGGCTCGCCGGGGTAGAGCCAGCCGAGGTCCTCGTCGCTCGCCTTGACCAGGTCGCTGAGCGCCACGCAGCGCTCGACCCGGCGGACGGCCTCCGCCCGCTCGCCCATCAGCGCGGGGCGCACGTTCGGGTCGTAGCTGACCTGCGTCCGGCCCCGCCAGCGCCGCACCAGGGCCAGCACCGAGGCCGCGCCCGGTTCGGTGACCGCGCCGATCGAGCCGAGGTGGATCGCGGCGGGGGCCTCGGAGAGTTCGGTCGGCGGGAGGGTCCAGCCGATGTCGAAGGTGTACTGCGCCCGTCCCTGACCGTCCAGCCGCACCAGCGCCGAGGGCGTCCGCGCCACCTCGGCGGCGCGGACCTCGACCCCGGCCGACTCCAGGTGGGTGCGGATCAGCCGCCCGTTGGCGTCCGGCCCGAGCTCGGTGAGCAGCACGGCCGGGCGGCCCAGCCGGGCCAGGCCGTACGCGAGGTTGGCCGGGCTGCCGCCGGGGTGCACCCGGTCGGGGGCGCCGTCGGTGCGGACGATGTCGGCGACGCACTCGCCGATCACCACTACGGCTGAAGCGGGGCTGGTCACGGCGGCTCCTGGCATCCGGATCGCGGGCGTCGTCTCGGGCGCCAGCCTACGGGTGCGCCCGAGGAGCCGTCAGAGCGCCGAGGAGCAGGAGCCGCCAGAGGGCCGGGCAAGCGTCGGAGCACAGGAGTACGGCCGCCGGACCTGGCCAGGTTCTCCGACGGCCGTGGCCCCGTCCGTCAGGGGACGAAGCACTTCGAACGTTAGCCCCGGCCCCGGGGTGCCGCCAGCACCGTGGTCCGTACGGGGGATGTCCGCGTGTCGTCACGGTTCGGGTGAAGCCGCCCCGCGGGGCCTGACGGACCACTAGGGTCCGTGCCCGGTGTGCGTCGCACGCGTACCGCCGCACGGTCCCGCCCCCTCCTTCGTCGAAGTGTGGTGATCGCCCTGTTCAGGCCCCGTGTCGGTCTCGCCCTGGCATTGGTGCTCAGTGCGGCGCTGCTGTCCGCGAGCGTCCCGTCGGCCACCGCCGCGGGCGGGCTGGGCGATCCGGTCTACCCCGCGCTCGGCAACACCGGGTACCGCGCGCTCGACTACGACCTGTCCTTCGAGTACCGGCCCGGCAGCCGGACCGTGGACGCCACCGCGGTGATCACCACCCGGCTCTCCCGCACCCTCGCCCACCTGGAGCTGGACTCGCTCGGGCTGGACGTGCACGCCGTCCGGGTCGACGGGCGCCCGGCGCGGTTCGCCACCCACGGCGAGAAGCTGACCGTCACCCCGGCCCGTCCGCTGCGCCGTGGCGCCACCGCGCGGCTGACCGTCGAGTACACCGCCGACCCGCGCGCCGCGCTGCCGCACACCGGCTGGGTGCCGACCCCCGACGGCTTCGCGGTGGCCGGGCAGCCCGCGAGCGCCCACACCGTCTTCCCCTGCAACGACCACCCGAGCGACAAGGCCCGCTTCACCATCGCGGTGACCGCCCCGGACGCGCTCCTGGGCGTCGCCAACGGGGAGTTGACGCAGACCGAGCGGCTCGGCGACGGCCGGACCACCCGGCGCTACGTCTCCCGCGAGCCGATGGCCACCGAACTCGTCCAGGTGTCGGTCGGCGACTACACCGTCCGCGAGCGCACCGGCCCGCGCGGGCTGCCACTGCGCGACGTCGTCCCCACCGCCCGGCTCGCCGAGCTGACCCCCGCACTCGACCTCACCGCCGACCAACTCCACTGGGCCGAGCAGCACTTGGGTCCGTTCCCGTTCGAGTCCTACGGCATCCTGCCGGCCAACACCGACGACCCGGCGGCCTTCGGCTTCACCGGACTGGAGACCCAGACCCTCACCCTCTACAAGCCGGGCTTCCTGCGCCAGGCCGAGCCGGCGATCGGCTCGCACATGATGCACGAGCTGGTGCACTCCTGGTTCGGCGACAGCGTCTCCCCCGCCACCTGGGCCGACCTGTGGCTCAACGAGGGCCACGCCGACTACTACGGCCTCCTCTACCGCTACGAGCGCGGCTGGCCCGACGCCTGGGGCCACACCACCCTGGTCGACCGGATGCGCATGCTCTACGGCCTCGGCGACCAGTGGCGGCACGACGCCGGGCCGGTCGCCTCCCCCACCGCCGACAACCTCTTCGACAGCCAGCGGTACACCGGCGGCGCGCTGGTGCTGTTCGCGCTGCGGGAGAAGGTCGGAGCGGCGACCTTCGACCGGATCGAACGCACCTTCCTGCGCGAGCACCGCTACGGCAACGCCACCACCCGGGACTACGTGCGCACCGCCTCCGAGGTCTCGGGGCAGGACCTCGGGGGCTTCCTGGACGACTGGTTGTACGGGCGGCGCACCCCGCCGATGCCGGGCCACCCGGACTGGAGGGTCGCGCCGGTGGGCGCCGTCCCGGCCGCCGGCGAACGGGCGGCGGGGCCCGGCGCGCAGGAGGCGTCGGGGACGATCTGACGCGCTTCGCGGACTCGGGTCGGCTTTCGGACGCTCTGCCGCGATTCGCCCGCCCGGTCGCGCCGCGTTGCAACCCCGGGCGCCCCCGTGCGCCCCTGGCCGTCCCCGGTCCGGCGGGCCATGGTGGTCCCCACGGCCCGCGTGCCGCCCGGCCTGGCCCCGGCCGGCACGCGGGCCGTCCAACCCCGCCCGTGGCCCTCCCGCGGGGGAGCACGAGCGCGGACCGGACGCGGGGCCCGCTGCTCGCTCTGGGCCCGGCCCCGCACCCATCGGTGATGATGGGCGACGCCGGGACGCAGGACCGCTGAGCCGAAGCGGACGGAATCACCCGTAACCCTTGCGGCGCACGGTCGTTGGACCGGCCATGAAGAAGCGCAGCATGCTCGCCGTCGCCTCGATCGCGGTCGGTTTCGTGGCCTCCCTCACCGCGCCGAGTGCGCACGCCAGTGCCGTCGGCGGCCAGGAGGGAATGCCCGGCCCGGTGACCGGCGCAACGGACGCGGTGCCCGGCCAGGTCGGCGACGCGGGCGGCGCGGTCGGCCGGCCCACCGGGTTCGTGACCGGAACGGTGGACGGCCTGACGCCGGTCACGCCCGCGTAGGGCCGCTCCTCTCCACGAAGGTCCGGCTCCTCCGTGTGGAGCCCTCGAGTGGTGGACGTCTCTCCGTAGACCCAGGCTGGGCTACGCGATCCCCGTGCGAACTGTGCGGTGGCTGCCGGAATCGCGCGGCGCCGCCCTTCCGGGGGACTTGAGAGAGACGAGACCTCATGCTGGGACACGGCGACAGCACGGGTGCCCCGTCGTCCGGGCACGGGAACGGCGGGTCCGGACGAATACGGGCGCGGCGACGGTCCGGACGGCGACCCCGCCGGGGACCGCGGACCGGGGCGGCCCTCGCCGCAGCCGCTCCGGCGCTCCCGGGGGCGGTCGGTCCGGTGCGGGCCGGTCACCGGCGCGCCGCGCGACGACTCCTGACCACCCTGGCCGGGGCCACGGCCGGCATCCTCGTCACCGGCCTCGCCGCGCCGCCCGCCCGAGCCGGGTCCGGCGCCGGGGAGCCCCTCGGCACGGTCGCCCGGACGGTGGGCCACGCCCACTACCAGCCCGGCCACTGCCCGAGGACGGCCGATCCGGCCCCCGGGCTGAACGGGGCCCGCTGCGGAACGCTCACCGTCCCCGAGGACCGCAGCCGCCCGGAGGGGCGGAAGATCACCCTCGGGGTCGCGACAGTGCCGGCCGCGCACCGAACGGCGGACGATCCGATCGTGTGGCTCGCCGGCGGTCCGGGCGACGACGCGGTCTCCGAGATCCAGCTCGCGCTCGACGGCAGCCTGAACCGCGACCGGGACGTGATCTTCATGTCCCAGCGGGGCACGTACTCCGCCGACCCGGCGCTCACCTGCCCCGGCATCGACGGGTTCAACGCCCGCGCCCTCGCCCTCCGCTACGACGCGCGGTCCACGGGGCGCCGGCACGTCGGGGCGACGCGGGCCTGCCACGACGAACTGGAGGCCCGCGGGGTGGACCTCGGCGCGTACAACAGCACCGAGAGCGCCGCCGACTACGCGGACCTGCGCGTCGCGCTGGGCGTCGAGCAGTGGAACGTGTTCGGCATCTCGTACGGCACCGACCTGGCCCTGCACTACATGCGCCTGCACCCGAAGGGCATCCGGTCGGTCGGCATCGACGGCGTGCTGCCACCGTCCCTGGCGGGCGGGGCCGTGACCTGGAAGGCCGCCCGCGAGGGCTTCGACGGCCTGTTCGACGCCTGCGCCGAGCAGCCCGCCTGCAACGCCCGTTACCCGGACCTGAAGGGCACCTTCGAGCGCCTCGTCGTCCAGTTGGAGGAGGATCCGGTCACCACCACCGTCCCCGTTCCGGGCCGCCCGGAGCCGGCCGAGATCGTGCTGGACGGCGGGGCCCTGGTGAACTGGCTGGTCTCCGCCACCCACGTGGCGGCCGGAGTGCCCCGCTCCATCGACGAGTTGGCCCACGGGAAGCCGCAGCGGATCGCCGAGCAGTGGGCGGGCGGCAAGCTCAGCCCGCAGGCCGTCGGCAGGCTCTCGCACGGGCTCGCGTACGGCGTCTTCTGCGGCGAGTGGACGCCGTTCGAGAGCCGGGCCGAGGTGATCCGGGCGGGGCACCGCGCGTTCCCGTCCTTCCCCCGGTCGGTGGTGGCCAACGCCCCGCTGCTCGCCTTCCTCCACCCGGACTGCCGGGCCTGGGACGTGCCGGCGGCGGACGACTCGGTCCGGGACGTGACGTACAGCGACATACCGACCCTCGTGCTGTCCGGCGGGTTCGACGCCCAGACCGCACCGAGCAGCGGGGCGTACGCCGCTCGCACGCTGAGCCGGTCCACGGCGCTGACGATCCCCTACGTCGCCCATGTGGTCTTCGCGGACTCGCCCTGCGCGCAGTCGATCACGCGGTCGTTCTTCGACACCCCGACCGCTCCGGACAAGGGCTGCCTCGCGGGTCTCAAGCCGCCCGCGTTCGAGATCGCGCCGTGAGATGGGCGTCCTCGCCAGGCTGCGCCGCAACCGCTTCGTCCTCGCCGTCCTGCTCCTGACCCTCGCCTGCGGTACGGGTGTCACGCTCCACCCCGACGAGCATGAGACCCGGCAGCAGAGCCGGGCGCTCGCGACGCCGGGCACCCCCGACTGGGTCGAACTGAACGTCGCGTCCCAGGACTTCGACCCCGGCGGGGCGCACCTGGCGCTGTCCGTCGTGGCCGTTCCGCACGGGGCCCTGGCTCAGGGCCCCGGCCCGTCCGCCTTCACCCGCCAGGTGGAGATCACGGTCGGCGGGATCACCAGGACGGTCCTGCGGACGGCGCCCGGGGAGGTGGCGGCGCCGCAGCTCGTACAGGCCGGCCTCTACGGCGGCACCGAGACCGACTACCCCTTCGACCGCTACCGGTTCACCGTCGGCTTCTCGGCCTCGGACGGCAGCGGCGCCGTACCCGTCGGTCTGGTGTTCGCCGACGCCGACCCGTTCTTCGCCGTCCACCCCCGCGCCGACGGCCCGGCGGCCGGGACGGTCGTCCTGGACGCGAGGGCCGGCCGGGCGCGCAGCACACTGGTCCTGGTGTGGTTCGTGATCGGCGCGATGTGGGTACTGGCGCTGGCCGTCATGGTCGGTGCGGAGGTGCTGTACCGCGCCGGGCTGGGCCTGGTGCGGCCGGCCCTCGGCTGGATGGCGGCGACCCCGTTCGCGCTGGTCGGTCTGCGCAACGCGGCACCGGGCGGGCCGCCGATCGGCTCGCTCTTCGACTGCATCGCGTTCTTCTGGGCCGAGGCGATCACCGCGGCCGGCCTGGCCGCCGCCGTGATCACCGGCATCCGCGTCGAGCGCCGAGAACGGACCCGGGCGGGGCCGGAGGTTCCCTGACCCGGGGGCCGGTTCGCCGACGGGGTGCGGGTCAGGGGCCCGGGGAGGGGACGGGTGCGGCCGTCGAGCGGTTCCCCTCCCCGGGCCCGGTCCGGGGCGGTCGGGTGAGTCGCGGTCAGCTGCGGAGCAGGTACCAGCCGCCCAGGCCGTTGCAGCCGCTGCCGCTGTAGTTGCCGAGGCGGTAGCCCGGCGGGATCGGCACGTTGGGGCAGACCAGCAGGCCGGGCCTGGCGACCACCTCGAACCAGGAGCCGATGCCGCCGCAGCCGTTGATGTTGTGGCCGGTGGTCACGTAGCCGGGCGGGATCGGCGAGCCCGCGCAGACCCAGAGGCCGTCCCTGGCCCGCTGCATGAACCAGGCGTCGATGTTGGCGCAGCCCATGCCGCTGCCCGCGTGCTGGGTGATCACGTAGCCGGGCGGGATGGGCGAGGTGCCGCAGGTCCACAGGCCGTCGACGGGCAGCCGCATGTACCAGGAGTCGTAGCCGTCGCAGCCGGTGGGGTTGTGGCCGGAGAGCACGTACCCGGCCGGGATCGGGGAGGTGGCGCAGGTCCAGATCCCGTCCCGTACGGGTGTCTGCCACCACATGCCGGCGCCGTTGCAGCCGCTGTTCGTGTGGCTGGTGAGGACGTAGCCCGGGGTGACGGGCGCTCCGTTGCAGATCCACCCGATTCCCGCCGCGGCCTGGGCCGACACGGCGGCGCGGGCGGGCGCGGCGTTCGCCGTTCCGGCGGTGACGCCGGCGAGGACGGCCGTCAGCAGGGCGACCACCCCGGCCAGGGAGGCGAGTCGGCCGCGGATTCGGTGACGCAGTCCGTTCACTTCACACCAGTCCAATCGGCAGGTCCGGAAGGCGCCGCACGAACGGCCGCGCGGCGCCGGATTGTGGAGCTGGTGCGACCCTAACCATACTTGGAACGATCCAATAGAGCTGGCATGGTTACGTCAAGAAGTTGGCCGGAAACGAGCGCGCCGCCGCCCGCCGCCGGCACCGGCGGCCAGGACGGACGGGGTGCGTCAGGACATCGGGGCGCCGAGGTCCTGGGTCCACAGGGTGCCCGCCGGACTGGCGGTGACACCGACGCCGATGTCCTTGAGGCCGCAGTCGAGCATGTTGGACTGGTGGATGCCGCCGTCCATCCACCGGGCGAAGACGGCCGCCGGCGTGGTCGGGCCCCGGTCGAGGTTCTCGCCCCACTGGGACCAGCGGTAACCGGCCGCGGTGATCCGGGCGTCCGGGCGGACGCCGTCGGGGTTGACGTGGTCGAAGAAGCCGCGGGCGGCCATGTCGTCGGCGTGCTTCTGGGCGGAGCTGTGCAACCGGGGGTCGATCCGCAGCGGGGCGCAACCCGCCTTGGCGCGTTCGGCGTTGACCAGGTCCACCAGCTGCCGCTCCGGGTTGGGCGGCGGCGCGGCGGTGGCCGACCGGGTCGCGGTCGGCGTGGGCGTGGGCGTGGGCGTCGGGGTCTCGCTGGGCGTGGGCGTCGGGGTGGGCGTGGGAGTGGCTGACGGGGTCGCGTGCAGGGCCGCCGGGGTGTCCATCGCGGCGGCCGGGGTGCTGGGTTCGGGTGCCGCCGCGCTCGGCGGCTCGCCGTGGTTCGGCCAGACCAGGGCCAGGGTGGTGACCGCCACCGCGGCGGCCGCGCCGCCCGCCAGGACGGCCTTGCGGGCGGCTGCGCCGGCCCAACCGCCGTGCCCGCCCGAGCCGCTGGCGGTACCGGTGGCCGCACCCGAGCCCGTGCCCGAACCGGCGCCGGCGGTACCCGTCGTGCCCGCGGTACCCGCAGTACCCGCAGTACCCGCCGTGCCCGTTGTGCCGGTACCCGCCGCGCCCGGGCCCGTGCCCGCCGCACCTACGGCGGTGGCGGAGTGCCCGGCCGTCGCGGCGGTGGCCGCGGTGTGCTGGAGGTGCAGCAGGGTAGGCGAGGTCGAGGGGATCGGGACCATGGCGAGGCCGGCCAGCAGGCCTTCGGCGGGGAAGAGGTCGCGGCCGAGGCCGTCGCAGTCGGCGCAGCCGCGGATGTGCCGGGCGATCCGCTTGCGCCAGACCGAGTTCGGGGTGCCGTCGAACCCCACGGTGACCTCGGCGAGTTGGGGGCAGCGCGGATAGGCGCCGAGGGCGCGGACCACGACCCGGCCGGCCTCCAGCTGCTTCTTCATCCGCTGGACGCGGACGGCGGCGTGCTGCGGGCTCAGGTCCAGGGCCTCGGCCAGCTCGGCGCGGGAGAGTTCACCGCTCGCCTCCAGCCACCACAGGGCGAGCAGCTCGCGGTCGTCCGGGTCCAGCCAGCGGGTGGCCTCGGCCACTTCGCGCCGCTGGCCGGACAGGCCGAGCCGCAGGATGGTCAGGTCGGTGAAGTCGGCCCGGGGGTCGGCGACTTCCCAGGTCTCGTCCAGGCCGCCGACGGTGGGCTGCTGCTGTCCGGCGGCATGGCGGCGGCGGACCTGGTTCATGGTGATGGCGACCAGCCAGGACCGGAAGGACTCCGGCTCGCGCAGCCCGTCCAGGCCGTCCAGGGCCCGGATCATGGTCTCCTGGGCGACGTCGTCCACGTCGGCGTGGCCGCCGAGGGCGCGGCCGGCCACGTTGTAGACGAGCGGCAGCCAGGCGGCGACCAGGGCCTCCTGGGCCTGCCGGTCACCTGCCTGCGCCGCGCGTACCAGGGTCGTCCCGGTCCTGTTCTGCACATCAGCGTTCATGGTCCGCACTCCGTCTTGCCGTGTTTCCGTCCGCCGCTGCCTCCTGGGAGACCTGTGGGGAGTGATCAGATAACAACAATGTGAGCGGAATCGGAAAATCGGACTGCGCGTGAGGAGCGGGGCCGGGGGCCCGATCGGAACCGTGCCCGGTCCCGGACGGAACCTCTGCCGGGGCCCGGTCAGGCCGGGGCGGCGAACACCTGGGTCCACCACGGGCCGTTGGCGCCGGTCCGCACACCCACCCCGAGCTGCGTGAAGGAGCAGTTCAGGATGTTCGCGCGGTGGCCCGGGCTGTTCATCCAGGCGTCCATCACCGCCGCCGGGTCCTTCTGACCGCGGGCTATGTTCTCGCCCCAGGTGCTCCAGCGGTAGCCGGTGGCCTCGATCCGGTGGTCGGCGTGGTAGCCCTCGGGGCTGGCGTGGTCGAAGTAGTTGCGGTCGGCCATGTCGTCGCTGTGCGACTGGGCCGCGCTCGCCAGCCGGGGCTCGGCGCTGACCGGACCGCAACCGGCCTTGGCGCGCTCGCCGTTGACCAGGTCCACGACCTGCTGCGCGTACGAGGTGTTCGGGCCGCCGCCCGCCGGGGCGGCCGCAGGGGCGGCGGCGGCCCGCTGGGTGGTGGCCCCGGCACCGTTCGCGCCCGTACGGGTGGCCGTCGGGCTCGCCTTCGCGGTGGCGGTGGGCCGGGCGCTCGCGGTCGCCGTCGCGGTGGGCGCGGCCGTCGGGGAGGCCGAGGCGGTCGCACCGGCGGTCTCGGTGGCGGTCGCGCTCGGGGTGGCCGCCGGGCCGGTCGCCGTCGGGCTGCCGGACGGCAGCGCGGCGCCCGACGGGTTGGTTCCCCCGGTGCCCGGCACCTGGATGCCGTCGTGGGTCCCCAGCTCGGCGGCGACCAGCGAGTCGGCCGCGGCCGCCTGCCCGGCGAGGTCCCGGTCCGACTGCTTGCCGTCGAACGCCGCGTACCCCGCCCCGGCCAGCGCGGCGAGCAGCCCGGTCCCGGCCACGGCGGCGACGACCGCCGTCACCGGCACGAAGCCGCCACGCCTGCGCCCCCGACGGCCGCGGGCCTGGTGCCGCTGGGCGGCGGCCCGCCGGGCGGCCCGGCCACCCGGACGGCCGTGACCGCCGTCCCCGCTGCCGGTCACCGGGCCGATGGTCGTCCTGTCGTCGCTGTTCACGTGGCCACTGCTTTCTGTCCAGGTCGGCTGGTCGGGTGCCGACACCTGGGAGACCCCCCGGCGGAGGGCCGATAACAGAAAGTCCGAACGAATGTCCGGCGACTTGATCACGCGAACCGGTCAGGCGCCCCGGTTGACGACACGTTGACGCTCCGGGGTCCGAGGAACCCTCAGGAGTCCGTGCTCTCCGGGGCCATGTCGTAGGTGACGAACATCGTCCGGGTGGCGACCTGGTCGTACTTGCTGCGCGCCCGGTGGTTGTCGTCCGCCGTGATCCACCGGACGGTGTTCCACCCGCGCTCCGCGGCGATCTCCCGCAGCCGGGCCAGCAGTTCGTCCACCGCCCCGCCGCCCCGCACCTCGGGGGCGACGAACAGGTCGTCCAGGAAGCCGCCGACCGCCCCGTGCAGCGGACGGGAGAACGGCCGGAAGTGCGCCAGCCCGACCGGTGTCCCGTCGGCGTCGCGGGCCAGCAGCCCCTCCAGCTCGTGCGCCGGGTCGTTGAGCCAGGACCACACCAGCTCGGCCTTCTCCTCCGGCATCGGCACCCGGTAGAACGCGCAGTACCCGCGGAAGAGCTCGCGCCAGGCCGGATGGTCCCCGGCCTCCGGCGCGCTGACGGTCCAGCGCTTCGCGGCGGTGGTGCTCATTTTCGGTCCCCTCGGTCGGCCGGTCGTACTGGCCCGCCCAGCATGACGCCCCGTCGGACCCCGGCCGATCTCCACCCCGGCCAACACCGCCCGCCCCGCACTCCATTGCGGCGGCTGTCCGCACGCACCTGCGAGCGGTACCCGGGAGAGTGAAGCGCTTTCCCCCGGTACGGGCCCATCGCCTACGGTGGGTCGACCCGACGGCCACGGAGCGGAGGTTCCCTGCGGTGGACGAGCCGACGACGCAGTACCAGGGCTACAGCTGGCAGGACGAGGACGGGGCGCAGCACATCGTCCTCTACCCGGGCAGCGAGGAGGCCGACGAGGAGGGCCTGGCGCGGCTGCGCGCCATGGGCCCCCGGGAGCTGGCGGAGCTGCGGGCCGAGCGGGCGGAAGAGGCCGGCCCCGGCGCCGCCCGCCCCGGGGCCGGGTGGCGCCGGTCCGTCACCGTGGACCTCCGGAACCCCACACCGCTGCCCGGTCCCCAGCTCGACCCGCAGTGGCTGCGGGCCTGGTGCGCGCGGACCGGCACGGCCCTGACCGGGTTCACCCGGTCCTTCGCCGCGCGGTACGGCTTCCCGCCCGGCGAGAACGCCTTGGCCCCCGCCACGGACGCCGGCCTGCGGGCGGCGGGGGCGCTCGGCGAGCTGCTGCCGGTCCCCCCGGATCTGGCGACGCTCTACGGGGCGCTCGACCGGGCGAGCCTGCCCGACGTCGACAACGGCTACTTCGTCCACTCGCCGGCGGCGGTCACGGGGCACGTCCGCGAGTACGGCACCCCGGTCATCGGGGGCGAGCGGCTGGCGCTGGTCTTCGGCAGTGACGGCGGGGGCCACCTGTTCGCGACCGGACACAGCGGACGGGTCTGGAGGTCGACCACGGCCTCCCCGGACGGCGACTTCACGCTCGTCGCCCGCACGCTGGAGGAGTTCCTCGACGGCATCGGCCGGCTGGTCGCCGGTCTCTGACCCCGTACGGTGACCGCGCACGGGTGGCCGGGCCGCACGGGCCGCCCGCGCGCGCCCGGCCGCCGCCGATCGGCTCAGAGCCGCTCGGGCACCGGGTTGCCGACGGCCTCGATGGCGCGGCGCACCGGGACCTTCACCAGCACCGCGAAGCCGATCACGAAGAAGATCAGCAGCGAGATGATCGCCGAGCGGTAGCTGCCGGTGACCTGGTAGGCGAGGCCGAAGACCAGCGGACCCATCCAGCTGGTGCCGCGGTCGCTGACCTTGTAGACGCTGAAGTACTCGGCCTCCCGCCCCGCCGGGATGAGGTGGGAGAACAGCGAGCGGGAGAGCGCCTGGCTGCCGCCGAGCACCAGGCCGATCATGCAGGCCAACGCGTAGAACCAGACGGGCTGGTGGGCGGGCATGGAGTAGCCCAGGGCCAGGGTGACCACCCAGCCGACCAGCGAGCCGAGGATGGTCTTCTTGGCGCCGTAGCGGTGGGCGATCCGGCCGAGCAGCAGCGCGCCGCCGATCGCCACGATCTGCACCATCAGGACGGCGACGACCAGCGAGGTCTGCTCCATCCCGAGCTCCTCGCTGCCGTACAGCGAGGCCTGCGAGACGACGGTCTGGATGCCGTCGTTGTAGCAGAGGAAGGCGGCCAGGTAGAGCAGCGTCAGCGGGTGCCTGCGCATGCCCTTGAGGGTGCGGCCGAGTTCGCGCAGGCTGCCGGCGGCGGGCCGGTCGGCGGCGGCCGCGGTGCGCTCGCGGACGACGCCGGCCCGGGAGGGCAGCCGCAGCATCGGGACGATCGTGAACAGCGCCCACCACAGGCCGGCCGAGGCCAGGCAGATCCGCACGGCGGTGCCGGAGGACAGGCCGAGCGCGTCGTGGCCCTGGAACAGCGCCAGGTTGGCGATCAGCAGCAGTCCGCCGCCCGCGTAGCCGTAGGCCCAGCCCTTGGAGGAGACCGCGTCGCGCTCGTCGGGGGCAGCCAGGCCCGGGAGGTAGGCGTAGGAGAGCGCCACGGACACCGCGTACGCGATGTTGGCGACCACCAGCAGCGCGCCGCCGAGCAGGTAGCGGTCGCCGTGCAGGAGGAACATCCCCATGGTGGCGAGCGCGCCGACGTAGGCGAAGCCGCACATCAGCTCCTTGTGCCGCCCGGTGCGGTCGGCGACCGTGCCGGTCAGCAGCATCACCGCGACCGAGATCAGCACCGAGAAGGAGACCGTGTACGGGAAGAACGATCCGGCACGGATCGTCAGGCCCAGGGGATGCACGTTGCCGGACGCGTCGGCGGCGTTCTTCGCCACCTCGGTCAGGTACGGCCCGAGGAACACCGTCAGGACGGTGGCCGAGAAGGCGGCGTTGGCCCAGTCGTTGATGTACCAGCCGAACTGCATCCGGCGCAGGTCCCGGCCTTCGCCGGCGGACGCCGGGGGCGACGAGACATCGTCCGGCAAGTGGTCCGTGGTGCTCATGGGGCTCCTATTTCACCGTGCTGGAGCCGGTGCTGCCGTCCGTCCAGCAGCCGCGCTCGCCGAGGACGTCCCGCAGGACGTCGATGCGATCCGCCATGATGCCATCCACACCGAGGTCGAGGAGAGCCCTGATCCGTGTGGGATCGTCCACAGTCCACACGTGGACCTGCAGTCCGAGCCGGTGGGCGGCCCGGACGAAGGCCCGGTCGACCACCCGCACCCCCTTGTGCCGCTCCGGCACCTGCGCGCACACCCCGGCGAACGGCGCCCCGCGCCCCGGCAGCAACGGCCCGGCCAGCGAGCGCAGCCGCAGCCGGGCCACCTCGCGCGGGCCCAGCGAGGTGGCCAGCCGGGGACCGGCGGCGGCGCGGACGGCGGCCAGCCGGCTGTCGGAGAAGCCGCCGACGCAGACCCGGTCCCAGGCGTCGGTCCGGCGGATCGCCTCGACCAGCGGCCCGACGGCCGGCGCCGCCTTCACGTCCACGTTGAAGCGGACCCCGGGGAACGCGCCGAGCAGGTCCTCCAGCAGCGGCACCGGCTCCGTACCCCCGATCCGGGCGCGCCTGACCTCCTGCCACGGCAACTCGGCGAGCGCCCCTCGACGGTCGGTCACTCGGTCGAGCCGGGAGTCGTGGAAGGCCACCAGCACACCGTCCGCGGTGGCGTGCACATCCGTCTCCAGGTACCGGTACCCGAGAGCCACGGCGGCCTCGAAGGCGGCCAGCGAGTTCTCCGGATGCCCGAGTTCACCACCCCGGTGCGCGAAGGCCAGCGGCCCCGGGTGGTCGAGGAAGGGGTGCATGTGGTGCTCCGAGCTGCTGGGCGAGTACGCGGGCGCGGCCCGCTCCGACGGCGCCTCGGACCGCGCGCGTTACAGTATTACGCACCCTGTCAAGGAGTAACGCCGAAGGGCGGTACGGCCTTCGGAGACCGGCCGTCGGCGGCCCGGCCACGGCCACTGGCGGGTTCTCCTCCCGGGACGGCACTCCCGTGCCCTGGTGACCGGTTCCCGCCGACCGGCCCGCGACCTAGGATCGCCTCTCTGGGCGTTGCGGCGGGGAGCTGCGAGCGGAACGTGAGGGAGAAGGTCACATGGTCGAGCTTTCCGACGATCCGATGACCTGGGTGATGGCCGGAGACAGCATCACCCAGGCCGTCGAACACACCCACGGCGCGCGCGGCTGGGTCGAGCACGTGCGGGAACGGATCTGCTGGCAGCTGGACCGGCTGACGGACATCGTGATCAACACGGGCGTGTCCGCCTGGCGGGCCACCGACGTGCTCGGGGCGTACGACTTCGTCATCGGCCGGTTCGCACCGGACGTGCTGTCGCTGTCGCTCGGCACCAACGACGCGCACGCCGGGCCGGACGGGCTCCCGGAGTTCCGCGACGCCATGCGCGAGATCATCCGCCGGAGCGCCGGTGCGCAGATCGTGCTGCACACGCCCCTCGTGGTCAGCCAGGCCGGGAACATGCCCCACATCGAGCTGCCCGCGTACTGCCGGGCCGTCCGCGAACTCGCGGCGGAGACCGGCGCGCTGCTCGTCGACCACGAGGCGCACTGGCTCGCCGCCTTCCCCGACGGCGAGGCGATCGCGTGGCTCGACGACCCCGCCCACCCCAACGCCGCCGGGCATCTGCAGCTGGCCGATCACACCCTGCGCACCCTGGGCCTGGGCGAGCTCAGCGCGCTCTGACACGGCGGGTACCCGGGCGGCGGCAGACCGTACGCGGGAGGGCGTCACCCACCGGTGCGGCGCAGGTCGTAGAGGTACGACCTGCCGGCCTTCCAACTGCGCCAGGGGCCCGCCGGCGGAAACCTGCCGTCGCCCGAACCGCCGTGCAGCGGCCAGCCGTTGGCGGCGCCGTCGGCACCGACGGTGCACCATCCCCGGCCCGGCAGCCACCGGCACCACACGTCGAGGTCCACCCGCTTGAACGACGGCCTGCCGTTGAACTCGCCGTCCCGGCGGTAGCGGTAGACCAGGCCGTCCACGCGGCGGACGAACTCGATCGACACAGGGCCCCCTCAGCGGACCCGGTCGCTCTTCGGCCCGATGCTTCCGGCCCTGGCCGCAGTTCCGTCCGGGGCGAACGAGTGGTGGAAGGTGAAGGCGTGCGGCGCGGCGCCGTGGTCGTGGAGGTGCTCCAGCCTGGAGACCCCGTCCCGCCAGGTGGGTATCGCACCGTCGGAGACCCACCAGGTCACGTAGTTCGGGTACTCCGTCCTCTCGACCCAGTCATGACGCCTGGTCAGCGCCTGGCGGTGCAGTCCGGTGTAGATGGCGTCGACGGCGGGGCTCAGGCCGGTCCAGAGTGAGAGGGTCGCGGCCAGGGCGGTGGTTTCCCTGGTACGGCCCTTGCCGTACCAGGCCGGTACGGCGAACTCCCCCCAGGCGCCCCAGTCCGCCTCGAAGAGCACGCCCCGTTCACCGTCTGCCGCTTCGGCGTGCGCGAGGTACCCGGGGTGCCGACTGATCTCCTGGTAGACGGTCGCGCCGATGTCGTAGAACTCCTCCGTGAGAGGCACGGGATCGACGAGGGGTGACTTCAGGGTGCCGAACGTGTACAGCGCGAGATGGGGCATGTGTCTCTCCCTGGTCGGGGGCCCGACGTGGACCCGTTTCGGTGGCCTGGGCACGCGGGGGATATGGGGCGTGACCGGCGTGCCCCGGCGTGGGCGGGCTGGCGCGGCGCGGAGGAAACTCCGGTGCGCCGGTGGGCGATCACCGAGGACCAGGTGAAGGTAGCCGCTCCGGCGGACCCTGTCGACGTTGCGTTTTTCCTGTCCACGTGGCCTCCCGCGCCGGCCCGAGGGTGGCGGCCGCTGCCCGGCCGCAACGGCCGGCTCGAACGGCTGGTGGGGCAGGGCACGGCGGCTCCGGGCGTTGTGCGGGCTCTCTGAAGGGGGTGCCCCCGGGTGCGGGGGCGGGCGGGCGCGTCGATGCTGGGTGTTGGAGGTGTGGGCGGATGGGG
>CBJMI02800__coassemble_493_pt1 | contig 45741 bp, 42 predicted proteins | sample CBJMI02800__metabat2_low_PE_003 | metagenome-assembled genome bin CBJMI02800
GAGGTGACGGCGGCCGGGAAGAGCGTGATCCTCTTCCTGGACGAGCTGCACACCGTGGTCGGCGCGGGCGGTGGCGGCGAGGGCTCGATGGACGCCGGCAACATCCTCAAACCGGCGCTGGCGCGCGGCGAGTTGAGCGTGGTCGGTGCCACCACGCTGGACGAGTACCGCAAGCACGTGGAGAAGGACGCCGCGCTGGAGCGCCGCTTCCAGCCGGTGCTGGTGCCGGAACCGACCGTCGAGGAGACGATCGAGATCCTCCGGGGGCTGCGCGACGCCTACGAGGCGCACCACCAGGTGCGGTTCAGCGACGAGGCGCTGGACGCGGCGGCGACGCTCTCCGACCGCTACGTCAGCGACCGCTTCCTGCCCGACAAGGCGATCGACCTGCTGGACCAGGCCGGCGCCCGGGTGCGGCTGCGCAGCCTGACCGGCTCCACCGAGGCGACCTCCGTGCAGGACCGGATCACCAAGCTGAGGCGGGAGCTGGACGAGGCCGTGGCGGACGAGGAATTCGTACGGGCCGCCAACCTGAAGACCGAACTGCGGCAGACCGAGGACGAACTGGCGGCGATCTCCGAGTCCCGCGAGGAGGTCGTCGACGTGACGGCCGACGACATCGCGCAGGTGCTGTCCTCCCGCACGGGCATCCCGGTCGCGGAGCTGAACGCGACCGAGAAGGAGCGGCTGCTCAAGCTGGAGGAGCACCTGCACCAGAAGGTGATCGGCCAGGACGAGGCGGTCACCGCCGTCGCCCAGGCGGTGCGCCGCGGCCGGGCGGGGATGGGTGACCCGCAGCGGCCCATCGGTTCCTTCCTCTTCCTCGGGCCGACCGGCGTCGGCAAGACCGAGCTGGCCAAGGCGCTGGCCGCGCTGCTGTTCGGAGACCCGGACCGGATGATCCGCTTCGACATGAGCGAGTTCCAGGAGAAGCACACCGTCTCCCGGCTGGTCGGCTCCCCGCCCGGGTACGTCGGCTACGAGGAGGCCGGGCAGCTGACCGAGGCGGTGCGGCGCAAGCCGTACAGCGTGCTGCTCTTCGACGAGGTGGAGAAGGCGCACCCGGACGTCTTCAACCTGCTCCTCCAGGTGCTGGACGACGGGAGGCTGACCGACTCCCAGGGGCGTACGGTCGACTTCCGCAACACCGTGGTGATCATGACCAGCAACATCGGGTCGCAGCGGATCCTGGACCGCTCCGGGAACGTCGACCCCCGGAGCGGAGCTCCCGACCAGGCGCTGCGGGACGACCTGATGCGGGACCTCCGCCAGCAGTTCCGGCCGGAGTTCCTCAACCGGATCGACGAGTTGATCGTCTTCCACGCGCTCACCCGCAAGGACCTGGTGTCCGTGGTCGACCTGCTGCTGGAACGCACCCGGCGGCGGCTGCGGGCCCAGGACGTGCGGCTGGACGTCACCGAGGCGGCCAAGGAGTTCCTGGTCAACCGCGGCTACCAGCCGGAGTTCGGGGCCCGGCCGCTGCGCCGGACGATCCAGTCCGAGCTGGACAACCGGATCTCCAACCTGCTGCTGGACGGCACCGTGCGGGAGGGGGACACGCTGATCGCGGACGTCAGCGACGGTGAGCTGGTGGTGACGCTGGCGCGGCCGGAGCCGTCGGCGACCTTCGAGCAGGCGGAGGAGAGGGCGCAGGCCGCGGCGGAGGGGGCGTAGGCCGCGGCGGAGCGGGCGTAGGCCCAGCGGAGCGGGCCGAGGGCTGAGCCCCCTCGTGCTGCCCTTCGGTTCGAGCGTACTCCAGCGGGAGTACGCCCGAACGCCACTGGTGGAGGACGCGCGGGGGCGTGGCGCGGGTCTAGCCTTCCGGGCATGATGCCGCCCACGTCACAGCCGCCGGTGCCGTCGCCGGTGCCGTCGCTGCCGCCGTCGTCGGGTGGGCCGCCCGAGCCCTGGCGTCCGCCGTGGGTGCGCGCCGCCCGGGCGGGCCTGCCGGTGGGGCTGGCGGCGGTGGTCGCGCTGGTCCAGGTGGTCGGTTCGGGCTTCGCCGCGCGGCACCAGGGCGAACGGGTCCCGCTGGACGCCTTCGGCTACCTGCTGCTGCTGGTCGGCCCGGCCCTGCTGGTGCTGCGCGGCCGCCGGCCGGTCGCGGCGGTTGCGGGGACGTCGGTGGTCACCGCCGCGTACCTGGCCGCCGGGTACCCGTACGGGCCGGTCTTCGCGAGCTGGGTGATCGCCTGCTGCTCGGCGATCGGCCGCGGGCATCGCCGGGCGGCCTGGGCGGGGGTCGGCGGGGTGTACCTGGTGCACGTGCTGGCCACCTTCGTCCTGCCGGACGGCTGGCAGCGCGCGCCGCGGTCGAAGTTCGTCTGGCAGGAGGAACTCGGGCTGCTGGCCTGGCTGTTGCTGGTGCTGGCGATCGCCGAACTGCTCCGCTTCCGACGCGAGCGGATCGCCGCCCACCGGGCCTACCGGCAGCAGCTGGATCAGCGCCGGGCCAACGAGGAACGGCTGAAGATGGCTCGGGAGTTGCACGACATCCTGGCGCACAGCCTGTCGCTGATCAACATCCAGGCCGGGGTCGCGCTGGCGCTGCTGGACCGGCGGCCGGAGGAGGCCCGTACCGCGCTGGTCACCATCAAGTCGACCAGCAAGGAGGCGCTCGGTGAGGTTCGCCAGGTGCTCGCCACGCTGCGCGGGCCCGGGGAGGCGCCGCGCGGGCCCGCCCCGGGGCTGGGGCGGCTGGACGAACTCACCGAGCAGGCCGACCGGGTGGGCCTGACGGTCGAGGTGCTGGAGGACGGTGAGCGCCGCCCGCTGTCCGCCACCGTCGACCTCACCGCCTTCCGGATCGTCCAGGAGGCGCTGACGAACGTCATCCGCCACTCGGTGGCCCGGGAGGCGGTCGTGGTGCTGGACTGGCGGGACGCCGCCGTGCTGGTGGTCCGGGTCGAGGACCCGGGGCCCGCGGTGGTCGGCGACGCCGGCGGGTCCGGCAGCGGACTGGTCGGGATGCGGGAACGGGCGGCCGCGTTCGGTGGCACCATCACGGCGGGACCGCTGCCGGGCGGCGGCTTCCGGGTCCGGGCGGAGCTGCCGACACCGAAGGCGGAGAGCGATTGATTCGGGTACTGCTGGCGGATGACCAACTGCTGGTCCGGGCGGGCTTCCGGGCCCTGCTGGACCTCCAGGACGACCTCACCGTGGTCGGCGAGGCGGACGACGGCGAGGCGGCGGTGCGGCTCGCCCGCGAACTGGTGCCGGACGTCGTGCTGATGGACGTCCGGATGCCCCGGATGGACGGGCTGGAGGCGACCAGGAGGATCGCCGAGGACCCGGCGCTGTCCTCCGTACGGGTGGTCGTGCTGACCACCTTCGAGCTGGACGAGTACGTCTTCGAGGCACTCCGGTCGGGTGCGGCGGGCTTTCTGGTCAAGGACACCGAGCCGGCCGACCTGCTGCGGGCGGTCCGGGTGGCGGTGGCCGGGGACGCGCTGCTCTCGCCGGGCGTGACCAGGCGGCTGATCGGCGAGTTCGCGGCCCGTTCGAAGGGGCCGGAGACGGCTCCGGAGGGGCTCACGGACGTCTCGGTGCTGACCGAGCGGGAGCGTGAGGTGCTGGCGCTGGTCGGGATGGGGCTGTCCAACGAGGAGATCGCCCGGCGGCTGGTGGTCAGCCCGCTGACGGCCAAGACGCACGTCAGCCGGGCGATGGTGAAGCTCGGGGCGCGGGACCGGGCGCAACTGGTGGTGCTGGCCTACGAGTCGGGGCTGGTGCGACCGGGCTGGCTGGGCTGACGGGGGCAGTCGGAGCAGTCGGCGGGGTGAGGCCGGCTCCCCGCGGCTACTCCCGGCCCGGCGTGTCGCAGGACGGCCGTACTCTCCGGGGAGTATCCCAACTGCCGCTGCTGGTAGGACGCGTGATGAGACCCCTCGGCGGGACGCTCAAGGCACCTCGGGAAGACCCCGGGGCCGTGGAGCCGACCGCGAGGAGATGAACCACGATGTACACACAACTGGCAGATTGGCACGGGCCGGGCGCCTGGATCCTGCTGGTGCCCCTGTTCTGGATCGCCGTGGTGGTTCTGGTGATCACGATGCTGCGCCGGTCGGTGTGGCGGCGGTACGGCGCCTGCGGGTTCGGGACCGGGTTCGGCGCCGGGGCCCCGGGCGTGGTGGAGCACCCGCTCGCCGTCCTGGGCCGCCGTTTCGCCGAAGGCGACATCGACGCCGAGGAGTACCGCGCCAAGCGGGCCGTGCTGACGGAGCCGACGAAGGACGTCCCCGGGGGAGGTGGCGCCAGGTGACCACCCTCGACGTCGTACGGGGCACCGCCGCGCGGGTCGCCGACGCCGTGAAGATCTACGGCGTCGGCGGCACCGAGGTCCGGGCGCTGGACCACGTGACGGTGGAGTTCCCGGCCGGGCGGTTCACCGCGATCATGGGGCCGTCCGGCTCGGGCAAGTCCACCCTGATGCACTGCGCGGCCGGGCTGGACACGCTCACCGCCGGCAGCGCCTGGATCGGCGACGCCGAACTCGGCTCGCTGAACGACCGGCGGCTCACCCTGCTGCGCCGGGAGCGGATCGGCTTCGTGTTCCAGGCCTTCAACCTGGTGCCGACGCTCACCGTCCGGGAGAACATCACCCTCCCGCTGGACCTCGCCGGGGCCGCTCCCGACCAGGCCTGGCTGGAGTCGCTGATCGAGGTCGTCGGCCTCGGTGACCGGCTGCAGCACCGCCCGAGCGAGCTCTCCGGCGGCCAGCAGCAGCGGGTCGCCGTGGCCCGGGCGCTGGCAGGGCGGCCCCAGGTGGTCTTCGCCGACGAGCCGACCGGCAACCTCGACTCCCGTACCGGCACCGAGGTGCTCGGCCTGCTGCGCCGCGCGGTGGACGAGATGGGGCAGGCCGTGGTCATGGTCACCCACGATCCGACGGCGGCCGGTTTCGCCGACGAGGCGCTGTTCCTCGCCGACGGCCGACTGGTGGACCGGATGGAGCGGCCGACCGCCGCCTCGGTGCTGGACCGGATGAAGGCCTTCGAACGGGGGCGGTCATGACGTCGGTGACCTTCCGGCTCAGCCTGCGCTCGCTGCGCGCCCACAAGCGTCGGCTGGCCGGCACCCTGCTCTCCATCCTGCTCGGCGTCAGCTTTCTGACCGGCACGATGGTGCTCGGGGACACCCTGCGCGCCAACTTCGACACCCTCTTCGCCGACGCCAACGCGGGCACCGACGTGGTGGTCCGCAGCGCCGACGTCCTGGACTCCCCCGGCTCGGCCGGCGGGGTGCGGGCCCCGGTCGACGTCGCACTCGCCGACCGGCTGCGCACGATCCCCGGAGTGGCGGCCGCCGAGCCGTCCGTCCAGGGCGCGGGCCAACTCGTCGGCAGCGACGGCAAACCGATCGGCGGCCAGGGCCCGCCCACCCTGGCGGGCAACTGGCTCACCGACGGTCGGCTGAACCCCTACCGGCTGGCCGAGGGCCGGGCACCGGGCGCCCCGGGCGAGGTGGTGATCAACCGGGGCGCGGCGAAGACGGGTGGGCTGCACGTCGGCTCGACCACCGTGCTGCGCACCCCCGATCCGGTGCCGGTCACCGTCGTCGGCATCGCCACCTTCGGGGCGAGCGCGGACGGCATGGGGCCGAGCACCTTCACCGCCATGACCTTCGCGGACGCCGAGCACCACCTCACGCCCAAGGGCGCGGGGCAGGCCAGCTCGATCCAGGTCCGGGCCGCGGGCGGGATCTCCCAGCGGGAGCTGGCCGACCGGATCGGCCCGCAACTGCCCTCCGGCGTCCAGGCGGTCACCGGAGCGGCGGCCACCCAGGAGAGCACCCAGCAGCTGTCCGGGCGGTTCCTGAGCATGTTCACCACGCTGCTGCTGGTCTTCGCCGGGATCGCACTGCTGGTGGCGACCTTCACCATCCACAACACCTTCGCCATCGTGGTCGCCCAGCGCACCAGGGAGAACGCGCTGCTGCGGGCGCTCGGCGCGGTGCGCGGCCAGGTGCTGGGGGCGACGCTCGCCGAGGCCTCGGCGGTCGGCCTGCTGGCTTCGCTCGGCGGGCTGCTCGGCGGGATCGGGGTGGCGGCCGGCCTCAAGGCGCTGTTCTCGACGCTCGGCTTCGCCCTGCCGACCGGAGGCATGGTGATCAGCGCGGCCGCCGTACTGCTGCCGCTGCTGGTCGGGACGCTGGTCGCGGTCGGCTCGGCGCTGCTGCCGGCCCTCCGGGCCGGGCGGACGGCTCCGCTGGCCGCCCTTCGGGAGGCGGGTGTCGACCGGGCGGCCCAGGGCAGGGCGGGTGCCGTCCGGGTGGTGCTCGGCGGAGTGCTGCTGGCCGGGGGAGTGCCGGTGGCCGTCCTGGGAGCCACCGACGGTCCGTCGGTCCTGCTGACGGCGGGCGGGGCACTGGCGGTGCTGGCCGGCACGGTGGTGCTCGGCCCGGTCGCCGCGGCCCTCGCGGTCCGTGTGCTGGGCGCGCCGCTGCCCGGACTGCGCGGGGTCTCCGGCGTACTGGCCCGGCGCAACGCGGCACGCAACCCGCGCCGGACGGCGGCCACGGCGAGCGCGCTGATGATCGGCGTCGCGGTGGTCACCCTGTTCACCGTCTTCGGGGCGTCGATCAAGGCCACCCTGGACGACACGGTGAGCAAGTCCTTCGCGGGTGACCTGGCCGTCACCACCGCCTCGTTCGGGGCGGGCGGCAGCGGGATCAGCCCCAAGGTGGCGGACGCCCTGGCGGCCCTGCCCGAGGTGCGGCAGACGGTCGGGCTCGGTCGGGGCGTCGCCCGGATCGACGGGCACGGCCGTACCTTGGACGTCACCGACCCGGCCCGGCTGTCCGGGATTGTCGACCTCGGCCGGGTCGACGGCTCGCTCGACGCGCTCGGCACGGACGGGCTCGCGGTCTCGCGCAGCGAGGCGCAGCAGAACGGCTGGAAGCTCGGACAGTCCGTCACCGTGGGCTTCACCGACGGAGCGAGCGGGCCGTTCACCATCCGCGCGCTGTACGAGGGCGGAACGCTGGCCGGGGACTACCTGATAACCAGGCAGGCCTGGGCCCCGCACCGGGTCCAGGACGCAGACACCATGGTCGCGGTCGGGCTCCGTGGCGGCGTCCCGCTGAGCGTCGGCAAGGCGGCGGTGACCAAGGCACTGCTCCCCTTCGGCAGTCCCCAGGTGCAGGACCGGGCCGAGTACGCCAAGAGCGTGGCCTCCGGCGTCGACACGATGCTTTCGGTGGTCTACGCGCTGCTGGCGCTGGCGGTGCTGATCGCGCTGCTGGGCATCGCGAACACACTGACCCTGGCGGTGCACGAGCGGACCAGGGAGCTGGGCCTGCTGCGGGCGGTCGGTCAGACCAGGGGACAGTTGCGCGGGATGGTCCGCTGGGAGTCGGTGCTGGTGGCGGCCTTCGGGACGGTCGGCGGGCTGGGGCTCGGCGCCTTCCTCGGCTGGGCGCTGGTGAAGGCCTCGGAAAGCGCCGGGACGGGCTCGTTCGCGATACCGCCCGAGCAACTGGTCGTGGTCCTGCTGGCCGGGCTGTTGGCGGGAGCCGTGGCCGGGCTCCGCCCGGCGGGCCGGGCGGCGCGGCTGGACGTGCTGCGGGCGATCGCGACGGACTAGGAGGATCAGGAGGAGTCGGAGGTGAAGCCGGGACAGGGGGGAGAGACCCCCGCGCCGCTCCGCTCAGGACCTCGCGGCCTGGGGGAACACCTCCCGCAGGAGCGGGTCCGGCAGGCCGCGCTTGCGCCACTCGCGCGGGTAGCCGAGCGAGACCTCCTCGAACGGGACTCCGTCGTAGCTGGTCTTGCGCGGGATGTGCAGGTGTCCGTAGATCATCGCGGCGGTGTTGAAGCGGCGGTGCCAGTCGGCCGTCAGCTCGGTGCCGCACCACTGGGCGAACTCGGGGTACCAGAGGACCTCGGTGGGGTGGCGGACCAGCGGGTAGTGGTTGACCAGGACCAGCGGGACTTCCGGGTCGCAGGCCGCGAGCCGCTGCTCGGTCAGCCGGACGCGCTCGCGGCACCAGGAGTCGAGGTCCGGGAACGGGTCCGGGTGGAGCATCCGCTCGTCCGCGCAGACGATCCCGCTCTCGTAGGCGGCCGCCAGGGACTCCTCCTTGGTGGCCGTGCCCGGGGCACGGAAGGAGTAGTCGTACAGGAGGAAGAGCGGGGCGATCCTGACCGGTCCGCCGGCGCCCTGCCAGAGCGGGTACGGGTCCTCGGGGGTGACGACGCCGAGGGCGCGGCACAGTTCCACCAGGTGGTCGTAGCGGGCCACGCCGCGGAGCTGGACCGGGTCCTCGGGGTGGGTCCACAGCTCGTGGTTGCCGGGCGCCCACACCACGCGGGCGAAGCGTTCGGCGAGCAGGCCGAGCGCCCACTCGATGCTGGTGGTGAGCTCGGCGACGTCCCCGGCGACGAGCAGCCAGTCGTCGGGGTGGGTGGGCTTGAGCTTCTCCACCAGGTCGCGGTTCTCCTGGTAGGAGATGTGCAGATCGCTCACCGCGAGCAGTCGCCCGCCCTCGCCCGTCCCGCTGGGCGTCGACTGCGCGTCGCTGCGGATCTCGGTACTCACTCCTGCCCCCTGGGTTCACCCGGCCGATGTGGCCACCCTACGTGGCGGGCGGGGGTTGCGGGCCGGGTTGTCGCGATCAGCTGTTCGACGCGGACGCGGGGGAGCCGAGGTGAGCCGAGGTGAGACGAGACGAGTCGATGCAGGGTGAGGTGAGCTCGGATCAGGAACTGACGTCGATGAGCACACCGTGGGAGGTGGCAGTGGTGACGGCGAGGATGGCCAGCGAGGCGATGCCGAGGGCCAGCCCGAGGAAGGCGCGGCCGCGGCGGCTGGTGCCGCGGACCAGGGCCAGTGTGGCCAGGGTGATGGCGATCGGCCCCAGGACGATGTTGAAGAGCAGTAGGCCCGGGAGGCCGAGGAGGAAGGAGGCGACGGCCAGGCTGTCGGCCTCGGCCGTGCGCCGGCGGTCGGTGCCGGCGGGGTCGGTGATGCCGCGGTCGGTGGCGGTGCTCATGACGGTGCTGGTCCTCTCAGTAGGAGTGGACGGGAAGGCGGCTGCCCGGGTCAGCGGTGCCGCAGTCGGGCGATGCCCTCGCGGGCGCCGAAGGCGAGCAGCCAGGTGGTGATGGCGGCGGAGGCGGCGAGGAACACCGGGAGGGGGAGGTGGGCGGCGGTGCCGATCAGGACTCCCATGGCGACCAGTGCGGAGAACAGGATCACGGCTGGCTCCTTCAGCTGAGGCTGCTACTGCGCCGATTTCGGTTGACAAGTGTTCGCTGACTTCGAGTCCCACTGTACGCCCGCTGGCCAAGTTCGGCAAACGACTGTTTACTGAATGGCGTGAGTCACACCGTTGGGGCCAGGCAGGCCCAGAAGCAGCAGAGTCGACGGGCCTTGATGGACGCGGGTCTGCACCTGTTGGCCGATCAGAACCTGGCGAGCCTGGGCGTCCGCGAGGTCACCCGGGAGGCCGGGCTGTCCCCGGCGGCCTTCTACCGGCACTTCCCCGACCTCGCCGCGCTCGGCGTCGTACTGGTCGAGGAGTCGCTGGCCAGCCTGCACGTCATGATCCGCTCGGTGCTCGCCGAGGCCGACGGCGCCGAGGAGCTGATCGACCGTGCGGTGGAGGTGATACGGCAGCACGTCCGTGAGCACCGGCCGCACGTGCGCTTCCTGGCGCGCGAGCGGCACGGCGGGGTCCGGCGGGTGCGTGAGGCGATCGACGCCGAGCTGGGCCGCTTCGCCGCCGAGGTCGGCTCCGCCCTGGCGCTCCAGCCGGTCTCGCAGGGCTGGAGCGAGCAGGACCTGCGGATGCTCGCCGAGTTGTACGTGGACCACATGGTGTCGACGGCCTCCGCCTTCCTGGGGGCCCAGGAGGAGGTGGATCCGGCCCGCGAGCGGCGGATCGCCGCCACTGCCCGGCTGCAGCTGCGCCTGATCAGCCTCGGTCGGCGTCACTGGCAGGGGAGTTGAGCGCCCCGGGCCGCTGAGGGGCTTCCCGGTCCGCGCGGTCGGGGGGGTGCTTTCTTGGTCTGGTTTTGACCCTTGACAGTAAGTCATGTCCGCGACAGCTTTGGGGGACCCCCACACCGAGAGGTCTCTCATGAAGAAGCCGCTCATAGGCATGCTCGCCACGCTCCTGGCCGCCGGCACCTCCGCCCTCGTCGGCGCCGCCCCGGCCCAGGCCGCCGCGCCGGCCCAGGTCTCCGCCCCGGCCCAGGCTTCCGCTCAGGCCGCCACCCCGGCGGCCAAGGCGGTCACCGTCAACTTCGCCGGGACGGTCGCGCTCAGCAACTGCTCCGGCTCGCTGGTGCGGATGCCGAACTCGGCCGCGACCGACCCGGCCCTGGTGCTCTCCAACGGCCACTGCCTGGAGTCCGGCATGCCCGGCCCCGGCGAAGTGGTGCTCGACCAGCCCTCCAGCCGGACCTTCACCCTGCTCAACCCCACCGGTGGCCGCCTCGCGACCCTCCGGGCGACCAAGGTGGTCTACGGCGCCATGACCGACACCGACGTGTCGATCTACCAGCTGAACACCAACTACGCCTCGATCAAGTCGAAGTACGGGATCTCGCCGCTGACCATCGCCGACACCCACCCCACCCAGGGTGCGGACATCCGGGTCGTCTCCGGCTACTGGAAGAAGATCTACTCCTGCTCGATCGACGGCTTCGCCTACCAGTTGAACGAGGCCGACTGGACCTTCAAGGACTCGGTCCGCTACACCTCCGGCTGCAACGTGATCGGCGGCACCTCCGGCTCGCCGGTGGTCGACACCTCGACCGGTCGGCTCGTCGCGGTGAACAACACGATCAACGAGAACGGCGAGTCCTGCACTCTCGACAACCCGTGCGAGGTCGACGAGAACGGCGGGGTCACGGTCCACCAGGGCATCGGCTACGCCCAGGAGACCTACGGCATCCCCGCCTGCTTCGGCCCCGGCAACCGCCTCGACCTCACCCTCGCGGGCTGCACCCTGCCCCGCCCGTAAGGCCGCGGACCGTAAGGCCGCGGGCCGTAAGACCGTCGCCCGTGAGGCCACCGACGTCCGCGCCGGATTCGGACGCCACGATCGACCCGATCCGACCCGACCCGACCTGACCCGGTCCGACCCGACCCGACCCGACTCGCCCCATCCCGACCGCCCGCGCCGCACCCCTTCAGCGGGCGGTCACCCAGCAGCCGACGGAAGCGAGGCAAACCCCCCTGACCAGCACCTTCCCCCGATGGGCCACCCGCCACCAGGCGGGGGGCCCATTCGGCCGTCCCCGGGCGGCCGGCGCACCACCCGCACCGCAGTGTGATGCCGACGAGGCAGCTGTCATGTCCGTTGATCAGATGGAGAGTTGATGACGACCAAGCTGAAGAGGCTCTTGGTCTCCGTCCTGCTGATACCGATGTTCGCGATCACCGGCCTGGCCACCCCGGCCGCGGCCGCGACCGCAGGCCAGGGGAGCGAGGCGGCCGCGGCCGCGCACGGCCGGAGCCCCGCCGACGACCCGAACGCCGACATCAAGGACCGGCTGGCGGCGATCCCCGGGGTGACCATCACCGGGGAGCAGCCCACCACCACCGGCCACCGCTACTTCCTGGCCACCTACACCCAGCCGATCGACCACTTCCGCCCCTGGCTGGGCACCTTCCAGCAGCGCTTCAGCGTGCTGCACCGCGGTTACGACCGCCCGACCGTCTTCTACACCAACGGCTACACGTTGGGCACCACCCCGTCCCGCACCGAGCCGACCCGGCTGGTGGACGGCAACCAGGTCTCCATCGAGTACCGCTTCTTCACGCCCTCGCGCCCCGATCCGGCCGACTGGTCCAAGGCTGGCATCCGCCAGCAGGCCGCCGACTCGCACAAGCTGGTGACCGCGCTCAAGCGGATCTACCAGCAGGAGTGGCTCTCCACCGGGGCCAGCAAGGGCGGCATGTCCTCCACCTTCTACCGCCGGTTCTACCCGGACGACGTGGCGGGCACGATCGCCTACGTCGCGCCGAACAACACCGACGTCAACGACTACTCGGCCTACACCGACTTCTTCCGCAACGTCGGCACCCCCGAGTGCCGCGCCAAGCTGAACGCCGCCCAGCGCGAGCTGCTGGTGCGCCGCGACCGCCTGGAGCCCCGCTACATCGCCGACAACAAGGCGGCGGGCTCGACCTTCAACACCCTCGGCACCCCGGACCGCGCCTACGAGGCCGGCGTGCTCGACGTGGTCTGGGCGTTCTGGCAGTACAGCCTGGAGGCGGACTGCGCGAAGGTCCCGGTGGCCGCCACCGCGACCGACGACGAGCTGTACGCCTGGTACGACGCGCAGTCGGGCATCACCGGCAACAGCGACCAGTCGCTGGCGAAGTACACCGCGTACTACTACCAGGCCGCGACCGAGCTGGGTGCGCCGTTCTTCGACGTCTCGTACCTGAAGGACCAGTTGCACTACGACTACAAGGAGCTCTACTCGGCCCGCTCCTACGTGCCGAAGGAGATCCCGACCGTCTTCAACCCGTACGCGATGCCCGACATCGACCGCTGGGTGAAGCGCGAGGGCGAGCGGATCATGTTCGTCTACGGCGGCAACGACCCCTGGGGTGCCAAGCCGTTCCACCTCGGCCGGGGCAGTGACGACAGCTACGTCTACGTCGTGCCCGGTGGCAACCACGGCTCCAACATCGGCAAGCTGCCGGCCGAGCAGTCGGCGGAGGCGACCGCCAGGGTGCTGGAGTGGGCCGGTCTGGACGACCAGGCCGCCGCGGCTGCCCGCTCGCTCGCCAAGTCGCCGCAGGTGGGGGCGCCGTTCGGTCCGCTCGACGTCGAGGGTCAGCGGCTGGAGCAGGAGCGCCGCCCCCTGTAACCCCGGTAGCAGTTCCGCAGCACCAGGAGGCCGCCCCGCCACGGGGCGGCCTCCCGTCGTTCGGGTAGGGCGACGGCCACTCGCATCCGCCGTCTCCCCGAAGCAGTGAATCAGTGCTTCAATGCTTCCATGGCCTACCGACGCACCCCCGCCGTCCAAGCCCGCCTGGACGCCCAGCGCGAGGCGGTACTGCAGTCGGCGGTCGGCCTGCTCGCCGAGCGCGGCTACGGCGGCTGCACCATGGCCGCCGTGGCGGACCGTGCCGGGATCGCCACCGGCAGCCTCTACCAGCACTTCGCCAACAAGGCCGAGCTGTCGGTGGAGCTGTTCCGCCGGGTGGTCACCCGCGAGATCGCCGCTGTGAACGCCGCCGTCGCCCGCCGGGACGCCCCGCAGCAGCGGATCGCCGCCGTGGTCGAGACCTTCGCCGCCCGCGCCCTGCGCGCTCCCCGGCTGGCCTACGCGCTGCTGGTCGAGCCCGCCGACGCGGTGGTGGACGGTGAGCGCCTGGTCTTCCGGCGGGCGTTCCGGGACGTGATCGCCACCGAGATCGCCGCCGCCGTGGCGGCCGGCGAACTCCCCGAGCAGGATCCGGTGCTGACCGCCGCCGCCCTGGTCGGCGCGGTCGGCGAGGCACTGGCCGGCCCACTCGCGGCCGAGCCCGCGCCCGCTCACGAGCCCGCGCCCACGCCCGCTCACAAGCCCGCTCACGAGCCCGCGCACAGCGACAACACCACGGTGGTCCCCGCCCTGGTCTCCTTCACCCTGCGTGCCCTGGGAGGACGCGATGACAGCGACGCATGAGGTCACCAACCAGGTGCCCCTGCCGTACGGCCACGACACCGCCGCCGACCCCACCCTGCTCGCCGCCCTGCACCGGGCCGGCGCCGGCTGGGCGGAGCCCGAACTGCGCGGACTCGGCCGCCTGGCGGGCTCCGAGCAGGCCGCCGACTGGGGTCGGCTGGCCAACGAGAACCCGCCGGTGCTGCGCACCCACGACCGCTTCGGCCACCGGATCGACGAGGTCGAGTTCCACCCGTACTGGCACGAGCTGATGCGCACCGCAGTCTCGTACGGCCTGCACGCCGCGCCCTGGCGGGACGAGCGCCCCGGCGCCCACTCCGCCCGCGCCGCCAAGTTCTTCGTCTGGAGCCAGGTCGAGGCCGGCCACACCTGCCCGATCTCGATGACCTACGCCGCCGTCCCGGCCCTGCGCCAGAGCCCCTCCCTGGCCGCCGAGTTGGAGCCGCTGCTGGCCGCCACCGAGTACGACTTCGGCCTGCGCGAGCCGCACACCAAGCGCGGGCTGATCGCCGGCATGTCGATGACCGAGAAACAGGGCGGCTCGGACGTTCGCACCAACACCACCGCCGCCGCCCCGCACGCCGACGGCACCTACCGGCTCACCGGGCACAAGTGGTTCACCTCGGCGCCGATGTCCGACCTCTTCCTGACGCTCGCCCAGGCCCCCGGCGGTCTCAGCTGCTTCGTGCTGCCGCGCGTCCTCCCGGACGGCAGCCGCAACCGCCTGCACCTGATGCGGCTCAAGGACAAGCTGGGCAACAAGTCCAACGCCTCCGCCGAGCTGGAGTACGACGGCGCGGTCGGCTGGCTGGTCGGCGAGGAGGGCCGGGGCGTGCCGACCATCATCGAGATGGTCAACATGACCCGCCTGGACTGCACCATCGGTGCCGCCTCCGGCATGCGCTACGGCGCCACCAGGGCCGTCCACCACGCCCTGCACCGGCGGGCGTTCGGCAAGGCGCTGGTCGACCAGCCGCTGATGCGCAACGTGCTGGCCGACCTGGTGGTGGAGTCCGAGGCGGCCACGACCGTCGCGATGCGGCTCGCCCGGGCCACCGACCTCGCCCTCGCCGGGGACGAGACCGAGGCGCTGGTACGGCGGCTGGGCCTGGCGGTGGCCAAGTACTGGGTGTGCAAGCGCGGTCCGGCGCACGCCGCCGAGGCGCTGGAGTGCCTGGGCGGCAACGGCTACGTCGAGGAGTCCGGGATGCCCAGGCTCTACCGGGAGGCGCCGCTGGTGTCGATCTGGGAGGGCTCCGGAAACGTCGCCGCCCTGGACGCCCTGCGCGCCATGGCCAAGCGCCCGGAGACGGTCGAGGCCTTCCTCGGCGAACTCGACGCGGCGGCCGGCGCGGACCGCCGACTGGACGCCGCCGTCGCCGAACTGCGCAAGCAGCTCAGCGACCTGTCCGACCTGGAGTACCGCACCCGGCGGCTGGTCGAGTCGATGGCGCTGGCCTTCCAGGGTTCGCTGCTGGTCCGGTACGGCAGCCCGGCGGTGGCCGACGCCTTCTGCGCCGGTCGGCTCGGCGGCGACCGCGGCGCCGCCTTCGGCACCCTGCCGGCCGGCGTCGACACCGGGGAGATCATCGACCGCGCCCGCCCGGTGCCCGCGTGAGCATCGAACCCGGTGCCGGCGTGAGCAGCGAAGAGGTCGCGGCCGTGAGGGAGTTCTGGCAGTCCCTGGGACTGCCCGGGCTGGTCGACGTGCACACCCACTTCATGCCGAAGAACGTCCTCGACAAGGTCTGGGCGTACTTCGACGCGGCCGGCCCGCTGGTGAACCGCCCCTGGCCGATCACCTACCGCGAAGCCGAGGAGCAACGCGTCCAGCGGCTGCGGGACTTCGGTGTACGGGCCTTCACGTCCATGCTCTACCCGCACAAGCCGGGCATGGCGAGCTGGCTGAACGCCTGGGCCGCCGACTTCGCCGCCCGCACCCCGGACTGCCTGCACACCGCGACCTTCTTCCCCGAACCCGCGGCGGCCGGCTACGTGGCGCGGGCGGTCGAGGACGGCGCCCGGGTGTTCAAGGCCCACCTCCAGGTCGGCGGTTACGACCCGACGGACGCCCGGCTGGACGACGTCTGGGGCCTGCTCGCCGACACCGGCACCCCGGTGGTCACCCACTGTGGATCCGGGCCGGTGCCGGGCAAGTTCACCGGCCCCGGGCCGATCGGCGCGGTGCTGGACCGGCACCCCGGCCTGGTCCTGGTGGTCGCCCACCTCGGCATGTCCGAGTACCGCGACTTCCTCGACCTGGCCGAGCGCCACCCGGCCGTCCGGCTGGACACCACCATGGCGTTCACGGACTTCGTGGAGGCCGACGACCCGTTCCCGCGCGACGAACTGCCGCGTCTGCGCGGGCTGCGCGAGCGCATCCTGCTGGGCAGCGACTTCCCCAACATCCCTTACCGGTACGTCCACCAGCTGGAGGCACTGGCCGGGCTGGGGCTGGGGGAGGAGTGGCTGCGGGCGGTCTGCCACGACAACGCGGCCGCCCTCTTCCAGCTCAGCTGACCGCCCGCAGCACTCCCACCGCGTCCGCGTGCAGGCCGGGCGCGGCGACCAGGACGCTGTCCGAGTCGGCCGTCCAGGCCGCCCCGGTGGCGTCCGTCACCGCCGCGCCCGCCTCGCTCGCGATCAGCGCCCCGGGCAGCAGGTTGCCCGCGTCCCGCCCGTACTGCCAGAACAGTGCCAGGTGCCCGGAGCCGACCTGGGCCACCTGGAGGGCGGTCGGGCCGAGGTTGCGCACCGCCAGCACCGCTCCGACCATCGCGGACAGGGACTCCCCGGCCCGGCGCACCGCCACCGGGTCGACGGCCACCAGCGGCGGCTGGCTGGTGGCGGCCACGGTGGCCGCCAACTCCCGCTCCAGCGGCGCGATCGGCCGACCGTCCAGCTGTGCCCCGCCGCCCAGCACCGCCCGGTAGGTCCGGCCCGCACCGAACAGCTCCGGGGCGTGCACCACGGCCAGCACCGCCGCGCCGTCGCGTACCAGCGTCGCCGTCACCGCCCAGTGCGGCTGCCCCAGCAGGTACTGCACCGCGCCGTCGGTCGCGTCGCAGACCCACCACTCGCCTTCGGCGGGCACCGAGCCGTCCAGTTCCTCCGGCACCCAACCGGCCTGCGGGCGCAGTGCGCCCAGCCGCTCGCGCAGTTCGGCGGCGGCCGGGCCGTCCAGCGCCGCGAACCGCGCCATCGCCTCCTCGGCCGTCCGCTCCGGGGCCGGATCGGTCGGCCGACCGGCCGCCAGCCCGGCGCCGACCGCGCGCACCGCCGCCTCCACGCCCTCCGCCAGCGCCCACAGCTCCACGTCGTGCCCCGCCATGTCCTGCCCCGCCACGTCGTGCCTCGCCATGTCCTGCCCCGCCACGTCGTACCCCACCATGTCGTACTCCTCGACTCGAACGATCGATCGCGTCCGCGGGCCGGTCCGTCCCGGCCGAACAGGACAAGGAGTACCGTCAGGGCTGCCGAAGAGGACGCTCAACGGCTCGCCGGCGACGGAGATCGGACACCCATGGACCTCGACACGACCGATCCGGACAGCGTGCTGGACGCACTCGACCGCCGCCTGGTCTGCGCCCTCCAGGTGGACGGACGGGCCGAGCCCGGCCGGATCGCCGAGGTGCTGGGGGTCTCCGCCAGGACGGTCACCCGGCGGCTCGGCCGGATGCGCCGGGCCGGGGTGCTGCGGGTGGTCCGGATGCCCGGCATCGAGGACGCCGCCGTGGGCGCGCTGCTGCTGCGGGTCCGGGTGCTGCGCGGCCGGGTGGACACCATCGCCCAGGCGCTGGCCGACCGCTCCGACATCCCCTTCGTCGACGTGATGCTCGGTGGCCACGAGGTCGGCGCCGTGATGATGAGCGACGCCGGGGCCCGCGACCGCCTGCTGTACGGTCAGCTGCCCGCGACCGGTGCCGTCACCGAGACCACCACCCACGCCGTGCTGCACGCCTTCGCGGACGCCGGTCAGTGGCAGGCCGGCTGGCTGACCGACCAGGAGGCCGCCGCGCTCGCCCGGCCGCCGGTCCCGCGCCCCGCCACGCCCCCGCCGCTGGACGACCTGGACCGAGCCCTGCTGGAACGCCTGGGCGAGGACGCCCGGCAGTCGCACGCCGTGCTGGCCGGTGCGGTCGACGCACCCGAGTCGACCGTCCGCAGGCGCCTGCACCGGCTGGACCGGCTCGGGCTGCTGCGCACCCACGCGACCGTGGACCCCCGGCTGCTCGGCATGGCCGTGGACGCCAACCTCTGGCTGGACGTGCCGCCCGGCCGGCTCGCCGAGGTCGGCGCCGAACTGGCCCGCCACCCCCAGGTGCACGGCGTCTTCGCCACCAGCGGCCCGACCAACCTGCTGGCCACGCTGTTCTGCCCGGACCACGGCGGCCTCTACCGCTTCCTCACCGACACCCTCGGGCCGCTCGGTGTCACCCGTGCCGAGACCACGATCACCGCCCGCGCCGTGAAGCGGGCGGGCGTGCTGCTGCACCGGCCGCGCCGCCCGTGAGCGGGCCGCCGTACGGCTCGGGGCGGCCCTTGGGCGGCTCAGGGCAGGAAGGAGCGGGGCAGGAAGGAGCGGGTCGGGAGGAGCGGGGCGGGAAGGACCGGGGTGGGTGTCGTCGTGCCGGGGCGGCCGTCAGTGTTCCTGGCCCACCGCGGACCGCAGGAAGCAGTCCGTCTCCGCGTCCGCCGGCAGGAAGGTCTCCAGGGCCAGTTCGGAGACGGTCAGGTCCAGCGGCGCGCCGAAGGTCGTGACCGTGGAGAGGAAGGACAGCACCCGGCCGTCGTGCCGGAGCCGCAGCGGCAGCGCGACGGGGCGGCCGGTCTCCGTGATGTCCTCCGCCGGATCCCCGGCCGGCTCGGGGTAGCCGCCGACCTCCGCGCGCAGCCGCCGTAGCGACTCGGTGCCGACCAGTTCCAGTTGCCGGTCCAGCCGTTCCAGCAGGTGCCCGCGCCACTGCCGGTGGTTGACGATCCTCGGTGCCAGCCCGTCGGGGTGGAGGGCGGTCCGGACCGCGTTGAACGGTGGCCGCAGCAGGTGCGGGGCGACGCCGTCGAGCAGCAGGGCGAGCGCACCGTTGGCCGCCAGCACCCGGAACTCCCCGTCCACGACCAGCGCCGGGTACGGCTCGTGGGCGTCGAGCAGCCGCTCGACGCCGCCGCGCAGCGCGGTCATCGACGGGTCGTCCAACGGCGTCTCGGGGTAGTGCGGGGCGTACCCGGCCGCGAGCAGCAGGGTGTTGCGCTCGCGCACCGGGACGTCCAGCTGTTCGGCCAGCCGGAGCACCAGCTCCCGGCTCGGGTGGGAGCGGCCGTTCTCGACGAAGCTGAGGTGCCGGGTCGAGCAGTCCGCGCGCAGTGCCAGGTGCTGTTGGCTGAGCTGCCGCCGTTCCCGCCAGCCGCGCAGCAGCGGGCCGACGCCGGTTCCCGTCGGGCTGCCCATGCCCGCCATGATCGTCATGGTCGAGGACGCTACTCGAACGGTCCGGCCTTCGGGAGGGGGCGGTGCGGATCGGTTGCGGCCGTCAGGCGCCGGTGGACGAGCCCGGGCGGACGACCATCAGCACCACGACCACGGCCCACAGCAGGTTGAACATCCCGGCGGTCATCGGCAGCATCCGCAGGCCGCTGACGGCCTTGGTGTGCTGCTCGTCCTCCGGGGCGAGGCCGAGCGCGTCCACGGCGGCCTGCTGGCCGGGCAGGACGAAGAGCAGCAGCGAGAGCGCGGCGACGGCGGTGATGATCATCGAGGCGATCAGCCAGGACTGGCCGAGCACGTCCATCACCTGGGCGAGGCCGATGCCCAGCACCGGCACCGCGACGCCGAGCAGGGCGTAGACCTGGGTGATCCGGTGCAGGACGCGCAGCACGCCCGCGTCCGAGGTCTGGTCCGGTCCGCCGGCCAGGGCGGCCTTCGCCCGGCGCGGGAACATGCTGACGGCGACCGCGACGGGGCCTATGAACAGGACCGACGCGAGGACGTGCAGGCTCAGCAGGAACTTGGCCATGGCGGGGGCACCCTTTGGTCCGGTGGGCAGCTTGGGGTCGGCGGGCGTGCGCGGTCGGCGCGTCCACGACCAGGCACGCTAACACCGCTTATTCACCGGCCCCACGCTCGGGTGCCCCACCCGTCCCGGCTCGGCCTCCGCAACGGGCTCCCGGCTCGGCCCGCGGCAACCGGCTCTGCCCGGCCTCCGCAACCGGCTCCGCTCAGCCCGCCGGGACCAGCTCCACGATGCGGGGCCGGGCGGTGCTGACGGCCGCGACCGCGGCGCCGTGCTCGGGGGCGGTCCAGTCGAGCAGGTGGAGGTCCTCGAACCGGCTGCGCAGCGGGGCCCCGGCCGGGACGTCCAGCGGCAGAGCGGACATGTCGATCCGCCCGAGGGTGTCCAGGGTGGCCCGTCCGATCTTGATCAGCGACTCCTTGCGCACCCACTGCCGCAGGAACGCCCGGTCGGGCTCCGCGGCGGCCTCGACCAGGGCCAGTTCGGCCGGGGCGAGCACCCGGCGGGCGACCGCCCCCAGCGAGCCGCCCCGGGCGGCCAGTTCGACGTCCACGCCGACGGGCTGGTGACCCGCACCGGCCGCGACCACGCCCCGGGTGTGGGACAGGCTCACCTGCACCCCGGGGTGGTCCGGAAGGTAGGGCCGGCCGTGGTCGCCCAGGCCGCAGTCCGGGCACTCCTGGGCGAGGACCAGGGCGGCCACCGGTATGCCGAGCAGCCGGGCCGCGCAGAGCCGGACCAGGACGTGCCCGGCGACGAAGTCGGTCCGTCCGGACTCCTGCCGGAAGCGCGCGGCGCGCCCCCGCTCGATCTCGGTGAGCAGGTGCTCGCCCGCCTCGGGGTGTCGCAGTACGGCGTCGGTGGACGCGACGACGACGAGCGGTGCGCCCTGTTCCTGGGCCTCGGTGGTCATGCCGTCCAACCTAGCCCGCCCGCTCGGCGGCCGACGTTCCGGCCGCCCTCCGGTTCGCTCCCCCCCGCCCGTTCAGCGCCCCGCCGGGTACCCCCCCGAGCCCCGAGCCGAGCAGTCCGAAGGCCCGCTCCACCGCCGCCTCGATCCGCTCCCGCACCGCCTCGGCGGGCTCCCCGGCGACCATCGCCCGCCGGATCTCGACGAGCACCGCCCGGTGGGCCCCGGCGACGGCACCTGCGACGATCCGGGGGAGCGGGTCCTCCGGGCCGGCCCCCGACTCCTCGGCGAGGGCGGTCGCCAGTGCCGCCTCGGCGCGCTCGCCGAGTTCCAGCAGTCGGGCCCGCAGCGCCGGGCTGTCCGCGATGATCCGCCAGAACGCGCTGATCCCGGGGTTCAGCCCGACCGTCGGGTCCCCGTCGGCGATGCCTGTCAGCAGGTCGGCCCGGACGGCGTCCACGGCGGAGCTGCCGGCCGGCCGCCGCCGGACCACCTCGGCAAGGTGGGCGACCACCTCGTCCTGCCGGTCGAAGAACAGGTCCTCCTTGGTCGGGAAGTAGTTGAAGACCGTGTTGGGCGAGACCCCGGCGGCCCGGGCCACCTCGACCACCGTGACCTGCTCGAAGCCGCGCTCGGCGAACAGGCCCATGGCGGTGTCGGCCAGGAGCTCCCGGGTCTGCTGCTTCTTGAGTTCGCGAAGTCCCATGGCGGAATCCTATCGCCAGATTGTGGTGTCACTTAAAATTTGGAGTGACACCAATAAAATCGGCTACGGTGTCCGCATGACCTTCACCTTCGGCATCTACCCCGGCGGGTCCCTCGGCGACGAGACCGGCCTGATCGAGCCCGTCCGCCCCGACGACCCCGAGCGGATCACCGCCGCGCTGCGCGAACTCCAGGGCGACGCGGAGGAGTTCCTGGTCCGCGCCTACCGCTCGTACGCGGCCGACGAGCACCGCACCCCCGATCGGCCCGAGCGGTACGCGACGGACGGTCGCAAGCTCGACCTGGTGCTGCAGTTCGGTGTCCGCAGCGGGGAGCTGGACGGCTGGACGGACTACGTCCGGCAGGTCGTCCGGACCGAGGGCCCCCGGCTCGCCGTCGTGCAGATCTGCGAGGAGCCCAACCTGGACCTCCCCATCCTGGACGGCAGCATCCCGAACGTCCTCCGGGCGCTGGTCGAGGGCGTCATCGCGGCCAAGGAGGAGGCGCTGACCTGCGGCTATGGCCACCTTGCGGTCGGCTTCAACGCGGTGCCGTCCTTCGCTCCGGCCGACACCTTCTGGCCGGAGCTCGGCGAGCTCGCCGACGAGCGCTTCCACCGCTCCCTGGACTACGTCGGGCTGGACTTCTTCCCGGACGTCTTCCGCGCCGTCCCGGAGGGGCGACTCGTCGACTCGGTAGGGGCGGTGCTCACCGGGTTCCGCGAGAATGCGCTGCCCCGGGCCGGGATCGGGCCGGCCGTTCCGCTGCGGGTCTGCGAGAACGGCTGGCCCACCGGGCCGGGGCGCAGTGAGGAGCGGCAGGCCGAGGTGGTGGAGCAGGTGGTTCGGACGGTGGTGGGACTGGCCGGGCGGCTCGGGGTCCGGAGCTACTCGCTCTTCGGCCTCCGGGACGCGGACAGTGCCGGCCCGGGGTTGTTCCACCACTTCGGCCTGCTGCGGGACGACTGGACGCCCAAGCCCGCCTTCGACGTGTACCGGAAGCTGGTCGGCGAACTGACGGACGTTTAGTCGAGTGGCCGCGCGAGGAAGCGCTCCACCGTGCGGCGCTCGGCGGCGACGGCGTGCACCGGTTCGCCGACCACCCGGCCGGCCAGGGCGACGGCCAGGTCGCCGACGTCCTGGCGCAGCCGGTCGGCGGCGGCGCTCCGGCCGGCGGCGATCCGGGCGCGGCCGGTGGTGAGGAGGTGGTCGCGGTCGCGGGTGCCCTCGGCGCGGGCCGCCGCGATCGCCGCCGCGCCCCGTTCCGCGTACTCCTGGCGGATCCGGGCCGCCTCGTGCCGGGCCCCGGCGATCTCGTCCAGGGCGGCGTCCCTGGTCGCCTCGGCCTCGGCGCGGACGGCTTCGGCGCGTTCCGTGCGGCCCTCGGTCGCGTCCCACCGCTGGGCCCGCATCCGTTCGATGCGCGGGAGCAGGACGACGCCGAGTGCGAACATCAACAGGAAGAGCTGGGCCAGGCCGAGGACCAGCATGCCGGGATCGGGCCTGAGCGGGCCGAGTTCGAAGTGCACGTCAACCTCCCCGTGGTCTGACGAACAGTCAATAAGGAGGTTTCCCGGCGGCTCTGGCGGTGGAACTCGGCCGGTCCATGACCTGCGTCACGTCACGCGCCGGGCGGCGTCACCGGCCCATGACGTCACCGGCCCATGACGTCACCGGCCCATGACGTCACCGGCCCTCGCTGCGGTCCAGAAGGACCGCTGCGCCCCGGCCCCCGTATCCCCGGTCAGGTCACCTCGCCCCGGCGGGAGAAGCGCTCCTCCCGCCACTCGCCGCTCGCCAGCACCTCGGCCAGCTGCCGGGCCGCGTCCCACACCTCGGTGTACGAGAGGTAGAGCGGCGTGAAGCCGAACCGCATCAGGTCGGGCGCGCGGAAGTCCCCGATCACCCCGCGCGCGATCAGCGCCTGCACCACCGGGTAGCCGTCCGCGTGCCGCAGCGCGACCTGGCTGCCCCGTCGGGCGTGCTCGCGCGGGGTCACCACCTCGACCCCGTCCAGGCCCTCGACCAGCGAGACGAACAGGTCGGTCAGCGCCAGGCTCTTCGTCCGTACGGCGGCCAGATCGGCGCGCTCCCAGACGTCCAGCGAGGCGCCCAGGGCGGCCTGGCCGAGCAGCGAGGGCGAGCTGGTCAGGAAACGCCCGATGCCCGGCTTGGGGTCGTACCCGGGCTCGAAGGCGAACGGGCGGGCGTGCCCGAACCAGCCGCTCAGCGGCTGCCGCGGACCGGCCGCCAGATGCCGCTCGGCGACGTACAGGAAGGCCGGGGCGCCGGGGCCCGAGTTCAGGTACTTGTACGTGCAGCCGACCGCGAAGTCCGCTTTGGCGGCGCCGAGTTCGACCGGCAGCGCACCCACCGAGTGGCACACGTCCCAGATCATCAGGGCGCCCGCGGCCTGAACCCGGGCGGTGATACCGGGCATGTCCAGCAGCTCGCCGGTGCGGTAGTCCACGTGCGACAGCACCACCGCGGCGACGTCGCCGTCCAGGTGCCGGTCCAGCTCCTCGGGGTGCACCAGCACGCTGCGCCCGCCCTCGACCTGACCGGTCACGCCCTCGGCGATGTACAGGTCGGTGGGGAAGGCCTCGGCGTCGCCCAGCACCGTGCGCCGCCCCGGGCGCAGCTCCAGCGCCGCCGAGAGCACCTTGAACAGGTTCACCGAGGTGGTGTCGCAGACGACCACCTCCGCCGGATCGGCGCCGATCAGCGGCGCGATCCGGCGCCCCAGCCGGTACGGCTGCTCGAACCAGCCGGCGTCGTTCCAGCTGCGGATCAGCTCCCGGCCCCACTCCTGCTCGACCACCTGCGCCACCCGCTCGGGCGTGCGCACCGGCAGCGCGCCCAGCGAGTTGCCGTCCAGGTAGATCACCCCGTCCGGCAGGGTGAACTCCTTGCGGAACGCCGCCAGCGGGTCGGCGGCGTCCAGCGCCGCGCACTCCTCGCGCGTGATCATGCCCATCCTCTCGTTCGTCACCGGCTCGGTCACAGCTCGTTCCGGATCGTCCACAGCTCCGGGAACACGTCCTGCTCGGCCGCCTTGCGCAGCCAGGTCAGCCCGCTGGAGCCGCCCGAGCCGGGCTTGGCGCCCATGGTCCGCTTGACCGAGCTCAGATGGCGCTGGCGCCAGCGGGTGACCCGCTCGGCCACGTCCAGCAGTGCCTCGCCGAGCGGCTGCAGGGTCGCGAACTCCGGCTCGGTGTACACCCGGCGCCAGGCCGCCGCGACCTCCTCGGTGGGCCGGTAGCGCTGCTCGGAGGGTTCCGCGTGCACGGCCAGGCCGCGCCGGGCCAGCAGGCCGAGCACCTCGTCGTACAGGCCGGGGGAGCGCAGCGCCTCGGTCAGCTCGGCCCGGACCTCCGGCATCCCGTCGTACATGTTCAGCAGCGCGGCGTTCTTGTTGCCGATCAGGAACTCCAGGTGCAGGAAGGCCGAGGACTGGAAGCCGGAGGCCTCGCCGAACAGCGGGCGGAAGGAGTTGAACTCCTGCGGCGTCATGGTGGCCAGCAGGTCCCAGGACTCCACCAGCACGTCCTGCACGTGGGTGCCGCGGCGCAGCGCGGCCAGCGCGGCGGTCAGGTCGTCCTCGCGCAGCGACTGCCCGGCGATCGTCCACTCGTGCCGCAGCAGGTCGAAGAGCAGCTCCATCACCTGGGTGGTGACGATGAACGACAGCTCGGCCGGCTCCTTGCTGCGCGGGTGCTGGAGGCTGTGCAACTGCTCCAGGCGCACGTACTGCGCGTACGGGGTGCCCCGACCCGGCTGGCCGCCCCGACCGAACGAAAGGTTGGGTGTCTCCACCGTGTCGTGCCCCATCCCGATCCCTCCTGATCCGTCCGGGCGTCGTCGCCCGGGGCCGGCGGAGCGGACGGACGTCCTGGGTTCCACCGGGATGCCCATTGTGCGGCGGTTGCGCCCCCCGGTTGAATGGTCGACGGGCACCGCAACCGCGTTCCGAGCTGTCGTTCGCGAGGCGTTCGGTCGATCCGCTTTACGAACGAAAAACCGCTGATCACAACCGCTCGTGGGGAGCCGCCATGGACGCCGTCGACCGCCGACTGCTGGCCGAGCTGCAGGCCGACGCCAGGCTCTCGTACAACGAACTCTCCCGCCGGGTGAGCCTGTCCGCACCCGCGGTGGCCGAACGGGTCCGTCGGCTGGAGGCGGACGGGGTGATCAGCGGCTACCACGCCCACGTCGACCCCACCCGGGCCGGGCTGCCGATCACCGCCCTGGTCCAGGTCCAGTGCTACGGTCCGCGCTGCGTGCTGCGCGACCCCGAGGTGGCGACCTGGCCGGAGGTGCTCCAACTGCACCGGGTCACCGGAGGGGCCTGCTGCGTGCTGCTGGTCGCGGTGGCCACGATGGCCGAGTTCGAGGCGCTCTGCGACCGGCTCGGCGGGTACGGGCCGCCGGCCAGCTCGATGATCCTCTCCAGCCCGGTGCCCTGGCGTCCGCTGCTGCCGAACTGAGGACCGGCAGTCGGTGGCCGGTGGTCGGTGGCCGGTGGCCGGTGCCCGAGGGTCGGCTGGCCTTGACGCGGACGTCAGGGAGTAGGTTCCCCCGCATGCCGAACGAGCGCCACATCCTGCTGCTGCCCGGGAGCCTGCGGGCCGGATCCGCCAACGAGGCCGTGCTGCGCACCGCCGCCGCGGTGGCCGACGAACTGCCGGGCGTCCGGACCACCTACTACGCCGGGCTGGCCGGGCTCCCGCACTTCAACCCGGACCACGACACCGACCCGCTGCCGCAGCCGGTGGCCGCGCTGCGGGCGGCGATCGAGGCGGCCGACGCGCTGCTGTTCTGCACCCCCGAGTACGCCGGGACGCTGCCGGGCGCGTTCAAGAACCTGCTGGACTGGACGGTCGGCGGGGTCGAGATCTCGGACAGGCCCGCCGCCTGGATCAACTGCGCCGCCCCGGGCCGGGGGCAGGGCGCGGAGGCCACCCTGGGCACCGTCCTCGGCTACACCGGCGCGGCGGTGCTGGCGGACGCCTGTGCCCGGATCCCCCTGGAGCGCGGCGCGGTCGGCCCGGACGGACTGGTCGCCGACCCGCTGGTGCGCGGGCGGATCGGCGAGGTGCTGGCCCGCCTGGCGGCCGCCTGACCCCTCCGTGGCCGCCTGACGGCCGCCTGACGGCCGCCTGGCCCCTCCGCGGCCGAGCGGCCGGAGCTCAGTGCGCCACGGGCAGGTGTGCTCCGAGCCCGGCCAGGCCCTCCAGGAAGAGTTCCACGCCGACGGCCGCCAGCAGCAGCCCGAGCAGCCGGGACAGCACCTCCAGCGAGGTGCTGTGGGTGCGCCGCATCAGCGGCGCCAGCACGGCCACGCAGAGGTAGTTGAGCACCACCACGCCCACGTAGGCGCCGGCGACCGCGGCCTTCCAGGTCCAGTCGTCGCGGTTGAGCGAGGCGACCATGACGGCGCTGATCGCGAGGGGGCTGGCGATGTAGGGCAGCAGCAGTTCGCGGATGCCGTCGGCCAGCGGGTTCGTCAGGTGCTCGTCGTCGTCGCCGTCGGCACCGAGGTGGATGCCGAAGACCAGCGCGACCGCGTAGAAGAAGAAGATCGTCCCGCCCGCGAGCTGCAGCGACTGGTTGCTGATGTGGAAGAGGGTGGTGACCTCGTCCGCCCCGAAGCCGAGCACCAGGCCGATCAGCGCCGAGATCACCGTGGTCCACGCCGCCAACCGCCGTAGCTCCCGGTCGCTGCGGGTGCGGGACAGCCGGGCGAAGGCCAGCAGGGTCTTCGGCGGCCCGACCACGGCGAAGAAGGTGATGAAGGCGCTGCTCAGGTTGAAGACGAACATGGGCCCAGCATGGCTGTGGCGCCCGGGACGGCCGGTCCGCCACGCCCCGCGGCCGCGGCTCTGATCTCCCGGTTCGCCCGTTCATTCCCGGCAGCGGGCGAATTCGCCCGGATGGCGGTCCCGGCTCGAACGGGCGGGCGCTCTCGGGTGCCATGGAGGTACGTCCGTCCACACCTTGGCGGTACGTCCACTCCGTGGCGGAAACGAGGATGCGACATGTGCCTGAACCGTAAGGACCTGGGTCTGCTGGCCCTGCGCAGCGCGGTCGGCGGGGTGTTGATCGCGCACGGCACCCAGAAGCTGTTCGGCTGGTTCGGCGGTGGCGGCCTGGAGGGCACCACCCAGGCGATGGACCACATGGGCTTCCACCCGGCCCGGGAGAGCGCCATCGCGGCGGGTGTCGGCGAGGCGGGCGGCGGCGCGCTGCTGGTGGCCGGGCTGGCCACCCCGGCGGCCGGCGCGGTGGTGGCCGGGACGATGGCGGGCGCGGTGGCGGTGCACGCCCCGGCGGGTTTCTTCGCGATGTCCGGCGGCTACGAGTACCCGGCCTTCCTCGGCGCGACCGGCCTGGCCATCGGCCTGGCAGGCCCGGGGCGGTACTCGTTGGACCACCTGACCGGCCACGTCTTCGACCGCTCGTGGGTGGGCCTGCTGGCCTTCGTGGGGAGCGCGGCGGGCGCGTACGGCGTGGTGGCGCGGCGCCGTCACCTGGTGCGGCTGCGCGAGGAGCGGGCAGCGGTGGAGGCGGAACAGCAGGAGGGCTCAGGGCTGTCCTGACCGACGTCCCACGGTCGGGTCACCCGGAGGCAGCACCCCTGCTGGCGGCGGCTCCCGAGCCTTCGGAGGGTGGGCAGAAAACGCGTCGGGCAGCCCGGCGCCGGCCAGAATCGAGGACCCATGGACCGCCAGCCGCTCACCCGCGCCACCCCCGCCCCACGCGTCACCGCGCGGCGCCAGGACCCACCGGAGAGCCGTCGGCCGTCCCTGGTCGCCGGGGCACTGGTGGCGGCCGTCGTCGGCGCGTCGGTGCTGGTGGGCTGCTCGTCGTCGGGCAAGAGTGCGAGCGGTACGGCCTCCTCGGCGCTGAGTGTCGCCGCCTCCGCCGGCTCCGCGCTGGCCTCGGCGGCGAGCCAGGCGGGCTCGGCGCTCGCCTCGGCGGAGGCCCGGGCCTCGGAGGCGGTCTCCGCCGCCTCCTCGGCGATCTCCGGGATCAAGGGCGGGCTGGACGCGAAGGGGGACGTGACGGTCGGGGCGGTGACGACCGGGACGGACGGCAAGTCGCTGGCGCAACTGACCGTCACCAACCACGGCGAGCAGTCCTACCAGTACGTGATCCAGGTGAACTTCACCGACGGGAACGGCAAGGTGCTGGACGCGACCGCGACGACCGTCCAGGACCTGGCCGCGGGCCAGAGCGTCCAGGCCACCGCGCGAAGCCACCTGACCCTCTCGGGCCCGGTCAAGGCGGAGGTAGCCAACGCCGTCCGCTACTGAAGCCGTGCAGCTCGGGCCGGTTGCCGGGCGGTGCGGCGGCGGGCGCGCAACCTTAAGCGCGTCTCAAGGGCCAACAGCACCCCTTGACGGGGGAGTTGGTCTAGTCCATTTTTGTTGCCCAGGTGCAGGGAGCCCCTGAACCGGCGTCACCGGCCTCGTGCCGGGGGCGCCGGTTCGGCGCATCCCGGTGTCCGTCAGTGTCCGTCAACGCCTCCTCGCTCGATCCCCCACCCCTGATCTGTCATGTCCCGGTCGTCCGGCCCCACCCCGGACGTGCAACCCCACCGGGCGACGGAACCCCCCCACACCCAGGAGTCACGCACCCATGCTGCGCTCACGTATCGAAAGGGCCGGGACCCCGGCGCCGTCCGGGCCCCGCCGGCGCCGCCCGAAGGGCCTGGCCGCCGTCGCGGCCGGCACCACCGCCTCCCTGCTGCTCGGCGCGGGCCTCGCGCTGTCCGGCGGCGGCGCTGCCAACGCCGCGACCACCAACTCCACCGGCGCGGCCGCCACCAGCGGCGGCATCAAGGTCGCCTACTACGACCAGTGGTCGGTCTACGCCAACGCGTACTACCCGAAGACGATCCAGGACACCGGCGTGGCCGGGAAGCTGGACTACCTGATCTACGACTTCGCCAACATCTCCCCGACGGACCTGGGCTGTTTCGAGGCGACCAAGGCCGCCGACACCAACGACAACAACCCCAACGCCGGTGACGGCGCGGCCGACGCGTTCGCCGACTACCAGAAGAGCTTCGGCGCGGACATCTCGGTGGACGGCGTCGGCGACGTCTGGAACCAGCCGATCGCGGGCAACTTCAACCAGCTGAAGAAGCTGAAGGCGAAGAACCCCAACCTCAAGATCCTGCTGTCGCTGGGTGGTTGGACCTACTCCAAGTACTTCTCGTCGGCGGCTGCCACGGACGCCTCGCGCAAGCACCTGGTGTCGTCCTGCATCGACATGTTCATCAAGGGCAACCTCCCGTCCGACGCGGGCTACGGCGGCCCGGGCACCGGCGCCGGCATCTTCGACGGCATCGACATCGACTGGGAGTACCCGGGCGGCGGCGGCCACACCGGCAACATCTCCAGCCCGGCCGACAAGCAGAACTTCACCCTGCTGCTGAAGGAGTTCCGCAGCCAGCTGGACGCCCAGGGCAAGGCCGACAACAAGACCTACGCCCTCTCGGCGGCGGTCGGCGCCGGCCAGGACAAGATCATGAACGTCGAGACCGACAAGATCGGTCAGTACCTGACGTTCATGGACGTCATGACCTACGACATGCACGGCGGTTGGGACCCGCAGGGCCCGACCAACCACCAGGCCCCGCTGTACTCCGGCCCGAACGACCCGTCGACCCCGGCCAAGCCGGGCAACGGCAAGTACTCGATCGACAACGCCATCAAGGCGTGGACGGTCGGCGACCCGCAGTACGGCATCCCCGGCGGTTTCCCGGCCAACAAGATCAACATGGGCGTGCCGTTCTACTACCGCGGCTGGACCGGCGTCCAGAACAACGGCAGGAACGGCCTCTTCCAGCCCGCCGCCGCCCCGGCGACCGGCGCCGCGATGTCCGGCAACGTCGCGGGCATCCAGATGTACAAGGAGCTGGCCGGCTTCGTCGACAACCCGTCCAAGACCTTCTGGGACGACGACGCCAAGGCGACCTACTTCTACGACGGCAACACCTTCTGGAGCGGTGAGGACGCCCGGTCCATCCAGGCCAAGCTCGACTACGCGCACTGCAACGGCCTCGGCGGCTCGTTCGCCTTCTCGCTGTACGACCTGGGCACCAACACCACCCTGTTCGACAAGATGGTGAGCGCCACCAACGGCTCCGCCGCCGGCTGCCCGGCCCCGCCGACCGGCAGCCCGACGCCGACCCAGACCCCGACCGGCACCCCCACCGGCACACCGACGGGCACCCCGACCGGTACCCCGACCTCGCCGGCCGGCTGCCCGGCCGCCCCGAGCTGGGACCCGAACACCACCTACGCGGCCGGTGGCACCAAGGTCTCGTGGAAGGGCCACTACTACACCAACAAGTGGTGGACCAAGGGCGAGGACCCGTCCCAGAGCGGCCAGTGGGGCGTGTGGAGCGACAACGGTCCCTGCTGATGAGCGGCTGAGCGACCGGGCGGTCGACCGCCCGGGGCCTGACGGACCCCGCAGCACCTGAACGAGCACGGGTCCGGCCCGCCGGGGGGATGCTTCCCCGGCGGGCCGGACCCGTGCGTTTCGCGCGCCCGGGCGCTACGGCGCCAGGTCGGCCGTGCGCCCGAGCGCGTCCGGCTGGCTCTCCTCGATCCGCCGCAGCATCCGGGCCAGCAGGCCGGACAGCGCGGCGCGCTCCTCGCCCGTGATGTCCTGGAGCAGCTCCTCCTCGAACACCGCCGCCATCCGCATCGACTCCAGCCACTTGTCGCGGCCGTTCTCGGTCAGCTCGATGATCACCCGCACCCGGTTGGACTCGTCGCGCTCCCGGGTGACCAGGTCCTCGGTCACCATCCGGTCGATCCGGTGGGTCATCGCGGCCGGGGTGAGCCCCAGCCGCTTGGCCAGGTCGCCCGGCCCCAGCCGGTACGGACTGCCGCTCACCACCAGTGCCTTGAGCACCTCCCACTCGGCGGAGGTGATTCCGAGCACAGTCAACTGCCGGTCGTACGCCACGCCCATCCGCCGGGAGACCCGGTTGAGGGTCTGCACGATCGTCTCGACCTGAGGGTCGACGGTCGGGAACTCCCGCTGGTACAGGGCCACTTGCTCGGCGATGCCGAACTCCGGCGGAGTGGCCCGCGGGGGCTTTTCGGCAGCCGGAGACGGCTTGTCCGTAGTCATGCGGACCAGTGTCGCACGGGCGTGCACCCCTTAAGCCTTTGACTCCACAGTCTTGCCCTGCTAAGACTTTACCTCGTCAAACTTTAGCTCTGAAATCTTCTGGACTTAAGAGTTCCAGTCGAAACCAGGAAGGGATGTGCACGGTGACCGGCACGGTGAAGCAGCAGAGGCAGCAGCGGCGTGGAGCGGGCGGCCCGCTGCGCCGCGTCCAGATCGGCAACGCGCTCAGTGCGTTCGGCAGCGGGTTCACGATGCCGTACATGTTCGTGTACGTGGACCAGGTGCGCGGGCTGGGTTCGCTGGCGGCCGGGATGGTGTTCACCGTCTTCGCGCTGGCGGCGCTCGCCGTCCTCCCGTTCACCGGGCGCGGCATCGACCGGTACGGTCCCCGTCCGGTGCTGCTGGCGGGCGCGGGCCTGGCCGGTACCGGTGCCTTCGCCTTCGGCCACGCCGCCGGCACGCCGGCCCTGCTGGTCTCCTCGTTCCTGTTCGGCGCGGGTGTCACCACCTGCCAGCCGGCGCTCGCCACGATGATCGTCCGCTGCTCGACGGCGGCGACCCGTTCGCACGCCTTCGCGCTGCAGTTCACCCTGGTCAACCTGGGCATGGGCATCGGCGCGCTGGTCGGCGGGCAGATCGTGAACGTCGCCGACCCGGCCAGCCTCACCCGGCTGTTCACCATCGAGGCGGCCACCTTCCTCGGCCTGGCCCTGGTCACCGGCACCGCACGGATACCGACGGCGCAGCTGAGCGTCGTCCAGGGGAAGAACGACGGCCCGACCGGCCTGCGTGCCCTGTTCGCCGACAAGGCGATGGTGCGGCTCAGCATCCTCGCCGGGCTGATCTTCTTCACCTGCTACGGCCAGTTCGAGTCCGGCGTCGCGGCCTTTGCCACCGACACCGTCGGCACCGCGCCGTCCACCCTGGGCTTCGCGATCGGCGCCAACGCGGTGACCATCGTGGTGCTGCAGATGTTCATGGTGCGGATCACCGCGCGCCGCCGCCGCACCACGGCGATGGCCGCGGCCGGCCTGGTCTGGCTCGGTGCCTGGGCGATGGCCCTGGTGGCCGGCCTGATCCGGACCGAGGCCATGGCCGCCACGGTCGCGATCGTCTCGATCTACGCCCTGTTCGGCGTCGGCGAGTCGCTGCTGGCGCCGACCATGGGCCCGATCGTCGCGGACCTCGCTCCGGCCCGGCTGCTCGGCACCTACAACGCCGGGTACGCCCTGGTGAAGCAGATCGCGATCGCGGTCGGCCCGGCCGTCGGCGTGCTGCTGGTCGGCTCCGGCACCTGGCCGCTCTACCTCGCGGCCATGGCGGGCTCGACCCTGCTGATCGTCCTGCTGGCGCTGCGGCTGCGCCCGTACCTCACGGCGGAGCAGGACAACGCCGCCCCGGCCGTGGTCCGCACCCCGGCCCCGGTCCGGGAGCTGCAGACCGCCGCCTGACGGCCCTCGCAGAGCTGTTCGCGACGGGCGCGGGCCAGGTCACCTGGTCGGCGCCCGTCACGCTTGGCTTCCCGGGCACCGCCACATAGTGTCAGTGGCTGTTGACCGCCCGGCCCCGGCTCGGGCAGCGGACCAGGGCCCGGCGCAGCACCCGCGGCCCCGCAGACAGGCGAATCTGGCGAGGCAATGACGCAAGCGGCGCTCACGCACCCCCCGGCGGCCCGGGCCACCGCCGAACCGGACCCGGCCCCGGCCCTGCGCGGGCTGCTGCGCTGGGCCGCCGACCGCTCCGGCTGGCTCGGCCCGATCGGCATCGCGATCTTCGCCGGCCTGCTGCGGTTCTGGCACCTCGGCTACCCCAACGCCTTCGTCTTCGACGAGACGTACTACCCCAAGGACGCCTGGTCCCTGCTCCAGCAGGGCTACGAGGGCACCTGGCCCGACCACGCCAACACCGACATCCTGGCCGTCCCGCAGTCCGTCCCGCTCGGCTCCGCGCCCGAGTTCATCGCCCACCCGCCGCTCGGCAAATGGGTGATGACCATCGGCGAGCAGCTGTTCGGGCTGCACCCCTTCGGCTGGCGGTTCATGACCGCCCTGCTCGGCACCGTCACCGTCCTGATGCTGGCCCGGATCGGCCGCCGGCTCTTCGGCTCCACCCTGGTCGGCTGCACCGCCGCCCTGCTGATGTCCGTCGACGGTCTCCAGCTGGTGATGAGCCGGGTCGGCCTGCTCGACGGCATCCAGATGTTCTTCGTGCTCGCCTCCTTCGGTGCCCTGCTGATCGACCGCGACCACGTCCGCGCCCGGCTGGCCCTCGCCGTCGAGGCCGGCGAGGACGGCGACACCGTACGGCTTGGGCTGCGCCCCTGGCGGATCGCCGCCGGGGTGCTCATCGGCGCCGCCTGCGCGGTCAAGTGGAACGGCGCCCCGATCCTCGCCGCCTTCGGTGTCCTGACCGTGCTGTGGGACCAGTCCGGCCGCCGTGGCGCCGGCGCCCGCCACCCCTGGCGGTCGATGCTGCGCCGGGACGCCGTACCCGCCTTCCTCGCCATGGTCGGCTCCGCCCTGGTGGTGTACGTCGGCGCCTGGAGTGGCTGGCTGGCCAGCGGCGCGAACGGCGAAGGCGGCTACGACCGGCACTGGGCGGACGGCCGCGCCGGGCTCTCCCCGGACCACGTCCTCGGTCTCCCGCTGCCCCAGGTTCCGATGAGCTGGGTCCCGGCGGCGCTGCGCAGCCTGTGGCACTACCACTCGCAGATGTACGACTTCAACACCGGCCTGAGCACCCCGCACACCTACCAGTCGAACCCCTTCGCCTGGCTGGTCGACGGCCGCCCGGTCTCGATGTACTGGGAGCAGGTCCCGGCCGGGACGCGCGGCTGCACCTCCTCCGGCGGCTGCGCGGCGCAGATCCTGGGCTTGGGCACCCCGTTCCTGTGGTGGGCGGCCTGCTTCGCGCTGGTCTACCTGCTGTGGCGCTGGTTCTTCCGCCGGGACTGGCGCTCGGGCGCCGTGCTGTGCGCGGTGGCCGGGATCTACCTGCCCTGGTTCCAGTACCAGGAGCGGACGATCTTCTCCTTCTACATGGTCGTGCTGGTGCCGTTCCTGTGCCTGGCCGTCGCCCAGATGCTCGGCGCGATCCTCGGCCCGGCGGGCTGCAGCCCCCAGCGCCGCCGGTACGGGGCGATCGGGGCCGGGCTGATCGTGCTCGCGATCGTCGGCTGCTTCGCCTTCTTCTACCCGCTGTACACGGCGGAGGTCATCCCGATGTCGTCCTGGCAGGACCGGATGTGGTTCACCAGCTGGATCTGAGGCCGGTGCCCCGGGGCCGTGAGTTCTCGACGACCGGGGCGGTCGGCGGGGTCGGGTACCCTTGAGCACGTTGAAGGGGAGTAGCCCTCCACCGGACCGTCGACATACTGGCCCCCACGGGCCCGGCGCCCGGGGCACCGCTCGGTTGGCGGTTGCCGGCGAGACCTTCGGCCGCAGTGCTGTGACCGTTTCCAGTGCTGCCGGGCCGAAGCGTCCCCTGACGGACCTGCGGAGGCCGGGCGGCCCGACCGAGGGATCTCCTCCGATGAATCCGACCATTGCCGCGTTGACGTTCGGCATCATCTTCCTGGCGGAGCTGCCGGACAAGACCGCGCTGGCCAGCCTGGTGCTCGGCACCAAGTACAGGGCGGGCTACGTCTTCGCGGGCGTGGCCGCCGCCATGCTGGTCCAGGTGGTGCTGGCGCTGGTCGCCGGACACCTGCTCTCGCTGCTGCCGCACCGCTGGGTGGAGGGAGTCACCGGCACGCTGTTCCTGGTCGGCGCGGCGATGCTGCTGTTCCACGGCGGCGAGGACGAGGACGAGCACGCGGCCAGGGAGCCGTCCTCGAACAGCTTCTGGAAGGTGGCGGGGACCAGCTTCGCGGTCGTCGCGGTCGCCGAGTTCGGTGACCTGACCCAGATCATGACCGCCAACCTGGCCGCCAAGTACGCCGATCCGCTGGCCGTCGGCCTCGGCTCCTGGCTGGCGCTGTGCGCGGTCGGCGGGATCGCCATCGTGGGCGGACAGAAGCTGCTCAAGTACGTGCCGATGAAGCTGATCATCCGGGTGGCGGCGGCGATCATGGTGGTGCTGGCCGGGGTCAGCATCTTCGGGGCGATCACCGGCTGACGGCGGCGGCCCTGCCCTGCAGCCCGGCGCTCAGCAGCCCGGGTCGGCGGTGAGGACGGCCTGGGTCTTGGGACCGTAGACGCCGTTCTCGCCCTTGATGCGGTTCTCGCGCTGGTACAGCTGCAGCGCCGTGCGGGTCCCGTCGTCGAAGGTGCCGGTGACGATCGACTTGTCGACGAATCCGCATTCGGCGTTGACCAACTGCTGCTGCATCGCCCGGACGTCGGGTCCGCTCATCCCGAGCTGGAGCAACCGCGGGGTCTGGGTCGGGGTCGGCGTCGGCGTGGGGGTGGGCGTCGGGGTCGGCGTGGGTGTCGGGGTCGGCGTCGGCGCCGCCGAGCGGGTCGGCGTGGGGGTGGGCGTCCTGGTCGGTGTGGGTCTGGCCGGCCGGGTCGGGGTGGGGCTCGGCGCCTCGGTGGTCGGCGCCGGGGCGCCGGTCGTCGGTGCGGCCAGGGTCGGCGGGTCCACCGGGGCGGGCGCGAGTGTGGTGACGGGCACCGGATCCGCCTGGCGGGTCGGCCCGGAGGAGGGCGTCACGGCGTACGCGAGGCCCACGGTCAGTGCCAGCAGGCCGGCACCGACGCCTGCGATCAGCCCCTTGCGCCCGGCGAACGGACTCCGCTCCGCCTGCTCGGCGGCCCGCCGCGCGGCCCGTCCGCCGACGGCCGAGTCGGGCTCGGGGGCTCCGTTGCCGAACGGGAAGTAGCCGAGGTCGTCCCCGCCGCCGGGCTGGACGGGCGGCTGCGGCTGGACCGCCGGAAGCACGGTGGTGGCACCGGCGGCGTACGCGTCCGGCGCGGGGCCCGGAACGGGCGGCAGTACGGTCGTCGCGTAGGCGTCCGCGTCCGGCCCGAGCGGGGGTGCGCCCGGCCCGCCCTGGGGGCCCGGCCGGCCGTGGTGGCTCTGCTGGCCCGGCTGGACCGGCGGCAGGACGGTGGTCGCGAACGGGTCGGCGGTCGGCGGTGCCTCGTCCACGACCTGGTCGGGCGCCTGCGGCACGTACGGGCGGACCAGCGGCGGCCCCTCCAGATGGGGGAGGACGGCGGTCTCGTCGAGGCTCCGGTCGTCACGGCTCCGGTCGGGGAGGCAGCCGCACCCGGTGGAGCGGGCGGTCCCGCACGTCGGGCAGTGCTGGTCCGGCATCGGCCGGTCCTCCTCGGTTCTCGGGTCTCGCGATCGGGCCTGATTATGCAGGACGCCCCGGAGGGTTGACAGGGGCGTCCGGCCCCCGACGGGGGTGTTGTGCCGGTTGGTGGTGGTTGGGCCCGGAGGGAAACCGCCGGAAGGCGCCGGGACGGGCCCCGACCGGGCCCGGTGCTTACGTTCGGCTCAACCAGGCGGCGCGAACCAGGACATGTCTGCCAGCATGGGGAACCGGGAGTGATCATCCGCCGGGCGTCCGGTCGTCCGGCACCGCAACCCCGCGACCCTACGGAGACGCCATGACGGACCCTCCCCCGACCCCCGGCCGGGGGGACCCTGGTCCCGCGTCCGACCGGGCCCCGGTGCCCGAGCCCGGCCCGCCGGAGGTCACCGTTCCCAACCTCTGGGTGCCGATCGGCGCCCTGCTGCTGGCGATGCTGCTCGCAGCCCTCGACCAGACCATCGTCTCCACCGCGCTGCCCACGATCGTCAGCGACCTCGGTGGCCTGGACCACCTGTCCTGGGTGGTCACCGCCTACCTGCTGGCCTCCACCGCCGCCACTCCGCTCTGGGGCAAGCTCGGCGACATGTACGGCCGGAAGCGGTTCTTCCAGGCCTCCATCGTGATCTTCCTGATCGGCTCGGTGCTCTGCGGACTCGCCCAGAACATGGGCGAGTTGATCGCCTTCCGGGCCCTCCAGGGCCTCGGGGGCGGCGGCCTGATGGTGCTCTCCCAGGCGATCGTCGGCGACCTCGTCGCGCCCCGGGACCGCGGCAAGTACCAGGGCGTCTTCGGTGCCGTCTTCGGGGTGACCAGCGTGCTCGGACCGCTGCTCGGCGGCCTGTTCGTCGACCACCTCAGCTGGCGCTGGGTCTTCTACGTCAACCTGCCGATCGGCGTGGTCGCCCTGGTGGTGATCGCCGCCGTGCTGCACGGCCTGGAGGTCCGGCGCGAGCACCGGATCGACTACCTGGGCACCGCGCTGATCGCCGCCGTCGCCACCTGCCTGGTGCTGATGACCTCGCTCGGCGGCACCACCTGGGCGTGGGACTCCTGGCAGATCGCCGGCCTGGGCGTGCTCGGGGTGGCGCTGCTGCTCGCCTTCGTCCAGGTGGAACGGACGGCCGTCGAACCCGTCCTGCCGCTGCGGCTGTTCCGCTCGCAGACCTTCAGCCTGGTCGCGGTGATCTCCTTCGTGGTCGGCTTCGCGATGTTCGGCGCGCTCACCTACCTGCCGACCTTCCTCCAGGTCGTCCAGCAGGTCTCGCCCACCATGTCGGGCATCCACATGCTGCCGATGGTGCTCGGAATGCTGCTCACCTCGATCGGCTCCGGCCAGATCGTCGCCCGCACCGGTCACTACCGGATCTTCCCGATCGCCGGGACGGCCGTCACCACGATCGGACTGGTGCTGCTCTCCCGGCTGGACGAGCACACCAGCACCGCCGAGATGAGCCTCTACTTCGTGGTCTTCGGCCTCGGGCTGGGCCTGGTGATGCAGGTGCTGGTACTGATCGTGCAGAACTCGGTCGGCTACCAGGACCTCGGCGTGGCCACCGCCGGCGCCACCTTCTTCCGCTCCATCGGCGCCTCCTTCGGCGTCTCCATCTTCGGCACGGTCTTCGCCAGTGGTCTGCGCTCCCGGCTCGCCGACGCCCTGGCCGGGCAGCCGCTGCCGCCGGGTTTCCGGGCGGACCAGATCGGCGCCGACCCCCGCCTGATCACCCGACTGCCGGCCGCCGCCCAGGCCGGGGTCCACCACGCCTACGCCGAGTCGATCACCCGGGTCTTCCTGTACGCGGTGCCCGTCACGCTCGTCGCCTTCGTGCTGTCGCTGTTCCTGCGGGAGCAGAAGCTGCGCTCCACGGTGACCGCGCCCGACCTGAGCGAGTCCATCGGGATCAACCCGGTCGAGCGGTCCTCCCTGGACGAGATCGCCCGCGCGCTGTCCGTGCTGAGCACCCGCGAGGCCCGGCACGACCTGTTCCGGCGGATCACCGCCACCGCCGGACTCGACCTGCTGCCCGCCTCCAGCTGGCTGCTCCTCCAGATTCACCACCACGGCTCGGTCGAGCCCGCCGAACTCGCCGAGCGGAGGATCGTCCCGATCTCGGTCGTCGAGGAGGCCGTCCGCGAGGTGGAGAGCCGGGGCCTCGCCGCCCGCACCGGCAGCCTGCCACTGCGCCTCACCGAGCCCGGCCAGGAGGCCGCGCTGCGCCTGGTCGACGCCCGGCGCACCCAGCTGGCGGAACTGCTGGGCGACTGGGACGAGCAGCAGTACGACGACCTCGCCGAACTCCTCACCCGGCTCAGCTCCGCCCTCTGCGCCGACCGGCGCGACCGCCCGGACCCACCCCTCGGCCCCCAGCCGCCCTACCACGGCGAGGGGCGGTCGTTCTAGGGCCTTGGCGCCTCACGGGTCACGGAGCGCCGAACCAGCGCGGGGTGTCGAGCCGGAACGGGTCCCCGGGGGCGAGCTGCCGCAGGCCGTCCTCGATCCGGCGGAGCTGCTCCTCGCCGAGGGCTTCGGACCATTCCGCGCGCAGTTCGTCGAAGATCCGCGCCGAGCGGACCAGGCAGTCCACACCCCGGTCGGTGAGCCGGACGACCTTGCGGCGGGCGTCGGCCGGGTCGCTGCCGCGCTCGACGTAGCCGAGCTGCTCCAGGTTCTCGACGGTTTTGCCGGCCGCCTGCTTGGAGACGCCGAGCCGGCGGCCGAGCTCGACGGCGGTGGTGCCCTGCGGGCCGATCGCCTGGAAGACGAAGCCGTGCATCGGCCGCAGGTCGGGGTGCCCTTCGCGGGCGATGCGCTCGTGCAGCTCGTCGATGATCGTCCGGAAGGCGAGCAGCAGGCGCAGTGGAAGCTCGAAGCCGGGCGGGGCGGGTTCGCTTGACATGATAGACAACCTCATTGACCATATGGACAACTTCATTGTCCATTCTAGGGGGTCCCTTCGCCATGCCCGTGATCCGTTCCGCCGACGCCCGCCGCACCGAGACTCCGAACGCCGTCATGACCACCCACGCCTCGCCCACCCAGGGCTCGACCGCCCTCGCCCAGTGGAAGGTCGAGATGCCCGCCGACCGGCAGGGCCCGCTGCACGCCATGGACACCGAGCAGATCTGGACCTTCCTGACCGGCTCGGCGGAAGTGGACCTGGCCGGGGAGAGCATCGCGATCGCCGCCGGCGACACCCTCGTCCTTCCCGCCGACGCCCCGCGCCGGATCGCCACCGCCGAAGGCTTCACCGCCGTCGTCGCCTCCCCCTCCCCGTCCCACGCCTACAACCCCGACGCCCGAACCCCCGACGGCGCCTGCGCCCTCGCCCCGCGCGACGCCGAACGCCTGCTCCCGGCGTGGATCGCCTGAGCCGCGGCGCGTGAGGTGTAGGAGACTGCTGACCCTAGGCAGCAACCGGGCCGGCGGCCGCGCCGTACGCGGGGCCCCGGCGGATCAGTGAGGAGCGGCATGTCCGTCGTCAAGATCAACGTACTGACGGTGCCCGCAGAGCAGCGCGAGGTGCTGGAGCAGCGCTTCGCCTCGCGGGCCGGCGCGGTGGAGAACTCCGACGGCTTCGAGTGGTTCGAGCTGCTGCGCCCGGTCGAGGGGACCGACCAGTACCTCGTCTACACCCGGTGGCGCAGCGAGGAGGACTTCAAGGCCTGGATGGAGGGCCCGATGAAGGCGGCCCACCAGGGTGGCGGTGAGGGCGGCGAGGCGCCGAAGCGGCCGGCCGCCTCGGGGTCGACGCTGTGGTCCTTCGAGGTCGTCCAGTCGGCGGGCCCGAAGGCCTGACGGTCCGTACGTCCGGTACGTCGAACGGCGCGCCCCGGGGCTCCGCGAGCCCGGGGCGCGCGGCGTTTCAGGCCGCGGCGGCCTCGCGCAGACCGGGGACGGTCTCGCGGTCGGCGCGCCAGACCAGGCGGAGGCGGAGGGGCGGGGGGACGAGGGGGAGGCGGACGAGGGCGCCGGAGGCCAGCGGGTCCTGGACGGCGAACTCGGGGAGGAGGGCGATGCCGAGGCCCTGCTCGGCGCAGGCGCGGGTGACGGCGACCCCGCCGGTGCGGACGCGTTCGACGTCGTGGCCGAGCAGGCGTTCGCCGGCGAGCCGGAAGGAGCAGGCGGGGGCGCTCACCAGGAGGCGCTGGCCGCGCAGGTCCGCGCGGGTGAGGGCGGTGGCGCCGCTGAGCGGGTGGACCGGGGCGGCGACCAGGGCGAGCGGGACCTCGTCGAGGTCGAGGTGGTCGAGCGGGGCGGGCGGCAGGTAGAAGCCGAGGTCGCCGAGCGGGCCGGCGGTGTCCAGGATCAGCGCGGCCTCCAGGGCCCCGGCCGCGACGCCGCCGAGCAGGCCGTCCCGGGCGGTGTCGGTGTGCAGGGAGACGCCGAGGTCGGGCCGGCGTTCGGCGAGCCGGGCCAGGACGGCCGGGACGTGGGTCGTCGCTATGGTCTCCAGGGCGCCGAGCCGGAGCCGGGCGCGGTCGGCGACCACCTCCCGGCGGGCCTGTTCGGCCTGGTCGAGCAGCTTGCGGGACCAGGGCAGCAGCCGTTCACCGGCGGTGGTGAGGGCCATGCCGTGCGGGGCCCGGTCGAACAGCTCGGTGCCCAGGCCGAGTTCGAGGGTGCGGATCTGCTCGGAGACCGAGGACGGCGCGAGGCCGAGCGCCACGGCCGCGGCGCTGACGGTGCGGTGGGTGACCACGGCCTCGAAGACGCGCAACTGACGAAGTTCCACTGGTTTCTCCGGTGCCCCCGAGCGCCCGCGCGTGCTCGCACGACTGCCTGGTGCTCGCTGCGTGGTGCGTGCCGCGTGGTGCTCGCTGCCTGGTGCTCGCCGCGTGGTGCACGTGCTGCGGGACAGCGTACGGCCGTGCGGCGGGCCGAGCGGCGAACCGGCCCCGGAGCAGCGGCATCGCCGCGGCCGGACCGCCGACGCCCCGCCCGGATGGTCAGCGCCGGTCAGCGCCATCAGCCGGGCCGCCGGGCTGATCGGATGAACCGGCTCAACCGGGCAGTTTCCAGAGCTGGTTGGGGCTGGCCTGGCAGTCCCAGATCTGGAGTCTGGTCCAGTCGGCGCTGCTGCCGTCGCGGGCGTCCAGGCAGCGGTTGGAGACCGGGTTGAGGAGGGTTCCGTCGGCGCGGGGCAGCCACTTCTGGGCGCCGGTGCCGTTGCAGTCGTAGAGCTGGGCGGGGGTGCCGGCGGCGGTCCAGCCGTTGGTGACGTCCAGGCACTTGCCGAAGGCCCGTAGGGAGCCGTCCTGTTGGACGGACCAGTCCTGGGCGCCGGTGGAGTTGCAGTGGTAGAGCTGGACGGCGCTGCCGTTGGCCGTCGCGGCCCGGGCAATGTCCACGCACTGTCCGGCGACGCCGGTCAGCGGTCCGCTCGGACGGGGGGTGGCCCAGTGCTGCCCGGGGGCCCCCGAGCAGTCGCGCAGCAGCAGGCGGCCGTCGGCGGCGGTGAGGCATCGGTCGGAGGCCGGGTTCTGGAGCGAGTTGTCCGGGCTCGGCCGCCAGACCTGTTCGGTGCCCCGAACGTCCGGGTGGCAGTCCCGCAGCAGGACGGCGGCGCCGTCGTCGGAGCCGGCCGGGGTGAGGCAGCCGCCCAGGACGCCGAGGCTGCCGTCCGAGCCGACCGTGGCGTCCTGGGCCGCCGTTCCCGCGCAACTCGCGTTCCCCAGCGGCTGGTTGGGGTCGGCGGCGGCGGCCTCGGCGTCCAGGCAGGACCCGTCGGAGCCGGTGATCCGCCCGGACCAGGTGGAGACGGCGGGGGAGCCCGGCGCGTCCACCGTGCCCCGCAGCCGGGGCGCGCGGGAGGAGGAGCCGACGGTGAGGCCGTACCGGCCGCCGGGGACGCCCCAGCCGTGGACGCCCTGGTCCCAGACGGCGAAGGCGGAGCGGTCCAGCGGCAGTTCCACGTGGGTCGAAGCGCCGGGCGCCAGCGTGACCTTGTCGAAGGCCTTGAGCTGCTGCGGCGGCTCACCGGCCGCCGACGGGAAGGTCAGGTACAGCTGCGGCACCTCGGTGCCGGTCCGGCTGCCCCGGTTGGTGAGGTCGAAGCCGACCCGCACCCGGCCGGCCGGGTCAGGGCCGGTCACGGTGAGGCCGGCGTAGTCGAAGGCGGTGTAGGACAGGCCGTGGCCGAAGGGGAACAGCGGGGCGGTGCCGCTGGCGTCGTACCAGCGGTAGCCGGTGCCGAGCCGCTCGGTGTAGTGGTAGGCGCCGCCCGTGCCCGGGTACTGGGCGGGGTCCTGGAGCGGGGTCGCGCCGGCCGAGGTCGGGAAGGTGACGGGCAGCCGCCCGCCCGGGTCGGCGTCCCCGAACAGCACGTCGGCGAGCGCGGCGCCGCTCTGCTCGCCCGGGTACCAGGCCTCGACCACCGCGGGCACCGCGTCCAGCCACGGCATGGTGACCGGCCCGCCGGTGTTCAGCACCACGACGGTGTGCGGGTTGGCCTTGGCGACGGCTCGGATCAGGGCGTCGTCCGCCGGGGCGAGGTCCAGCGAGCCGCGGTCCGCGCCCTCGGTCTCCTGGTCGCCGACCACCACCACGGCGGCGTCGGCCCCGGCGGCCACCGCGGCCGCCGCGTTCGGGTCGTCGCCCAGGTGGTAGCGCACCTCGGTGGCCGAACCGGCCCGCGCCGCGATGCCCTGGCGGGGCGTCACCATCCTGTCTGGGTACGGGGTGACGTGCGAGGAGCCGCCCCCGCCGGTGTAGGCGCGGTCCGCCCACGGGCCGATCACCGCGACGGACTTCAGCCGGGTGGCGTCGAGCGGCAGGGTGGAGTTCTCGTTGCGCAGCAGAACCGTTCCGGCAACGGCGGCCCTACGGGCGTCGCGCGCGCCGGCGGCCGGGTCGGAGGCGGGCGGCTGGCCGCCGTCGAGCGCCCCCGTGCGTTCCATCAGCCGCAGCACCCGCCGGACCTGGTCGTCCAGCACGGCCGGGGCGAGCCGCCCGTCGGCCACCGCGGCGGGAAGGTCGGCGAAGTACGTCGAACCGCCGAACTCCTGGTCCAGGCCCGCCGCCGCGGCGTTGACCGAGGAGTGGGTGGCCGGGTAGTCGGAGCCGACCACCCCGTCGAAGCCCCAGCGGCCCTTCAGCACGTCCCGCAGCAGCGGGAAGTTCTCGCACGCCCAGATGCCGTTGACGGGGTTGTAGCCGCACATCGCCGACCAGGCCCGGCCGTCCCGGACGGCCGCCCGGAAGGCGGGCAGCTCGATCTCGGCGAGGGTGCGCTCGTCCACCTCCGAGCTGTACGACTCGCGGTTGTCCTCCTGGTTGTTGGCGGCGTAGTGCTTGACCTGCGCGGCGACGCGCTGGGCCTGGATGCCGCGGACCTCGGCGGCGGCGAGCCGTCCGGCCAGGTACGGGTCCTCGCCCAGCGTCTCGAAGTCCCGGCCGCCCTGCGGGACCCGGACGACGTTCACCATCGGCGCGTACAGCACCTGGTAGCCGCGCGCCCGCGCTTCCCGGCCCAGCACGTCGCCGTAGGTGGTGGCCAGCGCCGGGTCGAAGGCGGCGGCCAGCGAGACGGGCGCGGGCAGGGCGGTGGCCGGCCGGCCGTCCCGCACGCCGGCCGGGCCGTCGGACAGCAGCAGCGGCGGGATGCCGAGGCGGGGCACGCCCGCGACGTAGCCGACGGAGCTCACGCCGCCCGGGGCGTCCAGACCGCGCAGCAGGGTGACCTTCTCGGCGGTGGTGAGCTGCGCCAACAGGCTCTCGACGCGCTGCTCCGATGCGCTCGGACCTCTCCCGGGTGCCGCCGGGGCCGCCGACGCCGCCGTGGCGTTGCCGGTCGTGGCCGCGGCCAGCAGGCAGCCGCCGAGCCCGAGCCGGAGGATCCGCATCCGCAGGGGGAGACGTCGCATGGCAACCACCACCGATCGACGGGAGTCGTACCTGGCCGGGCGGGCCTGAAGAAATGACGGTCCGTCAAAGGTACGGTGTACCCGGGATGGCAGGTGGTGTACCGGCGCGTGTCGGGCGCGTTCGGGTCACGCCCGGGCCGTCCGGCGACGGGCCCCGGCCGCCGAACGGCTTCTTCACGTGCGAGGCCCGGCGTGTCGTCGGGGTGCGGGGAGGTTCCCGATCACCAAGGCGCGAGGAGCTCAGCCGGCCGGCGGCGGGCGGAAGTCGACGGGCGCGTCGAAGGCGGCCCGGCGGGTGGTGCGGCGCAGGGCGCGCAGCACGGGGGTGCCGAGGCCGAGGCACAGCACGACGGTCAGCGCGGCGCGCGGCAGGTCCCAGCCCAGGGACGTCGTGAGGCAGTAGGCGGCGAAGCGGACCAGGTTCGCGGGCAGCGGGTCGCCCGGGACGAAGGAGACGGAGCCGGCCATCCCGCCGATGTACGGCCAGCCCTGGAGGTTCATGATCGTGCCGTAGAGGACGGCGGACACCGCCCCGTACCCCGCCAGCAGCAGCAGTTCGCGGCGGCCGCGCAGCGTGGCGGCACCCGGCAGCAGGCCGGCGCCGAGGCAGACCCAGCCCATGGCGAGCATCTGGAACGGCAGCCACGGCCCGACCCCGCCGGTGAGCAGCCCGGAGGCGAACATCGACAGCGAGCCGAGGACGAACCCGAAGCCCGGTCCGAGCACCCGCCCCGACAGCACCATCAGGAAGAACATCGGCTCCAGGCCCGCCGTCCCCGCCCCGAGCGGCCGTAGCGCCGCACCGGCCGCCGCCAGCACGCCCAGCAGGGCGACGGACTTGGCGTCCAGCCCCGGCGCACCGCCGCCCGATGAGCGGCCCTCGGAGATCTGCGCGATGACGACCGCGAGGAGCAGCGGGAGCAGCAGGGCGAACAGCCAGGGGGCGTCGGCGGAGTGGCCGACCAGGGCGGACCTGGTGGAGGCGAGCAGCGGCCAGCCGAAGGCCGTCACGCCCACCAGGGAGACCAGGGACAGCGCCGCGACGGACCGGCGGCCGAGCGGGACGGGACGGCCGCTCATGCGCCCACCTCGCTGCGCTCGGCGGGGGCCTTCGCCCACGCGCACCTGTCGATGATGAGCTCGCTGCGCTCGCTCATGCGCCCACCTCGCTGCGCTCGGCGGGGGCCTTCGCCCACGCGCACCTG
>CBJMI02800__coassemble_494_pt1 | contig 45561 bp, 46 predicted proteins | sample CBJMI02800__metabat2_low_PE_003 | metagenome-assembled genome bin CBJMI02800
GGTAAGGAAGCAACCTCCCATGCTGCGCATCGCCGTCCCCAACAAGGGTTCGCTCTCGGGTCCCGCGGCGGAGATGCTCCATGAGGCCGGCTACCGCCAGCGGAAGGACCCCAAGGAGCTGGTGCTCGTCGACCCCAACAACGAGGTCGAGTTCTTCTTCCTCCGCCCGCGGGACATCGCCGTCTACGTCGGTTCCGGCCGCCTCGACGTCGGCATCACCGGCCGCGACCTGCTGCTGGACTCGCACTCCAACGCGGAGGAGGTGCTCGCCCTCGGTTTCGCCGGGTCGACCTTCCGCTTCGCCCGCCCCGAGGGCGTGGACGTCAAGGACGTGAAGGGCCTGGAGGGCCTGCGCATCGCGACCTCCTACACCGGTCTGGTCGAGCAGCACCTGGCCGACCACGGGGTGAAGGCGACGGTCACCAAGCTGGACGGCGCGGTCGAGACCGCGGTGCAGCTGGGCGTCGCCGACGTGATCGCCGACGTGGTGGAGACCGGCACCAGCCTGCGCAACGCCGGCCTGGAGGTCTTCGGCGAGCCGATCCTGATCTCGGACGCCGTGGTGATCCGCCCCAAGGGCGCGGGCGAGGACGCCCGGGTCGATCAGTTCCTGCGCCGCCTGCAGGGCGTGCTGGTGGCCCGCCGCTACGTGCTGATGGACTACGACATCCGCGCCGAGAAGGTCGGCGCCGCCGTCGCGCTGACCCCCGGCCTGGAGTCGCCGACCGTCTCCCCGCTGCACACCGAGGGCTGGGTGGCCGTCCGCTCGATGGTGCTCCGCAAGGAGGCCCAGCAGATCATGGACGACCTGTGGGGCATCGGCGCCCGGGCGATCCTGGTCACCAACATCCACGCCTGCCGCCTCTGACCTGCTCTCACGAGGTGCCCCGCGACCTGCGCGCGGGTGAGGCTCGCACGGCCTGCTCGCACATCCGCGGGTAAAGAACGGTTCAATGGGGCGGGGACGCCGACCGGCGTCCCCGCCCTCGTGCTGTCGCGAACCCGGAACCACCGGACCCGGAACCACCGGATCCCGAACCACCGGCCCGAGAACCACCGGAGACCCCACGTGTCCACCCCGCCCGTCGAGATCCCCGTCACCTGGGCGCCCCGCCGAACCCGGGTGGTGCTGCTTCCGGTCTGCGCCCTGCTCGTGGCGCTGTTCGTCGTGCTGGCGATGCTGCTCCCGGCGAGCTGGCAGCTCAACGACCGGATCATGATGATCGCCAGCGGGGTGCTGTTCGCCGGCGTGGGCCTGATGCTGGCCCGTCCGCGGGTGAGCGCCGACGCGGAGGGCGTGACGGTGGTCAACTTCGTCCGCAGCCGCCGACTGGCCTGGGCCGAGATCGTCCGGGTCAACTTCCGCCAGGGCGACCCGTGGGCCACTCTCGACCTCGCCGACGGCACCTCGCTCGCCGCGGTCGGCATCCAGTCCGGAGTAGGCAAGGCCCAGGCGATCGCGGACGCCCGTGCGCTGCGCGACCTGGTCGAGCACCACGCCCAGGTCTGACGGCACACGGCGGCCACCGGCCCCGGGCCACCGTCCCCCGGCCCCCGGGCCAACCGCCCCCGTCCCCCGGCCACCGTCCCCGGTGGGTCCGAACACGCTTCCTACCACCGCGCCGGTATGGTCTACGCTGGTAAAAGCGGGGCAAAGCTCAGCCCTGTCCGAAAACGACCCCACTCGAACCGATCCGCGCTTCGAGCGACCTGAGGAGTGACACACCCCCTCGATGGACGATCCGTCCAGTAGTACCTGCGCCGCCTCGCTTCCGACCCCCGGAAGGCAGGCGGCACTGTGATCACCGCCTGGCTGCTGTTGCTCGCAGCCGTTCTCCTGATCCTCGCCAACGGCCTCTTCGTGGCCGCCGAGTTCGCCTTCGTGACCGCCGACCGCGGCGCGGTCGAACGCTCCGCCGAGGCCGGGGACGCCAAGTCCGGCCGCGTCGCCCGGGCGCTGCGGCACCTCTCCTTCGAACTCTCCGGCGCCCAGCTGGGCATCACCGTCACCTCGCTGGTGGTCGGCATGCTCGCCGAGCCGGCCCTGTCGACCCTGCTCCAGCCCGTCATGTCGGGCATCGGGGTGCCCGACCCGGCCGCCCGCGGCGTCGCCGTGGTGGTCGGCATGGTGCTGGCCACCGTCGTCCAGATGGTGATCGGCGAGCTGGTCCCGAAGAACTGGGCGATCTCCCGCCCGCTCCAGGTGGCCCGCGCGGTCGCCGCCCCGCACATGGCCTTCTCCTTCGTCTGCCGCCCGCTGATCAGCTTCCTGAACGGCGCCGCCGACCGTACGGTCCGGGCCTTCGGCATCGAGCCGCAGGAGGAGCTGGAGCACGCCCGCACCCCGGCCGAGCTGGTCTCGCTGGCCCGGCACTCGGCCAAGGCCGGTGCGATAGACGAGGAGTCGGCGACCCTGTTCGTCCGCACCCTGGGCCTCGGCGACCTCACCGCCGAGTCGGTGATGACCCCGCGGATCGACGTCTCCGCCCTCCAGCGCGACGCCACCGCCTCCGACGTCATCAACCTGACCAGGGCCACCGGCCTGTCCCGCTTCCCGGTCTACGCCGACACCGTTGACGAGGTCACCGGCATCGTGACGCTCAAGGACGCCCTCGCCGTCCCGGCCGCCCGGCGCGGCCAGGTGCGGGTCGCCGATCTGGCCTCGCCGCCGCTGCTGGTGCCCGAGACCCTGTCCGCCGAGCGGCTGCTCGACCAGCTGCGCCGCCTCCAGCCGATGGCCATCGTGGTCGACGAGTACGGCGGCACCGCCGGGGTCGTCACCGTCGAGGACATCGTCGAGGAGATCGTCGGCGAGGTGCAGGACGAGCACGACCCGGCCGACCACCCCGACCTGCTCCCGCTGCCGTCCGTCGACGGCCTCCCCGTGTGGCAGGCGGACGGCCGCGCCCGGCTCGACCAGCTGGAGGCGATCGGCCTGAACGCCCCGGACGGCCCGTACGAGACCCTGGCCGGCCTGGTCGCCGACCTGCTCGGCAAGCTTCCCGAGGTGGCCGAGCAGGCCGAGCTGCCCGGCTGGCGGCTCACCGTGACCGGCGTCGACCGGCACCGCACCAGCCAGGTCCGGGTGGAGCGCACCAGCGCGCCCGGCCTGTTCGGCGAGCAAGCGGAGGACGTCCGATGACCGTCCTGCAACTGCTCCTCGCTGTGCTGCTGCTGCTCGGCAACGCCTTCTTCGTCGGCGCCGAGTTCGCCGTCGTCTCGGTGCGCCGCAGCCAGATCGAGCCGCTCGCCGAGGCCGGGCACAAGCGCGCCCGCACCGTGCTGCACGCGCTGTCCAACGTCTCCGCGATGCTGGCCGCCGCCCAACTCGGCATCACCGTCTGCTCACTGGGCCTCGGCGCGCTCGCCGAACCGACCATCGCCGCCCTGCTGGAGGGCCCGTTCCACGCGATCGGCGTCCCGCCCGGCCTGATGCACGCGCTCTCGTACGGGATCTCGCTCGCCCTCGTGGTGTTCCTGCACATGGTGATGGGCGAGATGGTGCCGAAGAACATGGCGATGGCCGGCCCGGAGCGGGCCGCGCTCTGGCTCGGCCCGCCGCTGGACCGGCTGGCGCGCTGGCTCGCCCCGGTGATCCGGCTGCTCAACGCCTTCGCCAACGGCGTGCTGAGGCTGTTCCGGGTCGAGGCCAAGGACGAGGTCGAGTCGGTGTTCACCACCGAGCAGCTGATGTACCTGCTGGTCGACTCCCGGGACGCCGGCCTGCTCGACGAGGACCGCCAGGAGCGACTTGAGGACGCCCTGGAGATGGGCCGCCGTCCGGTCACCGACGTGCTGCTGCCGTCCGAGCAACTGGTCACCGTGGACCCGAAGGTGACCGCCGCCGAGGTCGAGGAGCTCGCCCTGCGCACCGGCTTCTCGCGCTTCCCGGTCACCGACGGCGACCCGGCCGGCCACGGCTACCTGGGCTACCTCCACCTCAAGGACATCCTCGACGTGGACGACCCGTCGGCGCCCGTCCCGGCCCGGCTCTGGCGGCCGATCACGGTGCTGCGCGGCAGCCTCCCGCTGGACGACGCCCTCGGCGCGATGCGCCGGGCCGCCTGCCACCTGGCCGCCGTGCTGGACCAGGACGGCCGCACGATCGGCGCGGTCATGCTGGAGGACGTCCTCGAGGAACTGGTCGGCGAGATGCACGACCCGGACCACCGGACGAACTGAGCCTGACCCCGTTCGCCGCCGTTCGCCGTTCGCCGCCGTTCGCCGACGGCGATTCTGCCCACAGCAGGCAGCGGTTCCCGTGCCGGCCACTCCCGGAGGAGGGTGGTCGGCATGAGACTGCTGCTGCTGGGTGGAACGAAGTTCGTCGGACGGGCCGTCGCCGAGGAGGCGGTGGCCCGGGGATGGGAGGTGACGGCCCTCAACCGCGGCACGCAGCCCGCCCCCGAGGGCGTGCGGGTGCTGCTGGGCGACCGCACCGCCGAGGACGGCCTCGCGGCGCTCGGCACGGGGGAGTGGGACGCGGTGGTGGACACCTGGTCCTGGGCCCCGGCGGCGGTGCGCGCCAGCGCCCGGCGGCTGAACGGCCGGGTCGGCCACTACGCGTACGTCTCCAGCCGGTCGGTGTACGGCTACCCCCTGCGCCCCGGGGCGGACGAGACCGCCCCGGTGGTGCCCGCGGCCCCGGACCTCACCGGTGAGGTGCCCTACGCCGAGGCCAAGCGCGGCGCCGAACTGGCCCTGGAGGAGGAGTTCGGGGGGAGCGCCCTGCTGGTCCGCGCCGGGCTGATCCTCGGCCCGTACGAGGACATCGGCCGACTGCCCTGGTGGCTGAACCGGATCGCCCGAGGCGGCCCGGTGCTCGCCCCCGGCCCCCGCGACCTGCCGCTGCAGTACATCGACGGCCGCGACCTCGCCGCCTGGACCCTGGACGCCGTGGCGGCCCGGCTGGGCGGCCCGTACAACGTGGTCAGCCCGGCCGGTCACGCCACCATGGGCGGGCTGCTGGAGGCCTGCGTCCGGGCCACCGGCTCGGACGCCGAACTGCGTTGGACCGACCCCGAACGGATCCTGGCGGCGGGCGTCCAGCCGTGGACGGAACTGCCGGTCTGGCTGGCGCCCGGAGAGCTGTACGACTACCTGCACGGCTGCTCGGTCGCCCGGGCCGTCGCCGCGGGGCTGCGCTGCCGCCCGGTTGCCGAGACCGTCGAGGACACCTGGGCCTGGCTGCGCTCGATCGGCGGTGACGCCCCGCAGCGGGCCGACCGGCCGAGCGTCGGGCTCGACCCCGAGCGGGAGGCGGAGCTGCTCGAGAGCTGAAGGGAGAGGGGGAGTTGGCGTCAGCCCCGGCCGTCGATCAGCTCCCCGTACGCCTGCACCAGGTCCGGCAGCCGCAGGGTCGCCAGGTCCTCCCGGCCCGGCGGCTCGCGCAGCAGCGACAGCCGCAGGTCCCGGTAGGCGCAGGACTTCTCGTAGAGGGTGCGGATGAACCGGCCGTTGCCCAGGTCGTCGATCCAGCCCTCGCGCACGACGTGGGTGCAGATGCTGGCCAGTTCCTCCGCCGCGTCCTCGTCCCAGCCGTCGCCGTCCCGCCCCGCCAGCGCGGCGCCGATCGCGGTCAGTTCGTCCGGCCGGTAGCTGGGGAAGTCGACCCTGGTGGTGAAGCGGGAGTTGAGGCCGGGGTTGGTGGCGAGCAGCCGGTTCATCCCCTCGGGGTAGCCGGCCAGGATCACCACCAGCCGGTCCCGGTTGTCCTCGGCCCGCTTGAGCAGTACCTGGAGCGCCTCGTCGCCGTACGCGTCGCCCTTGGTGTAGCCGGAGTTGGAGAGGCTGTACGCCTCGTCGATGAACAGCACGCCGTCCAGCGCGGAGTCGATCAGTTCGTTCGCCTTGACGGCGGTCTGGCCGAGGAACTCGCCCACCAGATCCGCTCGTTGGGCCTCCACCAGGTGGTCCCCGGAGAGCAGTCCGAGGGCGTGGAAGACCCGGCCGAGGATCCGCGCCACGGTGGTCTTGCCGGTGCCGGAGGGGCCGGAGAAGACGAAGTGCCGCTTCGGCGGCTGGACCGGCAGCCCCTGCTCGGCACGCAGCCGGGACATTCTCAACTGAGCCGACAGCGCCCGTACTTGGCGCTTGACCGGCTCCAGGCCCACCATCAGCGAGAGTTCGGCCAGTGCCGCGTCCAGCTCCCGTTCGTCGCCCGCGGGGCGGGGCACCGGCGGGGGAGCGGTACGGGCCTGGGTCTCCCCTCGTACCGGCAGCGGCAGGGTCGTGGCGGGGCCGCCCGAGCCGGAGCGCTCACCGGCCGTCCGCGGCGTGCCGTCCGGCGGGGCGGGGGCGTCCGGCTCCGATTCGGCGAGCGGGCCGTCCACCAGCCTGGCGTCCACCGAGGGCCCGCCGCCGGCGAGGGCGGATCCGGTGCCGAACCCGGCGTCGTAGAGCGGCCCTTCGACGTACCCGGGATCGTCCTGGTAGCCCTGGTCACCGCCGGCCCCGGCGCCGCCGAGCCCGCTGTCGCCGAGCCCGCTGTCGTCCAGCCCGGTGCCGTCCAGTCCCACGACGTCCGGCCCCGGAGCGTCCACCCCCGCGGCCTCCGGTCCGCCCGAGCACCCGCCCGCCAGCAGCCCGTCCGCGAGCGCGTCCTCCGCGGAGATCGCCGCCAGCCGGGTCGAGGTGTCCATGAACGCCGGATCCGCCCGGTGCACGGCCCGGTACAGCGGGAGCGCCGCCGCACTGCGCCCGGCCCCCTCGTACGCCCGGGCCAGCCAGTACCGCAGTTCCTTGCGCTGCGGCTGCTCGGAGCGGCAGCGCGCCAGCGAGGCGGCCAACGGGCCCTGGGCCTGGGCGCACATGTCCAGCCGCACCCGGGCCATGCCGGCGAACAGTCCGGCCTCGATGCCCAGCAGCGGATCGTCCAGCAGTCGGTCGGTGTCCCGGATCAACTGCTCCCAGTCCTTGAGCAGATAGGACCGGCAGGCGTACAGGAACTGCGCGGACGGGTCCTCGCTCGGCGCCGGGCACTGTTCCAGGGCGCGGTCGAGCTCGGCCAGGTGGCGGCCGTCCAGCCAGTGCGAGGCGTGCGCCAGCGCGAGGTCGCGGGCGTCCTCCAGCACCGGCTGCACCCACCAGCCCAGCCAGTACCAGGAGCTGAGCGGGCGCCGGTGCAGCCGCCGTTGTTCGCCGAAGCGCTTCTGGTTGCGGTACATGGCCAGCAGGGCCGCCGAGGTGTCGCTGCGCAGCGCGTGCAGCCCGAGCCAGGCGTCGGCCATGCCCGGGTCCAGCCGGACGGCCGCCCGGAACTCCTCCTCGGCCCGGGTGTAGGCGCCCGCCGTGTAGGCGTCCATGGCGCGCAGCCAGGCCCGGTCGGCGAGCCGGTCCGGGCCGCCCGCCGTGCTGTCGGAACTGTCCACCGTCGTCACTCACGCCCCCCGCGGTGTGGCCCGGGGCCCGGCCGACGGATCGCAGCGCGCAGCCGGGCCGGTGGTCGGAAGCCCCCGGGGCGCATATGCGCCTGAGGGAATCGTACCGGCGCGGGGCTGATCCGGAAGGGTGCCGTACGGGGTCAAATGCGATCGCGCGCACGGCGGTTGGGCGGATGGATGGCCGAAACACCGCTGACCGGAACGGTCGGTAGAGGGGACCGGACGGCGCCCCCGGCTCACGGGGGAACAAGCCGGGGGCGCCGGGTCCGAGGCGCCGGAACGGTGGGTTCCGACGGCTGAGGAGAACCTAGATCCTGGTGATGTCGCAGGTCAAGGGGCTAGTTGAAGGTTCACCGACGGTGCCCGGCAGGATCCGCCCGGTCACCCCGTCGACCCGCGTCGCGGCGTACGGCCGACTCGGGTCGACGGCGAAGTGCGCCGCCTCCGCCCGGGCCCAACGGGCCCAGAACCCGGCGAGTTCCGGCCCGTCCCGTTCCTCGCCGCGCCGCCGGGCCACGGCGGCCTCCAGCTCCATCCAGATCACCCGGGCCAGCCACGGCCGCACCTCCCGGCGCCCCGCGCCGACGCCCTCCACCAGCACCACCGGGGCGAGCGGCACCCGGGCGGCGCCCTCGAAGCGGCGCAGCGTCCAGTCGTAGACCAGGTGCTCGGCGTCCCGGCCGGCCGCCAGCGGCTCCAGCACCTGCTCGCGCAGCCGCCCGGTCCACTCGAAGAGCTCGGTGTGGGTGGCCAGGTCGTCCAGGTGGACCACCGGCGCGCCGCCGAGCGCCGCCGCCAGCCGCCCGGCGAAGGTCGTCTTGCCGGAGCCGGCGTGCCCGTCCACCGCGACCAGCCGCACCGACCCGCAGGACGGCGGCAGCGCGCGCAGTTCTGCGGCGAGCGCACCGACCGCGTCGGGCACATCGAGGGCGTCGGCCGAGCCGAGCGTGCCGAGCGAATCGGCCGAGCCGAGGGCGCCGGGCCCGGTCAGCGCGTTGCCGGGAACGGGCGGGCGGTGGGAGGGGGCGGTTCCGGATGCAGCCACAACGTCAACCCTACGGTGCCGTAGCCAACCACTGCGGACAGTTCATCTGTGCTGGTCGTGACGGCAGCGCGGCTTTCGGGCATACTCGCCTTCGCCACGCCTGTGAACGGCCGTTCACCGCAACCCGGTGCCGGTCGGGCCGACCTGCCACACCCGCGCCGGACCCGCCACCCCGGGCCGGCGCCCGATCGAGGAGGCGACCCCCGCCATGACCCCCTCCCCCGTGAAAGCCGTGGAGCGCCAGCTGCCCAGCGAGGAGGCCCGCGAACTGCTGAGCCTCACCCGGGACCTGGTCCAGCGCGAGCTCCAGCCGCGCGCGGCGGAGGACGAGGCCGCCGGCCGCTTCCCCCGGGAGGCCTTCCGCACCCTCGGCGAGGCCGGCCTGCTGTCCCTCCCGTACGACGAGAAGTACGGCGGCGGCGAGCAGCCCTACGAGGTGTACCTGCAGGTCCTGGAGGAGCTCGCGTCCGGCTGGCTGGCCGTCGGCCTCGGCGTCAGCGTGCACACCCTCTCCTGCCACGCGCTGGCCACCTTCGGCAGCGAGGAGCAGCGCGAGAAGTGGCTGCCCGGCATGCTCTCCGGCGAGCAGCTCGGCGCCTACTGCCTCTCCGAGCCGCAGTCCGGCTCGGACGCGGCCGCCCTGCGCACCCGCGCCGACCTGGACGGCGAGGAGTACGTCGTCAACGGCACCAAGGCGTGGATCACCCACGGCGGCCAGGCCGACTTCTACAGCGCCCTGGTGCGCACCGGCGCCGAGGGCCCCAAGGGCATCAGCTGCCTGCTCGTCCCCGGCACCCAGCAGGGCCTGTCGGCCGCCCCGCCGGAGCACAAGATGGGCATGCGCTCCTCGCCGACCGCCCAACTGCACTTCGACGGCGCCCGGGTCCCCCGCGAGCGGCTGATCGGCGAGGAGGGCCAGGGCTTCCAGATCGCGCTGGCCGCACTGGACTCCGGCCGCCTCGGCATCGCCGCCTGCGCGATCGGCGTCGCCCAGGCCGCACTCGACCTCGCGGTCGACTACGCGCGCACCCGGCGCCAGTTCGGCCGCCCGATCGCCGAGTTCCAGGGCCTGTCCTTCATGCTCGCCGACATGGCCACCCAGATCGAGGCCGGGCGTTCCCTCTACCTCGCCGCCGCGCGGCTGCGCGACGCGGGCCGGCCGTTCTCCAAGGAGGCGGCGATGGCCAAGCTGTTCTGCACCGACGCGGTGATGCGGGTGACCACCGACGCCGTCCAGGTGCTCGGCGGCTACGGGTACACCCAGGACTTCCCGGCCGAGCGCTACATGCGCGAGGCCAAGGTGCTGCAGATCGTCGAGGGCACCAACCAGATCCAGCGCCTGGTGATCGGCCGCCACCTCACGAAGGGCTAGGCCCGCCCGCCGGGCACGGCCCCAGGGCTTGCCCGGCGACCTTCCCCGATACGGCCTCCGGCCGTCACTCCAGGGTGCGGAGTGACGGCCGGAGGCGATTTCGACGGGACGCCAACGCGCCTGCGGGCAGCGGGAGTCAGCGCCGTGCGAGCCGTCGGCGCTGCTCCGGGATGGTGACCAGCGGCGCGGCCGCGGCGACCGTCCGTACGGCCTTGGCCGGGGCGGTGACGGCGGCCGTCGCGCTGCGCACCGGGCGGTGCACCAGCGCGTGCGAGAACGGCTGGGTGCGCCAGTCGAGCCCGCTCGGGAGCTTGAACAGCGCGTCGAACCCGGACGGTTCGGCGTCCTCAGGCGTCTCCACCTCGGCCAGGTCGTCGGTCGGCGCGCCCGAACCGGGGCAGATCGCGGGGGCGAAGGGGTTCCAGGCGGTGGGCAGCAGCGCGTGCTGCGGCAGCCGCTCCTCGTCCGCCACCAGGGCGATCGGGCGACGGCACTCGGGGCAGTGGACCCGGAAGATGTCCCAGGTCTCGACCTCGCCGGGGTCGGTGCCCGGCATGTGATCGACCGCGAGGTCGTTGCGGCCGGTCGTATCGTCGGTCTCGTCGGCGGCCAGCACGCGCTGGTCAGTAGCAGGCATGAGGATCCCCCTAGGATCGGGCCCGGCGTGGTCGCTCAGGGCCACAACCAGCACTTCCCTGCCGCCCGGGCTCATAACCCTGCGGAGTTGTGCACCGTGATGCACCCGGTTGTGTCGTTGGCCACACCGCCCGCCACATTCACCCGGCAATTGCCCGCGTGACACCTGAGTTCCCCCTGTGTGCCACCACCGTGCGCCCCCGTGCTCCCGACCCGGTAGGTTTGCGCACTGTGGAGGATCTCGACCAACGCATCGTCCAGCTGCTCCTGGAAGACGGCCGGATGAGCTACACGGACCTGGGCAAGGCCACCGGCCTGTCCACCTCGGCGGTGCACCAACGCGTGCGCCGCCTCGAACAGCGCGGGGTGATCCGCGGCTACACCGCGATCATCGACCCCGACGCCGTCAACCTCGCGCTGACCGCGTTCATCTCGGTCAAGCCCTTCGACCCCAGCGCCCCGGACGACACCCCGGACAGGCTCTCCGGCCTGCCCGAGATCGAGGCCTGCCACAGCGTGGCCGGTGACGAGAACTACATCCTCAAGGTGCGCGTCGGAGCCCCCGGCGACCTGGAGGACCTGCTCGCCCGCATCCGCAGCGCCGCCGGAGTCTCCACCCGCACCACCGTCGTCCTCTCCACTCCCTACGAGGCCCGACCCCCGAAGCTCTGACCAGGAACGGGAGGGGTGCAGACTTGGCGGCATGACCGAACGCACCTCCCGGACCGTCCTGCTGCGCGGCGGCGCCGTCTACAGCCCCGCCGACCCGTTCGCCACCGCGATGCTCGTGGAGGGCGGGCACATCGCCTGGGTCGGCAGCGACGGCGCCGCCGAGGCGTACGCCGGCACCGCCGACGAGATCGTGGAGCTGGACGGCGCGCTGGTCACCCCCGCCTTCGTCGACGCCCACGTGCACGCCACCGCCACCGGTCTGGCGCTCACCGGCCTCGACCTCACCGGCAGCCCCTCGCTGGCCGCCGCCCTGGCCGCCGTCACCGCCTTCGTCGAGGCCCGGACGGAGACCGGCGGCGTGCTGATCGGCCACGGCTGGGACGAGACGGGCTGGCCCGAGGGCCGCCCGCCCACGCTCGTCGAACTCGACGAGGCCGCCCGCGGCGCCGCGCTCTACCTCTCCCGCACCGACGTGCACTCCGCGCTCGCCACCACCGCGCTGCGCACCCTCACCGAGGGCCTCGCCGAGCGCCCCGGCCACGACGCGGAGGGCCCGCTCACCAAGGACGCCCACCACGCCGTCCGGCGGACTGCCCTCGCCCACCTCACCCCCGAGCAGCGCCGGCAGGCCCAGCGCGCCACCCTGGCCCGCGCCGCCGAACTCGGCATCGGCGCCCTGCACGAGTGCGCCGGCCCGGAGATCTCCTCCGAGGCGGACCTGGCCGCCCTGCTGGCCCTGGCCGCCGACGGCGACGGACCCGAAGTCTTCGGCTACTGGGGCGAGTCGGGCGGCATCGAGACCGCCCGCAGGCTCGGCGCGGTGGGCGCCGGCGGCGACCTCTTCGTGGACGGCGCGCTCGGCTCGCGCACCGCCTGCCTGCACGCCGCCTACGCCGACGCCGAGCACACCGGCACCGCCTACCTGACGGCCGAGCAGGTCGCCGACCACGTCGCCGCCTGCACCGAGGCCGGACTGCAGGCCGGCTTCCACGCCATCGGCGACGCGGCCGTGGCCGCCGTGATCGAGGGCGTGCGGGCCGCCGGCGAGCGGGTCGGCACCGACCGGGTCAGGGCGCTGCGCCACCGCGTCGAGCACGCCGAGGCCCTGGACGACGAGGCGATCGCCGCCTTCGCCGAGCTCGGCCTGACCGCCTCCGTCCAGCCCGCCTTCGACGCCGCCTGGGGCGGCCCGGACGGCATGTACGTCCAGCGCCTGGGCGCCGAGCGGGCGGCCGGCCTCAACCCGTACGCCGCGCTGCTGCGGGCCGGCGTCCCGCTGGCCTTCGGCTCGGACGCCCCGGTCACCCCGCTCGACCCCTGGGGCACCGTCCGTGCCGCAGCCTTCCACCGGACCCTGGAGCACCGGATCTCGGTCCGCGCCGCCTTCACCGCCCACACCCGCGGCGGCTGGCGCGCGATCGGCCGCGACCAGGACGGCGTGCTGGTGCCCGGCGCGGTCGCCAACTACGCGATCTGGGCCGCCGACGAGCTGGTCGTCCAGGCCCCCGACTCCCGGGTGGCCGGCTGGTCCACCGACCCGCGCTCCGGCACCCCCGGCCTGCCCGACCTCACCCCGGGCCGCGAACTGCCGCTCTGCCTGCGCACGGTGGTCCGCGGTCGCACGGTGTACCAGAGGTAGAACCCGGTACGAGCGGTGAATCGGATGAGGTAGCGGGGCGGTGCTCCCTAGGTTGACCACATGACGACCGACCCGCCGGTACCCGCCGACTTCACCGTCCCGCGCGAGCTGCTCGCCCCGGAGTTCCGCCTGGAGCCCCTGGGCGAGCAGCACAACGCCTCCGACCACGCCGCCTGGACGAGCAGCATCGAGCACATCCGCGTCACCCCCGGCTGGGCCGGCCGCGGCTGGCCGCCCGCCGACGGCATGCCCCTGGAGCGCAACCTCGCCGACCTGCGCCGCCACGCCGCCGACTTCGGCGCCCGCAGGGGCTTCACCTACACCGTCCTGGAGCCGGACCGCGACGAGGTGATCGGCTGCGTCTACGTCTACCCGGACCGCGAGGACCCGTCCGTCGTCTCGGTCAGCTCGTGGGTCCGCGCCGACCGCGCCGAGCTCGACGCCCCGCTGTACCGGGCGGTCTCCGCCTGGCTCACCGACCACTGGCCGCTGGGGCGCTTCGTCTACGCCGAGCGCTGACGGCCCGGTCGGGCGCTACCACCCTCACCTCACGCCGCACCGACGTTCCGGGGTACCTTCTTCGCACAGCGTCCGAACAGCAAGCCCCAGGAAGATGGTGCGCCGGTGGCCATTCCCGTCACCCAGGAGCGGTCCGGGACCGCTCCCGAGCCACAGGATCCGGCACCGAAGCCCGGCCGCGGCGCCCGCGCGCTCGCCAAGGCCCGCGCCGGGCTGCCGCGCACCGGCCTCGCCGCACTGGCCGGCCTGCTGCTCGCGCTCGCCTTCCCGCCCTACGACCTGTGGCCGCTGTCGCTGCTCGGCGTCGCCGCGCTCTCGCTGCTCACCCGCGGCCGCACCTTCCGCCAGGGCGCCTGGACGGGCTTCGCCCTCGGCTTCCCGTTCTTCCTGATGCTGCTCAGCTGGCTCCGGGTGGTCGGCTGGGACGCCACGGTCGGCCTGTCGGTCGTCGAGGCGCTGTTCCTGGCCCTGCTCGGCGGCGCACTGGCCCTCACCTCCCGGCTGCCCGGCTGGCCGCTGTGGGCGGCCGCGCTGTGGGTCACCCAGGAGTGGGCGCGCGACCGGCTGCCGCTCGGCGGCTTCCCCTGGGGCCGGCTCGCCTTCGCCAACACCGCCACCCCGTACACCCCGCTGGCCGCGCTCGGCGGCGCACCGCTGGTGACCTTCGCCGTCGCGCTCTCCGGCACCCTGCTGGCCTGGGCCGCGCTGCGCCTGCGCGGGCCGGGCCGGACCCCGAGGACGGCGGCGCTGGGCGGCCTGGGCGCCGTGGCCGCGCTGCTGGCCGGCTACCTCGTCCCGGTGCCCACCGCCGCGGCGAGCACCGTCAAGGTCGCCATCGTTCAGGGCAACGTACCGAACCCGGGCATGGACTTCCTCGGCCGCCCGATGATGGTCCTCAACAACCACGCCTCGGCCACCGAGCGCCTCGCCGCCGACATCCAGGCCGGCAAGCGGCCGCGCCCCGACGTGGTGATCTGGCCCGAGAACTCCTCCGACCTCGACCCGTTCAGCGATCCGCTGGCCCGTCAGCGCATCGACGAGGCGGTCCAGGCCGTCGGCGTGCCCACCCTGGTCGGCACCCTGGTGGACGGCCCGGACGCCCAGCACGTCCAGAACGAGGGCATCGTCTGGGACCCGGTCACCGGCCCCGGCGCCTCCTACACCAAGCAGCACCCCGTCCCGTTCGGCGAGTACGTTCCGTTCCGCGCCCAGCTGATGAAGGTGATCACCCGCCTCCAGCGGGTCGCCCGCGACTTCTACCCCGGCGACCACAACGGCGTGATGCAGCTCGGGCCGGCGAAGATCGGCGACGTGATCTGTTTCGAGGTGGCCTACGACGAGATAGTCCGGGACACCGTGGACAGCGGCGCCCGCGTCCTGGTCGTCCAGACGAACAACGCGACCTACGCCAGGACCGGGCAGCCCGAGCAGCAGCTCGCGATGAGCCGGCTGCGCGCGGTCGAGCACGGGCGGGCCGTCCTGATCGCCGCCACCAGCGGCATCAGTGCGGTGATCGCCCCGGACGGCACCGTCGAGCAGCGCACCGCGGAACTCACCCCGGCCGAGCTGTCGGCCACCGTGCCGCTGCGCGACGGCACCACGGTGGCCGACCGGGTCGGCGCCCTCCCGGAGTGGACGCTGGCCGTCGGCGGCCTGCTGGCCTGCGGCGCCGCCGTCCTGGTCGGCCGCCGCCGGAAGGTGGAGGCCGGAACACCGGCCGCCGGGGGAGCGTTGGACCGGGTGGTGCCGTAGCCGGCCCGGACCTCCCGTGCGGCGCGCAGAGCACCGCTTGGAGTGGATTCGTACCGTGACCCAGCAAGCTACCCCCGCCCGTCCGGCCCCGCGCAGCAGGCTCCGCCGGGTGCTGCCGCTGCTGATCACCGCCTGGCTGGTGCTGGAGATCTGGCTGCTGGTCCTGGTGGGTTCCTGGCTGGGCGGCTTCGCCGTCCTGCTGCTACTCGTCGTCGGCGGGTTGACCGGTGGCTCGCTGATCAAGCGGGCCGGGCTGAAGGCTCTGTCGGCCGCGATCGAGCAGAGCAGGAACCCGCAGTCCCAGCAGCGGCAGACCGGCACCAGCATGACCGTCCTGGCCGGGTTGCTGCTGATCGTCCCCGGCTTCCTGTCCGACCTGGTCGCCCTGACCCTGCTGTTCCCGCCGACCCGGGCGCTGTGGCGGGCCGTCGGCCGCAAGGTCGCGGACAGGGCGGTGCGCAGCGCCTCTGCCGTGGGCACCGACCCGTTCGCGGACGCGATGCGGCTGCAGGAGCAGCTGCGCATCCACCGCCCGGACGGCAAGGTGATCCAGGGCGAGGTGGTCGACCCGGAGAACGGCCCGCGCGGCCCGCAGGGCCCGGACACCACCTACCGCCCGCCGATCAACGGCTGACCCTGCCGGGCACGGCCCGCGACAACGCGCAGGCCCCGGACAACGCGAAAGGGACCCTGGCGACCAGGGTCCCTTTTCGCGTCCTCCCGCGCGCGGCGGGAGCGAGGTGTTGTCAGGCGCTCTTGCGGGTGTCCCGCGGGTGCACCGCGAGGTTCATCCCACCGGAGCGGAGCACGGCCAGCCGCTCGGCCAGCACCTCCTCCAGCTCCTCGCGCGTCCGGCGCTCCATCAGCATGTCCCAATGGGTGCGCGTGGGCTTGACCTTCTTCTCCTCAGGTTCGTCACCGTCGAGAAGTGCCGCCTCCTGGCCACAGAAGCGGCATTCCCACACCGGGGGGATCTCCGCTTCGACCGAGAAAGGAACCTCGAATCGGTGTCCGTTCTGACATGCGTACTCGACGGTCTGGCGGGGAGCCAGATCGATACCACGGTCGGTCTCGTAGCTAGTGGCCCCGAGTCGCGTGCCGCGGAGAGCTCGCTCGCTCATGAATCGTGCCTCCCGGGCTTATGGCCCACAGGACTAGTGGTCGCTGTTCTTCGTCGTTCGGTCAACGCTCGGCTTCCGACGAAGATTCCCGTCCCGGGACATGCGTCGTCTGTCGTGCCGCCCCTGTTTGTACCCACCGGCGCCCGATTTGTCACATCTGGCCGGTGATATCACCCCAGGTGTCACCTATTTCACATCTGGCGATCGTGGGGACTTTCTGTGACGAGCGTACCGGCAGGGCATTCGGGGCCGTCCGCCGACCCCGCTTCCCGCGGGATCAGGAGATCGGTCGGGAACGGATCATCGGCTCGGCCTTGCCGAGGTCGACCGAGTGGTTCGGCGGCACGGTTCCGTCGGCCGTCACCACCGGCGGGCGGTCCGGGCGGGGCGGTGCGGCGGCCGCCTCGGTCCGGCTGTCGCGGTGCGGCAGCAGGGCGATCACGGCGTCCCGCAACTGGGCCGGGGCGTCGTCGTCGAGCGGGTCGACGGTGGCCGGCACCTGGAGCCGGACGGGGGTGCCGTTGCCGATCCGTGCGTAGCCGCGGCCGGCCGGGGCGTGCGCGGCGGGCGCGATGTCCAGCGGCGCGCCGAGCGCGGCGTGGGCCTCCTCTGGCCCGGCCGGACCGAGCAGCACCCGGGCCCGGGTGGTGGCACGGACGGTCGGGGTGATCCGCTCCCGGGCCTCGACGTCGTCCGCGATCACCACGGTGATCCGGGCGGCCCGGCCGTGCCGAAGCGGCAGCTCCAGCAGGTCCTGCGGGTCGGGGCGGCCCTCGGCGTGGGCGAGCTCGCTCAGCTCGGTCGGATGGTCCAGCAGCAGCCACAGCGGCCGGGTGACGTCCTCGGGCAGGCTGGCGCCGGTGTGCCGGGCGGCGTTCACCGCGGTCAGCCGGCGCTGGGTCTCCTGGGCGGCCCAGGTCAGCGCGGCCAGTGCGCCGTGCAGGCTGGTCTCAACGGTGTGCACGCCGGGCCGGTTGACCAGGCAGGCGTGCTCCCCGGTCCCGGCGCCGTCGATCACCACCAGGTCGGCGTACGGGAGGGCCTGGAGCGCGATCGACCGGATCAGGCTGGAGGTGCCGTAGCCGGCGACGCCGAGGGCCAGCAGGTGGGGTTCGGAGGAGCGCGGGCCGGTGCGCCAGACCACCGGCGGCTGCTGGGTGATCACGCCGCCCCGGGTGACCGGGATGGTGCGGGCGGTGCCGTCCTCGTCGGTGAAGCCGAGCACGATCTCGCCGGGGGCGGCCACGAAGCGCTGGGCGACGACGTCGGTGGGCAGCGGGGTGAGCGCGGTGATCCGCAGCCGGTTGGACTCCTCGTCCCAGTCGAAGCGGTACTCCCGGGCCCTCCCGGCCTTGCCCTGGACGACCTGTTCGATCCGGGCCCGGGCGGTGGGCTCGGTGTCGGTGAAGTACGCGGGGTAGCTCAGCTCCAGCCGGGAGAGCCGGCCCTCGCCGTCGAACTCCCAGGAGCTGAAGGCCTTCTGGTGGCTGCCCTCGAAGTGGTAGAGCGGGTTGGCGTCCTCGAGGCCGCACAGGTACGGCGTGAGCGCCGCGTAGAGGGCCCCGAGCTTGACGTCGGCCACGTCCGGGGTGGGCGGGGTGGGCGCCGCCTTGGGGGTCCGGCCGGCCCAGGCGGCGCTGGCCATCAGGGCGACCAGCGCGAACAGCAGGCCGTGCGGCAGCAGGTAGATGCCGAGCAGCATCGCGGCGGACAGGAACAGCGTCGGGCCGCGTCGGTCCTGAGGGGTGGCCTGCCAGCGCTCCCAGGCCCAGCCCGCGTGGTGGCGCAGGCCGCGGCCGATCACGGCGAGCGGGGCGAACATGTCGGTGGCGTGGTCCCCGGCGGTTCGGGCGATCTCGCGGCCCTTGGTGAGATGGCGGTTGAGCGGCATTCCGTGACTCCCCGGTCGAGTGGGACGGGTGGGGTGAGAGGGGGACTGCTCGTGGTACGACGGGGCCCGGGGCGGTGGGATCCGCGCCCGGGCCGGTGGGGGAGTGGCGGCGCGCCTAGAACTTGATGCCGCCGAGCAGGCTCGCCAGGCTGGCGCTGCCCGCGGTGATGCTCGGGGCGATGGAGGAGCCGGCGACGTAGAAGCCGAAGAGGGAGCAGACGACGGCGTGGGAGGCCTTTAGTCCGTCTCTGCGGAAGAACAGGAAGGCGATGGTGCCGAACAGGACGATGCCGGAAATCGAGAGGGCCACTTCTGCTCCTCGGGGAAGGGGGCGGGGGACAGTGTTACTTAAGGTGCCCTTATCGTGACAAAAAGTAATAGATGATGGAACGGCGCAAATGGGTGGTTCTGCCGTTCGATGCCGCCGGGAAGCCGGAGGAGGCGGGCGGATCGGCCCGGGTGGGGGCCCGGTGCCGCACGGACGCCGTGTGGATCCGGTGCCGCGAGGTATTCCCGGGGGCCGGGTGGGAGGTTTCCGGGGTGTCGCGGAAGTTCGCTCGAACGGCCGCGCGGCCCGCCCGGCCGCAGGTCGTACCGCGTCCCTGCCGGTGGGGCCGTCATCCGGAATCCGGACGCCGGCTGGCCCGGTCCGGCGTCGACCGCTACGGTGCGGTACGCACGAACCCCACCAGCCCTCCGGAAAGGCAGTCCGACATGACCGATGCCCCCGACGCCGAGGTGATCGCGCTCGCCGGGAAGCTCTTCGACGCCGCCCGGGCCGGTGACACCGCCACCCTGGCCGCCGCCGTCGACGCGGGCGTCTCCGCCGACCTCACCAACGGCAGCGGTGACACCCTGGTCATGCTCGCCGCCTACCACGGCCACGCGGCCACCGTCGAAGCCCTGCTCCAGCGCGGCGCCGACCCGAACCGCGCCAATGACAAGGGCCAGACCCCCTTGGCCGGAGCGGTCTTCAAGGGCAGCACCGACGTCGTCGACGCCCTGCTCGCCGGCGGCGCCGATCCCAGGGCCGGCGTCCCGTCCGCCGTCGACGCCGCCGCGATGTTCGGCAAGACCGAGCTGCTGGCCCGGTTCGAGGGCCGCTGAGCCGAAGCCGTAGGCTCTTCCACCATGGAGAGCACCGCCACCAAGGACACCGGCACCGTCGAATTCCGCATCACCGGGTACGCCCACCCCGACGCCCAGGTCCTTTCGGCGGAGGTGCAGCAGGAGTACGTCCGCCGCTACGGCGACCCGGACGAGACGGTGATGCGCCCGGAGGACTTCGAGGCACCGGCCGGCCTGTTCATGATCGCCTACCTGGACGGCCGCCCGGTCGCCTGCGGCGGCTGGCGGGCCAAGCAGGCCGGTCCGGACGGGCTGCGCGACGGCGACGCCGAGGTGAAGCGGATGTTCGTGGTGCCCGACGCCCGCGGCCGGGGTCTGGCCCGGGCGGTGCTGCGCCGGCTGGAGGAGACCGCCGTCGAGGCCGGGCGCACCCGCTTCATCCTGGAGACCGGTACCGAGCAGCCCGAGGCGATCGCGCTGTACGGCTCCGAGGGGTACGCGGCGATCCGCAAGTTCGGCATCTACAAGGACCACGCGCAGAGCATCTGCATGGGCAAGGAGCTCCCGGCGGCGGTCTGACCGGCCGCCGTCCGGGAGCCCGGGGTCCGGGTACCGGCGGTCTGAGCGGTGCGCGCGCCGGGTAGACACCGGTGGTGAACCACCAACCACCCGACGCCGCACGGCTCCCCGCCCTGGCCGCGCCCGGCGGGGAGCTGGACCTACTGGTCCGCGAGGGCGTGCGCACCGTCGGGGCGGGCGCCGTCTGGGCCGCCGGTGACGCCGGGGGCACGCTCGGCGGCGGCAGCCACGGCGCGCTCGGGCAGGGCCCGTACGCACGGCTCGCCCCCGGGCCGGACACGCTGTACGACCTCGCCAGCCTCACCAAGATCGTGGCGCTCTGGCCCTGCGCCGGAGCGCTCCGGCAGGACGGGCGGCTGCCGCTGGACGAGCCGCTCGGCGGCTGGTGGCCGCCCGGCGCCGGGCACCCGGTCGGTGCGGTGACGGTCCGTCAACTCCTCGCCCACACCGCCGGAACGCTCCCCTACACCCGCTTCGAGCAGCTCTACGGGCGGGCGCCGGCGGCGATCCGGGCCGGGGTGATCACCGCCCCGCTGCACCGCGCGCCGGGAACCGCCGTCGAGTACACCGACCGCGCCGCCGTGCTGCTCACCTACCTGGTCGAGGACCTCGGCGGGGCCCCGCTGGACGAACTCGCCGCGCGCTGGGCCTGGCGGCCGCTGGGCATGACCGACACCCGCTACGGGCCGCTCGACGCCGCGGCCACCGCCCGTACCGCGCCCACCGAGTTCGACCGGTCGACCGGCGCCCACCTGCGCGGCGTGGTGCACGACCCCTCCGCGCGGCTGCTCGGTGGCGTCTCCGGCAACGCCGGGGCCTTCTCCACCGCCCCCGACCTGGCCCGCTTCCTCACCGCCCTGCTCGCCCCGCCGCCCCGACTCCCCTGGGGCGAAGCGTGGATCACCGAGTCGCTGCGCGAGCAGACCGGCGGCCTCGCCCCCGCCCGAGGCCTGTCCTGGCTGTACGCCCCCGGCACCGACCCCGCCGAAGGCACCTTCGTCCACTACGGCTTCACCGGCACCGGCATCTGGGTCTCCCGCCGACTCGGCCGCTGGGCCCTGCTGCTCACCAACCAGGTGCACCACAGCCGGATCACCCAGTCCCTCACCGATCTGCGCAACGCCTTCCGGCGGGCCGTCTTCGGGTGAGGCGTGCGTAGTACCCGATCGGGTGGATTAGGTACGAACCACCTTTCGCGCAGCGGCGACCGGGGCAGGGTGGCCGCGACGGAGGGCGGCCGGCGGAGGAGGGGCGATGACGGACACCTGGGAACTCTCGGAGGAGGAGTGGCTCTCCCGGATGGTGCGCGCCTACATCGGCTGCAGCGTGCTGCTCACCGACCGGGAGGGTAAGGTCCTGCTGCTGAAGGCCAGTTACGGCGACCAGTGGCAGTTCCCCGGCGGCGGGATGGACCCGGGGGAGGGGCCCGCCGGGTGCGCGGCCCGGGAACTGCGCGAGGAGACCGGGCTGGTGGCGCGTGACCTGCGGTTGCTGGTGGTGGAGTGGCGCGAGGCGATCCCCGACCAGGGCCAACACGCCCATCCGGCCGTGCACTTCATGTTCGACGGCGGCGCGGTCGAGCCGGGGGCGGTGGTCCGGCTCCAGGCGGAGGAGATCGCCGACCACGGCTACTTCGGCCCCGCCCGGGCGGCCGCCCTGCTGCACCCCTGTGCGGCGCGCCGGCTCACCGCGGCCCTGGGGGCCCGGCGCACCGGCGCAGCCGCGCTGCTGCATTCGGCGGGGTATGTGGGGTGAGCCCGCGGGAGGGCGGTCAGAGCAGGGTGCTCCAGTAGTACCAGAACCGGTTGAGCACCATCAGTGCGATCACGGCCGCCCACAGCACCGGCAGGGCCCAGTGGTAGCGCGCCGCCTCCCGGACGACCGTCCGCATCCTCGGCCCGACCGGGATCACCCCGGTGCGCAGGTTGTGCAGCGTGGTGTACCAGAACAGCACCACCGTCGTCGCCCAGACCACCATGCAGTACGGGCACAGGGCGCCGATGCCGTACAGCGACTGGTCGATCAGCCAGTGCGTGAACACGATGCCCAGGGTCGTCCCGGCCTGCAGGCCCAGCCAGAACCAGCGCCGGTAGGCGGCGCCGGCCAGCAGTCCCGCGCCGACCGCCGCCAGCGCGCCGAAGGCGGCCAGGCCGAGCAGCGAGTTCGGGAAGCCGAACACCGCGGCCTCCTCGGTACGCATCACCGAACCGCAGCTGATGATCGGATTGATGTTGCAGCTGGGGACGTACGACGGGTTCTCCAGGATGCGGAGCTTGTCGAAGGTCAGCACGGCCGAGGCGGCCAGGCCGACCAGCCCGCCGAGGAACAGCAGCAGGGCGAGGGCCCGGCCCGCGCCGATCGGGCCCGGGCCGGCGGCGTCGGGGGCGGGACGGGAGAGGTGCGCGGTGGTCGCGGTCATGACAGCACACTCCGGGGCTGGCTGGGAGGGGCCGGTCCGGCCGGGAGTTCGGCCGGACCGGTGGTGCCGTGCGGTGCGGCGCGGGGCGGCCTACTGCAGGCCGGCGGCCTGCTTGACCTGGGCGGTGAACTGCTCCGGAGACGCCGGGGCGTTGCCCGTGAACAGGTTGATCGGCTTGCCGTCCACCTTGACCGTCGGGGTGCCGGTCACCTGGCTGCTGTTGAACGCGTCGGCCACCTTCGCCGCCCACGGCGCGTACGTCCGGTCGGTGACCGCCTTCACGAAGGCGTCCGTCTTCAGCCCGGGCACCTGGCCCGCCAGGTCCAGCAGGTGGTTGACGTCGCCGAAGCCGTCCTCGCGCTCGTCCGGCTGGTTGGCGTACAGCACGTCGTGGAAGGCCTTGAACTTGTCCACGCCCTCGTTCAGCGCGGCGCCGGCGGCGGCCAGCGCGGTGCGCGAGCCCTTGCCGCCGAGGTTCTTGTCCAGGAACGCGGCCAGGTGGTACTCCACCTTGATCTGGCCGTCCTGGGTGATCTCCTTGACCGTCTGACCGTTCGCCGCCTCGAAGTGCTTGCAGACCGGGCAGCGGAAGTCCTCGTACACCTCCATGGTGTGCGGGGCGTCGGCCTTGCCGTAGGTGATCACCGTGCCGTCCGGACCGGTGGCGTTGGCCGGGACGACCAGCGGGGCCGCGGAGGCGGCCGCGGCGCCCTTGTCGTCGTTCTTCGAGCCCGTGTTGATCGCGAGCGCCACACCGCCCGCCAGGGCGAGTACGACGACGGCGGAGACCGACACGACGATCCGCTGCCGGCGCCTGGCGGCCTGCTGCTCGCGGCGCTGCGCCTCCTGGATGCGCTCGCGGGCGCTGACGCGCTTCTTGTTCTTGTCCTGGGCCATGGGGAAGTCAACTCCTGTACGCGGCGCGCGGGTGCGCGCGGGTGGCCGCACACACGGGTGCGGCGGGGGCAAGTGACGCGGGAGTCGTGCGCACTGCCTGGGGCGTACGGAAAGCGCTTACGGAAGCGTGCTCACGTGAACGTGCTCACGTGAACGTGTTCACGTGAACGTGCTCACGGAACGTGCTGACGGAAGCGGGGTACGCGCTCAGCAGGCAGGCGCGAGGACCGGCGGACCACGCCGGGGCGCCGGGCTCAGCACCACGTCCTCGCGGCGCGGCCGCTCGTGGTCAGACACCGGCAGTGGCACCCGCAGCACCGGGCGCACCGGGGCGGGGAGCAGCAGGACGAGCAGCGCCCGCAGCGGGCGGGCCACCGACTGGCGCAGCGCGCGCAGTGCCCGCGCCAGGCCGGACAGCGCGGAGTCGCCCAGCCGCAGCCAGGCCGAGGCCGCCAGCGCGATCACCAGGTGCACCAGCAGGAGCAGCAGCTGGGTCGCGGCGGGCGCCAACTGCCCGGCGTGCCCCAGCGGGGCGCCCAGCAGCGAGCCGTCCACCGAACCGCCGCCGCACACCAGCAGGTTCACCCCGCGCGCGGACACGTGCTCGGACAGGACCGGCCCACAGCCGGTCTGGCCCAGGTTGAAGGTGGTGTTGAGCAACAGCTCGACCGGCACCATCACAGCGGAGATGTGCAGCAGCCGCCGCTCCCCGCCGGCCAGCACGGCCGAGACCAGGAACACGACGGCGCTCGCCGTGGCCACCAGCGACAGCGGCAGCGGGCGACCGGTGATGACCACCTGACCCAGCGCGGCCATCGGCACGGCGAGCGCGGTGAACACCGCGGCCCGCAGGGCCCTGGTCGCATGGGTGGAGGTCATCACGCCCCGGAGTATGCCATGCCCCTTGCGGCGGACACGAGACCGCGTACCGGTACGGCGTCCGGGTGACGCCCCCTCAGCTGAGCGTCGAGTCGACAGCCGCACCCGCGCGACTAGCCTGGAAGGCGACCCGGCGAGGGGGTGCACGCGCATGGCGAGATCCGAAACCACGGTCGGACAGGTGCTGCTCGACCGCATCGAGGCCCAGGCGGTGGTGCTCGCCGGACTGGACGACGCCGTCCGGGCGGACGCACCAGACGCGGTCCACCGGATGCGGGTCGCCTGCCGGCGGCTGCGCAGCGCCCTGCGGACCTTCCGCCGCCTGCTCGCCCCCGGCGCCACCGACGCCCTCGTCGCCGACCTGCGCTGGCTGGGCGCCGCGCTGGGCCGCGCCCGGGACCGCGAGGTGCTCGCCGAACGGCTGGCCGCCCGGGCCCGCGAGCTGCCCGCGGCCTGCGGACCGGAGCGGGTCGCGGACGCGCTGGAACAGTGGGGCGAGGCCGAGTACCGCCGGGTGTGGCCCGAGGTGGTCGCCGCCCTCGACAGCCCCCGCCGCCGGGCCCTCGCCACGGCCCTGACCACCCTGCTCGCCGACCCGCCGCTGAGCCCCCGGGCCGCCCGCGCCGCCGCCCCCGAACTCTCCCGGATCGCCGCCCACGAGCAGCGCCGCACGGCCGAACGCCTCCGTCTCGCCCTCGCCGCCGACCCCGCGCACCGCGACCGGGCCCTGCACGAGGTCCGCAAGGCCGCCAAGCGCGCCCGCTACGCGGGCGAGACGGCGGCCCTGGCCGTCGGCCCGGCGGCGGAGTGCTACACCGAGCGGATGAAGGCCGTCCAGGAACTGCTGGGCGAACACCAGGACGCGGTGGTCGCCGCCGCGGCCCTGGCCGACCGGGCCGCCGAGGGCGGCGAGCCCTTCGCCTACGGAGTGCTCTACGCGGGCCAGCTCGCGGAGGCGGAGGCGGCGCGCGCCCGGCTGACGCAGGTGTGGGCGGACGCGGCGAAGCGGAAGCTGACCCGGTTCGGTTAGGCGTGTCCGGCGGATCCCGGTGGAACGGAACGGCACGCGGCGCTGCGACGTGTGCGTCGCACGGCGGGGACGAGGCGCCGGTGACCGGCCTGCGAGGTGCCCTCTGCCCGGTGCCGGTGAGGGCCCGCCCCGTCGACCGTCGTGGCGGCGAAGGCGCGGCGGGCGGGGCTGTCGGGCGGAGCGAGGAAGGCGAAGACGTGGCGACGTGGCGGCCTTCCTCGGGCAGCGGGAGGACGCAAGTCCGGGGTGGGGGCGCGCTCGTCGGGGGCTTCGGCGACGGCGCCCAGCAGGCCGCCAAGCACGGGCTGACCGGACTGGTGAAGGCGGCCACCGCCGACTGCGCCCGGCAGGGCATCCGGGTCAACGCCGTCGCGCCCGGGGTGGTGCGCACGCCGGGGAGCGAGCCGTACTTCGAGGCGGGGCCGGAGTTCGCCGCGCTGGTGGCCCGCTCGACCGGGCTGGGCCGGCCGGGCCGGGCCGCCGAGGTCGCCGAGGCGGCGGCCTGGCTGCTGAGCGACCGGGCATCCTGTGTCGCGGGGGTGACGCTGCCGGTGGACGGCGGCATCACGGCCGTCCGACGGTTCGACTGAGGCGCTAGCGGGGCCCGAGCCCCGCCGAGAGGGCCGCCTCGCGGAGCAGGTCGCGGAGCATGACGGTGGTGAGGCGGCCGGTGTTCGTGTTGCGGGGGCTCACGTGGTAGCAGCCGTAGAGCCGCAGGTCGGGGCCGCCGTCGCGGGCCGGGAAGGTGGCCACGGCGGCGTGGCCGAAGGCCGGGCGGGGGCGGGGGACCACCCAGCCGGCGTCGGCGATCACCGGCAGCATCGCCTGCCAGGCGAAGGCGCCGAGTGCGACGACGGTCCGGACGGTGGGGCGCAGCAGCTGCATCTCGCGGGTGATCCAGGGGCGGCAGGTGTCGCGTTCGGCGGTGTTGGGCTTGTTGTCGGGTGGGGCACAGCGGACCGGGTCGGTGATCCGGACGCCGTACAGTTCCAGGCCGTCGCCGTGGCGGACGGAGTGCGGGCGGTTGGCGAGCCCGAGCTCGTAGAGGGCCGCGTAGAGGAGGTCGCCGGAGGGGTCGCCGGTGAAGATCCGGCCGGTGCGGTTGCCCCCGTGGGCGGCGGGGGCGAGGCCGACCAGGACGAGCGGGGCCTCGGGTGGGCCGAAGCCGGGGATGGGGCGGGCCCAGTAGTCCCAGTCCTGGTAGGCGCGGCGCTTGGTGCGGGCGGCCTCCTCGCGCCATTCGACCAGCCGGGGGCAGGCCCGGCAGTCGGTGACGACGCGGTCGAGTTCGGCGAGTCCGGTGGCGCGGGCGGCGGCCTCGGCGGGGTGGTGGGGGTGGCTCGGGTCGTCGGCGGGGACCAGCTGCATGGTCTCGATCCTAGGGCCGTCGGCCCGCTCGCTCCGGCCGCTGCCGGCCGGTCCCGGGGAGGCTCCGGCCGCTGCCGGGCAGGCGTAGCGTGGAATCAGTTGCTCCGGCGGCCCCGGCCGGTCCGGTCGGCGGTGGCCGGACAGGCCGGTGTGCGCGGAGGCCGCGAGGAGGCCGCGATGATCGTCGATGCGGTGCTGGGGGCTCTCGGGGGGCTGGTAGGGCTGGGGGTGGTCTGGGCGGGGCTGAGCATCCGGGTGGTCCAGCAGTTCCAGAGGGGCGTGGTGTTCCGCTTCGGGCGGGTGCGTGAGGAGGTCCGCAAGCCGGGGCTGGTCGCGCTGATGCCGATCGCGGACCGGCTGCGCCGGGTGAACGTGCAGATCGTGACGATGCCGATCCCGGCGCAGGAGGGCATCACCCGGGACAACGTGACCGTACGGGTGGACGCAGTGGTCTACTTCCAGGTGCAGGACCCGGTGAAGGCGACGGTCAACGTGCAGGACTACAACTTCGCGATCTCCCAGGTCGCGCAGACCTCGCTGCGGTCGATCATCGGCAAGAGCGAACTGGACGACCTGCTGGCCAACCGCGAACCGATCAACCAGGGGCTGGAGTTGATGATCGACAGCCCGGCGCTGGGCTGGGGCATCCAGATCGACCGGGTGGAGATCAAGGACGTCGCACTGCCGGAGTCGATGAAGCGCTCGATCGCGCGCCAGGCGGAGGCCGAGCGGGAGCGGCGGGCGCGGATCATCACGGCGGACGGCGAGTACCAGGCCTCGGAACGGTTGTCGGAGGCGGCGGCGGTGATGAGCGCGACCCCGGCGGCGCTCCAACTGCGGTTGCTGCAGACCGTGGTGGAGGTGGCGGCGGAGAAGAACTCGACGCTGGTGCTGCCGTTCCCGGTGGAGCTGCTGCGGTTCCTGGACAGCGCGACGGAGTCCCAGCAGCGGGACCTGCTGGCGGCCGCCGCGGTCGCGGCCGCGGCGAAGTCCGCGGAGGAGGCGGTGGAGAGCGGTGAGGTGCCGGAGCCGGAGTTCGACCGCGAGCAGTCCAAGCACGAACTCCCACCCCTGGAGGAGGTGTTGTCCCGCTCGCCGCTGGAGGGCGGGGACCGGGAGGGCGGTCGGGCGGAGTCGGACGGGCACGGTGGTCCGGAGGAGCACACGGAGCCGGGGAGCACGTCCTGAGGGGTGCCCGGTGGCGTGCGGCACCGGCCCGGACCACGATGGACGAGAGGGAGCAAGTCAGGTCAGGAGGCGGAGCATGACCAGAGCCAGCGACATCATGCACCAGGGCGCGGAGTGCATCCGTGAGCACGAGACGCTCGCGGCCGCCGCCCGGATCATGCGGGAACGGCATGTGGGTGCGCTGCCCATCTGCGGGGAGAACGACAAGTTGCTGGGCATCGTGACCGACCGCGACATCGTGCTGCGCTGCGTCGCGGAGGGGGGCGACCCGGCGGAGATGACGGCGGGCGACCTGGCGCTCGGGCGGCCGATGACGGTGGAGGCGGACGAGGACTGCGAGCAGGTGCTGCGCGTCATGGAGCAGTACCAGGTCCGCCGGCTGCCGGTCATCAACCACCCGGATCACAAGCTGGTCGGCATGATCAGCGAGGCCGACATCGCGCGCGGCCTGCCGCAGGCGCGGCTCGCGGAGTTCGTCACGGCGGTGTGCGCGGAGGAACCGCCCAAGAAGGAGGCGTTGCAGGGCTGACCCGGCCGGACCGGCCCCGGGCCCCGCCCGGGGCCGGCCGCGTGGGGAGGTCATCCCAGGGCGTAGACGGAGGTGGCCCGGGCGGCGGGCTCCTCGGTGCCCTCGGCGGTGAGGGTGACGTCGAGGAAGGCGATCCGGCGCCCCAGCTTGGTGACCACGGCGTGCACCAGGACGTCGCGGCCGCTGACCGCGCGCTGGAAGCTGGTGGACTGCTGGACGGTGGTCATCGGCGCGAAGCCGCCCCGGGCCGCCGAGAGGGCCACCACGCAGGCGGTGTCGGCGGCGGCCATCAGCGCCTGGCCGGACAGGCCGCCGCCCTCGCGGGCGAGTTGCTCGGACCAGGGCAGTCGCAGCACGGCGTGCCGCTCGCCGGTCTCGGTGGTGGTCAGCCCGAGCAGCTGCACCCAGGGGGCGAAGTTGTCGGCCAGGAGCTTGTCCGCCTCGGCGGGGGTGAGGATCATCACGCCATTGTGCCGGGAGGGTTGGCGCGATGTCAGGAGCCGGCGAGGGTGTCCAGGTGGCGCCGGAGCACCGCGCGCAGCTCGTCCGGCCCGACCAGGTCGGGGTGCTGGACGGCCTGCAGGGTGAGGCCGTCCAGCAGGGCGGAGAGGCGGCGGGTCTCCAGTTCGAGGTCGAGGCCGGGCGTGAGGGCGCCGGAGCGTTCCGTCTCGATCAGGACCCGCCGGACCAGCGCGTCCAGGCCCGTCTGCAACCCGACGGCGCGGGACCGTAGTTCGGGCCGGGTGCGGGCGGCGATGACGAAGGAGAGCCAGAGCGCGGACTCCTCCCGGCGTTCGGCGGGCTCGAACCCGTCGCTCAGTTCGGACCGATTCCGCCGGTAACTGTTCGACGGAACCACCGAGTTGACCCAGGACGCGACCTCCGACGGCTGGCGCCGGCCGGCCACCGGGGCCGACGGCGAAGCCGGCCGGGCAGCGGCGGGCCACCCGACCGGGGGAGACCGCGGCACACGCCGGGGCCTTCCTCGCCGCGCACGCATGACCGCTTCAGCTACCCGTCGGCCCGCAGCTCCCGGGCGATCAGCTCCGCCAGGTGCAGGGCCCGTCGCCCGTCCGCCAGTTGGGCGATCTGGGTGCGGCAGCTGAAGCCGTCCGCCAGCACCACCGTGTCGGGCCCGGCCGCCCGGACCTCGGGCAGCAGCACTCGCTCGGCGATCGCCTCGGACACCTCGAAGTGGCCCCGCTCGAAGCCGAAGTTGCCCGCGAGCCCGCAGCAGCCGGAGTCCAGGACCCGGTTGTGCAGGCCCAGTCGGGCCTCGACCCGGCGATCGGCCGCGCTGCCGAGCACCGCGTGCTGGTGGCAGTGGGTCTGGGTGACGGCGTCCAGCCGGACGTGCGGGAGCGGAGCGTCCGGGGCGTGCTCGTCGATGAACTCGGCGAAGGTGCGGGTCCGTTCGGAGAGCGGGCGGCCGTCCGCGCCGAGCAGCCGGGGCAGGTCCTCGCGCAGGGTGGCCGTGCAGCTGGGGTCCAGGCCGACCACCGGGGTGCCGGCCGGCACCCCGGTGGCGGCCAGCGCGCCCAGGCTGCGCCGCAATACCCTTCGGGCGGTGCCGAGTTGGCCGGTCGAGTACCAGGTGAGCCCGCAGCACACCGGCCCTTCGGGCAGTCGGACGTCGAAGCCCAGGTGCTCCAGCACCTCGACGGCCGAGCGGAGCACGTTCGGCTGGAGGTGGTTGGAAAAGGTGTCCGGCCACAGCACCACCGGTCGCGCGCCCGCCGGGGCCGGGTGGGCGGCGCGGTGCCGCCGGTACCAGTGGGTGAAGGTCTCGGGCGGGAAGACCGGCAGCACCCGGCGCCGGTCGATCCCGCCGAGCCGCTTGAGCAGCGCGCCCGCCGGGGAGCGGACCAGCGAGTTGGCCGCCCCCGGCGCGAGCGCGACCGCCCGCAGCCACAGCGGCAGCCAGCCCATCGAGTAGTGCGACAGCGGGCGCGGCCGGTGCCGGTAGTGCTGGTACAGGAACTCGGTCTTGTAGGTCGCCATGTCGACGTGCACCGGGCAGTCGCTCGCGCACCCCTTGCAGCTCAGGCAGAGGTCCAGTGCCTCCCGCACCTCCGCCGAGCGCCAGCCGTCCGGGATCGCTTCGCCGCGCAGCATCTCGGCGAGCAGCCGGGCCCGGCCCCGGGTGGAGTGCCGCTCCTCGCCGGTGGCCATGTAGCTCGGGCACATCACCCCGGTGGTCGGATCCACGCACTTGGCGACGCCCACGCAGCGGTGGACCGCCTTGACCAGGCTCCCGCCGTCCTGCTCGTACGGCAGGGCCAGCGGCAGCGGGCGGCGCGGGGAGGTGACGAAGCGCAGGTCGGCGTCGAGCGGGCGCGGATCCACCAGGGCGCCCGGGTTGAGCAGGTTCTCCGGATCCCAGATCCGCTTGAACTCGCCGAACAGCGCGATGACTTCGGGCGGGTACATGCGCGGCAGCAACTCGGCGCGGGCCTGCCCGTCCCCGTGCTCGCCGGAGAGCGAACCGCCGTGGGAGACCGCCAGATCGGCGGCCTGCTCCAGGAACTCCCGGAAGACCGGCGCCCCCTGGGGCCGGTCCAGTGGGAAGTCGATCCGCAGGTGTACGCAGCCGTCGCCGAAGTGCCCGTACGGGACGCCGCGCAGGCCGTGCCGGCGCAGCAGGGCGCGCAGGTCCCGCAGGTAGTCGCCGAGCCGCTCGGGCGGGACGGCGGAGTCCTCCCAGCCGGGCCAGGCCTCGCCCCCGCCGGGCAGCCGGGTGACGATCCCGGCGCCCGCCTCCCGGACCGCCCACAGCTGGCGCTGCTCTACCGGGTCGGTGACCAGCGCGACGGCGGCCGAGCGCTCGCGGCGCACCGCGTCGGCCAGCCGGCGGGCGGCCTGGTAGGCCTCCAGCGCGGTGGCGCCGCCGGTCTCCAGGAACAGCCAGCACTCGCCCGCGGGCAGCCGGTCCAGCGCGGGCGGGCGCGGGCCGGCCGCCAGCAGCGCGGCGATCAGGTCGGCCGCCATGCCCTCGGCGGTCAGCGGACCGTACGGCAGCAGCGCCGGGACGGCGTCGGCGGCGGCGCCCTCGTCCGGGTAGCCGGCCACCACCAGGGCGCGGGCAGGCGGGGCCTCGACCAGCCGGACGGTGGCACCCAGCAGCAGCGCGCAGGTGCCCTCGGTGCCGGTGAGCGCCCGGGCCAGGTCGTGGCCGTGCTCGGGCAGCAGCGCGTCCAGCGGGTAGCCGGAGGTGCGGCGGGGCAGCTGGGGCATGCCCTGGCGGATGACGGCGAGGTTGCGGTCGGTGAACTCATGGAGCCGGGTGTGCAGTTCGCCGACCCGCCCGGGCGCCTCCCGCAGCGCCGCGCGCTCGGCGCCGGTCAGCCGCCCGCCCACGGTCAGCTCGGTGCCGTCCGCGAGCAGCAGCTCCAACTGCTCCACGTTGTCGGCGGTGCGGCCCCAGGCGAGCGAGTGGGCGCCGCAGGAGTCGTTGCCGATCATGCCGCCGATCGTGCAGCGGCTGTGGGTGGACGGGTCCGGGCCGAAGCGCAGCCCGTACGGCCGGGCGGCGCGCTGGAGGTCGTCCAGCACGGTGCCGGGCTGGACGCGGGCGGTGCGGGCCTGCGGGTCGATCTCCAGCACCGCGCCGAGGTGGCGGCGGAAGTCCAGCACCATCGCGCCGGGCCCGATCGCCTGCCCGCCGATGCTCGTCCCGGCCCCGCGCGCCACCACCGGCACCCCGTACCCGCGGCACAGCGCCAGCGCGGTGCGCACGTCGTCCGGGTCGGCGGGCTTGACCACACCGAGCGGCAAGTGCCGGTAGTTGGAGGCGTCGTGGCTGTAGACCGTGCGCTCGGCCGCCCCGAAGCGGACCTCCCCGCGCAGCACGGCGGCCAGCTCACGGGCCAGTTCGGCCCCGGCGGCGGCGGACGGACGGCTCACCAGGGACCTCCCGAGCGGGTGCGGCAACGGCTCCGCCGATGATCGCAGCCGCGACGCCGCATGGGTACCGGGCACGACGGGGGTGGAGCGCGGTGTCCTCGATGTAGCTCGATCGGATGATGGCCCGCTTGCTCGGCAGCGTCGTCCCGGATCCGCTAATTCCGCCCTGTGAGGGTGCCGCGGGCGATGTGGGAGAGCTTGGCGACCTCGAAGGCCGGGTAGGCGCCGCTGGCCAGCAGGGAGAACTTGATCCCCAGCCGCCCGCCCGGCTTGCGGTGGCCCGGGGGCATGAAGCGGCGGTGGTGCTCGGCGGCCCGGTGGAAGAACTGCGGGCGTTCGGCGCGGGTGACGCAGCCGGCGAGGTCGAAGACGAACAGGTAGTGCCGGATCATCCGGACGAACAGGGCGTCGCGCACCGCGTACAGGTGCGGCTGGTCCTCCAGCAGGGCGAAGCTGCGCTCGTACTGGTCGAACAGGTCGAAGACGCTGCTGCCGGGGCCGCCGGCGGGGTGGACGGTCTCCCGGCGGCGCAGCTGGACGCACTCGCGGGCCAGCACGGCGGCCTTCCGGGCGCCGAGCAGTGCGGCGTGGACGACCGGGACCTCCTCGTACCGGCCGTCGGGGAAGGTGAGCCCCAGCTCCTCCCAGTGGCCGCGGCGGATCAGCCGGTCCCAGATCAGCGGCGGCGCGCCGAACAGCTCGGGGCGGTCGAAGGGGGCGAAGGCCTCGGGTCCGGCCTCGGCGAGCAGGGCCTCGGCGCCGCCCGGCCAGTCCCGGTCGTTGTGGCGGCGGGAGTGGCCGAACAGCAGGACGTCGACCGGGCCGGTCTGCCGGAGCCGGTCGGCGAGCGCCTGGAGGGCGTCCCGGGGGAGCAGGTGGTCGGCGTCCAGGAACAGCAGGTAGTCGCCGGAGGCCCGCGCCGCGCCCGCGTTCCGGCTCACCCCGACCCCGACCGCCGCGTTCAGGTGCAGCACCGACACCCGCGGGTGTCGGGCCGCGAAGGAGTCCGCGAGCCCGGCCGCGGTCTCGGGGGAGCGGTCGGCGACCACGATCACCTCGACGTTCGCCAGGGACTGGGCGAGTAGCGAGTCCAGGCAGTCGGCGAGCTGTCCGTGCTGGTCGTAGGCGGGGAGCACGACGCTGATCAGGGGTGAGGGCATGACGCCGGAGCGTAAGAGGGCGCGCGAATCGTGGCAAAGGCCTGACGGACCGTAATTCAGAGCAATTGGCACCAAATAGTACGAGCGTGCGCCATATCTTCACGTCGCCTTCTGGGCGTGCACACGTCGACCGGGAACGCCGCGAGGCCCGCGACGCGGAGCGCGTCGCGGGCCTGGGGCGTGTACGGAGGGCAGAGCCGGGTCGGCTCAGTACCAGTGGTGGGCCTGCCAGAACGACCAGGCGGAGCAAGGGCTGCCGTAGCGGCTGTTCATGTAGTCGAGGCCCCACTTGATCTGGGTGGCCGGGTTGGTGCGCCAGTCGGCGCCGGCCGAGGCCATCTTGGAGCCGGGCAGCGCCTGGACCAGGCCGTAGGCGCCGGAGGAGGCGTTGACGGCCAGCGGGTTCCAGCTGCTCTCGCGGAAGACGATGTTGCTGAAGCACTGCAGCTGGCCGGCCGGCACCATCTGCGCGGCGATCTGCTGCGGGGTGCCGGAGTAGCTGTTGAGGTTCTGCCGCTGCTGGGAGCGGGAGGCGGCGGCGTCGGCCTGGGCCTTGGCGTCCGCCTGGGCCTTCGCGTCGGCCTGGGCCTGGGCCTGTGCAGCGGCGTCCGCCTGGGCCTTCGCCTGCGCCTCCTGGGCGGCCTGAGCGGCCTGCGCGTCCTGGGCCGCCTTGGCGTCCTGGGCGGCCTTCTCGGCAGCGGAAGCGGCGTCGGCCTGGCCCTGGTCGCCGACCGGCTTGCCGTCCACCGAGACGGCGGCCACCGGGGCCGCGGCCTCGGCGTGGTGCGCGGTCTGCGGGATGGCGAGGGCGGCGGTGGCGGCGCTCGCGACCACGATGGTGGCGACGCCGGTGATCAGGGAGTTGCGGCGGGCATGGCTGAGCTGCATGAAGCGGACAATCCTTTTCCGTCGGGGGCCGTGCCGGTGGTACCGGGCTCGGGGCTTCGCGTGGGCTCCGGGTGAGCGGGGCCCGCGAGGCCGTCCGGGACGGCCGTGGCACCCCGGCGGTGACGGCGGGGCGGGCGGGCTGCGCGCGGCGGGCTGACCGGCCGGCGCTGCCTGGCGACGGGCCATTCTTGGCAGGCCGAGGGACGGGTGGCAAAGGCGTTCGCTACTACGCCCCGTAGTGGTTGCGGGGCGGGCGCGACCGGGCGAGCAGGAGAGTTTGTGGAAATATGTCCGTTTTCGACCCCTGGGGGCCGCGGGCCGACCGCGTCGGCGGAAGACGGCGTCGGAAGAGTCGATGGCCTGCGTTCTTGAGGCCGGGGACGGTTGCCGCTCGGGCGGCCGGGGCGCGACGGCCGGGGTCTTCCGGCCGGTGCGGCGCTCGTGTCCACTATCCAGGGCCGTAGATGCGAAACCCCCTGTGGGCGGGCTCACATGCGGGCGGCGCCGACTTCGACGCAGTGTGACGGGCCCGTGGCGGCCGGCCGGGGGCGCGGGGGCGGCCGCAAACGGGAACCGGGCCCGGGAGCCTCCGCAACGGCTCCCGGGCCCGGCGTTCCGGCGCGGCGCGGACGGGTCAGGACTCCGCCGCCACCGCCGCCCGCCGCCGTCGGCCCACCACGGCCGAGGCGCCGAGCACGATCGCCGCGGCGACCAGCGACAGGTACATCTGCTGGCGTCCGTCGTGGTCGGTGAACATGTACACCACGACGAAGCCGATCATGCCGATGGCGAACCAGGTCAGGTAGGGGTACAGCCACATCCGGACGGTGTGCCGCTCGGGCATCTCGCGCTCGATGATCTTGCGCATCCGCAGCTGGGTGGCGCAGATGACCAGCCAGACGAACAGTGCGATGGCCCCGGAGGAGTTCAGCAGGAAGGCGAACACGGTCTTCGGCGAGGTGTAGTTGAAGAAGACGGCGACGAAGCCGAACACCACCGAGGAGAGGATCGCCACCCGCGGTACGCCGCGCGAGGTCACGGTCGCGAAGGCCTTCGGGGCGTCGCCGCGCTGGCCGAGCGAGAAGGCCATCCGGGAGGCCGTGTACATCCCGGAGTTGAGGCAGGAGAGCACGGCCGTCAGCACGATGACATCCATCACCTGGCCCGCGTGCGGGATGCCCACGTGGTCCAGCACGGCCACGTACGGGCTGGCCTTGACCTCGGCCGAGTTCCAGGGCAGCAGGGTGACCACGAGCAGGATCGAGCCCAGGTAGAAGATCCCGATGCGCCAGATCACGCTGTTGGTGGCCTTGCTGACCGCCTTCTCCGGGTCCTCGGACTCGCCGGCCGCCAGGGTCACGATCTCGCTGCCCATGAAGGCGAAGACCACGGTGAGCATGCCGGTGAACACCGCGCCCACCCCGTGCGGCAGGAAGCCGCCCTGACCGGTCAGGTTGGAGGTGCCGACCGCGTGGGTGCCGGGCATCAGGCCGAAGGCGGCGAGGGTGCCGATCACCAGGAACGCGGCGATCGCGACCACCTTGATCCCGGCGAACCAGAACTCGAACTCGCCGTAGGAGGCGACCGAGAACAGGTTGGTGGCGGTCAGCACGCCCATGACTATCAGCGCCCAGCCCCACTGCGGCACGCCCGGCACCCAGGTGTTGAGGATCTTGGCGCCGGCCGTGGCCTCGACCGCGAGCACCACGACCCAGAAGAACCAGTAGAGCCAGCCGATGGTGAAGCCGGCCCAGCGACCCAGCGCGCGGTCCGCGTACGCCGAGAACGAGCCGCTCTGCGGGTCGGCCGCGGCCATCTCGCCGAGCATCCGCATCACCAGCACCACCAGCACGCCGGCCAGGGTGTAGGAGAGCAGGATGCCGGGGCCGGTGGAGGCGATGCCGGCGCCGGAGCCGACGAACAGGCCGGCTCCGATCACGCCGCCGATGGCGATCATCGACAGGTGGCGGTTCTTGAGCCCGGCCTTCAGGTGGCCGTCGCCACCGTGTCCGACTGGGCCGAGCGGGTGGGGGACGTCGGTGGTGTCCGCCGCCTGCTTGTTGGTGTCCGCACTCATGGAGGGGGTCCTCTGCCTTTCCGGCGCGGCATGACCCTCGGCTCGTCGTGCCGCAGGGTGGGGGACAGATCCGCGCATTGCGGTGCAACCTAACTTCTACGCCCGAGTATCGGAACAAAGGTTTGATAACTGTTCGCTTACCGAACACAAAAGCCCAGGTCAGGGTGGGTGTGGAGGTGGCATGAAAAGCTCAGATCTGATACATCGTCAGTAGCTCCGGGGGTCGCGAAGGCCCGTGGACGGCGCGCTGTGGCCGATCGCGGGAAACCCGGGCACAGTGGGAGTCTCGGGGCACTTCGATGTTCTCGGAGCCACTCCATGCAGACGACCTGGAAGGGGACGATCAGTTTCGGTCTGGTCAGCATCCCCGTCCACCTCTACTCCGCCACCCAGGAGCACGACGTCCCGCTGCACCAGGTGCACGCCAAGGACGGCGGACGGGTGCGGATGAAGCGGTACTGCGAACGGGAGGAGAAGGAGGTCCCGTACGCCGAGATCGCCAAGGGCTACGAGTCACCCGACGGCCGGACGGTCACGCTCAGCGACGACGACCTCGCCGACCTGCCGCTGCCCAGCAAGAAGATCATCGATGTGCTGGCCTTCGTGGACGCGACCGAGATCGACCCGCTGATGTTCTCCAAGGCCTACTACGTCGGCGTCGCCGACAAGGCCGCCGCCAAACCGTACGCCCTGCTGCGCGACGCCCTGGTGGAGTCCGGGCAGATCGCCGTCACGAAGATCGCGCTGCGCACCCGGGAGTCGCCCGCGGTACTGCGGGTGCACGACGGGACGCTGGTGCTGCAGACCTGCATCTGGCCCGACGAGGTCCGCCCGGCGGCCGGGATCGCACCCGAGGAGAACGTCACGGTGCGGCCGCAGGAGCTGAAGATGGCGCGCTCGCTGATGGACACCCTCTCCGAGGACTTCGACCTCTCCCAGCTGCACGACGACTACCAGCAGGCGCTCCAGCAGGTGATCACCGCGCGGCTGGAGGGCGTCGAGGTCCCGCACGAGGAGGAGGCCGGGGAGGCGCCCGACAACGTGATCGACCTGATGGAGGCGCTGCGCAGCAGCCTCAAGCAGGCCAAGGGCGGGCGGGCTCCGGGCGCCGGGCCCGGGGAAGCGGAGGAGCCGGACGAGGAGAAGCCGGCGCCCCGCAAGCGCGCCGCGGCGAAGAGGACCACGGCCCCGAAGACCACGGATTCCAAGGCGGCGGCCGCGAAGACCACGGCCGCGAAGACCGGGGCCGGCAAGAAGGGCTCCTCGGAGAAGAAGACCACGACCCGCAAGTCCACGGCTCCGCGCAGGGCCTCGTGACCGCGCGGGCCGGGCTGTCCCCCTCTCCAGCACTGGAGGCGATCCCGAGATGGACCTGCTCACCTACAAGGAACTCGACACCGGCCCCGACGCCCCCCGTAACCCGAGCCGGGGACACCGGGCCTGGCACTGGCTGCTCAGCCTCAGTCCGACCGTGGTGACGTTCATGGTTGCGCTCTCGATCGGGCTGTGCATGGTCGCCGTCCAGACGGGCTGGGACCCGATGCTCGGCCTGATGGCCTTCTTCTGGTTCCTGACCTTCATCGCGCTGGTCGGCATGGTCGCCCGCTGGGTGACTCCCGGCCGGGGCAGGCACCGGATGGCGGCCTCCTGACCCGGCCGGGAGTCCCGGCGTGTCCGGGAGGGCTCAGCCGATCCACACCGTGGTGACGTTGCAGAACTCCCGGATGCCGTGCCCGGACAGCTCCCGTCCGAAGCCCGAGCGCTTGACGCCGCCGAAGGGCAGCGCCGGGTGGGAGGCGGTCATGCCGTTGAAGAACACCCCGCCGGCCTGGATGTCGCGGACGAAGCGCTCCTGCTCGTCCCGGTCGGTGGTCCAGACGTTGGAGCTGAGCCCGAACGGGGTGTCGTTGGCGAGCGCCAGCGCCTCGTCCAGATCGGCGGCCCGGTAGACGGTGGCGACCGGGCCGAAGGTCTCCTCCTGGTGGATCCGCATCGCCGGGGTGACGCCGGTCAGGACGGTCGGCTCGTAGAACCAGCCGGTGTCCCAGCCCATCGGGCGGTCGCCGCCGCACTCGACCCGGGCACCGTGGGTGCGGGCGTCCTCGACCAGTTCCTCCAGGTCGTCCCGGCCCTGGCGGCTGGCCAGCGGTCCGACGTCGGTGTCCTCGTCCATCGGGTCGCCGATCCGCAGTGCCCGCATCGCCTCGGTGAAGGCGGAGGTGAAGCGGTCGTAGACGTCGGTGTGCACGATGAAGCGCTTGGCGGCGATGCAGGACTGGCCGTTGTTCTGCACCCTGGCCCGTACCGCGGTGGCCACGGCGGCCTCCAGGTCGGCGCTCGGCAGGACCACGTAGGGGTCGCTGCCGCCCAGTTCCAGTACGGCCTTCTTCACCTCGTCGGCCGCGGCGGCGGCCACCGCCCGCCCGGCCGGCTCGCTGCCGGTGAGGGTCACGGCGGCGACCCGGCGGTCCCGGATCACGTCCTCGACCGCGTCCGAGCCGATCAGCAGGGTCTGGAAGCAGCCCTCCGGGAAGCCCGCCCGCTGGAACAGCTCCTCGATCGCGAGCGCCGTGCGCGGCACGTTGGAGGCGTGCTTGAGCAGGCCCACGTTGCCCGCCATCAGGGCCGGCGCGGCGAAGCGGATCACCTGCCAGAACGGAAAGTTCCACGGCATCACGGCGAGCACCGGGCCCATCGGGCGGTAGCGGACGTAGGCGCGGGTGGCCCCGCTGTCGGTCACGTCGGCCTGGGCCGGGTGCTCGTCGGCGAGCAGGGCCTCGGCGTGGTCGGCGTACCAGCGCATCGCCTTGGCGCACTTGGCGGCCTCGGCCCGGGCGGCGGTGAGCGGCTTGCCCATCTCCTCGGTCATCGTCCGGGCGACGGTCTCCTGGTCCCGGTCCAGCAGGTCGGCCGCGCGGTGCATCAGTTCGGCGCGGGCGGTGAAGGGGGTGTTGCGGTGGCCGTGGAAGGCGGCTTCGGCGCGGGCCAGTCGCTGCTCGATCCCGGCCGCGTCGAGCGGTTCGAAGGTCTGGAGGATCTCGCCGGTCGCGGGGTTGACGCTGGCGATGGGCATGCGGGCTCCCAGTGGGGTTCGGGTCCGGTGCGTCTGTCCTCACACCCTCCCCGACGCCCCGGCCCCGGGCACGCCACCGCCGCCCGGCGTGTCCCGCCGGGCCGCGGGTGTTCGCCGTTCCTGGGCTACTCCGGCAGCGACTCCACCCGGGCCGCCGCCTCCCTGGCCCGGGCGCCGGCCCTGGTCCGGGCGGCGGTGACATGTCGGCCGGGGAAGCGGTGCAGGTACTCGGCCTCCAGCTCCCCGGTGCGCAGCGTGTGCCGCTTCAGCGCCTCCTCCGAGCCGTACAGGAAGGTCTCGTGGCGGGTGCGGTGCAGCTGCTCCAGCTCGTGCAGCAGGGTGTCGTTGCCCAGAGCGTGCGGGGAGATGCCCTCGGGTCGGATGTGCGGGTCGTTGACGTGCCGCATCTCGGTACCTCCTCGGCAGGATGCCCCTCCTACCGGGTGCCCGGTGTCCGGGGCCGGTACACCCGTTCGGTCGGGCGGCAGTGCACAAGAGATGTTGTAAAAGCAGTGTCGTACAAGAGTTCTTGTGGATACTCTCCCGGTATGGACGACACCACGGGCCGCACGCCCGGCACCACCGACGACCCGCGCGGCGCCCGGGAGATCCAGGACTCCCGGGTGCTCGCCGCCCTCACCCACCCGCTGCGCCGCCGGCTGATCGACGTGCTCAAGGTCGACGGCCCGGCCACGGTCGGCAAGCTGGCCGAACGCACCGAGCAGGCGGTCGGCAACGTCAGCCACCACCTGAAGGTGCTGGCCGAGAGCGGACTGATCGAGGAGGCGCCCGGGCTCGCCCGGGACCGGCGGGAGCGCTGGTGGCGGCTGGCCGACCGCGAACTCAGCTGGACCAGGGCCCACTTCGACGGCGACCCGGTCACCGAGGCCGTCGCGGACGCGGCCGGATCGATCCTGCTGGAGCGCCAGGTCGAGCTGGTCCGGGAATGGGCCGTACGGCGCGGCGGCTACGGGCCCGACTGGCGGGACGGCACCTCGGTGGCCACCCAGGCCTGGCTGCGGCTCACCCCGGAGGAGGCTCGGGAACTGGCCGCGGACCTCCACGAGGTGATCCAGAAGTGGGCGCACCGGCCGGTGCCCGAGGACGGACAGGACCGCGAGACCGTCCTCGCCTTCGCCCACAGCGTCCCGGCCAAGCCGTGACCGCCACCCTCGCCCCGCCGCCCGAACACCCGCAAGTCCGTTCCCGCTGGGGGCTGTTCGCCCAACGGGACTTCCGGCTGCTGTGGGCGGGGCAGACCGTCAGCCGGCTGGGCAGCAGCGTCACCACCGTTGCGCTGCCGCTGGTCGCCGTGCTCACCCTGGGCGCCGGGCCGCTCTCCACCGGCCTGCTGACCGGTGCGATCTGGCTGCCCTGGCTGCTGTTCGGCCTGCCGGCCGGGGTGTGGGTCGGCCGGGCGCCCCGGCGGGCCGTGATGATCGGCTGCAACCTTGGCTCCGCCGCGCTGTTCGCGAGCGTGCCGGTGGCGGGCTGGTTCGGCGGGCTCACCATGGCACAGCTGCTGGCCGTGGCCTTCCTCGGCGGTGTCTGTTCGGTGTTCTTCGACGCCGCCGACCAGGCCTACCTGCCCGAACTGGTGGCCCCGGAGGACCTGATCGAGGGCAACGCCAAGCTGACCGGCAGTGGCTCGGCGGCCGAGGTCGCCGGGCGCGGACTGGCCGGGCTGATCGTCCAACTCTTGGGCGCGGCGGGCGGGTTGCTCGTCGACGCGGTGAGCTTCCTGGTCGCGGCCGCGACCCTGCTGCGGATCCGCGCCCGGTCGGCGCCGGCGCCCCCGGAGCAGGCGGACCTGCTCGGACAGGTCCGGGAGGGGCTGTCCTTCCTGCTGCGCGACCCGTACCTGCGCGCCTTCCTGTGCTTCGGCGCCGCCGCCAACTTCGCCCTGATGGGCTACCAGTCGATCCTGCCGCTGTTCCTGGTCCGGTCGGCCGGGATCGCCCCCGGCTGGGTCGGCGCGCTCGCCTCCGCCGCCGCGGTCGGCGGCGTGCTCGGCTCGCTGGCCGCGCGCCCGCTGTGCCGCCGGCTCGGGACGGCGCGGGGGACGCGGATCGTGCTGCTGACCGTCACCCCGTTCGGGCTGCTGATGCCGCTGGCCGGGCCGGGCGCCGGGACGGTGCTGTACGTGATCGGGTCGCTGGCCGTGGTCGCGGCGGTGGTGCTCTGCAACATCGTGCTCGGCAGCTTCCGGCAGTCCTACACCCCGCCCGAGTTGCTCACCCGGGTGTCGGCCGGCGCGATGTTCGCCGTCCACGCCACCATCCCGCTCGGCGCGCTGACCGGCGGGGCACTGGGCGAACTGATCGGACTCCGGGCGACGATGTGGGTGATGACCGGCCTGCTCACGCTGACCGGGACCCTGCCGCTGTTCTCGCCGCTGCGCAGCCTCCGGGAGCTGCCCACGACACCCTCAGAAAACGGGAAGATCATAGGATGAATCCTTCCGCATCCTCAGATTCACCACCCGACAGCTCGGACGGACCGCACATGCCGCTTCCCAAGGCCGAACTCCACCTGCACATCGAAGGCACCCTCGAACCCGAGCTCGCCTTCGCCCTCGCCGCCCGAAACTCCGTCGCGCTGCCCTACGCCGACACCGAGGAGCTGCGGAAGGCGTACTCCTTCAGCGACCTCCAGTCCTTCCTGGACCTCTACTACGCGCTGATGGCCGTGCTGCGCACCGAACAGGACTTCGCCGACCTCGCCGACGCCTACCTGGCCCGGGCCGCCGAGCAGGGCGTGCGGCACGCGGAGATCTTCTTCGACCCGCAGGCGCACACGGCCCGCGGAGTACCGCTCGGCGTGGTGGTCGACGGGCTGACCCGGGCGCTGGCGCACAGCGAGGAGCGGTACGGCATCAGCACCCAGCTGATCATGTGCTTCCTGCGCGACGAGTCCGCCGACTCCGCACTGGAGACCTTCGAGGCCGCCCGCCCCTACTTCGACCGGATCTCCGGCATCGGCCTGGACTCCGCCGAGGTGGGCAACCCGCCCGCCAAGTTCCGCGAGGTCTACCGCCGAGCCGCCGAGGCCGGGCTGCGCCGGGTCGCCCACGCGGGCGAGGAGGGGCCGGCCTCGTACATCACCGAGGCGCTGGACGTCCTGGGCGTCGAGCGGATCGACCACGGGCTGCGCTGCCTGGAGGACGGCCAGGTCGTCGCCCGCCTGGTCCGCGAACAGATCCCGCTCACCCTCTGCCCGCTCTCCAACGTGCGCCTGCGCTGCGTCGACACCCTCGCCGACCACCCGCTGCGCGAGATGCTGGACGCCGGACTGCTGGTCACCGTCAACTCCGACGACCCGGCCTACTTCGGCGGCTACGTCGAGGACAACTTCCGGGCCGTCCGGCAGGCCCTCGCCCTCGACCAGGAGACCCTGCGCCGGCTGGCCGCCAACTCCTTCCGGGCGTCATTCATCGACGACCGGCGGCGGGCCGAACTCCTCGCCGAGGTCGAGCGCCACACCTTCGAGCCGGTCGAGGGCTGAGGTTCGGAGCAGGGCGCGGTGGCGGTGGCGGTGCGCCGCCGCGCCCGGGGGCGGTCGGTTCAGACCAGGGTGCTCCAGAAGTACCAGAACCGGTTGAGCACCAGCAGCGCGATCACCGCGTACCACAGCGCCGGGACGACCCAGTGGTAGCGCGCGGCCTCCCGTACCGCCACCCGGCCCCGCCGGCCCACCGGGATCACGCCGGAGCGCAGGTTGTGCAGGGTGGTGTACCAGAACAGCGGGATCATCGCGGCCCACACCACCATGCAGTACGGGCAGAGCGCGCCGATCCGGTACAGCGTCTGATACATCAGCCAGGTCACGAAGCCGATCCCGAAGAGCGTCCCGGCCTGCAGTCCGAGCCAGAACCAGCGCCGGTACGACGCCCCGGCGAGCAGCCCGGCGCCGATCGCGACCACCACGCCGAAGGCGACCAGGCCGATCAGCGAGTTGGGGAAGCCGAAGGCCGACGCCTGGTCGCTGCGCATGATCGAACCGCAGCTGATGATCGGATTGATGTTGCAGCCGGGGACGTACGACGGGTCCTCCAGCAGGCGGATCTTGTCCAGGGTGAGGACCGTCGAGGCGAACAGCCCGACCGCGCCGCCGACCAGCAGCAGCCAGGCGAACGGACGGCTCGCGCCGATGGACCGCGGGGCGGCGGCCGTCACCCGGTCACCTGCTTGACCATCGCGGTGAACTCGTCGGGCGAGGCCGCCTTGCCGTTGGTGAGGACGTCCAGCTTCTTGCCGTCGAGCTTGACGGTCGGGGTGCCGGTGACGTCGCTCTTGTTGAATTCCTCGTTCACCTTGGCCGCCCACGGCGCGTAGGTGTCCTCCTGGACGGCCTTGACGAAGCCGTCGGTCTTCAGCCCGGGCACCTGGCCGGCCAGGTCGAGGATGTGGTTGACGTCGCCGAAGGCGTCGCTGCGCTCGTCCGGCTGGTTGGCGTACAGCACGTCGTGGAAGGCCTTGAACTTGTCCACGCCCTCGTTCAGCGCGGCGCCGGCCGCGGCGAGCGCGGTGCGCGAGCCCTTGCCGCCGAGGTTCTTGTCCAGGAACGTCGCCAGGTGGTACTCGATCTTGTACGTGCCGTTGTCGGCGAGTTGCTGGACGGTCTTGCCGGTGGTGGTCTCCAGCTGCTCGCAGAACGGGCAGCGGAAGTCCTCGTAGATCTCCAGGGTGTGCGGCGCGTCGGCCTTGCCGTAGGTGATCACGGTGCCGTCCGGACCGGTGGTGTGGGCGGGGGCAACCAGCGGGCCACTGGCGGCGGCGTCCGAGGAGGAACCGGAGGAGCCGCCGACGGCGAAGGCCACACCGGCCGCCAGGGCCAGCACGGCGGCGGAGGCACCGCCGACCACCACCCGGCGGCGGATCCGGTCCGAGCGCTCGGCCTGGGCGCGGGCGGCGCGCATGCGCTCCGTGGCGTTGGTCTTCTGATCGGTCTTGCGGGTGTTGCTCATGAGGTGTCGTCCTGTGCTCTCGGGCGTGCGGGAAGGCGGCGCGACCGGGTCCGGATCCGGGACCGGGTCGGCGCGGGGAGAGAGACGACCGCTGAGGGGACGCCGGGGCCAGGGGACGTGCCCTGGGACGGCCCGGGCTCAGACGGCCAGGGCGAACACCGGCGGACCGCGCCGGACGGCCGGACGGACGACCGCGTCCTCGGTCGGGACCATCGAACGGCTGGCGCTCGGGAGGGGCACCCGGACCACCGGACGGGCCGGAACGGGCGCGAGGAGCAGCCGCAGCCAGCGGGCGGCGGCCGGCAGGTGCCGATGCAGGAACTCGCCCAGCACCCGGAGCGCGCGGGTGAGGCCGGTCAGCGCGGCTTCCGCGCGGCGCAGCCAGAACGCCCCGGCCAGCGCGATCACCGTGTGCAGCAGCAGGAGCAGCAGGACGCCGGTCTGCTCGGACACGCCGTGGCCGAGCAGGAACCCGCCGAGCGAGCCACCGCCGCACAGCAGCGGCCGGAAGCCGTGCCCGGCGCCCGGCGGGAGCGTGGGGCAGGAGCGCTGCGCGAGGTCGAACAGCGTGCTGACAGCGAGTTCCAGCGGCACGAAAGCCGCCGCGATCACCGGGTAGCCGCGTTCGCGGCCGGCCAGGGCGAAGGCGAGGGCGAAGACGGCGACCGAGGCCAGACCCATCGTGCCGACCGGCAGCGACCGGCCGGTCACCAGCACCTGACCGAGCCCGGCGAGCAGCACGACCAGCGCGGCGAAGACCGCCGCGCGGAGCGTCCTGGTGACCGGGCCGATGTCCATGGCATCCGAGTCTGCCACAGGCGGAAAGCGGAACGGTCTGGTCGGCGGGGGCTGTGAACAGCCTCACCACCCGTGCTGAGCTGGGCTTATGTGGTCCTTACGGGTGGTGGGTGCCGGTCGCGGGATGGCCGTCGGCGGCGCTCACGCGGGTTTCGACCAGCTCTCGGAAGTGCTCGAGGTCGTCGCGTACCGCGCGTTCGATCGCGCCGGCCTGGGCGAAGCCGCGCGGGCCGCCGAACTCGCGGTGCAGGGCTTCCGGGTCGTACTCCACCCGGATCTGCAGCCGGGTGTGCCGGGGGTCGAGCGGCAGCAGCGCGAAGGCACCGCGGAGGTGGACGGAGTCCAGGGTCCGCCAAGCCATCACCCGGCCCCGCCCGCGGTCGGTGATCTCGGTGTCCACCGACCACTCCGACCCGCCGACCTCGACTCCGAGGTGGGCGAGGTTGCGGCCGTGGGATTGGGCGCTGCGGACTCCGTCGACGAACTGCGGGTACTCGTTCACCCGGTGCAGTTGCTCCCAGGCGGCGAGGACGGGGGCGGCGATGTCGATCTGTTCCTCAAGGGTGGTCATGGAGGCCTCCTCCGGACCCAGCCTCCTCTTCCGAGGAGGGGGAGGCAAAGGGGGGGTGGGGGACGCCGGGGCGGTGGAGGGGTGGGGAGTGCTCGGTGGGCGCGCGGGAGGGGGGTGCTACGGGCGGGCGGGCGGGCGG